>Ga0255048_10000081_pt1 | contig 62400 bp, 93 predicted proteins | sample JV7_2_2_MG_FD_183619 | JGI IMG/M metagenome (GOLD analysis project Ga0255048, IMG submission 183619) | Seawater microbial communities from Jervis Inlet, British Columbia, Canada - JV7_2_2 | ecosystem: Environmental > Aquatic > Marine > Inlet | place: Canada: British Columbia | collected 2016-10-06 | reverse complement strand
TCGGACCGATTGCGTAGCGTCCGGCCGAAGGTTCAAAGACCAGTTCATGGACGAGCGTCCCGAAGGCCATCGCGGCGGTCTTCTTCGGCGGCTCGATCGTCTCCGCTTCGTGGATCGCGTAATACTCTTGCGGCGATGATATGAACTTGCGGAGCTTCGTCGACGAGAGATCCTCGTGGGCGTGATAGTCGGCTTCGTCAAGGTCGGAGACGATACGGACGTCCGTGAATGCTGCTGGGCCTGTTTTGATTGTCATGGGGTCGGCTTTCGTGTGGGGTTGAATGGGCAACGTTGCGTGGATTTGACGGAGTGTCAAGTCGCGGGACAAGTGTGTGCGCGGTACCGGGGGAGGTCTGTCGTCGACACGCTCGCGGCTTCGAGTTCCGCGGCGTCCGATACCAGGGCACGCGACACACGGGCCCACGGGGCGCCGGGTTTGTGCCCGATGTCCAGGACCACGGATCCCCCGGGCTTGGCCATGACGCCGCATCGTCGGACGTCCGCGCCACACGAGCGGCAGACCATGAGGCCAAACGCGTTGGCGGCTTCGGTTGATAGTTTGTTTCGTGGCATATCTAGATCTCTCCTGCGATCTCGGGCGTCTTCCCCGATGTGATCATGTCGTCTGGTGGGTTGTCGCCGGTGCCCGGGTAGGCGTCTAGCATCGAGGCGTCCATGAAGATCGCCGCCTTCGTCCAGTTCGTCTCGCCGGTCCACTGGCAGGCACTGCACCCGCGAGGGGTGCCGCGTCCGCGAGAACACTTCTGGCAAGTCCCCAGGGGGACATCCGTCCCGCTCATGGCTCGCACACCTCTTCCTCCGGTTCCCATGACCCGTCGGCGATGGCCGCCAGGGTGTCCTCGCAGTCCTCCGCCTTGCGGGCGGCCGCGTGCAGTGCTGACGCCGCTTCGTCGCCCTTCGTCTCCGAGAGCACGTCAGCAACCGGCGAGAACACGGCGAACTCCGCGAGCATCGTCGCCGACACCTCGCCCTTGCGGACGGCGCCCGCGAGGCGTCCAAGCGCGTTGGCGATGGCGGCGCGGTGGTCTTCGAGTTCGTCGCCGACTCGATCCTGCTCGTCTTCCGCGAGGCGGTCGAGCACCTCCACGCTGTCGAGTCCGCGAAGGTATCCGTCGAGCGCGATCATGTTTCCGTCGATGCTAGCCATGTTGATTCTCCGTCTAGTTCTCGTGTGGGGGTTCAATAGTTGAAATCGTAGGAGCGTGTGCGCCCGTGTGAAAGCCGGCCCCACGCTCGCATGGTCCCGCGGGAAGAGGTCCCCGCCTGCTTGTACTCGCCCGTGGCACGGAGCGAGAACCGAAGCCGCTCGCCGTCGCCGGGCTCGAAGGCGTACCGCTGCGTTCCGCTGGTGTGCCCGACGAAGCCGCCCGGGTGGAACTCCAACGCATCGGCCTCGCCACTGTCGGCGCCGTTGAGCAGCGTGTAGCGGCCTTCGACGACCCAGACGGTCTTCGCGGACACGCGCACCACGGTCCCCGCGAGGCGGTCCGAACCCTGCGACCATGAGACGCCCTGCCCGACGACGAAGCCGGCCGTGGCGGACTCCTCCACGGTGAGAGACACGCGGCCCGCGTTGCCGTCCTCAATGGCGCCTTCCAGCCCGGGGTACTGCAACCGCGTCCCGGCGGGGGCCCACACCTCGCCGTCCTTGACCTGGCATCGCCAGCCGTTGCCCGACGGGTGCTTCGAGACTCGCCACTGGCGGCCGTCGATCCTCCTGCAATAGTGGACGCCGGGCCACTCGTGGCGGGTCCACCCTTCGGCGGTGGCTGGGTTGCGGGGTGTCGTTGGGTTGGCTTGCGTGTTCATGTCGTGTTCCTTCGGGGCTAGTGTCCGGGGTTATCGGGTTGCGGCGAAGATAATCGCAGCGGTCCCGGGCTCGTCGGTCTCGCGTTCGGCTCGCACCGCGGCGTAGTGTGCGGCCTTCTCCGCGTCGCGCTCCGCCTTCCGGGCCTGGTAGTCAGATTCCGCGCTTGCGAGCGAAGCCGTCTCCGCGTCGGAAGGCGTGTGTGCGATGAGAGCGAAGATCTCGGCGGGGGTTGTTTTCGTGTCGGCCACGGGAGAACAATGCACCCGCCCGGAGTGGTCCGCAAGGGGGACCACTAAACAAAGAGACGTTCGAGCCGACAAACCACCTTCACTAATCACGTGTGGCCAGCGCATGGTCCGCGATCAGGACCGGCGCGCGGGACGTGTAGCGCTCTGTTCAGTAGATCGCCAGCCACCTAGCAGACCACCCGGAGATCTCCTCGGCCCCATACTGGTCCGCGTACTCGCCCCGGGCCGCCTTCAGTTTCTCGATGGCCGAGTCCTGCAGTTGCCTCGCACGCTCCCGCGTCATCGCCATGGCGGCCCCGACCTCTTCGAGCGTCACACCGCCACGCTCCACGACATCCAGCACACACGAGGTCGACGGCGGAACGTCCCATGGCTCGAACCCGTCCCGGGAGAATCGGATCATCCCCGTCCGCTGCACATCCAGATACGTGTTCCACTTGCACCCAACGAAGGGGCACGGCCGACACCCGGGACACTCGTCGCGGGTCCTCGGCCGCTCGACTTTCTCCGGATACAACAGCGCACCGATCCTCGTGTCGCGTGCGAGTTCCAGTATCGTCGTTGTCCGGTATCGCCGCTGGTGATGTTTCCGGGGTTGGCTTGCCATGCGCTCACGATAGCGTGTTCAGATCGAGATCGGGATCGGAATCGTCATCTCCCCGACGGAGCGCGGGGACTAGCTCGATCCGCTTCGGCCGGTTCTGCACGTCATCCGGCACGCCATCGAGCGGCACGCCTTCCACGGGTGTGACCTGCTCCGACGGGTCAAGGACCGGCGCCGGGACTGGTGGCTTCGGCTGCTGCAGGTTCGACCGGTGCAGGCCCGTCGCCGACTTTCTCCACCACGCGATCCAACCGAAGAGCCTCACCGCCCAAAACATGAGCGTGGCCTTCCACGGTGCCGCCTCGCCGCGTAGCAGCAACTCAAGGAACGCCCGGTCCGCCTCCGCCTGCGACCTCGTTTGATACACGTAGGCCGCATCATGGATCGCCGACGCTTCCGCCACGCGAGGGTCGTGCGGTGTGTACGTGAGCAGCCAAGCGAACCAGGGGACGCTCGCCCCGTCCGTGATAAAGCCGGACGGGGCCCTCCACTTCTCGCCGAAGACCGTCGCCTCGAATGACTCGATCAACTTCCGATGCTTTCCGTGCGGTGTTGTCTTCAGCGTCCTTGCCATAGAGCGAAGTGTATCCTGACACTCCGAAAGTGCAGGCATGGTGTCCGGTGGCGCGAGGCCTGTCTCTTCAGTGTGTTTCAGCCCGGAACGATCGGGGGCGGTCCGTTCGGTTCCGCGGAGACGACGCAAGCGCGACGGCGCACGTCTTCGCCTCGACTTACGCGCTATGCGTCCTGGTACCGCGTAGCGACGCTAAGGGCTTGCCCGGACTTCGTCGGGTCGAACCGACTAGGGGACCGTTCGAAGGGGGGCAGGTCTCACTGTTGGGGGTTTAGCCGACCCGGTGGGTTCGGCCTCGCATCCGCTCGCAACAGGGGGCCATGGGAAGGCGTCCCTCCGCAAGCGCGCCGAACACACGCCGACAGCGGCGCCCACGCGGGGTTGCATCCTGGGGTTTGGTGATCGCCCATCCGGGGAAGACCGATCGGCAAACCCGGCGGCATGGCGGATCGGTCGGGCCCGTGTGTGGCGGATCGGTCGATTCTCGCGCACTTCACACGCCGGGCAGGTCGCGCGGCTTTCGCGTGTAGATCCACGAGCCCACACGAGCCCCCGTGCCGTCCGTTCGGTTCTCCGGTCCGCTGCTCTGGCCCCGGACGGCCAGGCCCTTCTCCGTCGACGCTGGCCCCCTTGCTGTCGATCTCTCCCGTTCGGCGGCCCGTGGGCGGCGGATGGTCTCCGGAGGGATGGCCCCGAAGCGCTCCCCGTAATCCGCGCGCATCGCGGCCGGTGCCCCCGACCACCAGTCCCGAAGCCGGCCGCGGATCGCGAAGTAGGCCGCCCGGCTGAAGAACTCCAACCGACGGAGCGAGGTCCCCCCGTGGCATCGAGCCCGGACCCCGTCGAGCCGACGGAGAATCCGCTCCGCGAGTTCGAGCGCATGGGCGAAGTCGTCGACCGTCCGCACCCTGAACGCGAAGCGCTCCGCGGCTTGTGCCATGCGGAGCGCTTCGAGTTGAGCGATGCCTACCGGGATCACCGCGGGTCGACCACGGCTTCGACTTCTTCGATCGTCGTCGCAACGTTGATCGCCTTCTTCAGGTCGGTGCCCGATTCCAGCACCGCCTTCACGGTCCCCACGGCTTGCAAGTAGAACAGCCGAAGGGTGGACGCGTCCGCGATGGCGACGGTCGTCGTGTCGTCGATGTTGTTCCACTCCAGCGGATAGACGAACTCGGGTTCGTCCCGAGCGATGAAGGCCCCGTTGAGTTTCGATTGCGCTTGCATGGACAACGAGAACAGAACCCCCGACGCCGGCGGGAACTCGAAGCCCGCGTCGATGATTTCATTCGTCCGGGTGTCGACGACTCGCACGCGTTCCCGCTTCGCATCGTCGACACCGATCACGCTCGCCGCAACGATCCGCAACTCGACGCCCACGGGGATGTTGTCCCCGCCCTCGCCTTGTCCGTCGGCTCGCGCCACGATCCCGTCGAAGTCGCTGGCCCTGCCGGTGTCCAGCAAGCGGAACGGCGCCCCGACGAAGGTCCGGAAAGAAAGCGTGAAGCGGCCGCCCGATAGTTGCGTCCAGTCCGCGCCCTCGCGGAGCAACTTCCCATGGTGAACTAGCTGTAGATTGCGCATCAGTAAAGCTCGTCTTTGTGGAAGATTGCGAGGACGGTCCCGGCCCCCGCACCCTTCGCGGAGATGGAGATGGCGAAGATACCCGGGACGCCCGACCCGTGGTCGTGTGCGATGCCGGCCGCGACAAGATCGAGTTCCGTCGAAGTTGCGACCGCCGTCGCATCGCATAGGACGAGGAACTTCCCGGCGATGGCCACCCACACGGGATCGCCATCGTTGGCGCTGACCTCTTGGGCGCACCCCATTATATTGTTGAATGTAGCGAGGACCACCCCGCCGTCTACCGAAGGCGAAGGCGTGAGCGCGTGTCCGACTTCGATCTGGCCCCCCGTTTTGTTGACCATCGAAACGCAGATCGACTCGCCGATAATCCGGACCGGGTTCGATCGGATGTCCTTCCCGCTCGTGTTCGAGAAAGTAGCGATCCCGTCCTCCGTCGAAGACGCGGGCCCGTTCGTGTCGCCCGTGCTTATGCTCGGGTTCCCTCCGGTGATAACTAGCTGTCCAGATCTGGCGATCATCTCTTCCCCCTACAGTTCAGCCCCACGCGATCGAAGCCTGATAGGCCAACACGCGGACGTCGTCCGCGTCGGTGCGGTTCCGGATCCTGAATCGGATCTTGTCGTTCTTCGACATGAGCGTCTGGCATGTCAACGGGATCGGGTCGGCCGCGCCACTCGACTCGACGAGGAAGTGAGACCCGGCGATGTCCGCCCATGCCGCCAGAAGATCGTCGTACTTCTCCGCCTTGACCTCGTACTTGTTATTTCCACTCCCTCCGAAGCGCTCGACGGACACATGGAGGAGGACGCCGGTCGGTTGATTGTCGAGCGGTCCAAGATACTTGGCGAAGGTGCCGTCCGTCGGGTCTGAATCGACGACCTCGAAGCGCTCCGTCGCATGGGTAAGGAGTGTCACGCCGACCCCTGTCTCGATGTTCTCCCATACGTCCACCGTGTTGATCGTTGTAACCGCGCCGCCGGTCTCGCTGAAACCGAAGGCCGCCGAAGCCTTCGAGTCACGGGCCGTCGCGTTCCCGCGAGCGATGACTTCGAGGCTCGACGGGGTGAGGTGTCCCGCCGACTCGTCGAACAACGAGCCGCCGCCCACATGGGCGCAATCGAGAACCGCGACGGAGGCGTCGCCAGGTAGCGTCGCGCTGTCGCTCAACTTGATGGCGACATCGGTCGGCGACAAGTGGACGAAGTTGCAGTCGCGCACCAACACGGCAAGCAAGATCGTGGCTCCCGCGTCTAGCTCCACGCCGACATAGCCCGCCGGCACGTTGCCGGACGACAACCCGACGAACTGCACGCCAGCGATCGTACCCTTCAGCTTGAGACCATCGACGGGGCCACTCCCCGGAGTCGGGCCAGTGGCGATCGAGTTGAAGATCGACACCAGGCCGATGTGATTGATCGCCGTCCCTACGCGGTGCCCCTGAAATGAGCAGTGCTCAATCCGCGAGGTTCGGCCTACGCTTGAAAGCCGGATGTCCTCCGCCGATGACCCCGTGTTCACGTTGCATGTTTTCAGCTCCGCGATCACAGCACCGAAGGGACAGTTGATTAGCGGCCCGTCCACATCCCCCGCGAGTGTGTCGATGCTCGAACTTCGCCCGAACAACACGCCGGCGTCCGGGATCTCCACGCTTTCGCCAGCCGGGAGCGTGACCGTCCCGACAATCCGCGTCACGCCATCGAGCAGTGTCCGCACTCCAGCAACCGGCGAGGGGAGATCGTCCGGAGACTCGACCACATGCTCGTATGTCGACGGCTCCGCGCCACCCGTCGACAGTAGCGACCCGCTCCGAGGGATCACCACGGCTAGACCTCGCGCCCCCGCAACACCAGTTGCGTTGCGGCACCCGGGATGTTTGCGAAGTTCGTCATGCGAGCCGTAACGCCGCCCGACATCGTCGAGCCTCCGAGCCCGCCCGCGGTAAACTGAGAATATGCAGAGACGCCTGCACGGTTGTCCCCCTTCGCTATCACGGGGAGGTTCTTCGTCGCCCCGGTTGGCCCCGCGGGATCGGACACCGTAACGACGTCTGTCTCGATGATCTCGACATCGAACGTCATCGAGCCCGGGAGAACGATGTCGTTGTTCACGTCGAGTAGAACCGCCTTGAAAGAGAACCCATAGGTACCCGTCCCGGTTTCGCTCTCGTCTTCGAGTTCCATGATCGAGTCTGCCGGGATCGTCTGCGTTGCGACGAAGTCCGCGTCATCCGCGATCGGTGTCATGGTCCGAACGTCTCTCCACTTGCTCATTTGCTTTTCCCTCTCCGGTTCTCGAACTCCTCGATCTCTTCGAGGCCGCCGTCGATCAAATCCTGCGCGTCGACGCTGATAATGTCGTATGGCTGGACGCCGTCCGCCTTGCGCTTCCTAACTTCGATCGTGATACGGGCCGCAGATGCCACCGCCTTGATCGCCTTCAGGACCGGGGCCAGAAGCTCGCGGTGCGTCCACAACTCCCGCATGAGCGCGATCCCTGTCATTTCACCACACCCGCGTCTTGCAGGACCGGCTCGACATCTGGCCACACTTCGCGGAGTCTATCGACGCTCTCGGCCACCGCTGTTTGCAGCCGGACGACCTCGTCGACGAAGGCCTTGCAAGCTTCGGCGCGTTGGCGAGCGGGCTTGATACAGTCGAGCGCTTCGGCATCGTCTGCCACGCGTTCGCATCTAGCGACCTCACTCCCCATGTACTCGACGCACACGCCGGACAGGTTATCCACGCCCACATCGAGCGCGACGGCGCCGGTCTCGATGGCGTCGAGCGTGCGGGGGATGGACGCCGCGGAGCATCCCGGAAGGAACGACAGCGCGAGCAGGGCCGCGAAGAGGCTATTCCGCTTCGACATCGTCGCCCCCTTCCTTCGCTGCTTCCTCTTCGCTCTTCTTCACTTCGTCCGCTGCTGCCTCCGCTTTCGCGGCCTTGCGACGGCGGACGGCGAACCGGCCGATCGCAGCGATGGCGAAGGTAAGGAGAACCGCGCTCACTTCATCCGTCAACCCGCCGATCGCCTGGCCAACAATGAGCAGCAAGAACGCCGCGATGCCGGCGACGAGATCAAGGTCTATGCGTTGAAGCTTGGACACCAGGCAACGCTACACGCTCGACCGCTCGACCGCTAAATCAGCCCGGCGCCTTCACGCGCATCGACAGCGGTTCCGTATGGTCCCCGCCCACTTCGCTCGGGACCGCTGCGCCACTGCTCGCGGGCTCGATGCCTTCCCGTCGCATGTTGATCATCGTCATGATCGACCGGACTTCGCCTTCGCTCTTCGCGTTCTCCAGTTGCAAGTCGTGGATGTCGTCCGTGTTCTTCTCCACGGAGTCGTCGATCCGCTTCGACAATCTCTTCATGACGGCAACGAGCCCACGTCGAAGGCTCTTGTATCTCGCTATCGCCTCGCCGTTGTGTGCGGACGCGGACTTCTCAACCCTGGAAACGCGCTTGCCTATCCGTCGGAGGTGAGCGTGTAGCAGCATGTACAGGACGGCCCCGACAGCGACGGAGACCGGGCCCCCCTCCGCGAGCATCTCGACGATGTCCGATGCAACATGCACCGGGCTACATCCTCCAACTATGGTGGACGCGCTCTCCTGCGCCGATGGTCACGACCACCCCGTTATTCGGGTCAACCGACCGGGGCGAGTCCGCGACAGCCACCGACCTCTGCCGGTCGTCCGGATCGTCGAACGTCGGCTTGTGTGCGTTCCATGTCTTCCCCGCGTCCGTCGTCGTCCAGAAGCGACTCGCCCCCGTCGCTAGCGAGTGCTCAATCCCGACAGCGATCGCTAGGCCCGCGCGAGTCCATGCCACATCGAGCAGGATGGGCGCACCGTTGGCGCCGCCATCGACGGACGCGACCACGTTCGCATCCCATGTAACCCCGTCCTTCGACGCATAGACCTCGCCCTCGTCCCCCACAATGATCATCATGCCATCGGATGCTCGCGTGGCGATGGACCGGAATCGAGTCGTCACGAGGAGATCGATCGTCGTCCACGTGATCAAGTCTCCGCCGTCCGACCACCGCACCACGCCCTGGTCCCCGACTACAAACCAACGATCGAGGGTCGCATTGTAGGTCACTTGGCGGAGGATCTCAGAGGTCCCCGCGCTTTGCGGTTGCCATGTCGTCCCGTCGGTGGTCGTGAGCAGGCATCCATTCGCACCGACAGCGACGACGACCCCGTTCCCGTAGGCCATCGCCTGTAGACCATCGCTCTTCGGATTTGTCTGCTCGACCCAGTTGTCCCCGTTCGTCGACAACCCGATCGCGCCGTCCTGCCCGCCGGCTACCCATCGAGTGATAGTCGGGTACCAGACAAGCGCGGTGATCTCCTTCGACTGGTCAAACCACGCGTAGGTCTCGAAGACCGCCCCGTCCTCCGTCGCCCATACCCGGCCCGCACTCCCGACGACGAGAAACAACCCGCGGTCCGGGTCGAACTGGTCACGGCCATGGCGGACCGTGTTCATGTTCTCCTCACCGTTGCCGCCTAGCGTTGGCATGTTCGAGATCGCCAACCGCTCGACCGCACCGTGGACGCATCTCGCCATCTGGTGGACGTCGTCCGCGTCGAGTTCGCTCCCCGTGCTCTCGACGGTCGCGGCGATCTCCTCCGTCCACGAGTTCGTCATGTCGGATTGCATGGTCGACGGGAGGATCGGAAGGGGCAGATTATCCGGGTCTCCGTCCTGGAACCCGTCTTTGCCTGTTCCGTATTTGTCCGCGTCTACGCGCCCGGGGGGATTGACGATCCGTTGCACCCTCGGAGACTACCGCCCCGAAGACTCCCCAGCGAAACGCTACGCCGACAGACTAAACACGGCCGACCATGTGGCATGGAGTCGAAGCCGGACGGCTTTCTTCAGCGCTTCCCGTGACGCTGGCGTCCCGCCCTTTGCTTCGACTTCCATCGTATAGAACCACTGCCCGCCCTTCAACTCGTGGCCCATCTCGTCGCCCATCCGGAAGGGGTCCTTCGGGTCGTTGATCTCCACGGAAGTGAACCCCATTCCCTCCGCGAGTTGCGTCCAATATGCGACGTTGCTCCCGCTCCGGTACTTCAGCAACTCGACGACCGCCGCACGGCGGACGGCCGGGTCCGGGTCGAAGTCGTCGTCCAGTTGGACCAGCGCTTGCCACTCGGGGAGCATGTAGACGGCGAGCGACGGGTCCGCCTCGCGGTCGACTGCGATCGTTATCGCCTTCTGGACGCGACACAACTCGACCGCCAACCCGGTGAGCATCTTCCCCATCTCCGTGTTGGGGTCCCGACTCCAGAGGATATCCCCGGGCGGCATAAGCTCGACCAGCTTCTGGAACATCGCTTCGCAGTCGGCTTGATCGACGGCGATATTGTCCGCATCGAACTCAGATAGCAGCGAGGTCGCAGCAATATAAAGCTGCGAGAAGAAGTCGCCGATCGGAAGGAGTGCCATGCTACGCCGCCACTCCGACTTGCTGCGCTACGGCGAGAACTGTCGCCGCGTTCTGCTCTTCCTCGGAGACAACGATATTCCCGTAGTAGCAAAGCGACTCAGTCAAGCGAAGTTCCTTCACGCTCGCGCCACTCCCAGCGGTCGGGGCTTGGCTTGCTGTTTGCGACCCCACCAGTTCGCCGTTGAAGTAGAACTTGATCCCCGTGCCCGCGATGTCACGCGTCATCGTCACGAGCACCCATCGGCCCGTCGGGATCCCGGCCTCGAAGTCCTTTTGGGAGTTGCTCCCGCCTGAGTATTCGATGAAGTATCGAAGGATCCCGGTCGTTTGGATCTCGACCGTGTACAGGTGATTTGCTTCTTCGCTTTCGCCGCTCCCTTGGTAGCTCCACAGATACGCGGCGGCTTGGTGGAAAGAGTCGTTCATATAGACAAGGCAGTGGACCGTGGTCTCGCCGACTAGCTCCAACAGCGCGGAACTACCCGGGCCGCCCGCGGCATCGACCACCGTCGCGCCGCGGCTGTAAAACCCCTTCTTCCCGTCGAGCGTGAGATAGGTTTCCGTGGTCGACGATGTGAGGTCGTAGCCGTTGCCGCTGTCGTCGGTTAGGTCCCCGTCGAACTCCCATTTGCCGCGCACGTTTGTGAACCCGATCGTATCAATCGCGGAGATCGACACGCCGCCGCCTCCCCCTCCCGGCGCTCCGTATGCGACCCACCCCGTGTTGGTGTCGTCTCCGGTTTCCTTCGCGTAGATCGTCGTCCCGGCGCCGCCATCGGTCCGCCGGAAGATGTCGCCACGCGAGCCAGTGATAGCCCCTTCAGGTGTGCCCGAACCGACGCGGGTAACGGGACCTCCCACTCCGTGTTCGAGCGGGTTCCCTATGCCTGTCTGGCCGTATTGCTTGGACACTGGCTCGCGCTTTCTTGCCTAGGATGTGACGACGAACTCGACCACGACTTCGCCAGCGCCGGCGGCAGGGGCCGACCCGCTCCCGACGGTCACGATCAACTGGGTCGATGCGGCCGCGCCTTCGTACTTGCGCCCGCCTTCGTACATGTCCGCGGATATGGTGTTGATCTCGCTGTCGGCCATAAGCATGTCCGGCGTCGCGGAGTTGCCGATGTCGACCAGAAGCGCCTCGTTGAATGCGGTCGTGATCTTCACGAAGACATTGGTCACGACTGCGTTCGCGGGCAAGGCCGCGCCGATGTTCACGGTGCTACCCGCATCGCCGAACCCGAAGGTAACGGTGCGCTGGTGTGCGACGGCGAGCGGTGCGATCTTGCCTTCGGTGACAGCGTCGTCCGCAAGCTTGCCGGTGACGATGCCGGCCGACGCCACTTCGAGTTCGAGGTCCGTCGCCGTCGGATTGAAGGTGATCGACGGCGTCCCTTCCGTGGTGTTCTTCAGTCCGAAGATCGTGGGGTTCGGGGCAGTTCCACTCTTGACGAGGTCGTTCCCGCCGCTGGACACGGAGGAGATCGAAGTAACCCCCCCGGTCGTGCTGGCGAACTGCACCCACACGAGCCCATCCGTCCCGACGATGTCCGACCCTGAATCGCTTGTGCAGGTGAAACCGACGTCCGCGTTTACAGTGCCTTCGTTGACGAAGGTCGCAGCGTTCGCAGCGAACGCGCCAGTGTCGAGATCTGCTGATCGAGCAGGAGCACCCAAAGCGGCGACGATATAGATCCCGTTCTCCGTCGCGGATACGCCGGTCTGGTCCTTGACCAGGATCCGATCGCCGGTCGCAAGCACGACCCCGTCGAGTGTGTCGCCGTTCTCGACATCGGTCGCCAACGTGATCGCGACGGTGGTCGCAGCAATGACGGGTTCCTTCCAACGAAGGCCAGCCGACACCGCGTCGAGTTGCCCCTTCGTAATGAAATCATTGGCCGCGACGCCATCGAGTCCGCGCATGATCGCATACGCGGACAGGGCGTTATTCCGGGCCTGAAGTGCGCCGCCCGAGGTGTTCAGTTGCGGGCCGCCCTTGCTCAACTCGACGTTCCCGGCCAGGCCGGTTTGATTGTACTGCTTGCTCATTCTCTCGTCTCGCTATCTCGTGATCGTGTCCATGACCCGGAACTTCATCGTCGTGGATGTCCCCGCCCCGGACCCGACTAAACGGAGAACAACGTCGCTGCCGACTATGGCGGCGGTGATAGTGAACACGGGCACCGGGTTGTCGGTCGGGACGGTAAGCAAGTCGAGCCCCGTCCCGGTCGCACTGATCCCGATATTCGCCCGGTGTACTGTGGTCTTCCCGGAGGATTGTGTGAACATCGCTTCCACGACGATCATCCCGAGTGAGGCGAGGCCGACGACGACATCCGTCCCGGGGGTATCGTCCGCGACGACGATCGACTGGACCGGGGGGAGCGAGTCCCCTCCGGCAGCACCGACGCCCACGGTCTCGACGAACGCCCACGATCCTTCGCTCACGCTCACGATCGCATCGGTCCGCGAGATAAGTGCGACGTTGATATTCTCCGTCGGTTGGATGATGACGGATTGCGAGTCCCCGCCGAAGCCAGTGGTCGCACCCGACGCCCATAACAGGACCGGCGAAGATAGGATCTCCCCGGAGTCGATGTCCATCCACGCGAAGGAACTCCCGACGCCGTCGCATGCGTACCCGTCCGCGAGGTCCCCCGCGATGTGGCAGACGAGCCGATAGGCCTTGCCGCCCTTCAACTCGAACACGGGCGTACCGGCATCGGGGACAACGAGCCCGCCGCCGCCACTATCATCGAGCGAGGGAGCGAACGGGACGCGGTCGTTCCTCACGATCGGTTGGGTCGACAGCACGCGCATGTGCAGCCAGTCGGCGCCAAGGTGAGACTCGACGAACTCGCGGGTTGCGGCGTCCTGCGCTCCGACGGGCGACGCCACATTGGAGATATGGTGAATCCCCCCCATGTCCATGTCGCCCGTCATCGGAGACGAAGAGCCGTCGCGCATTGCATACTGCGGGTGTGGGTCCCCGACGAGCAGGTTCCCGAGCAACGCATGGTCCGAAACCGGAACACCCGCGCCCGCCGATAGGTTCGTCCAGTTGGACGCGTTGAAGGATGACCCCGAAGTGAAGGCCGAGTTCGCGCGGTAGAGCACGCCAAGATATACGGCGAGATCGTCCGTCAAGTATGCGGTGGCCACGGCCCAATCGCGCGCCGGCGAGTCCCACGTCCCGTCCCCTTGCAAGCTCCTGAAACCTTGACCCGCGCCCGGTGCAGGCGAGAGGCCAGCCGTCCCCGCTGTCGATGGCGTGGCGCCGGTGAGGTATGCACCCGCCGCCATGTCGACGAGGTCGACGGACGCGTCCACGATCTTCGACGAGTCGACGGAGTCCGTCGGCACGGTGCCCGCACCCGGGGCGAGCGAGTCCACCCACGTCTGCAACGCCGCGTCCGTGCACTCCCAATATGTCGTGGTCTTGTGCTGTTGGGCTAGGTCTCCGGTCTTCAGCCCATCGGCTTCGACGATGGCGTCCCGCTCCGCGGTGTCCAAGCAGATCCAGACCTCGTTGTGTTTGCCTAGCGGCCTAGTCATGTCGGACCCTCGCGTCTACTTTCCAGTTCACCGTGGTGCCTGCTTCTCCAAGTACGCGGATCTTCACTTCGTTGACATCGAGATCCATGGACCCCGAAGCCGTGACGAAGCCTTCCCGCGTTGCGTTGCCCTCCGGCGTCATCTCGCGGAGCGTCCAAGTCTCCGAGCCCGGCCCACCGTCGTCGCGGTGAAAGCTCGTCTCGAACCTTCGCCAGTAGTGCTTCCCGCCCGTGGCCTGTCCGGTGATCGTCGTGACGATCGTTGTCGCCTGGCCATCGACGAGCGAGAGCAGCGTCCCCAACACGATCGGCGTCGCGTCTGTCGTTGTTCCTTCGAGTTCGATCAACACTGCGAATCCTTCCAGCTTGGTATTTGTCGGGTCTCCGAAACCGATCTGGAGTGTCCCGGCCTCGAAGTTGGGCTCCGAGCCCGTCGGGATCTCGACCTCTTCGGAGAAGGGGATCCAATACTTCAGGACGCCAGCCACAGACGCATCCCACACGCCCAACCCCATAGCGAAAGTGTCTTCCGTGATCGGGTCGAAGACGTGGTCCTCCGCGTTGTACCGAACGACAGCGCGCTCGTCTTCGTTGGAGACCGTCTTCGTTAGCCACTCCGACACCTCTTCGCGCGCGTAGCCTGTCGCGGTCGACTCCGTACCGTTCTCCCCGTTCTCGTCGGGCATGACGGTGAACAACCCAACCCAAAACGAAGTCGCGGCCGGTATCACGGCGAGCGCGGCGGCCTCCAGTTCTTCCTTCGCTAGCGTCATCTCAACCCCACACGATCGCGCCGCGGTCCGGGACCTCGCCGACTTGGTAAACTGGATCAACGGCCGGATGCACTAGCACGTGCGCATGCTCCCCGGCCGCGTTCGAGATCGCATCGGAGATCCGGGAGCGATTGATCGTCGTGACATCGCCGGCAGAGTCCGCGAGTTGCCCGTCCCTTGCGAGCATGTCGTCCAGTTCGGCCTCGACAGCGACGCGGACTTCGGCCTTCTGTTCTTCGGTCTCGATGCCTTCCGAGTATTCGAGCACGATGGAGAAGGGGAGCAGGACATGCTTCGCGGCCTCCACATAGACGTCGTCAACGGCGGGCCGCTCTTCCACGATATGAAGCCGGACTTCTTCGACGAGCGCGGCGCTAGCTTGGCCCGATGACGTGTCGATGATGATCAGCACCGACCCGGGGTCGTAGTATTTTGGGATCGGGGTCGCGGCGCTAACAGACCCGATCTCCAGCGCCCAGTCCCGATATTCTGCGATGGTCCCCCCTGCCCGCGGGGCTTGAAGGTGGTCTTCGAGCCGGGCATATAGATCGGTCCCGGTTTCGTCTTCGGTGCCCCCGGTCAAGCCCGCATCCCCGACAGTGGCTTCGGGGTCGAGCCCGATCACTACGGAACCGGACTCCAGCGTTTCGCCGGCGTCAACGTTGAAGGCCTCGCCGGCGTCGACCGAAACGACATCGAAGACCATCTGGCCATTCTCGATCGTCGCGGCTGCGACCTGCGAATACTCCGCCCCGTCTCCGAGCCTCTGCCAGATATGGCCGGCTGGCGTGGTCGTCAAGTCGACCCCCGTCGCGGTCACGGACCCGGACGCCGTGTCCGATTCCTTCGCGTCCATGTCCGCGAGGATTCTCGTCCATCGTCTGAGGTATGCGAGTTCCGTGGACGGGCTCGGGACCATCTGCCGAAGCGCCCACACGATGTGGCCATGGAGCCCATGCGACACCCCACCGAGCGCGGTAGCGATCGCACCTTCGGGAGAGTACCGGAGAAGGGCCCGCGTTTTGTTCGTCGCCTTGACGACATCGTTGACGGTGCGCTTCACAAGTTGGCGAAGCGTGGGTCTGTTGAATGGCATCCTATCCGGCCTCCAATACGGTCAAGCCGTTGGCGTCGTCGAGCGTGTGCCCCCAGTGCCCGACCCACAGCGGCGCGGCGTCGTCTCCGTGGAAGGCTTCGACCTGAAAATCCAGGCGATCGTTGTCGTTGTCTATCTCAACGACGACCGCGATCCGCGAGCAGATCCCGTCGTCGATCCAGTATTGGAAGGCCTCAGACAAATACCGCTTCGCACGCTGCACCACGGTGTTCGTTAGGACATCCCCGTAAAGCGTCCACATCCGCGAGCCCATGCGCCGCGGTTTCTCCAACGCGTCCGCCCAATACCCCGACCGCTCCGGCCCCGACTTCGTGTCGTCCGGTGCTTCGGTCAAGATCGTGATCGCGGCGAGCGTCCACAAACCTTCGTCGAGATCGTAGCCGTAACCATCATCGCTTTCGACGAAGTCCCACCCGATCGCGTCTTCGTTCCTGCGGAGACCCAGCACACGAACACGGTATGGGCACTCGAAGCGGGCGGCGAAATCCCCGATTTGGACGGCGGCAGATCGGCGGGCGAGGGTCGGGACTCCTTCGGGATTGCAACGCGAGCGGGCCGGGTCGAGCGATGGGGAGTCGCACGGCCCGGCCCGCGATTTGATACGGGCGGCCCGCGCGGATACGGTGTCCCCGGGTCTCATGGCCCACACGGGGAGGGGGAGCACCGGGTCTCAAGGGGTTGGCACCCGGACCGCTCGCCCTCCCCGACCTATGCGCGGCGCTGTAGCGGCCTCACAACGGCGAAGGCCCCGACGGGGCACCGTGTGAGCCCGCCGGGGCCGAAGCCCTCACAATCGAACGTGGCGCTCCTAGGGGAGCAGCGTCCGCGGGCTCACGTCCAGCGCTTCGGCAAGCGCCACGAGGTCGTCAACGGTGATCGCGCGGTTTCCCGCCTCGCGCTCGACGATCCACGTGTGCGACCTCCCGAGCGCGCGGCCTATGTCTCGCGTCGACAAGTCCTTCGCCTCGCGCACGCTCCGTGCTGCCTCGCCGACCCTCCTGCTCGTTGTTCCTACTGTTGGCATCTCTTCGTCCCTTCCTTGTCCGCCGGTTTGCTATCCATCGCTGGCCTCCCGTTTCAGTTCGGCGACCGTGACCCCAGGGAGGAGGACCATCGCGTACGGGGTCCATTCCCCGGCGGCATGATTCCACCCGCTAGAGCGAAGCACCGCGCCGGCAGGGGTATCCATGGCGTCCGTGTACGACTTCGAGCCCTCGTCTTCGATTTTGATCCATCCTGATTCGGCGCTACCCATCGCTGGCCTCCTGTACCCCGTCGAGCGCCGCGAGCACCGTCTCCAACGGGTCGACACCCTCCGCCGTGTAATCGTCCGCGAACCGGGTCGCGTGCCACGGACGCTTGCCGCCATTCGCCCGGCATAGATCCACCGTGCGCTCGCTTAGCGCGACCCATGCCCGCAATCCGTCCGTGTTGGACGGGTACAAGTAGGAATGGGAATCGACCCATGCCTTCGTGTCGAGCATGTGGATCTCCAGACCCGGCGCGAACGTGATCGCAGTCCCGAGCACGTCGCCGTCCACGTCGTAATCCCGGACGCGCACAAACAGCCCGCGGCCCGTGTCGAATGCTTCGGTACGCTCCAACCCGCTCGCGTTTGTGTCGATGTTCACCCAACGCGAGCGAAGCGACGGAGGATCCACCAGAGAAGGGCCCTCAGACGCGAGCCCCTCGGAGTCGTTGTCCTCCGCGTCATCTCGGAGCAAGCGGTGGGCGTAGGCCTTGACGCTTTCGCCTTCACGCGGGCCGCCGCCGGGGAGCGGTTGATCCACACTGGCCCGTGGCCGTTCGGTCGAGCCGCTATCGGCCGGACTGTTTCGTCGATTCTCGTCTCTGTTTTCATCGTTCATATGGGGTTGACCTTTCACCGTTGAACCCCGCCGCGGTGAGACCGGGCGGGGTTGGTGTCCTCCTTCTCTTCGTTGGGGTGGCTACTTGGGGAGGGCTTCGTACTTCTTCCGGAGCACCTCCGCGCGCGCCTTCGCTTTCTCGTACTTGTCGACGGCTTCCTGGATCGGGGGCGGCAGGGGTTCGGCGTCGCCCCCCGCGGTGTAGTCTGTCACGGCTTGCCCGATGAATCCTCGCGTGTTGGTGATATCTCGCTGCGCAGATTCCAGGTCCCATCTCGCCTTGCGCTTCGCGTCCTTGCGTCGTTTCGTCGCGGGGTCGTGCTGCTTGCAAAGACCTATCATCTCTCCCTCGCGCTCCTTCGTCCGGTCGTGTGAGCCGGCGGGCTTGCGCAAGCATTGGCAAGTTGAGACGCTCCGGCCGCTCACGGGGACACTCGCACGGCATCGCGTTTTGTCGACGGATGCTTCGTAGCGCGAGTGGGGTTTATAGATAAATGGGAAGTGGTCGTCCTTCATGGGGTTGGCTCCTTCGTGTTGGGGCGGGGGTTAGACGCGGGCGCGGGGACGGCCACCAAAGCGGACGGCGCGGTCTGCTTGTCCCTGCGCCCGGCGTTCCTGCTCGCGGACCAGTCCGCCCCATGGGAGGTGGGAATAGGTGTAAATGACCACGAGGTTCTCAAGGCTCGCGTAGAGATACAGGGCGGCGCGGGACGATGTCGTTGAGGTGCTCACAACCCGAAAGCCCCGCGGCGATACCAGCGGGGCCGGGGTCGATAGGGCGGCGGGGCTAGGCCATGAAGAGTCGAAGCGCGAGCCACTCCAGCGAGCGGTCGTTGCCTGCAACGATCTCGCGGCGGAACAACTCCCCCAAAGCTTGCCGACCCGCAAGGGTAGTCAAGTCGAGATCATCGGCGGCCAAGACATCGGCGGGGCAATCTACGGAGCGGCGGGGGTCGGTGGGGTTGGCGGGGCAGGACATGAACAGAACAATGCGCTCGCCGAACCCGGTCCGCAAGGGGGACCACGGCGGAAAGCAGCATTCGCCCGCGCAAGGGGTGGTCCGGGGCCAGGACCAGGCGTTATTTTTTCTCCCGTCCTCCCCTAGACCGGGGGATCGACGCGGCTCGACCCGATGCGGGCGGCCCGGATCCGTCCTATCACGGGGCGGTCTTGCTGGTGGCGCTCGTCGTCGTCGGCAACTGGCCGAGCGCTGTCGCTATCGCTGCAAACGCGACCCCGACGGGGACGAGCGGGCCGACCATCGCCGCGACTTGGGCCTGGATGACGACCGCGAGCGCCTGAAGGTTCGCGTCTGTCACCTCGCCGACCGCAACCGACAGCGCGGCCGCTTCCCCTCCTAGGTTTACCGTCTGCCCCGCGAAGGGGGTCACGGACACCGACCCGTCGACAGCGGCGACGATGTTCGCCGGTGTCGCGCCGCCGCTCGTTGTCGTGACCTCGCCCGCCGCACCGACGACCACCGACGCGCCCGGGATGTCCCCCTCGCCGTCGGCTTGCTTGATCCGGATCGTCCCGTCCTCCTGAAGGTGGATCGTCTGCCCTCCGCTCGTCGAGTAGACGATGGTCTCCCCCTCTTCGAGCGAGTGCGGCCGCGCCTTCGGTCCGAAGAGGAATCCGATCCGCTGGTCCCCAAGACGAAGAACGATCCCCCGCGAACCCGCGGGAGGTCGACCGGAGATCCCGAAATGTTGAAAGATCGAAACCCCATCGTCCCCGGCGAAGTCGCTCGACGCGACTTGACCGGTCTGGACCCCGCCTTCCTCGTCTCCGTCCGGGTCGTCTGAGGTCGACGAGAGAGAGCCCATCTCGACGACATCGTCAAGCGCGTTGGCCACCTCCTCGAAGCGGCGGTCGATGTAGTTTTTTACCTGCTCGAATACTGAGGCCATGCGTTACCAGTCCGTCTCGGGGCCGAGCAGTGTAGCCAGCCATTTGTCGTAGGCAATCTTCGCTTCCTCCGCGTTGCCCTGATAGAGCAGCGTCGACCAGTGGTCGTCGGGCGGCGGCTTCGTTCTCTTGAGTCGAGCCGTGGGCGGGATAGTGTCGAAGGCCTCGCGTCTCACGAGTTCGAGTCGAGCAGTGTCGCCCTTGTCTTCCGCGAGTTTGTAGCTCACCGAAGAGATCAGCAACGGCGAGTCCGCATAGAGCAGCGGCTGGCGATAGTGGACCATCTCATTTGGTACCCACAACGAGCCGTCGAACTTGTGCCATCCCTTGATATCGACGAAGAACCGACGCGAGCGACCGGCCCGGACGTTGCGCTCCCACTTGACCGTGTTCTCTAGCTGCTTCTTCTTCCCGTTCCCGGAAAGGATCTTCAGCCGATGGAGTGCCACGCCTTCGTCGATCTCCCGGAACACGCGCGACGGGAGGTCGGCCCCGAAGATGTCCCCCTTGCCCGGGTGCTTCCCCCGGATCAAATAGAACTGAAAACGATCCGTGAATCGACCCTTGCGACTTTCCGCGAGGACATCCGCCATCGCGTGGAGCGTCCCGAGCGGGGGGAGTTCCGTCGCCTTCGCCAACGTGAGCCCGCTACCTTCGTTCGGGATCAACAGCAAGCCGCGTTCCTTCGCCGCGCGGTCACACGCGGAGAAGACAGACTCGCCGAAGTTGAGCGAGAACTTCCGGAAGGTGTCTCCCAGATCGACGCCGATCGGGACCTCTAACTCGATGTCGTAGCCTTCGAGCAGGGCCGCGATTATCTTGTCGACTTTCTTATTCCGCCACGCGCCGGCGCCGTTGTACGCGGAAGAGTCGACGATCTGCCCGCCCCGACTTCGTGCCGTGATCGAGACGTTGTACTCGCTTTCCCCCAGGTCAATGTCGACGTCGTCGAGATACCCGTCGACCACAGTGATCCCGTTGCTCGATACGGAGAAGGGCGCCCCAAGCTCGAACGGGAACGTGGTCAAGTCGTTGGCGTTCGCGTCCGTGTGGTACCCGAGCGAAACGGAATGGGCGACCTGCTCGATCGACCGGTTGATCGCCACGGACGTCCAGCCGGAGACGACCTTCTCCCCGATGTGCATCCTGATATCAGGCATCGACCACGAGCACGGGCCCGTCCGTCCCGGTGAATAGCGGGTTCGCTATGTTGTTCTGGTCGATAATGCTCTGATCCTGCAACGCGTCACCATAGACCCAGTGGGCCACGAGCAGCGCGTGGGTGGGTGCTCCCACCTCGAACTCGCGGAGCGCCGGAAGGTTCGCCGACACATCGTGTATGTACTGTCGCAACGCCGCGTCGAGTTCGCCCATACGCTGGTAAGTTTCGTCGCTCGCGTTTTCGTCCTCCGCACCCGCAACGAGAACCGCCCCGACTTGCGCCGCGTAGTCCGTCGCCTGGTCCGCGGTGGCCATGGTCAACTCGACGGCCGCTGCAGCTGCCTCACAAGCCGCGGCAGACTTTAGGAACGTCTCCATCCCCGCAAGCGCGGCGGCCTCCTGCTCGCGCGATGGGGTCGTGAGCGGTACCGCATCGGAACCCATGTCTATGTCCGCGCCCCCCATCGCTTCGAGCGTCGCGTCCGCGGCCGCACTCGGGGCGATGCCGTCCGACGGGGACGTGGTCGTGTCCTTCTGAAACGCCTTCCCGATCCCGACCAGCGAGTTCAACACGCCCTGGAGGGTGGACGCGAGCGCGCCCGGGGTATTGAGAAGGGTTGTCACGCCGGCCGAGATATCGTTGAGCGCGTTTGATAGGTCGTTCAGTTTATTGAGCCGGCCCGCGACTTTCCCGTTCACCTTCCCCAAGACTTGCCCCACCTTATTGAGCGCGTTCGTTAGCGACTGAAGAAACCCGGGGCGGTTCTTCTCCGCCTCTTCGAGCGAGACGCCCAGCGGCACGTAGGCCAGCGCCGCGTCCAAGTCCAACGCGAGCGCACCCACGGCGAGGTAGTACGCCGACAGCACCGCGGGCCCCGGGTCGTCGAAGACTTGCGGGAAGTCTGCCGTCGACACGTCGACCAGCGGGATCGTGAAGGAAGCGGACCCGCCCTTCGCAGGGTCTTCCACGATCGTTACTTCGCCGTCGAGTTGACACCAGAAGATCCCCCAATACGGGTGGACGAACTCCCACGGGCCTTCGCTCTTCAGGACATCGCGCAGCGACTCCAGTTCGAGATGATAGAAGTCCCCAACGAGCACCCCGGAGATCTGGAACTTGTCCGGACGCGCTCCTAGGTCGCGCCCCTTCGCGTCGTCCTTCAGGGGGAAGATATAGAGAACCGTCCGCCGTCCGATGGTCGATCGGATTGATAGGTTTTTGAACTCGACGCCGTCTAGCGATGGCGTGTTTATCTCGTCGCGGTACGTCATCCCGAAGCCGTCCCTCTGTTCTGGAACATTCCCGTGTCGTCCTTCGTCTTCGTGACCACCGCCGAAGCGCCATCCGGAAGACCCTCGATCTTGATCGTGTGTTCCAGGTTCCCTTCGACCTTGCTACCGCCGGGGCCAGAGTCTCCGGGCGAGGCCTTACCAACGCCGAAGGCTTCCCGCTGCTTCCGTCCGAACTCCGCCACGGCGCGCTTGTCTGTCGGGTCGACGCCCGCCTTCTTCAGCGCTCGGTTCCTCGCGTCTTCCTCCCCGATCCGACCTTCGACGCTGGCGAGTGCCGCCGCGCGTTCTGCCTTCCTGCCGGTAAACTGGTCTAACCCCTTCACGCCCAGGCCGCCGACGAAACCGCCTAGGGTCGACGCCGCTTGGAAGGCCTTATCCTGCGAGGCCTGTTCCTGCCGAAGCTTGCGCCGCTGGTGTTCGAGTTGTTTCTGGGACTGCGCGTCCCGGATGTTCTGCAGCGTGATCAGTTCGTCCGCGGCGAAGGTCGCATTGGCAGCAACGTCCGCGAGCGCGTCCGACCACTTGAAAGTGTCGTCCAGTTGCTGCCCGATCGTGTACCCGGCGACAGCGGCCGCGAGCACGCCGACAGCGGCCCCCGCCTTTCCGCCCTTCGTGCTGATATCGGACAGGTTCGTCCCGAGCGCCTTCGTTGCCGCCTGCCCTGCAGCGGTCTCCGTGGCCAGCGTCTTGATCCCGCTCGCCGCGAGTTCGGCCCCGGACTTGACCAGCGGGAAGACGACCTTCGCCGCGGACATACCCGCGTTGAACACGAGGACAGCGTCGGACGCGACCTTGATCCCTACCGCAAGCACCCCGATAGCGATCGTGGCCTTGGCGATCGTCGTGATCGTGCCCGGGTTCTCCTTAGCGAACTTGGCGAGGTCTCGCACCAACGGAGTAACCTGCTTGACGACATCGAGCGCCGCGGGTGCAAGCCCCTGGCCTAGCTCGATCTTCAGGTCGGCGATCGCTGCTTCGGCTCTCCGGATCTTCCGGTCGTCCGTGTCCATCATTTTCTGAACAGCGGCCGCGGCAGTCTCCGCGCCGTCCGCCTGGTCCGCGAGCGCTTCCCCGAACCTTTCCATATTCCCGGCCGTCAATGCGATCACAGCATTGCCACCGCGGATCGACCCGAAGAGCTTGGTATAGCTCTCGGGCTCGAAGCCCTCCGCGTTGACCATCTCCCGCATGAACTGGTCAAGGCCCTTGGTGCGGAGCGCTGTTTCGTTGAACTCGATCCCGAGTCGCTTCGCTTCCTCCCTCGCTTCCTTGCTCGGTTTCTTGATATTGGCGAACGCCCCCTTCAGACCCGACACGCTCTCGTTGGTGTCGATGCCTTGCTTCGTGGTCGTTGCGATCGCGGCGTTGAGTTCCTCCATGGAGATCCCGAGCGCGTTCGCTGACGGAGCAATCCGACCGATCGAGGTCGCGAGCTCGGGGATGGTCGTCTTTCCGGCCTTGACCGCGGCCATGAGGGACGCCGTCGCCCGGGACGCTTCGGTACCTTCGAGCCCGTAGGCGTTGAGCAGCGACGTTAGACCGTCCGCGCTCGCGCCGAGTTCGGCATTGCCCGCGATGGCCAACCGGTTCGACTCCGCGAGCAGCGCGTCCGCGGCGGATGCAGACCCGGCGCCCGCCGATATGATGTCGTAATAGGCTTTCGCCTGCGACTGCGCGTCGTTGCCATATTCGAGCGCGGCCGATCGCGTGACCGCGTCCGCGCTCTTCATGCTGATATCTGTCGAGTCGTCGAGCAGCGTCCCGATCTCCGCGATAGATCGCCCCTGCTCGCGCGCCGCCTGCAGCGGTACGGAGACCGCGGAGAAAGCCCCTCGCGCTATCCTGCCGGCTCCCGCGGAAACCTGCGCAGCGTTGGCCGCGAGGTGCATCCCGCCGCCCGGCGTCCTCCTACGGTCGAACAACCCGAAGGCCCCGCGCTTCCCCCCGCGCGACGCCGACTTCGCCTCGACTCGCTGCTTCCTCGCCTGCTCGCGGTTCCACGACCGCGCCACGTTGTTCTGCGCCCGCTGCCTCGCCCGCTGCTCCGCCTTCGCGGCGCGCTGCACAGACCGCACGCGGTCTCTTTCCTCGCGTACGGTCGCAGTCTTCCTCGCCCGCTCTTCGCGGACAATGTTCGACATCTGAGTCTTCCAGACGGACTGCGCCGCGGCCTGTCTTACGTTCTTCTCCGTGTTCGCAGAACGCCGGACCGCGGCCGTCCTCTTCGCCATCGCCGACGACTCAAGCTTCACACCCCCGCGCGTCGTGCCACCAGAGACGAGCGCCGCCTGGGCCTTGTCGATCTTCTGGATCGTCTGCAGGTAGCGATTCGCTCCCCCTAGGTTCGCCTTGATCCCTAGGGTTAGCGACGCGGTGAGCTTACTTCCAGCCATTCGCCCGCGCCTTCTGGATCCGTTTGAAGAGGTCGAGCGCCTCCGCGGGGGTCATGCTCATGACGTCAGAATAGGAGACCGAACTACCAGACAATAAATGGGCGGCCACGTCCCTGTAGTTCTCTACGACGAGGCCTGACCTTTTTTTCGGTAGTTCTCCATGACCACCGACAGCGCGATCCAGTCCGCGATGTGCAAGCGCTTGACGACAGACACCGGGACCCCTGCGACGTTGGCCACTAGATGCATCTGCTGCCCGAAGTGGCCGTCGTCCATGTCTTCCGCGCGGATCAGATCCTGATTCGACAGTGTCCGCCACCAGATGTGACCGGGCGCTTGCTCCTTCTTCTCCTTGTCCGTCCTCGCGTCCCGAAGAGGTCGGGAGATGATGACCTTCGTCCGGCCGTCCTCTTCGTGGAACTCGCTCGGGATCGTCGCCCTCTCCATCGCGTCCGCGAGTTGCATGATCCGGTCGCTGTCGCCGTGCGAGCAGCGACGAAGCATCCCCTCCGACACATTCGACAGCCCGGCGATCAGAGCTGTCGCCCACGCTCGCTTCTGGTGTTCCTTGTAGAAGTCGCGCTCCGCGACGTCTTCGACGTACACGTCCCGGCGGATCCTGAGTTCCTTCGGGTCGGTAGCTTGCGGTCGCTCCCATGGCCCCGACAGCGGGAAGACGAGAAAGTCCCCGTCGACCTTCAACGCTCCCGGCGTGTCTTCGGTGAGTTCGTCCGCGGGTTCTTCAGTTGTGGGGGTTGGCTCTTCGGTTTGCATGGGCGACACCATGCCACGCTACCCGGCGCACAAAAAAAGCAAGGCCCGCGACGCGACAGCGTCCAGACCTTGCTCCGGGTTCCGGCCCGATTGCGCGGTGCCCTAGACCTCAGTGGCGGGGCCCGATCGGAACTGGACTTCGATCTTCCCTTCGTTCACCTCCAGCGTGTTGACCACTGCCGCGCCTGTCAGCACATACGTGATCCCGGTGTCGGTAATGAACTCGACGGTAACGGATTGCCACGCTTGCATCGCGGCAATGTCGGTGTCGCTCATGTGCGCGAGGTTGCACGTGATAAGGCCAGCCACGACCTTGTACATCTCGCCGTGATAGGCGTCGCCAACGACCGCCTCGCCTTCGAGCCCGCCGAAGTTGATCGTCGGAGTATCGACGACCCTCTGGCGCGAGCCGTCGACCTTGATCTGGATTACCCCTGTTACTTTTGCCATGTGATTCTCTTCCTTTCCTGTCCGTGTTCGGGGTTACGCGAAGACCATTCGACCAGCCATGAAGCGAAGCGCTCCGATGACGGTGGGATAGAGAAGCACGTCCAACCGGTCCGGATCGAGGTCGTTGATCTCGACCAGAAGCGCCTCCTTGAACTTCGCCTTGTCGACCACCCAACCTTGGTCGCCGAAGAAGTCGTAAAGGCCCAAGAGGTCCGCCTTGATCGTGTTGGGCGTGACCACTGCCGCTCCGGGTGCCACTTCGGTTTCGTTCGGCGCGAGGTTGTAGTCCGGATACTTGCTCGCAATGAACGCCCGGATAGAGAACCTGAGCACGGACAGTGTGCGAACCTTCGTGACGTTCAGGTACGCGATCGTCTGGAAGCCGCTGCTGTTTACTTGGTGCATCGTGATCAAGCGCTCGATCTGCATGCGTCCACCAGCGGCAGGGCGCACGGTAGACACTCCATCGTGTAGGAGAAGCTCGCGTTCCGCGGTGTTGAACTCCGTCCCGCTTGCGGGCGGAAGCATGCCAGTGACCTCCCGGCGCTGTCGTGGTCGAGCCGGGCTTGGCATCGCAGCGTCAATGCCCGCGATGATGGACGACCCTTCCCACGGGGTCATCAGGACCGGGCCGAACCCGAGCAAAACGAGCATGTGGGAGTTCCGGGAATCCCCGAGCGTTTGCGTTGTCGTGTGGTCGGCCACGATACCTGTGAAGCAAAGCCCGTCGTTCTGCCTGTCCGGTCCCCATCGCGCTTCCAGTTCGATCTCCATCGCGGTGAGGTTCGCGGCGTCATGGTATGGCATGACGATCGTGTCGTAGGTCTCCGACCCGCCCATCGCAGTAAGTGCGATCCCGACGTCCGGGTTGCCTGCACCGCTGGCCATCGGCACGACAACAGCGGTCAACCCCGCGGGGATCTTCTCGTCGTCGTTGTACAGGACGCGAAGGTCGATCTCGTTGGCGGCCTCGCCCGGGTTGCGCGAGGTCAAGGTGAGCACCCCAAGTGCAGCCGCCCCCGTAACCTGCAGGTCAGGCACTTCGAGCATCGCGGCGGCAAGCGCAGCGACAACAACCGTCATGGTGTCGCCGACAGCGACGGCGACGCGGATCCTAGTCTGGTGAATCCAGAAGTTCATGATGTCGGCCGCGGTTGCCGTGCCCGTCATGGTCAATGTCCCCGTCGCGTTGACGGCTGCACCGTCATCGTCGAGCGCGACCGCATACAGTGCGATCCCCGGGGCCTTTGACCTGAAGGCTCGGATCTCAGCGGCGAGCATCGACCCCTGGCCGAAGAAGTCGTCGCCCTGAAGATCAGAGGTCACCCCCTTGACGACACCTTCGGCGACACTGCCGGCGCTTGTCCGTTGCCCAATGAGGATCGCCTTGTGCGGTTTGCTTGGTGGAACACTGGATCCAGAAGGATCGAACTCGATCTGGATGTCGGGGACGCGGTTGTCCGCGTTGATAAAGTTGAATGCGATCGCCATGTGCTGTTAGCTCCTATGCCTTCGGCGGTTCTCTCGGGTTGCGGGGTTGGCTCTCGGGTTACTTGGTGGACGGGTCCTCAGACTCGCGCGACTTCTTCGGCGCGGCCCTCGGTGCGAGCTTCGGTGCTTCTGGCTTCGGCTCTTCGCAGATTATGGCCCCACCTTCGGCGACGCGGCGACGCCAGAACACATCCCACGGCTTCGACTCGCCTTCAGGCGGGAGCCTCCGCTTCGTCTTCGGGTCTCGCACCGTGGCGGGCTTCCCATCGGGGAGCATGCGGGGCTTCAGGAATCGGACTTCGGGTTTCTCGGGTGTTGTGCTCATGGCTACGTGAGGTCCACTTCAGCGGATGTTTCCCGCTCGTTGTCTGGGAAGTTGGGGTCCGTCCCGATGTCTTCGCTATCGGGCGGGATTATGTAGAACATCGCGGTATCAAAGTCTCCGAGGTCGACGGGCCCGTCCGGTCCGATGCCCGCGTCCGGTCCAAACGCGAGGCACTCATTCTCGGAGGCGAGGAAGTCGACGTCGATCTCCTGCCACCATGAGACCATCCACAACCCGAAGCCCTTGGTCTCCATCTTCGCGGAGTAGACGGATGCCGCTTCTATGTCCTGCGCTGTCGACATGACGGGCGAGTCCGCTTCGTCTCCGAACCTGCAGGACCGTTTGGCCAGCCATGACTCGACTTGCGAAGCGAGGATGGCCGCGCAGTCCCAGCGGTTAGGCGATCGCCTGTTCTCGCAGATGATCCAGCAAGCGAAGCGCGTGCGGCTGATAGACTTCTGGAGGTCCGTTCGGTAGGCGAGGACGGAGAACAGCATGGCCGGCGCGCGCTTGCTGATCTTGCCGATGTCTTCGACCGTGAAGTTCCCCCCGTGGCTCGCAATCTCGACGCCGTCGCCAGCCACTCCGAGGTCGGTCCACTCGGCCGGGACGAAGGTCGGGGACCCGGCAGTGTTCGCAAGCAGCCGGTATAGATGCCACTCACCGGGGCCGTTGACGCTGGAGTCGATCACGAGCTTGCCCGCGAGGTAAGGCGTCGACGCTTGCCATTTGAAAGCGTCGCGCGACCACATCCCCTTCGCGGCCGCAATGATCGCGTCCCTCGCCCGGATGTGGTGGCCGAGTAGGGCAGTCATGGGACCATAGCCTCCATGAGGAACTCACCGACGCGCGACTCGATGGCCGAACGGTCGTCGAGTGAGATCCCGAGATAGGGGCGGGCCTTCGCGCCGCGTCGTCTCGAACGCGCGCTGGGGTTCTGGTGGTATCCCGCGTAAATCAGTTCGCTGCCGATCGTGGCCTCGCTATCGGTCGCGCTCATGTGGATCGAGTCGAGCAAGTCGCCGCCCAGAATGAGCTTCCCGTCCCCTCGCCCTGCTCGCCACGCGGCATAGGCTGGAGTCCAGTCGACCCACGGTTGGCCGTCTGGCCCTTCCTTCGTGTCGAAGCGGTCGCGCGTCTGCTCTTCGACCATCTCCCCCATGTCTTCGACGAGGTCGGCAGTGTCGAGCGTTGCGAGCCTCTCCGCTTGCAATAGCGCGAGGTCGAAGAACTCAGAGGTGGCGACGAACTGCAACATCAGAAAATCTGATCCAGGTTCTTCTTCGCGCGCTCGCGGTCGGCCGTGGCGATGCCAGTGGTCGTGACGAAGTTCCCCCCACCGGCGTCGGGGTCGGGGATGCCTAGGGATATCGTCCCGCTGGCGATGCCTTCGAGGGTCTTCCGTGCGTCTTTGTATCGCATGCGCAACCCGTCGTCCTCTTGAGTCGGGCCGCGGCATAGCTTCCACATGGTCACATCGATCACGATGTCTACCAGTTGACGTGGAAGCGGAACGGAGATCACGGGCACATCGTAGCGACGTGAAACGTAGCCGTTGACCTCGCCTTCGGCACCTTCGATCGCACGCTCGATGCGGAGCACCACGGACGGCGACGCGATGTCGTCCGTACGCTCTTCGTCCGCGAGCGTGAGGACTTGATCCTCACCGTACCGCTGGACGAGGTCGGCGCTTGTTATGTAGTGAAGCGTGGCCATCTCTTACTCCGCGAGCGCAGTCGCAAACGATGCCTGGATCTTGCCGTGAGACATCATGTCGGCAGCACGGCGGGCGGGGTCTGAGGCCTGGTAACCCGCGGCTTCGACAGCGTCGGAAAGCGTGGCGCCCTTCAGGATCGCGGTGACAAAGAGTCGTTGCATGCTGGTCAATGCTCGCCGGGCGTCGGGGTCCGGCTTCACGCCCTCGATGGCGGCTCGCATCGCGTCGATAACATCGAGGTGGAGACACCCCCACGAGCGGGGCGGCGTCCACGTGTCGGGCCCGTCGACGGCGGGCGGGTCGGGGAACTTGAATGTCTCCAACTTCCGGGCCTTCTCAACGACCGGGACCTCAACGTGCGGACACGAAGGCATCTCGAACCCGTCGAAGGAATCCCAGCCGGCGGGGAGGTCGAATGGATCGACGAGCACATCCGCCACCGTGACGCGGCTTGCCATCCCCCTCTTCAGGTAGGGGTCCCAGTAGCCGTTCATAACTCCAGCCGACCACTTGCCGTGGGGCAACGTGCCGCCCTTGACCGGGTCGGGGATCTCGATGTTCGGCGCTGGACAGATCGCGGTGCGTAGAAACTTCATGGCGTGGGCCTCGTGCTCTCGTACTGGTGCGCGTTGAGTGTCATCCAGGCGCACGTGAAACCGGTGATCGGACTGTGATAGACCCGGGCTTCCTGTTGTGGCGTGAGTGTCACGGGTTGGAGAAGGGGGGCGGCGCTGCTCTCGATCGTGTCGGTGCTTCGTCCGCCGGAAGGTGTTGGGGTTGGCTCGGGTCTCATGGCTAGGCGCTCCCCTACAGGTAGGGCGAGACGATCAAGTCGACGGCGCCGGCGTTGGTGTTGGTGGCTCCACTGGCCTTCACGAGCGCCTTGATCAGAGCGTTGGCTTTCGCGCGGTTGGCATACCCGCACACGAGGTGCGTAGGCTTGATCTCCAACTCGCGTCCCTCCCATGACTTCGCCTCGCCCATCGCCTGCAGCGCGAGGTCGAAGTTCGTTTCATCCAAATCGGCCGCCGACCGATAGGCAAGCTCCGGCAAGGTGTAGCCGTGCGCGGCGCGGTAGTCGACGCCGAAGATATATTCCTTGTTGAGGAACACGTTGTTGTCCTTCGGGTCCGTGAAGGACACGAAGACGGGCTCCTGCCTGACCTGATAGATCAGAGGCTTGACGACCTCGTCGAGCGCGAGCAGGTACCAAGCAGCGCCGCCGCCGGCTTGCGAGTTGCTGAAGGTGCCGCCGCTATCTCCGAGCGGGTGAGCAGCGTTGAAGAACGACACGCCATCGTGGCAGATGTTGACGTGGCCTTCCTTGAGAAGGTTCCAGATCTTCTTGTCCGGGTCCTTCCCGACGCTCCGGCCGAGTGCCTCCATGGGCTTGTCGAAGCTGCTCGTCTTGTTGTCGTTGAAGGCGTTTCGGGGGACGCCGACGGTGCCTTCCCAGTCCTTGTTTGTGAGCAGGTAATCGCTCTGCGCGAGGCTCTGGACTTGGCGCTGTCCGACCCACTCGCGGACGCCGGGGAGGTCCCGAAGCCACGTGTAGTTTTCGGACTCAGTCTCCGAGGTGACGCGGTCGGCGATCTCGTCCCAGGTCTGTTTCGCCTCCATCTCCGTGAGCCCGGATTTGAAGTGTGCGTTGAACTCGATGAAAGCGTCGAGCGCGGTCTGGCTGTTGATCAACATGCTGAAAATCTCCTACGGTGTTGGTTGGGTCGGCTGGTGTTCTTCGTTGGGTGTTGGTGTGCTGTGGTGTTGCCGGCCTACTTGTTGCCGAAGGTGACGAAGACCTGGCCGTCTCGCACGTCGTAGATCTTGCCCGCGACGGACAGTGTCCCGGTGGCGTCTGTCTTCCCGACGGTGTGGTCGTCGACGAGATAGCAATCGTCGCCGATGTCCGCGACAAACAACTCTTCGCCGCCGGCGCTGTTGTCCATGCCCCATTCGCCGCGCTTGATCTGGACGGTCTTATCCCCGTCCGCGCCGGTGCTGTTGTCGATCGTCCGCTCGTTGTTTACCCCGGGGTAATACTTCCCCGTGGCCGCAGTCGCGGCGATGGCGTGCCCGGTCGCGTCGATCTCGATGACGGCGCCGGCGTAGAGCTTGGTGGCTGCCTTGACGGGGATGTGGAGGAGGTCTCCGATCCCTTCCTTGGTGTGGCGGTCCTGAGTCATGTTGGCCATGGTTGTGTCCTTGTCTGGTGGTCTTCGTGTACGTTGAGAAAGTGAGAGCGGCCGCCCCGACTATCGGCGCGGCCGTGTTGATCAGCCCTGAAGGCCGGGGTAGCGCGAGGCGATGTCCTGCTTTGACGCGAGGTAGGTCGCCTCCGAGATGTTCTGCTTCTTCGCCTTCGCCTTCTCTTCAGCGGTGAGTGACGTGGGCTCGTCTCCGGGAGCCTCCCTCGTGTGGAGGTTCTCGTTTGCGACGACCGGCGGAGCCTCGCCGATCATGGCCTCGAAGGCGGCTAGCCCTGCCTCAGTCGCGCAAGCCTGCGCGTGGTACTCCTTCGACGCGGGGGCGATGACGCCGGCCTTCAAGCCGCGATCGATCGCAGCGGTCGCGCGAGCAAGGTGGCGCTTTTCAGCAGCGACCTTGTCCGCGGCGGCGCGCTCGTCGACCTTCAACTTAAGCGAGTCATAGTCGGCGCGGGGGACATAGTCTTCGAGCTTCGGAGCGTTCTTCTCCTTGTCTCGGAGGGAAGCGATAGCAGTCGCAACGTCGCCTTCGGTTGCGTCTGCAGCGATGCCAAGCATGGCGATGATCGTAGCGAGTTCCATTTTCGTGTTCCTCTGTTGGTGTTGGGCGCCGACTTCTCCGGCAGGTGTTGGCCCCTCGATGTCGGGCCGTTCAGTTGACGCGGCGGGGCGCTTGTCATGCCCCGTGGTGCCGCGCTTTCGCAGTGAAGCAAACGCGCTCGCGCACTGCTTCGGAATGTGTCGGTACGAAGCGAAGGCCGGGTGCTCGACCCATGCGATCACGCTAGAACCGTCATCGGCGATGGGCTCGACGGGCTTCGCATTGGCGGGGATCGCCTTGTCCGCGAACCCATGGACGACGGCGTCGTCTGCAGATAGCCACGTTTCATCCTTGAGAAGAGCAGCCACGGCGTCGCGTTTGAGCCCGGACCGCGTCGCGTAGATATCAAGCATCGCCTCGACGTGAGTCTCCAGCACGTCCGCCCGCTTCCGCATCGCGTGCTGGTCTCCGAAAGCGAGAGCCCACGCTTCGTGAAGCATCATCATGGAGCCCGGGGCCATCGAGATCGTATCTCCGGCCATTGCGATCAACGACGCGACAGACGCCGCGATACCATCGACGACCACGTCGACCTTCGGAGCAGCGGAGCGGAGCGCGTTGTATATGGCCACGCCTTCGTTGACCTCACCGCCAGGGCTGTTGATCCGGACCGTGACCCGCTCTTCGCCTGAGTTCAGGGCGAGGAAACGGAGCACGCTCTTCGCGGTGATCCCCGCCCACCAGTCGTCGCTCACGACCGCGTCGTAGATATAGAGTTCTGCCGGCATCGAATGCAGTCGTATCACCGGACACCAGAGCACGCGAAATGCGGGACTTTGACGCCCCGTCAAGTCGGCGCGGTATGGTCCACCCGATGGCCGACCCAACAGACGCCCCCATGATCGCGGAACTCGAAGAGACCGCTTGCGATCCTGAGTTCCCGATCCTGTGCCCCCAGTGCAGCGAACCGATGATGGTCCACGCGATGGCGGCCTGGTGTCTGTCGCGGACGTGCGAAGTCTACGAACACCAGTGGGTCGGCGGGCGGTGGGTCGAAGACGAAGACACCCGCCTATCCCTCAGGCAGCTTGAATCATTCGACGCGGTGATCAAAGACCTTGGCGGCTACTGACTACCGGACCAGGCGATCGCCCCGCCAGTCATAGAGCCCCGCGGGGTCCCACTCTTGGGGGATAGGACGGCCGCCGTTGCGCGCCACGTCGTGATCGACACACAACCCGAGCACGGGCACGGCCCACAACGCGACCGCCTTCCAAATGGACTCGCCCGGGTCGTTGCGGCGCGAGCCCGAATAGTTCCGGTGTGCCTGTATCTTCGTGATCGGCATCCCGAGCCGGCGCCCCTCTTCGACAGCGAAGCGGACGGCCGCGCGAGCGGACTCAATGGTCCTCTCGTCGAGTACGTCCGGCGTCTTCCCTCCCGATATGGTCTTGGGATTGCCTTCGATCCCGCTGTAGTGGCCTTCGATCTCGATGCCGATCGAGAACCGGTTGGCCACGTTGCCTTGCCACACATACCGGGGGAGGCGATTCACGTAGAGGACATCGCCGTTCCGCAACGCGGCCACATGGCAGGCGACGTTATAGAATCGACGGTGCAAGGCCTTGCGCTCGCCGTACTTCTCCCGGTTGCGCCTCGTCGTCCCGAACTTGACCGCAGTCTGGTGCAGCAAGATCGTGTCCACGGTCGAATGGTCGCGCGGCGCCTTCCGCCCCTTCGTTAGCGCATGCTCCCCGGTGATATCGAAGAACTCAGACGCGCCGCGGAGTTCGACCCGGGGCGCGTCGCACTGCAGGTGATTGACCACCGCGGCGGGAACAAACCCCACCTCCTCCTCGAAGTCCTCTTCGCGCCACGCGAAACCGTGATCGCCCGCATAGTTGAAGAGCGCCGTCCACGTCTCGCTCCCGAGGTCGCCATCCGCACCGAAGCGCGGGAGCGTGTACCCCCTCCCAAGCAAACGGCCCTGGATGTGTTCGACTTCTTCGCCTCGGCTTCCGTAGATCATGGGCTGGTCTTTCTCGCGTCCTTCGACGATTCGAGCCATATGGCCCGCGTGTGTTCTTCGTACTGTGTTGGGTCGATGTCGTGTAGCGCGTAATCATCTCGGAACTTGCCCACCTTCGCGTCCGCCCAGTCGACGATCTGAGTCGCGGTCTGGCCTTGCACGGTCCGGGCGTGTGCCGTCATAGCGTAGGCGGCCGTCTCAAGTCTCCACCGCCCCGCACTCAACGCGACCGCGGCCTCGAAGTCGGCGTCGCCCATGCGCTTCCGTTGGCAGACGTGGACATACTCGTGCGCGAGCAGTCGAGCCTGGTCCCCTTCGCTGCGCGTGTCGAAGTCGGGCGGCACGGACACGGACTTGCGAAGCGTGACGGCGAACTTCGTGACCTCTGTACGGCGCTGGACGACGGGAGCGCCCGCGGCCTTGAGTGCCGTGTGTGCGGCTGCGAGATCCGCCGCGTCGTCTCCCGTGATCCACGAAGGCCAGCACGACCGATCCTTAGCAGACTCGATGTCGGCCGCCGATAGCTCGAAGGTCTGGCCCGTCGGCTCGAACGCCCCGGAGAACCCACGCGGGAGCATCGAGCAGCCCGGGAGGGTCGAGCAGAAGATCGCCATCCCGAGCGCGAAGACGCATAGCCAGATCGCCCGGTCCCTCCGGTCCCTCCGCCTCACGTCCGCGTAGAACCCTGTGATCGTCTGGCGTGACTGGATCGCGTTCATACCCCGCCCCCTTCCTCCGCGTCTTCCTCCGTCGGCTCACCGGCATCGTCCGGGGCCGCGCCTTCTTCGGGGGCCGCCGCATCGTCTCCGTCTCCGTCTCCGTCTCCGTCTCCGTCTCCGTCTCCGTCTCCGTCTCCGTCTCCGTCATCCTTTGGCGTCTGGGAGAACACGGCCCGGCCCTTGCTGGTAAGGACCACGTCGCCGTCCACCGGCTTCTCCCAACCGTATCGGCCGTACGCTTCCTCTTCCTTGACGGACAGGCCCGCGGCCATCATTGGCGATAACCCGTCGCTTGTGTTCTTCAGGTCCTCCGCGTCGTCGAACGACACGACCACCCGGTACTCGTCGGCGGAGTCCAGCCCGAAGTTCAGATCAATGAAGGGACGGAGCACGGTCTTCGTCAGCGCTTCGGCGAGGTCCTCCGCGACACTCTCCGAGATGTCGTGCCGGACCAGATCGTGGACGGCGGCCTGCGACAGACTCGACCCATCATCGCTCGTCATCGTCTGCCCGTTTATCACTTTCGACATCTCACGATTACAGGTGTCTACCATCTCGTGGAAGGCCTCGCCGTTGCCCTGCCCGCCCGGGTTCACAATGTCAATCGTGTGGGCCAGCGGCTTGACGCACGACGCGAACTCGCCGATCGCGTCGAGCGCGTCCTGGAGTTCCTGCACGTCCCCGTCCTTCGACGTTGGATTGTACGAACCGATCCGGACAGGCATCCCAAAGATCCCTAGGTACTGGACCCAGTCCTTGAAACTGTAGGACTTGAAGAGGTGCATGACGCTGCACGGGAGCGCGAGCCCATTGCGGAAAGGAAGCCCCGACTTGCGCGACGTTTCATATACGGCGAACACGTACGGAGGAAGCTCGCGGAACTTTTCCAAGTCCGTAGGCGCTTCGGAGTCGCGCAGCATTAGCTGCTGCCCCTTGTATCCGAAGTTCCGAGGGTCGGCCCACTTCACTTCCCGCGGCGCCCATATCGTCCCCGCCGGTCCAGTGCGCCAGAACATCTCGACGCACGCGTGACCCTTCGACTCCGCATCGAGCAGATGCTTCGTCAACCCCTTCCACACGGGCGACTTGACGAGGTGTTGCGTGCTCGCTTCGAGTATCGTCCCCTCCGGTCCTTCGATCCCCCACTCCAGCGAAGTGATCGCGTTCTTCAGGATCGTAAGCTGCGAAGCATAGTGGCTATCCCTCGACTCCAGTTCCTCCGCGAACCCGTGGAACTCGATCGAGTCGCCGTCCCATAGCTTCGTGATCATCCCCCCTAGCCTCTCAGGAGTGAGTCCGATCGCGGTCTGCAGCTTCCACTTCCCCTCAGAGGGCCTCGGGGGGATGATCACACCCGAGCCGGCTTCGAGTGTGGAGGGGTCGACGGGTTGCGGGTCTGCTTCGGCCATCGTCCACGACTTTACGTCGTCGACAGCACGCGCGCGAAACCCTACCAGGGCCGCTTGAATGTCGGTGTCCGCCGCGCCGGCGCCTGCTTGCGATTGCCTGGCATGACGCCCTTTGTCGCGGAATAGGCGAGCAGGCCCGCGATCGCCACGTCGCCGTGCCGCTGTTCTCCTCGCTCGCCCTTCGTCTTCCGCTTCGATGTGGTCGGGGCGTTCGTCGTGTCGTCCAGAACGAAGACCGCGAAGTCCACGATCACGTCCGGATTCTTCGGCACTTCGATCTCCTCACGCTCGAAGGCCGCCCGATAGTCGGGGAGATGATCGCCGTACCACTTCCGGGAAAGGGCCACGCCTTCGACCATCTCTTCCCCGTACCGCTGGACGGCGTGCTCTGCAACGCTCGCACCGTTGCCGCCCTTGTCGATCTTGCCTGCTATCCAACGCGGCAGGCTGTCGACGGTCGTCCATAGGATGCTCTCGAACTCGTCGAAGGGTACGCCGCTGCACTCGATGACGAAGGGAGTGGACCGGCGCATGTCGTCTTCGATGGCGTGAATGTAGATCACCGCCAGGTCCCCCTTGGCGCTGCGCCCGAAGTCGACGCCCCAGCCGTGTATGCGGTCCGGGTTCATTTTCTGAAGCAGCGGGGCAAGGTTCGCCGTGATCCATGTCGAGATCACCTCGTGGCGTTCTTCGGGTGGGTTGAGTTCCCATCGCTCCGGCAGGGCAAGCCGGATGATCGGGCACTCGACGGCCCGTGACTCGACGAGCGAGCGCGGGAGGTACACGTCCCCGGCCCGCCCCGGAATGCACTGGTATTCCTGGCCCGCGCGCGGAGACTTCAGGAGGTCGGCCACCCACGCGACCTCTGCTTCCTCCGTCCACTCGCGGCCATTGACCAAACAGATCCGGCGATAGAGCCCCTGCGCCACGGCGTCGTGCAGTGTGAAGGTATGGACACTCCAGCCCATATCGTCCGCGCGTGCGAGTAACTCCGTGTTGAACCCGTTGTCCTCGCTCGCTTGCGTGGAGATGAAAATGATGCGGCCGCCCCACATTTTGAAAGCCTCCGCGGCCGCGAGGCAATCCGGGATATTCAGTAGCGCGGCTTCGTCGAAGACCACCACGCCTTGCTTGCCGCGGAGCGCGTCGGGTCGAGTGCCCGGGAGGATCAAGATCCGGAACCCGCTCCCGAAGGTGATCTGGGTGACGCGGATCGACCCCTCGCCGTCCGCCAACACCATGTCGAAGTCGTCGTCCTGCGAATAGGCAACATTCAACGAGCGGGCGAAGTTGCCGCACGCGATCGTGAACTCCTTTGAATCGCGGATCGACTGCGACAGATAGAAGACATCGGACCCGCCCGCGGCCCGCGAACTCGCGGCCACCAACACGGATTCGAGCGCGGTCGACCACGAGATACCGATCCGCCTGGACTTGCTCGCTATCTTGACCGGGGATCGGTCTTGGAAGAACGCAAGCTGGTAGGGGAGCAACAGCGCGACGTCGTCGAGCGCTCCCGCTTTCACCCTGTCGCCTCATTCGGATAGAACACCGTGACCCGAGATTCTACGGTGGCGCGTACGCTTTCGATGTGACCGTCGACAGCGAGCCGGCGCAGGCACCCGCGGGCGGACGTGTTGCTGCTGTAGTGGTGTTCGATCGCGTCGACGACCTCACGGACGGAGCACCCCGGGTGCTCCGCGACGTGGTCGGCCATAGCCTTCGCCGTCTTCCGGAATGGAGTCCAGTACCCCCCGCGGTTGCTGCCGGCCGGCGTGTTCTTCATCTCTTCGGCGAGGTGCTGCGAAATGTCCCGGATGTTGTCGACCTCCATCGCCACAGGAGGGACCTCCTCAGAAAGAAGGTTGTCGAAGCGCCCCCTGGCGCTCACGAAGTAATAGACGCCGACGCCCATCTTTCTACACAAGTCGAGGGCATAGAGACGCGAGCGCGGCGGGCCGGAGAACCGCCTACACTTTGGAGCCGGGACGACGACGCACACCTCGTGCGCGCACTTGTATCTGGTCCAGCTTTCGGCCTGGGCAAGCAGCGCGAGCGACAAACCCATCTTCACTTCGACGATCCGAGAACGACCACCGCGCATCCCGACGAGATCAGCACGGCCGCACACGCCCGTAACTTCCTGGAACACTTCCCAGTCGTCGCCGCGCATCCACTCGACGGCTTTCGCCGCCAGTTCTTCTTCCCTCACCCGGTCGCCTTCCCTCCGTTGGCGGCGTCTTCCGACTCTTCCGGCTCAACGATGATCCCGAGAACCTGCGCTTTGAACTCGCGCACGGCGTCAACAGTGAGCCCGCCCGACGGCTTGCCTTCACTCTTGATCGTGCCGCCATCCTTGCCCGTGTGCTCGACGTGGTCTTTCCAGTTGAGGACGAACTTCGACGCGTGAATGATCATGCGCGTGTCCCCTAGACGGATCTTCCGGAGTATCGCAGCGAAGACGATCCGCTCGATCGTGGCGCGGCCGTTCTCCGTTGCCATGACGGCGTCGGGGTCCGTGTCCATGAGCATCTTCCACGCGCGCGGGGTCATGCCCAGCGCCGCCGCAATCTTCCCGTCGCTCGCGGTCGGGGCGAGTCGGACCACGGCTTCGATTCGGTCGTAGTCTACGGGGGGCGGCGCCTTGTCCAGCCCGTGCTCCTTCGCTAGCTTGACGCGGGCCCGTTGCTCGCGCTTGCGATCGCGGTCCTTCGCTCGTTGGGATTCGCGCTCTTCCTCCGTCATGTCGGCGACGCGCTTATGTCTCGCCATCAGTGAGCACCTTCCCCGCGAGGAGAGCGGCCGTCGCGTTCTCCAGAGTGTCGGACAGGCGGGTGATCTGGTCCTTCAGACGCTCGATCTCAAGACATGCGGCCCCGTGAAGGGCGCCCAAGTTACGAAGCTCCCATTCGCTCCCGCTGTCCATGTGTAGTTTGTGCGCCGTCGCCTTCGCCTTGTCGTGGTCAACTAGCATCGCCGTTATCCCTTCCCGCCCGCGAAGGGGCTTTCCTTCTCAGAGTGTGACACACGAGCGCGAACGATGTCGCAGTGCGCGGGGTCGAGTTCCGCCGCGGTGACGTGGACGTCCAACCCACGAGCCGCGACGAGCGTCGTCCCGCTACCCGCGAAGGGTTCGAGCACGTGGGCCCCGGGAGGGCAGACGAGCCGGAGTAGCCACTCCATGAGCGCCACTGGCTTGACCGTGGGGTGGTGATTCTTCGACTCGCTCGACCGCCCCGCACCGGCGCGCGGAGACTTCAGACCGTCGGACCCTTCCTTGCGCTTCGTCGACTGGCCCGGGGACTTCGACGGGAGTTCCTCGCACCCGGCCTCGCGTTCTGCCGTGCCCGGCTTGCTTACGTGGATCGCGTTCGGTGGCCATCGTCCGCCGGGGTTCGGGAGAAACGTCCCCGTTCCCGCTCCGCGACGGCCGTACACTTCAGACCCCACACCAGACCCTTGGCCGGATGGGCCCCGCGTTACGGAGTGCAGGGGGTCGTTGTCCCCCCACCACATGGGGTCGCCATCCGGCAGACGACACCCGTCGATGTTCAGGCCACCGACGCCCCAGCGCTCGATGTTCTGCGCGTATGTTCCTTCGAGCGGCTTGCGTGCGAAGACGAACGGCTCTTTGCAGTTCTTCAGCGCCGTGCCCCAACCGGCCCAAAGCCTGGCCAGGTCGCTATGCGCGTCGTCCTTCCGGTCTGTGGGCGTGCCGCTCTCGTATCCATACCCCGCACGGCCAGACACGCGGGCGGACTTGTGCTGGCCCGTAACATCGCGCGCTTTCCAGTCCTCGCCCCACTCGCCCTTGCGCCCGTTGAGGTCGACGAGCAGAGTCTGGATCGCCTTCGGTGGAGCCTTGACCTTCAGGACTTCGAGCAGCTTCGGAACTTGGTCAAGCGTCGGGATGCTCGGTTGCGACTTGCTCGACGTCCAGTGCCCGGCCATGCCAGCGAACCCGAAGGCGTCGTCGATCTGTTTGTTCTTCACGCCGGCCGCGTCGCGTGCCTTCCGGATCCACGCTGTCACCTTCAGGATCCCGGCGCGGTCGTCCCTCTGCTTGTCGATGGCCTTAGCGATGTCCATGCTCTTAGGCATATTGGACGTGTACAGCCAGTCGACCATCTCCAGCATATCGAAGCCTGAACGGTCGACCGCATACGCGAGTACGTGATAGGTCCGGCCGCTCGACGCCGCGAGGAGATACCCGCCGGGCTTGAGAACTCGAAGGCACTCCGCCGCCCACTTGCGACCGGGCACTCCCGCGTCCCATGTGTTGCCCATGAAGCCGCGCATCTCCTTCGCCGCCTCGCCCTTCGCGTTCCGGGCCTTCTCCCGCATCTCTTCGATGTCATCCCATGTGCGAGCCTTGCCGTCGGGAGACAGGCCATAGGGCGGGTCCGAGACGATGGCGTCCACGCTGTTGTCGGGAAGCTTGGCCATAACGGCCATACAGTCAGCGCAATGCAGGGTATGCCGGCCGATCGTGACCTTCGCCCCCTTCTTCGTCTTCGGCTTTGCGGGCGGCGGGGGGATGTAGTCGGGGTCGAAGGTCGTCCCGGCCACGTCCTGCTCGTCGTCCTCCGACACGATGTCGAAGAGCAAGGCCTCCAAGTCCGCGAACCCGCCGGCCTCGAAGTCCTCTTCGCCTAGCTCGCCCGATAGCTCGTCGAGTATGGGCCCGACCTCGTCTGTGAACTCGCCCGCGATGGCGGGATTGTTTAGCAGGATGTTGACCGCTTTCTGATCGGTGGGGTCGAAGTCGACGACCATCGCCCGGACGTGCGTCATGCCTAGCGCTCGAAGCTGCTCGACGCGTTGGTGTCCTCCGACAAGTTGCCCCGTGCGCTCGTTGAAGATAGGGACGCCCAGCATCCCGAACTTCTCCAGCCCATGACGAAGGCCCGACGCCGCGTCGTCGCTAATCTCTCGTGGGTTGCGTGGGTCCGCCTTCAACTTCGACAGCGGGACCTTTCGGATCGGGTACTCCGCGACGGCTGGCGTGTCCTTCTTCTTCCGCTTTGACTTGCTCTTCGGGGTTGGCTTGCTCACCGTCTCACACTACACGGCGAGCAGTAGACAAACGAAAGCCCGGACCGAAGTCCAGGCTTTCGCGGCATCGCCGGGATTCGAACCCGGGACTCGCCCCCTACCGGTGTTAGCACTGGTCGAAGGGCTCTAAACCATCTGAGCTACGTTGCCGCCGGCGTCCCGGCTCTTCGCCCCGGGTCCTGCCCCCGGGATACACGCGTGCTCTACTGTTGAGCTAGCGAAGGTCCGAACCATACCACATCCGGCGCTACTCTTCAGCGTGGGCGAGGACGTAGGCGGCGACGGCGACCGGGATGGGAATCCGATCGGGGACACAGGAGCGGCCATAGCTCGCGAGGGACCCGCCCCGGATCTCGACGGTCTGGAGAGGGCCGCCGTCCCGGTCCACTCGCACCGCCCCCTTCCCTCCCATGCTGCATGGGCGCCAGCCGTCCGGGAGTTCGGCGGCCTCTGGTGCGGGCTCGCCGGCGGTCTTCGGCGGTTTGGCGATGGCCCTTAGCGCGGCGGCGACCTCTTCGACACGGGTCCCCGGGTCCGCCGGAGCGTGCCCCTTCGCTTCGTTCACGAGTCTGCCGACACCGGCGATTACTTCCCGGGCGCGGACGCCATCGAAGGGACCGAACCGCACCACTTGCCCGGAGCCCATCGTGGCGACAATGTCGACTGCCCCGCACAGGTCCACCGGGCCAAACGAGACCGCCACGACTAGCGAAGCGTCGATCCACTCGCCGCTTTCCAACTCGACGAGCCGCGGCGCCGTGGGTTCCGGCTTGGCCACGGAGGGGCGGCGGCGTTGCGCCGCCATCGCCCGGCCCAGGTCGTCTCGCCCGAACGCGTCACCCTTGGTGGTCGACCGGTCTTCGCTCCGCGGCTGTTGGAACAGGCGAGCGACGAGCCGCTGGCGTTCCTTCTCCACATCCGGGGTCAACTCCAGGTCTCCCGAGCGCCCGAAGACCAGGGCCAGCGTAGCCACCGCGGACGATGGCGACGGGCCGATCTCCCCGGGCAAGTTGGCAAGCCCGTAGCCGATGTCGCCGATCTCTTCGGGTGACAGCGGGGGGCACTCGTCAGCGTTCGGACGTTCGATGCCCGTGATCGACTCCGCGATCGTGTTGCGGTGCTTCGTCCGCATCTCGGTTTCGGAACAGTCCTGGTCCGCGTTGGGGCGCCCGAAGAGATATTCGACCACGCGAAGGACGTCGTTCCGCCCGACCACGGGCATCATAGAGGGGGCACAGTAGACGTCTTCCGCGATTTCTCGGGTCTGCGCGAAGGACAGTGGGGTTGGCTGTTGGGTTGGCATGCCGGGAACGTAGCATGGCCGTCGCCGTCGCCGTCGCCGTCGCCGTCGCCGTCGCGTGTCCACTTTCCAACAGGAGAAACCGGACACGATGCCGTCTCCGTCCCCATCTGGTGCGTCAGATCCGTGCTCGAAATACAACCGAGCCCACAACCGGCCCGGGTTCTCCGTCGCCGTCGCAATCGGGATCAAAATATTCCCGGACCAATTCCTACCCGGGTTGCCGTCGCCGTCGAGCAGCCAGAAAACGACCCGAGCGCACGCGAGCAGCCGACTCCGGAGGGCATATCCCCCCGTGACGATGTGCGCGGCATGCGGCACGGTGAGTGAAGGGGCGGGGGATGTGATTGCAGTTCGAGCGCCGTTGCCGTGTTTCGCGCGTATTTTTCGGAGTTGTGTTCCGCCGGGCGCGGAGGTGTCGGATTGCAGGGCCTGGTGGTCGTAGCGTGTGGCGTGCGCTGTTTGGGGGTTTGGGCCACACGATGCGGCGCGGAGGGGTTGGGCCCTTCAGGATGGCGACAGCGGGCTCGGGTCGCACACTGCGCACCACGCGGGAAGCCCCGGGCGCAACGCGCCGCGGGGCTAGGGGTGGACGTGGTCCCGTGTTCCGGGAGGTCCGGGGGCGTCTAGTGTGTCCGGCCGCGCTCGATGTAGCGGAGCACCTCGTCTTCGGGGCTCGATGCGAGCTCGCGAATGAGGGAGACGGATAGGTCTGCCGCGAGGCACCGTGCGGGGCTCCAGTCCGTGCGGTCGCGAGACATGAACACGTCGAGCACTCCCCGGAGATACTCCCGCGCTATGCGGGCTTCGGGGGTCGTGTCCTCGGGGACCCTGTAGCGGGCGGACGGGCGCTTGCGTCTACGGGTCATGGCGCCACCTTGCATGACGGGCAGGGGACGAGAGCACCCACGAACAACCCGGGGACGGAGCCGTCGCCGTCGCACTCCTCGCACGCGGCGGGCTCCGCTTCGGGGACGGGGTCCGGCTTCGGTGGCATCGGGTGTCGGACCTCGCGCCCGTCGCATAGGTCCGCGAGCATGTCCCGCAACCCATCGTCGAGCGGCATGGTGACGCCGGCGCCCGTGGTCGTGTCTTCGATGCGCACCCGGACCTTGCCGTTATGGCGCGACGCGGTGAGCCGCCGGGCCCCGTGCTTCCTCGTGATCGTGGCGTCCTTCATGTCTCCCCTTCTTCCTCGTCGAATAGCCAGAGCGCGGCCCGGTACGTGCGACAGTTCGGGCACCGGCAGGGCGGCGAGGCGGAGAACGTCCCCGTGCTCGTCGCCGCCTCCGCGTCTTCGGGGATGTACTTGTCGACGTGCTGTCGAAGGATGGCGCGCGCTCCCCTCCCCCGGGCTTCGAGCGCGAGGGCATAGGTCGTCCACGCGGTCTTCGATGCCCCGGGGCGCGGCCTCTCCGGTTCCCTCGCGCTCATGACTTGGTGTCCCCCAACCCCTTGACGATCGCGTCCGCGGGGTCCGTCGCCCTCACGCTGCGACCGTCCCGGGAGAACTCCCACTCCCCGCCGGCGCGGTCCTTCGTGTCGACGAGCACCAGCGACACCGCGTCGCATGGGTGGTCATTCTCCAGCCTATCTCGCAGCTCTTCGCGGAGCATCTCCATCGCGCGACGGTCCGATTTCCACGTCTTCATCATTTGACGTTCATTTGAAGATAGGACGCCATTCGATCCCCGCGCGGTCGCTCCGACCTCGTCGGCTTGGCTTTGGATCCGGAACTCCGCCATCCAAGTGCGGACAAGCGCTTCCGCTTGGTCGCGTTCCTTCTCCGCCTTGTCCGCGCGGGCGTTGGCTTCGTCGCGTTCGGTTTCCAGTTCTACGTTGACGGAAGCAAACGACTCCAGCGCCATTTTCTGGACCTCCGCCGTCGACAGGCCGATAGATGTGCCAAGTAGTGTTGACGCTTCTTCCGTCCTGACGGCCGCCTCCAACTCCCCAACCCGCTTGCGTAGGTCGTCGTAGTCGTGCGAGCTAACCCAGTCCCCATCATCCCGCAGGACCATTTGTAGCCGCGCTTCGTAGCCTCGGGATGTGTCTTCGAGATCGTAGCGCTTCACGTTGTCTGGCTTGCTAGTCATGGGTGGCCTCAATTCTGACCAGCACGACGCCCCTGGTCGTCTCCACTTTGGACGCGCGAACCCCCATCTTTTTTGCGCGGCTGATGATGTCGTCCGGGCGCGGGCTGAGAATGTGGACCGGCTTGCCCCATCGGGTGGCCTCCACCTGCGCCCCCTCGATGGTTGCCCTCGTCCCTCCTATATTCCTGCCGAGGTGCAGCGGGCACGATGCCAGGTTGATGCGCTCACCCATCGCTGGCCGCCTTCTCTTCGCGGATGTAGTACCGATCGGCCGACCTCCTGCAATAGCTGGTGGACGCGATCAACCCCTCCCGTTTCAGTTCGTTGAGATAGCGGCGCGCCGTGCTTTCGCTGCAGTCGGCAACCGAGCAGATCGTATGCAATGCAGCCGTCTGTAGGTGCCCGTTGGACTGGTCCCCCACCGCGTGGAGGATCTGTAGCTTCGTCGAGTTCATTGTCTCGCCACTCTTTCCGCCCGCGCGCCGGCACTGTACCCGGCCGCAAAGCATTTCAGTTCGTCGTCGTCCAGATAGGGGAGGGATGTCTTCGCCCTCGCGTCCTCGATGCGCACGCGCCCGACTAGGACGTCGTTCCCCTGCGACGAGATCCAAACGCAGAGGCCTTCGCCCATGTACCGAGCCGGCGCCCCGTGTGTGGTCCTGCAATAGTCTCCGAACTTCATCTTGCCCCCATGACTGCCGCGCGTAGCGTCTGCCGGTCGAAGCCGGACAAGGCCCACAGCCCTTGCTTCCCCTTGCACGGGATCGGGCGTTCGAGCTTGACCGCGTCCGCGAGTCTCCAACCGAAGGCCGCGTCGTTGCGCCACGGGGAATCGCAAGGCGTCCCCCTCTCGTGGATGCCCGCGATACGAGCAGCCCCGACGATGGCCCCGAAGTCGAGTTCCGAGATATCGGGGACGTCCGCCATCTCTTCTTCTCGCAGCGTCTGCCGCATCCGACAGATGCTGTTGATCGTGCAGGTGTTCGGGTTGAGCGAGTGCTTCGTCTTCGGGCGGACGCCGGCATGGATGGCAACCCAACTAAGATCGGCCGGCGGTTTCCAGTCGCGGTTCTCGAAGTCCTTTACACCGGCGACGATGCACCACGCCCACGGCTGGTGGATCGTGAGTGCGAGGATCCTACTCATGATGCACCCGCCTTCCCCAGGTCATCCTTCGACATCGGGTGCCAATCGGATTCTGGCGACTCCAGCGCGATCCGGATACTTGCGAGCATCTGCACGGTATCCTTCGGCTGGGACGTCGCCCGCGCCGACCAAAATTGCATGCTGCGACCGTCCTCTCTCACCGCGCTGATCAGGCGGTGCGACCCCTCCGGTTTCGTCGCCTGGACTTCCGGTGTGCTGAGAAAGTAGTTTTCGATCGCAAAGCATACGAGCCGGTCTTTCGAGTCCGCTAGAACCCACCGGTCCGGGCTTACACCGAACATGGCTCGCCCCCCTTCACGAAGGGTCCGGCCGATCTCGACCGGACGATCTCCGCGGTCTCGATGTGTTCTGCAATGCAATCCGGGCCGCGGTCTTCCATCCACTCGCGGATCTCTTCGTCGCTCTTCCGCGTGTCGCTTCGGATGTAGCCGACACAACGGCGTTCGAGATCGTCGGCCCCTGCGCTTGTGCTCCCGCGAGACTCGACGACGCGACCGCCGACAATATCGAAGGTGAGGTCTGCCAGCTTCCACTCGAAGACGTATAGCCAGCACGGGCGCATGGTCGGTGTTTTGGTCTCGCTCATTGCTTCGACCTCCCCACGAACCGGTGCGCGCACTTGGGGCATTGAACGACCGGGGACGACGCCGACTCGCGCTGCTTCGACCTGTCACCCCCAGACTCGCACGTGTCGAAGTGGCACGTGTACACCTCGCGGCCCGTGTCTTCGCGCTCCGCGTCCGATGCCTTGCGGACGCTCGGCATCGTTCCCGCGAAGTCGACGGTGTATTCTCCGGAGTCGTTTTCTTCCGCGTCCATCTGCATTTTCTTACAGGCCCTAGTCTCCGCCCAGAAAACATCTCCGCCGCAGTCGCGGCATGTCGTGATCTCGGGACCGCTCATGTTTCGGCGCTCCCCACTCGCGCGGCTGCTTCGGCGAGTCGTAGCGCGGCGCCTTCCCAGACTGCGCCCACGATCGCTTCGTCCGTGAACGCGAGGTTCGTCATACGCAACCCGGCCGCGATGGTCCTCACATCGTCCGACGGGTTATCATCGGCCACGATCTCGCGTGCGTATGCGACAAGGAAACACCGGACGGCCTCGACTTGGATCGCCTTGATCGACGCCTCCGCGTTTTCGTTACCCTTCGACATGGTCGCCCGCTTCCTTGCGCTGTTCTTCGGACATGCTCGTGGCGCGCAACTGTAGCGACCCGGTCGCATCTGACAACGACAGCCGGTCGACTTCGAGCGATCGGCACAGTGCGACATCGATCGCGTCGAGAACTCGCTCGGAGTGGACGAAGGGAACCTTCACGGGCCCGGCATCGGGTGTGCCCAACGTAATATACAACTTCCACCCTCCACTCGAAGCGGCTTGCACCTCGCTAAGAAGCGCCGCGCACTCGCCGATTCTCTGGCTAATAGTCGCCACGGCTTGCGCCGGGGTCTGTTCCTTTTTTGGTGTCTCTTCGTCTGTCATGGGGTTGGCTTCTCTTCGGTTGCGGCCGACCCGAAGAGGTCGACCTGGGTGGGTGCGTCGGGGTCCTTGAATGGACGACCAAGGCGCGTGACGTTGCGGGGTTTCACGTCCCCGCGTTGTGTTGAATCGTCGAAGGCGAGCAACCTTCGTTGCATCGACGGATGGAGATAGTCCGGAGACTCGAAGCGGGGCGCGCTGAAGTGGAACACGATCAACCCGAGCGATGCGTGGTCGTGGATGCGCTCGACTGCGACGCGCTCCCATGCGACGACAACGTCCGGCAGTGACCCGAGCCGGAAGCAAACGAGGTCTGGCCGCGAGTCCTTGTACCGCTGCTCCCATCCCCCGAGCCACCCACCCGTCTTCGTGTAGACGACGACAGACAACGCGCGGTTCGGATACGCGACCTCGTCGCCCTCAGGATCGGGGCGAAGGAGGTCGACGCAATCGCCGGGCGACACCTGCCGGTCGTGTTGCATGCTACCCGCACACCTCTTCACGGTTGCGGGTCAGAGCATCGAGCGCGCGGGCGGTGTTCTCCGCGTCCTTGCGCTCGATGGCTTCGAGTTTCTCTCGCTCGATCTTGATCCTGGCCTTGTCGCTCATGGCGGCGGACCCGTCGAGCACCGTCCTGCACGGCTTGCACATCGGGCCCTTGCTCGTCGTTGTTGTCTGCCGCCTGCGTTTGCATTCGCAGCACCTTAGTTTTCCGCGGTGAACTCCCATGGGTTGACCCTCCGTCAAATGCTAGCACGCGGAGACACCCGCGCGAGATTGTCGAAAGTAGGGGCACTGTCCTGCAGTAGCATCGCGGGGCCGCTGTAAGGGTCGACGCCTGGAGAACCGACGAAGGCCTGTGAGCAGACGAGGTCGACAGCGTCTGCCGCCCATCCGCCGTGGGCGATCGACTCTTCGACCTCGCGCACGCCATGGATAACTGTCGTGTGGTGTCTCCGGAACGCCTCCCCGATCTTGGGGTAGGACATGCCGATCTCCCGGAGTATCCACCAGACGACCATCCGCGCCCGCGAGTGGCGTCGGTGTCGGCTGCTGCTGTACATTTCTTGGGGCCGGACGTAGGCCAGCGCGCACACATGCGCCGACGCCCGCGAGACGAACTCAACCGCGCGGCCGCTCCACTCACGCATCGGAGCCGGCCCCTTTCTCCGCGAACCCCAGCGCTTCTTTATCGATCTCCGTGACGAGGATCCGGGCGATGTCCCGAAGGTCTGTCGACTGCCATCGCGTCTTCATGTGTTTCTCGCGCATCGTCTCGCCAACGAGCACGGCGGCCCTGCGCATCCCGGAAACGAACGCACCGGGGTCCCCTCCCTGCGCGGCATCTTCAACCGTCCGCGTAGGCACGTCTCCGTTCTCCCTCGCCTCTTCGAGCGCGTCCTTCACCGCCTTCGCCACGCGATGTTCCATCCGCTGCTTGGCCACATCGCGGAGCGCTGCGATCTTCTCCAGATCCGACGGCGCGTCGACATCGTACCCGGCGCACTCCGTCAAGGCGTCGATCGCTTGTGCGACCGTCTCATGTAGAACGGCTAGCCGTCTCGCGTGCTCCGCTTCGGCGTCTCCCATGTTCTGTCTGTAGTCCCGGGCGGACGCGAGCGCGGAGTCCCAATCGCGTCGGATCGCGTCTTGTTTCGCGTAGATGATCGCCGATAGCGCCTCTATGCTGTGGCTGTCGTTTTTATAGTCGAGCGTGGCGAACTTCCCTGTGAGCCCTTGGAGTGCTTCGATAGCCGCAACGCCGCGCGCGTCGTGAACATCGAGCGAGGCCTTGCGGGGTTCGCTTTGGTAGAAGGACTCGACCGCGAGGCGTGCCCGACCCAAGCTCTCCCGTGCCTTCGTGATCCCCTCCGATGTAGGGCACTCGATCCGGACGTTGGACAGTTTGAAGAGGACCATCCGCATCTCATGCTCGAATGCGATCAAGTCCTCGCGTTTGGTGTCCTCTTCCGTTCGCGGGGCTCGACGGGCGGGGCTCGCCTTCACGGTGTCCGCCGTCGAGTCGTCAACGCCAGGGACGAAGCCGGACACCTTGACGCGCCGGGAGAACAGGGGGGCCCCTGACTCGATGTGGTCCGCGATAGCGATCCCGAGCACTGCGACCGCCTCGCCGTCTGCCTTGTGCAGCACGCTGAAGTGGCCGTTCGTCATGTGTGCGATCGTCTTCAGTGCTTCGACCGCGTTCCTAGGTTGTTCGTCGTGTGTCATGGGGTTGGCTCTTTCTGGTGTGTAGGGTTGGCCACTCGAAGCCGAAGCCGTCGAGCGTAGGAAAGGAGTCTGGCCCGGAGCGTGTCCACCGTGGCCCCTTCTTCGTCGAGCGCTTCGAGAAACAGCGCGACGGCTTCGGCCTTGCCCGCGTGTGACCCTTCCTCGAACGTGCCGGCGAGCGCCGATAGTTTCCGGTCGTTCTCGTGTTCTGCCTTCGGTCTGCTCATGGTGCGGCCTCTAGTGCTGCGACGAGCGCCTCAGCTTCAGATGGATACCAAAAGTCGTCGCGCCGCGAGTCCCCTCGAATGGACACACGCCAAAGCCACAACCCTTCAGCCACCGCGGGCTGCGCTTCTATATACGGATCTCCGTATGCCTGGCGGACGAGTTCGAGAAGACAACCCCGCGAGGCCGCCATGGAGAAGTCGGGCGGATACCGCTCGCCGTCGGGTTGGGCTACAGACGCCATCTCCACATATCCGTTGTCGAGTGCGACCGCGACGACGTCCCCGTTGGTGTCGATCGTCCCCTCGATCCACCGCCACCCCTTGCAAGCGACAGCGCGGCGGCCTAGCGCTTCGAGTTCTTCTCGCGTGCTCATTCTTCCGGCTCCGTTCGGATGTGTCCACACTCGGAGCACATCCGCCGCGTGTAGTCTTGGACCCCGCCGTGGTGATTCCTCGCACCGTCCGGGAGACTCGGCCGTCCCCACATATACCCCGCGCACTTCGGGCATAGGTCGTGCGGTTCCGGGATCGTGCTGTTCAGTTGGAGCAGCATCGACACCCGCGCCTGGAGCATGAGAAGGAGGAAGACCGCGTCGTCCTTCGGCCGCTCCCATGAATCGCCGCCGCCGGGCGTTAGCCACCCGTCGGACCGCGACTTGATCTCGTCGATCTTGCTCATGGTGTTTCAGTCCCCGGGATGTGGATCCACCGACGGCAATCCAGCGGGAGTTCGGGAAGGTTCTCCGCGTGCCAACCGGGGACCGGGAACTTCGCTTGTTTTGCTTCGTCCTCCTTCGGGTCGTCCTCGCTCGTGAGTAGGTGGCGACTGCACACGGTACCGGGCACGGTCCCGCCGTCTCCGTCCGCCTTCCATACCCACGCGCAATAGGATCGCTGGTCCGTGGACCCGCTCCCGTCGATGTCCTCGCGGTGGGGCCCGCGGAAACCGACGGCGCCCGTGATCCGGAAACATGCGTTCGGCGGGAGTTCGGAGAACAGCCGGCGGGTGGCCCCGCCGCGTTGCCCGAGATCGTCCAGCGCGAGGAAGCAAACGATCCCCCCGGGCTCCACGACCGCGACAGCATCGCGGACGAAGGACGGGAAGAGCGTCGTCTTCTTCCCGCTCGCATCCTTGACGGAGAATGGGGGGTTCCCGATAACGGCCGTGACTCCCTTCGTCACGCGGCGCGCGTTGTCGACGTTGAACGCGAGCCGGTGTGCCGCGTCGTAGTTCCGGCGCGCGTGGTCCATCGCTTCCTCGCGAACGTCCATGCCCACGCTTTGGGATCCGCACACCAACGGCCTGAGAGCACGTCCCCACCCGCCCTCGCCGCATCCCGCGTCAATAACGTTGGCGAACACCTCTGGCCCATATACTTCGGCAACGCGCGTCAAGATCTGCGACGCCACGGGGATAGGTGTGCGGTCCACGTTCAGGTCCCGATCGCGCTCGTTGTCGACGGGGTCCGGTTCCATGCCGGGAAGATAGCCGCCGCTCATGACGCCCCCGCTTCCTCGAAGTTCCCGTCGAGTTTCCCTAGTTTGTTCGCGTGGTCGATGACGGAGCGGGCCACGTCGTCGTCGGTGGCCAGGATGCGGCACGCGTCGGCGTGCGGGAGGTCCGGCCACCCCTTCAGGTCTCGCAGCGCGTCGACGAGCGCGTCCGTCATCGGGCCGCGCGCCTTGCTTGTCTGCCGTAGCGCTTTCCGTACCGCCGTATCCGCGGCGCGTCGGGCCGCCCTGTTGGGTCGGCTTGGCTTTCGTTTGCTCATGGGGTTGGGCTTTCGTTTGTTTGGGGTTGGCTTGCCGCAGTCACGGCTTCATTTTAGATCGGTCAACGTCGCGCCGGTCCGGGCGCTTCAGATACTTGGCGGCCACCCACACGAAGACCCACGGCTTCCACCCGCACGCGTCCGCGATCTCGAAGAGCGTCCCTGCGGCGATGGTCCTCCGTCCCGACTCCATGAGGGAGATCAAGGAATGGTCCACGCCGATACGCTCCGCGAGTTCCCGCTGGGTGTACTCCGCTTCCCGCCTGGCCTGCCGGACGGTCTTCCCGATCGCGGTATCTATCGGGCTCGCGCTCATGTGCTCCCCGGATACTGTCGGACAAATAGGTCCGTCGGGATGTTCTCGGGTTTGTTCATGTCAGCACACCAGCACGGGCGAGGACATGGAGGACGATCCGGTGGTCGATGGCGACGGAGCAGGAGACGGCCGCGGAAGCCACCGATACGTGTACTCGCCCGCCGAGGCGATACGTGAATACGGTGTCCTGCTTCCGATTCAGGTAAACCGCGTTAGTTTCCGGGTCCCACTCCGCGCCGGCGGGCAGGGGGTACTTTTCAAAGCTCATGGGGTTGGCTCTTCCGTTTGGGGTTGCAGTCGGACAGTAGCGCCGACTTGACGCACCGTCAAATCATACGAAGCCGGCCGCGGCCAGTTCTTCTTCCGCGGCCCGCTTGCAAGCTTCGTAAGCCACCGCAACGCGCTTTGGACATCCTTCGGTGTCGGGCACGCGCGGCGGGCTTGTGTCGAAGCCAGCCCGGTGCAGCTTGTTTGCGATGTGGAATCGAGCCCACGCCGCGCACCGGTACAGGTAGACGACGGCGTCTCGCTGGACCTGGATATATTCGCCCGCGCTCTGCTGCACGACCTGCCCGCCCTGATAGACGCGGCCCCCGAGTGAGGTCGCCAACACGGACCCGTCCGCTCCGGAGAAGAAGAACCCGTCGAAGCGGTTGGCCTTCTTCTTCCCCCTGTTGTGATAGTAGGCGGACCGCAACTCGCCCTCGATGCGTTCGAGAACGCACGCGTAGGCTGTTAGCCTGTCGACGAGCGGGTCGCCCTTCACGTCCGCGCGGTCGGCCGGTGGCCTGACTAGGTATGCGGTCACTGTCCGCCCTCCTTCGCTTCCTCGGCACAGTCGGGGCAGAGGTCGACGGGCCTTTCGCGTCCGGGGACCATGACGTAAAGACGCCATCCGGGTTCGCAAGTTAGCGCCGCCTGGGCTCGCGTCCTTGCGCTCAAATCGCACGGAGACTGCGATATCTCGCACCCGTCGCACTGAATCCAGACCGCCCTCTGAGTCGTCACTGTCCGCCCTCCCCATCGAGCACGGACGCCCGGGTGATCGCCTTCGGTGCCGACTTCTCCGCGGCGAGACCACCGACGAGCCCGTCAAGTGCGGACGCGTCGACCTCCCGGGGTTCTTCTTCGACTACCTCGCACGGTGCCTTCCACTCGGGTTCTCTATTGTCGACGCGGCTCGCGGCCTCACCGGACGGCTCGCGGTCCCGTGCTCGTTTCTCCTGCTCGACATCGGCCCGCATCGCGTTGGCCATCGACAGCGACTTTGGGAAGTTTTTTGGAGAGAACATCGTGGGCCAGTTCACCCACCGCGCCTTGCTCGGGTCCTTCATGGCCTCGCGGACCTTCGCGTCGATTACGGTCCGGAAGTGTTCCGGCTTGTACCCCTTCCGGCCCAACACGAAGATCGCCGATCGAAAGTCGTCCGTGACCGGGTCTTCCGCGATCCCCTTCAGTAGCGCCCGCGTGTCGATGTAGTAACGCGCGACCAGTCGCACGTCTTCGACCGTGAGCGGCGAGTTCGACTCCGTCGCCCTTCCTAGGTATCGGCGTTGTGTCTCGGGCCAGTTCCTATTCGAGAAGATCTCGAAGACCTTGCAATGGAGCGCCCCTGCTAGCGCATGCTTGACAGCGCCGGCGAGACACTTCGCGGCGTCTGCCGGTTCGCACGACCCGAGCACGGGATCGGCCCTGCCCTGCTCGCATCGCTCGACCGCATAGTCGAGCGCCCAACCCGTGAAGGCGTGGTGGTGTTCCGCGAGCGCCGTCGCCATCGCGCCGCGCAAGCTTGCCGCCCGCTCCGACGCTTCGGCGCTCCGACCGTTCGAGCCGTTGCGCATCGGCGGGGGGATCACGATGTCGTCCCCGTCGATGGACACGACACCCGCGTGGACCAGTTGCCCGAAGGCGGGGACGGCGATCGGGTCCCCGACGATTGCCCTCGCCGCGAGGTCGACGGTAGTCCCGACGACCCGGATCCTCCCCGCGATGTTGCTCGGGTCTGTTTGAAGGATGGCCAGCACCGCGCGCTGGTCGAAGGGGAGGAAGCGGGGGTCGAAGGGGGTCGTGCTCATGGGGTTGGCTTTCGTGCTTCTCTGCTAGTTTACGTTGGTGTTCGTCTCGCGGCTGATCGCTATCTCGTCGATCCGCGTGTCAATCTCGCCCAGGACGTCCTCGCGGACGTCGTCCTGGTCTAGTTCAACGCACCGCCACGCTTCCAACGTTTCAACGTCCGCTGTCGCGGCGATCAACTTCGACGCCTTCGCCGGGGTCAACACCACCAGAGAATCATTCGCCGTGGGGGCTTCGGGCGAGTCTTTCTCCGGCTCCGGTGCGACGGCCGAAGGTGCGAGCCCGGAGAAACTGAATTCCAGTTGCGGGTCGTTCGCGCGTGCGAGGTATTCTCGTCGCGTCGTGTGCAAGGCTTGGATGTTCGCCTTGTGCTCCGATGTCTTGGCTTTCAACTTTGCCAGCTTCCCTTCCTCTTCGATGATCTCCGACTCGATCGAGTTGACGAACTCGAACGTCTCCGCCCGTAGCTTGTTGGAAACGCGCTCGACTTCGGCGAGGTGCTCGGAATGCGACTTCGTCCACGCTCGGATCAAGGTCTCGACATCGTCGCGCGTGGGGACAAGGCCGGTCGCGTAGACTTCCGGACCACGAGCGGGGACCTCCCCACCGTGCTCGACACGATACACGCGGCCCATGAACCCGTGCCCGTCCTCGTCTGGCGCGACCGTGCCCGTATAGTCCCCGTGGCCAGCGTCCACGACTTCGGCCAACACATCCGCCTGGCGTTCGTTCTCTTCCTTCGACGCCCTGGACTTGCGGGACTCCTTCTTCGCGCTTTTCTTCTTCGGGGCTTTTGGCTTGCTCGTTTTCTTCTTCGTCGTCATCGTTTGGCCTTCCGTTTCTTCTTCGGTGGTCGTGGCAACCGGGGGAGCGGCTCGATTGCTGGGGTTGTGAGTGTTAGGCCCAACCGCTCGTGGGCTACGATGCCAACCGCGACAGCGTCGGCTTCATCGTCGGACAGTTTCGGGATCGAAAATCGTTTGGAGATCGCGGCGATGATCTCCGCCTTGTGTGCGTCGCCGTATCCGGTCGCGCTCTTCTTCGCCGTGCTGACGTTGATCCGAAGGTAGCGGACCCGCTGCTCCGCACACGTGACCATGAGCAGGGCTCGCAGTCCATAGGCGGACATGGTCGAGTCGATGCCGGTCGTGTTGAACGGGGCTTCCTCAAACGCGACGACGACGCGGCCGCCGCTTGCGTGCTGTAGTTCTCCGACGGCCCGCGCGACGTGCTTCGCTACTTGGCGAAAGCGAAGTTCGAGCGGCTTCCCGCTGGAGAGCTTCCACGTCCCGAGCCGGAATAGTCGGCCGCCGGTCCACATCGCCCACCCGCACTTGCTCGCGGGGTCGATGGAGAGGACGCCGGCGGGTGCAGGCCCCCGGTCAATGCCTGCACCCGCCATCCTACGCCGACCCTCCTTCGACTTCGTGTCTCAAGTCGCCAGCAAGTCGCAGCACCCGGGTGGCATACTTCGCGCCCGCCGTGCTGTCACACCTGCCCGTGTTGTATGCCGCCAGGCCGCCCTCGATGCTCCCGCACCGGGCGGCGTACCGCGATAGTATGCCCGCGCCGTGCTGCGCCACCTCGTGTTGACACTGGCCCACCTGCTTCCTGCAGGTCTTTCGGTATCGCTCGCCCTCCCTACCCTTGCGCATCCATTGCAACCCGTGGCGGTTGCTCGGGTGGATCTGGACTATGCCCATCTCTCCAGCCTTGCCCGTTGCATAGGGTTGGTATCTGGACTCCGTCCACACGATGGACGCGAGCACGTAGGGGTCCACCTCGTGAGCTTCGGACGCGTCGACGATGTAATCCACGATCGCCTCGATGTGGACCGCACACCCGCCCGGCGACTTGCGGCACACTTCCCAGTGGACGACCTCCCCGCGTTTCTCATGCCACGGGATCCGCTTGCGTCGTTCGATCGCGTGGGTCAGCCCGGAGCGCAGCACGGTGTCCGTGTCGAGTTCTTCGATCGGCGTATCGTGTTTTTCCGTCTCCGCCGCCTGCAGTGGTCCAGCAAACAGGGCCGCCGCGAGTACTGTGGTGGTCGCTTTCATGGGGTCGAGTCTCCTTCGCGTGTTGTGTGGCACGTAAACGTCCGCCTCAGTCGTCCGCAAGGCTGGCGAGCATGGTCGCCACATGCTCGCGCGCGAGGTGGACGCCACGCTCGTTTCGTTTCGCCACGTCCCCCGCAAGCCCCGCGAGTTCGTTGCATACCCGGCGGAGCATGGTCCTCGCGCGGACGTCCTCGAAGCCGGGGGGAGCGCCGCGGACCTCCGCCCGCGTGCTGGCGTCGTCAACGAGCGCCACGAGGTCGACTATCCGGATCGTGACCGTGGCTTCGGGGTCGACCGCCATCCTAGAATCCCTCCCCGGCCGGTGGCCCCGGGTCGGTATACTCGTCTTCGTCTGCCGGGTCCGGTGCTGGCGTGTCCAGGACTTCGCCGGTATCCGGGTCGTGCGGGGGCACCTCTTCGCCTTGCGTGCTCTGAGGGGCTGGCGTCGATTCTACGGGGCTTTCCGCATCGGCGGGCGCGCTCGTGAGTTCCGGGGCCTTCGCCGCTTGTGCGGGGTCGTGCGGCTCGGGGGCGCCCTCCGTCTCCGTCGCGGCCGCCGCGGCCTTCGCTCTTTTCATCTCCGCGAGCGCGTCCGATAACGTGGATTTGCCTTCGCCGTGCCCGGCAGCTTGCGCGAGCAGGGCCGCCAGTGTGGTGTCTCCGTCGCGGACGGCAGTCGTAACGCCGCGGAGCGTGATAAGCCGGTCGAGATCGAGATCGTCGACGGCCCGGACGCCGGCGAGTTCGCATACCTGCTCGGCCGTAACCTTCCGCCGTCCAAACCAGTCGAGAACGCTCGCGCGCTTTTGTTCCGTGGTCCCTTTCCCGAGCGAGGCGGACCTGGCCTCGCGGTAGATCCCTTCCCACATGGCGCGGGGGATCACCTTGAAGATCGCGTTCCGCAAGGCGATAGACATCGCCGCTTGCGCCGTTACGGTGATCATGTCCTGCCCGTATCGGTTCCCTCGTTTGTCTAGGATGTTCCGCCGCACTTCGACCGTTATCGCCACGTTCGTTTCCAAGTCGTGGCACACGCCCTGCGCAGTCACGACGCTTGCCCCGACTTCGACGACGCGCGAGCCATAGCGAAGATTTGTCCAGGACGATCCGAGGATCTCCGCGAGCCTCACACTCGGCCCTTCGATCTTCTTCCCGCCGCGCGGGATCGAATAGAAGCACTGCGCCGCGATTTCCTGGTCCATCGTCGCAAGGCCTAGCGCGTTATCACGACAGCGCGACACCATGCGAGGGTACTTGCGAGCCGTGTCGACTTGCTGCTCGATCTCCGAGCGTGTGACCTCCTGCAATGCTGTGGCGGGGATAACTTGGATCTCGGTTCCGGCTTGCGTCGTCTCTTGGTATTGGTCGTTCATGGGGTTGGCTTTCTTGTGTTGGGGTTGTCGGACGAAGAGCGTCCCGTTCATTTGACGGAGTGTCAAGGCCTAGAACTCGTCGCCATCGTCCGACGCGTGTCCGTCGACCATCTCGATCGCAGCGCCCTCGCGGTGCCCCACACACTCGATCCATACCTGCGCGTCGTTCTCTTCGGCGAAGACTTCGAGCGCGGCCATGCTGTCGTCGTCGAGCAAGCTCCCGTCCCGGATTAGAAGGATCCGGAGATCGGGATTCAGCGCGAGCCCGATCGCTGCGCTCACCTTCAGGCGCTCCGCTCCGCTGGCCTGCTCGAAGGGGACGCCGTCGAAGACCACCCCGTCATCGTCAACCGCGAGCCCATCGACGGGGAATGATGCCGCCTCGATCTTGGCGGACACCGCCTCGCGCAGTTCGTCGATCGTCTCCGTCAACCGGTCGACCTCGTCTTCCTTCGCTCGATGCTCCGCGACGAGTTCTTCGTGTTTGTGATTCGCTTCGACCTTCGCGTTCGTATCTTCGAGGGTGTCGAGTTCCTGCCGGATGTCGTCGTGGTCGTGAACCCTGCTCGCGGCTTCGAGCGTTTCGGCTTCGGCGACAGCACATCGCACCGCCTCTTCCTCCTTCGTCCTCGCGGCGGTCCACTCTTCCAGCCGGGCTTGCAATCGCTCGATCTGCGCTTCGATCTTCTCGACGGTCTGGCGAGACTCCAGCGCCTTGCCGCTTCGCTTGCGGACTACCTCCTGCGCTTCGTGTGCAGCCCGCTGGCTCGCGGTCGCTTCGTCGAGCCGCGCGAGTACCTCAGACATCGGCGTCTTCTGGAGTGGCGCGCCGGGATGCGGTGCGCCTGCACCCGCCTTCGCGTCGAGCGCCTTCGCCTCGCGCTTGACGGCTCGACGCGTCTCCATGGTCTCCGCGATCTTCGCTTCCTCTTCGCTGGTGTCGAGCCCCGCGAGTTCGCGGAGGACTCGCGCCCGCTCCTTCGATTCCATCCGCTGGAATGCGAGGGGGTCGAAGGTGAGCGATTGTGTGAGCGAGTCGAGCGCGGCCTGGGGGCTTGCGATCTTGCCGTTGGCCCCACGGACTTCGAGCTTCGTCCCCTTCTTCGTGAAGGTGCGGCTCACCGTAACGTCCCCGATATCCAGGACGATCTCCGCCTTGCGTGCCCCATGGCGGATCGGGTCTTCGGGTAGGGACTTGCGGCCTTCGAGTGCGGCCTGGATAGCGTCGAGAACTGTCGACTTCCCCTGCTTGTTTTTCCCCGCGACGATGACGGTCGACCCCTTCGGCTCGATATGCACGGCGGTGATTTTTTTGAAGTTCAGGATGTCGAGTCGGATGATCTTGCTGCTCATGGGGTTGGCTTTCGTTCGTTCGGTTCGGGGTTGTTCTCAATCGTTCTTCAGGGCCCACACGGGCAAGTCGACCTGGACCACTTCGCGGGATTCCCTGCAACGCCAGTCACCGGACGCCTTGCACGCTGCGAAGTCGCGGAGTCCTCTCTCGTACTTGTCGCGGCCAGCGAGCATCGTCGCCATCCCGACTTGCATGCTCACGACTTCGTGAGGCGGGTTGGGATTGACGACCACGAAGAACGCGTCCATCGACTCGACTTGACGAAGCGCAGCGGCGAGGTCGTGATACAGGGCGATCTGGATATCGTATCCCCCATTCAACATCGCGCGGGGGAACTCAGACGGCCGCCACATGACGGCGGTCTTCAGGTCTCCGATCGCCGATACGTCCCCCACCAGTCGCCGGTCGAGCTTTGCACGGACCTTGATCCCGGTCTCTTCGTGGGTAGCAAAGACCGTCTCTTCCGTCGCCCCGTTCGCTTCCCAGAGAAGCATGCGCGCGATGTCGTTTGCCTGTAGTGAATCGACGCAAGTCCGGGCGCGCTCGTGGTCGTCTTCGCTCACGCCATAGCGACCATCGCGAGCGCAGTCCATCTCGAACTTCGCCCACGCCTTCGTGCGCTTGCCTACGTTCGGACCGATTGCGTAGCGTCCGGCCGAAGGTTCAAAGACCAGTTCATGGACGAGCGTCCCGAAGGCCATCGCGGCGGTCTTCTTCGGCGGCTCGATCGTCTCCGCTTCGTGGATCGCGTAATACTCCTGAGGCGAGGACATGAACTTGCGAAGCTTCGTCGACGAGAGATCCTCGTGGGCGTGATAGTCGGCTTCGGCGAGGTCTTCGACGATGCGAACGTCCGTGAATGCGGCGGGGCCTGTTTTGATAGTCATGGGGTCGGCTTTCGTGTGGGGGGGGGGGTGAATGGGCAACGTTGCGTGGATTTGACGGAGTGTCAAGTCGCGGGGCAATTGTGTGCGCGGTACCGGGGAAGGTCTGTCGTCGACACCCCATCGGCTTCGAGCCCCTCGACACTCGACACCAGAGCACGCGACACACGGGCCCACGGGGCGCCGGGCTTGTGCCCGATGTCTAGGACCACGGACTCCCCGGGCTTGGCCATGACGCCGCACCGTCGGACGTCCGCGCCACACGAGCGGCAGAACATGAGGCCAAACGCGTTGGCGGCTTCGGTCGTGATTCCGTTTCTTGGCATGTCTAGATCTCTCCTGCGATCTCGGGCGTCTTCCCCGAAGTGATCATGTCGTCTGGTGGGTTGTCCCCTACGTCGGGGAAGGCATCGAGCAAGGCGGCGTCCATGAAGATCGCCGCCTTCGTCCAGTTCGTTTCGCCCGTCCACTGGCAGACACTGCAACCCCGCGGAGTCCCTCGTCCGCGGGTGCAGTTGGGGCAGGACCCCGAAGGGCCGGCCGTGCTGTTCATATCTCGCACGCCTCTTCCTCCGGTTCCCATGAGCCGTCGTCGATGGCCTCCAGGGTATCCTCGCAGTCGACCGCCCCGCGGGCCTCGTCTCGCAGAGTGGCCGCCGCGTCCTCGTCGACCGTCTCCGCCGTGACGTTGTCGAGCGCCGTAAGTAGGCCGAACTCGTCGAGCGTGGCAACCGTTACCCGGCCCTTGCGGACGGCGCCCGCGAGTCTCCCGAGCGCGTTCGCGATGGCGGCGCGGTGGTCTTCGAGTTCGGCGCCGACCCGGTCCTGCTCGTCTTCCGCGAGGCGGTCGAGCACCTCCATGCTGTCGAGTCCGCGAAGGTATCCGTCGAGTGCGATCATGTTTCCGTCGATGCTAGCCATGTTGATTCTCCGTCCAGTTCTCTTGGTGTGGGGGTTCAATAGTTGAAATCGTAAGAGCGCGTGCGCCCGTGTGAAAGCCTGCCCCATGCTCGCATGGTCCCGCGTGAGGAGATCCCCGCCTGCTTGTACTCGCCGGTGGCACGGAGCGAGAACCGAAGCCGCTCGCCGTCGCCGGGCTCGAAGGCGTACCTCTGCGTTCCGCTGGTGTGCCCGACGAAGCCGCCCGGGTGGAACTCCAACGCATCGGCCTCGCCACTGTCGGCGACGTAGGCGGCTTCGCGGCTCAGGCCATCCTCGCCCACGGGCACGGGGCGACCCAGGACGACGAGGAAGGATGCGCATTGCATGGGGACGTCGGCGAGGCCAGTGGTCCGGCTCGTCCCGTCAATCCAGGCGGCCATCTCCACCGGGGGCAATGCCTGAAAATCGGCGAGGTGCATGGAGGCGGGGGCGGGGGTTGTTTTCGTGTCGGCCACGGGAGAACAATGCACCCGCCCGGAGTGGTCCGCAAGGGGGACCACCAAACAAAGCGACGTTCGTGCAGATACGCCCCCGCACCTAATCACGTGTGGCCAGCGCATGGTCCGCGATTAGGACCAGCGCGCGGGGCGTGTAGCGCTCTGTTCAGTACCTCGCCAGCCACCAGGCGGACCAGCCGGAGATCTCCCCGGCCCCGAACTGGTCCGCGTACTCGCCCCGGTCCGCTTCGAGCTTTGCGAGCGCCGCGTCTTGGATCTGCCTCGCACGCTCCCGCGTCATCGCCATTGCGTCCCCGATCTCTTCGAGCGTCGCCCTGCCCCGGTCCGTAACATCCAACACACACGAGGTCGACGCCGGGACGTCCCACGGCTCGACGCCGTCCCGGGAGAATCGGATCATCCCCGTCCGCTGGACGTCCAGATACGTGTTCCACTTGCACCCGACGAAGGGGCACGGCCGACACTCGGGACACTCGTCGCGGGTCTTCGGCCGCTCGACTTTCTCCGGATACAACAGCGCACCGATCGCCGTCTCCCGTGCGAGTCCCCCTCGCGTCGTCGTTCGGTAGTGTCGCCGGTGCGGCTTGCGGGGTTGGCTTGCCATGCGCTCACGATAGCGTATCGAGATCCAGGTCCGGGTCGGAATCGTCATCTCCCCGACGAAGCGCCGGGACCAGTTGGATCCGTTGCGGCGATCCGTCGACCACCGCCGGGACTCCATCGAGCGGCACGCCCTCGACTGGCGTGACCTGCTCCGAAGGGTCGAAGGTCGGCGCGGCGGGCTGGACCAGGTCCGTCCGCTGGAGCCCCGTCGCCGACTTGCGCCACCATGCGAGCCACCCGAATAGGCGCACCGCCCAGAACATGAGCGCGGCCTTCCACGGCGCCGCGTCGTTCCGTAGCAGCAACTCACGGAAGACCCGGTCGGCTTCGGCCCTGGTCCGCGGTTGGTACACATACGCCGCATCGTGAATCGCCGCCGCCTCTGCCACGCGTGGGTCGTGTGGCGTGTACGTGAGCCACCATGCGAGCCACGGGACGCTCGCCCCGTCCGTGAGGAATCCATTGGGGGCGGTCCAGATATCCCCGAACACCCGCGTCTCGAACGACGCGATCAACTTTCTGAATCTTCCGTGAGGTGTCGTCTGTAGCGTCCTTGCCATAGAGCGAAGTCTATCCTGACACTCCGCAAGTACCGGCATCGCGGCCGGTTGCGCTCGATGGCATCCGGTAGGGCGCGGCCTGTTTCTCCAGTGTGTTTCAGCCCGGAACGATCGGGGGGCGGTCCGACCATCCGCGCGTGGACGACGCAAGCGCGACGGGGTCCGGCTTCGCCTCAACTTACGCGCCATGCCTTCAGGTGCCGCGCAGCGACGCTAAGGGACTGCCCGGACTCCATCGGGTCGGCCCTACTTGGGGACCGTTCGAAGGGGGGTTGATCTCGCTGGTGGGGTTTTAGCCGACCCGGTGGGTTCGGCCTCGCATCCGCTCGCAACAGGGGGCCATGGGAAGGCGTCCCTCCGCAAGCGCGCCGAACACACGCCGACAGCGGCGCCCACGCGGGGTTGCATCCTGGGGTTT
>Ga0255048_10000079_pt1 | contig 62945 bp, 94 predicted proteins | sample JV7_2_2_MG_FD_183619 | JGI IMG/M metagenome (GOLD analysis project Ga0255048, IMG submission 183619) | Seawater microbial communities from Jervis Inlet, British Columbia, Canada - JV7_2_2 | ecosystem: Environmental > Aquatic > Marine > Inlet | place: Canada: British Columbia | collected 2016-10-06 | reverse complement strand
CTCGCCGTTATTGAATATACTTGCCTCGTACTCGAAGCGGCAGCGGAGGACATACAAGAGCTAAAAATCAACGCAGGTAGTGTTTTAGGTGAGCGGCTCAATCGAACCGTTGACCAGTGTTCCGCCGAAATCCGCAAGCTGAAGGAAAAAGTTTGACCGCGAGCGCCCTGATACGCTGGTACTACCGAACGCGCGACTCGTTCGGGGCGCCCGGTATGGACTTCGTAGATTCCACCGGGCTCATGTATGCGAAGAAGTGCAAGCACTGCGGGCACAAGGCGCGGCGCGAGACCTCTATTGGGTTTTGGGTCTGCGACAACTTCAAGTGTGGTAAGCCGTGGTCGACTCTGGACTGCTACATATTCAAGGGCGAAGTAAAGCGGGCCCCTCGCTCGGATGGCTTTGAGCACAGGAATGCGAAGTGGATCGACGTCGGCACGCAGCTGCACCTTTTCATGACTGACGCTAAGTGCCGCACCAGCGCTCGGGTCTACATCGCGTACTCGAGAGGCTTTCCAATCACGGAAATTTCTGCGGCAAACGATTCCAAACTGTGGCTTACTGAACCCGGCACCGGGTGGTCACCCCGGACCGTGTACCGGCACAAGAAAGCTGGTCACAAGGAGTGGGTTGATAGGCTGCAAACTGCGGGTATACCTTTCGACCTATGAAAAATCTTGTAGACGAAGCTGAATTGCAACAGCATATCGACCACGGTATGCCTCTGCTGAAGCTGAGGCAACGTGAGAAATCCCCCTCCGAGGCTGGCTGGCGCAAGAAAAAGTACACGCTCGGTACCATCAAGGTACATATCAAGAAGCACGGCAACGTCGGCGTCGCTGTCCCCGAGGGGGTGATGGTGATGGACGTCGACCCGAAGCACGCGGACGCGCAAGGCCGCTCAGCCGCAGAGATCGTCGCGGCTGTCGAGATCGAGTTGGGCGTTGACTTCGCAAATGCTCCCACCGTCGAGACCGGCTCGGGCGGTCTGCATCTCTACATGACCTACGACCACGCGCTCCGCCTACGCGAGAAGATGGATGTCTTTGGCGGGGCTGTCGAATTCAAGAAGCACGGCAAGCTGATGGTAGCAGCCGGCTCAATCCACCCGAATGGGAATTACTATCGTTGGACGCAGAAGGGCGAATTGGTCCCCGCCCCGAAAGAGCTGCTCGAGGCGCTACGCCGACCTGATGAAAAGCCCCGAGAAAACAATGAAACAACTATCGGAGCCATCCAGCTCGGTAGGTGCCTCGAGCAGCTCGACCCGGCGAACTTCCGAAACTATGACGACTGGCGCAACCTGCTGTTCGCCTCACACTATGCGTGTGGCGGCGATCCCGACGGGCTCGAGGTGTTCCTTACGTGGAGCACGGGCGATCCCGACTACGCGGGGGCCGGTCCTGATATCAAAAATTTTTGGGAAGCCGCTCAGGACGAGCACGAGGAAGGGCGCACCGCCGCGACGCTGTTCTGGCACGTGATCCAAGCCGGCGGCGCGATCCCGCCCGGCCCGGCCGAGGACGACTTCGAGGCGCTGCCGGACGAAGAGGACAACGGAGAGTACAAACCCAAGTGGCGGCGCAACCCCAAGGGCGACAAGATCCTGGCAAACATAGGGCACAACGTCCGGGAAGCGCTGCGGGTCTTCAAGACCCCTCTGGCGTGGAACGAGTTTGTCGAGGAGATAGTGACGGCGGACACCCACGTCATGATCGACGACAAGGCCGCTAGCGGTTACCGGAGAATGATCTCTGATCGCTGGGGCAAGACATGGACCGGCGACGTGCCGAAACAGGCGCTGAAGGACGGGATACAATGGTATTCTGAGGAAAACCTCTACCATCCGATCCGCGACTGGCTCAATTCCCTCGAGTGGGACGGGAAGCCCAGGCTCGATACGTGGCTGATAGATGTTACCCATGCCAAAGACACGCCATACGTTCGCGCAGTCTCCCACACGCTGATCTACGCAGCGGTAGGCCGCGTGTTTCAGCCAGGTGTGAAGTACGACCTCATGGTGATCCTCGAGGGCCCCCAAGGCGTGGGAAAATCCATGCTCGTCCGTAAGTTGGGCGGGGAGTGGACCCTCGAGGGGCTGCCTCCGCTCCACGGGCCTAACGACAAGGACGTGATTGGCTCCATGATCGGCTGCTGGTTCGTCGAGATCGAAGAGCTGGCGTCCATGCGGAAGGCCGACGTCGACGTACTGAAGGCGTTCATCACTAAGACCGAGGACCGGGTGCGGCTGCCCTACAAGGAGTACGCGAAGACTTACAAGCGCCAGTCTGTGCTGATAGGTACCACTAACGACGCGGCGTACCTGCGCGACTCCACAGGCAACCGGCGCTTCGCCCCGATCTACGTTGGCAGTCACATGGACCTCGAGAGGATCAATCGAGATCAGCTGTTCGCCGAGGCCACCGCGGAGTGGAAAGCAAAGCCTCGGAACCCGATCACTCTGCCCCGCGGCGTCTGGGAGTACGCCGCGATCGAGCAGGAGAAGCGGCGCATCGAGGACCCATGGGAGGAGATCATCGAGGCCGCCTTCGAGAAGATCGACGACGGCGATATGGTCACGTCGCAATCGCTGTTCGAGCTGTTGAACATCCCTTACGAGAAGGCGCGCCAGTTCGAGCAAAAGAAGCTGTCCCAGGTCATGCAGCGGCTTGGCTGGGAGAGAATGAAAACATCAAAGTGCCGAGGTTATCGGCGCATTACCCGGAGGTAAACCCCCATGAGCATAGAGAAGAACCTTGAACGGATCGCAACTGCGCTGGAAAAGCTGGCGTCGGGCGCGGTCGATATTGGCTTTGTCGTAGGAGCGGCAGATGAGGCAATCGCAGCGGCAGCGGCGGATTCAACCACCGCGGCAACGGCGACCGAGACGCCGGTCGAGACGCCGGCTGCCCCCGCACCGCGTAAGCGCGGTCGAAAGCCCAAGAGCACTCCCGCGGCGCCCGCCGCCCCTGCTACGGAAACTTTCACGGTAGAGGCCGTGCGCGAAGCGCTGCGTATCTTCCTGAAGGAGAATGAGCCGGAAGAGGCCAAGGCGATCCTCGCGGAATTCAACAGCCCGAGCATCACGGCGCTTGACCCGCAGCACTACGGCGCGGTCCTGGGCCGGCTCACGGCCTGAACCTTGCATCCTAGGGGGGCTCGGGCACAACGCCCGAGCCCCGGGAGGGCGTAATATGTCCGCAACTTCTCATGCAATCCTCGGTGCCTCCAGCGCATCTCGCTGGCTGGCCTGCCCTGGGTCTGTCCGTGAAATCGCCGCGCTTCCTGCGAGTGATCGGAACCGTACTTCCACTTATGCGGACGAAGGTTCCGCCGCGCACACGTTGGCCGAGCGGTGCTTGCGCCATAATTCCAATCCTTCCTCGGAGATCGGAAATAAGATCCCTGGCGAGCTGCAAGAATGGGAAGTGACTGAGGAAATGGCCGAGGCGGTGCAGGTTTACTTGGATGAGGCATACTACCATATAGACCGTTTCGGCGGACCCGTTGAATGTTTTGTCGAGCGAAGCGTGCAGCCGCTCGACCGCGACGATATGTGGGGCACCGCGGACGCTATCATATATGAGCATTTCGGCGAGCTGGTCGTGATTGACTTCAAGTATGGCAAGGGCGTCGTGGTCGAGACCGACTGGAACGATCAGATGATGTACTATGGCCTAGGCGCGCTCCATGAGATTGGTTATGATGATGTATCGCGGGTCACTCTTGTTATCGTGCAGCCGCGCGCACTTCACGCCGAGGGGGTTGTCCGCCGTTGGTCTTTGGATAAAGAAGTCCTCCGCGAATTCGCTGATCAGCTGGCCTCGGGCGCGAACGCCACTAAGGACCCTGAGGCTCCACTGAAGTCCGGCAAGCACTGCCGGTTCTGTCCCGTCGCCGCGACGTGCCCGGCCATGCGCGCGGTCGTAATGCAGACTGCATCCGACGACTTCGCTGATTTGCCGGACGTGATCGAAGAGCCCAAGGCGCACGTATCATTGCCTGATCCGCAGGACCCGGAGCAGCTGGGACGTGCTATGCAAATAGTCCCGCTGCTCGACTTCTGGGTTTCTGAAGTTAGGTCTATGGTGCAGCGTCGGCTCGAGTATGGGCAAGAGGTTGCCGGCTACAAACTGGTTCGTAAGAAGTCGAATCGCCAGTGGCAAGACGCAGACGACGTCGAGCGTCGGCTCCGCAACATGAAGGGCGTGGGCACGGACGACATCTATACGAAGAAACTTAGGTCGCCCGCGCAACTTGAAAAGGTTAGCGGGCTTGGCGATAAACCGGCGGAGCGAAAGAAGTGGGTTGCGAAGTACGCACACAAGCCCAAGGGCGGGCTGACCGTGGCGGTGGAGCAAGACCCCCGGGAAGCTATTGAAGCGCCGCTACTGACCGACTTCGCCAGCCCCGTAGAATAGTTTCCCTCCGTGGATGGTCCACGGATGGAGAGGCCAAACGTAACTGGAAACAGGAGAAATTGAAATGGCCGTTGAGAAGCTACTGACCCCACTCTTTAGGGTCGCATTCCCCTCTGTGTTTACGAAGAGGGCTTACGGTGATGGTGACCCCAAATTCACTATAACCATGCTCTTCCCCAAGTCTACGGATTTGAAAGCCCTCGAGGCCGCGGCTGAGGCCGCGATCAAAGAGGAGTGGCCCAACCCGGAGACTCGGCCGAAGAGGCTGAAGCGCCCATTCTTAGACGGGGACGAGGTTACCTGGGACGGGTTCCCGGGCTGCACGTATGTTCGTGCGACCTCGAAGTACCAGCCCGGGGTCGTGGACCGCAAGCGTCAGCCCATCACGGATGAAGAAAATTTTTATCCGGGTTGCTGGGCGCGCGCCACGGTGAACGCCTATACCTACACGTACATGGGCAAGAGCGGCGTGTCTTTTGGATTGCAGAATCTGCAATTCATCCGAGACGATGAATCGTTCTCGGGCCGCACTAACGCCGAGGATGACTTCGAGGCCCTGCCCGACGAGGCTGGCGATGGAGCTATGGCTCCGGCTGATCTCGGAGACATGGCTTAGAGTTATCCCCCCACGGTCCCGGGCTGAGGCAAGCGTGGTCTTCATCTCCCCGCGCTTGCCTCCCCCGGGGCCACACCCCCTCGGGAGGATTTATGCTTACTTTCGAACTGTCGTCCGGGGATTTTGGCCTTGTTAGGATGGGTAAAAAGCGATCTATCGTAAGTCCTATCGGGATGCCCAGTCAGTTTGACTGGGAGCTGACGCTAACAAACGGCGACACGCCCCGAACTATCGAAGCTGCCGTAACCCGGTACACCTTGACCCGCGCCTGTCTACTGAAGCAAGAAGACGCTACGCTGGCTGGGTACTTGTACCTGCATAAACTGCAAGAGGATTTAGCGGCGATCCGCGTCGGAGAACTTGACCCAGTGACAATCATCGAGTTCTGCTGCGAGTACGACTGATGAGTTGGGCTGACGCGGTCAACGGTCTGTTTGAAATGGGAGCCTCGATCGCGATCCTCGCCCATTGCTTCAAACTGTATAAGGACAAGCTGTTACGCGGGGTTAGCATCGGGGCCACCGCGTTCTTCACAAGCTGGGGGGTCTGGAACCTCTACTACTACCCAAGTTTAGGACAGTCAATAAGTTTCGTAGCAGGCATGGCCGTGGTTTTTACAAACGTGCTGTGGCTGGGTATGATGTTTCACTATTCTAGGAGGAACGTATGAGTATCATGGACCCGACGCCATGGATTTCGGATAACGTCGAACGAAAACTCTCAGAGAAATTAGAGAGGTTTCGTCGAGGTGGGACGGTGACTCGCTACCACACACACAATTTGCTCAAGCCCCCGAATGACGCCGAGCATCAGTACAACGTAGCGGTCATCGCTGACCAAATTTACAGAGCGGCTTACGGTCGCGTTCCCCCCGTCGAGTTGTTTACCAGCGCTCTCTACCACGATCAGGCGGAGTACGAGACCGGCGACATACCCGGGTGGGTCAAGCGGCGGCGTCCGAAGCTGAAGGCAGTCCTCAAGGAAGTTGAGGCGGAAGTCGAGCGGAACTTGGATATCAGCGTTCCGAACGGGGAGTTGGGCGTGCTGATCAAGGTCGCCGATGACCTCGAGCACGTGTGGACTTGCCTCGACGAGTACAGCCGCGGGAATCAGCGGGTCAGTAATATGTTCCCGGCCGGGGCTGTCTGCGTGCAAAAGGCCGCTCTCGATGCCAAAGACTACCCATGGTCCCCGATCGTTCTTGATTTGATAGACGACATGGTCGAGTGCTACATAGGCTACGGAGGTAAAATGTGACGACCGTAGACTACCTATTCGTCGGGTTTCTTGGCGGTGGCACTTGGGCACTCATTTGGATCGTTACGGCGGTGTGGATGCTTGAAAAGGTGGACGGCTGGTGGGGGCACCGCAAGTACCGCAAGTTGGAGTACCGACGGGACGAACCGGAAACTGAACCTAGGGTAGGTTTCAAAGGTTGATCACGCTTGACTTCGAGACGCGCTCCGAGGCGGACCTCAAGAAGGTCGGGGCGTACGAGTACGCGCGCCACCCTAGTACCGACGTGCTCTGCCTGGCGTGGGTCGTGGATGACGAGGACGACGTTGGCCTGTGGCATCCCGCCTTCAAGGACCAGACGCCGCTCGTCGGAAAAACGAAGGCGATTCGCGCGCAGCCCCCGCAGCACTTAGATCAATCACCATATCCTAGCCATCTTTTAGGTCTAATGGCGGATCACCGTCTGGTCGAAGCGCACAACGCTTTCTTCGAGCGGTGCATCTGGCACTTCGTCATGGCAAGGAAGTATAGATGGCCCGCGGTCAAACCTACGCAGTGGCGGTGCTCCGCGGCCAAAGCCTCCACGTATGCCCTACCCCGCGCCCTCGACGATGCCGCTAAAGCCCTCGGGCTCATCGAGCAGAAGGATATGGTGGGGCACAAGCTGATGATGCGTATGTCGAAGCCGCGGAAAGCCACGAAGGGCGACCCGGACTCGGTCTGGCATCAGAAGCACGATGACTTGATTCGGCTGTTCGATTACTGCAAACAGGACGTGCGGACTGAGCGCGCGCTGTCCGATCAGCTTAGAGACATGCCGGATCAGGAGATCGAAATCTGGCAGCTCGATCAGGAAATGAATTTCAAGGGTATGTACTGCGACCTCGGTATGGCCGAGGCCGCGCTCAGCATTGCGGATCAGGCACGCGCCGAGGCCGGGCGCGAGTTAGACCAGATCACCGGGGGGCAGGTCTCAAAGACGACTCAGCGCATACCCTTCGTGAAGTGGCTGAAAGAGAACGGGGTTGATACCGATAGCGTGGCCGCCGATATAGTCGATGAGTACCTCAAGGACGAGACCCTCGAGGAGCACACGCATCGGGCGCTCTACCTCTGGCGCCGCTCAAGTAAGACGAGCATCAAGAAGTACGACGCGATGCTAAAACGCACGTCGGATGACAGCCGCTGCCGCGCATTGCTTATGTACCACGGCGCCTCAACCGGCCGCTGGTCCGGTATGGGGATTCAGCCCCACAACTTCCCCCGAAACACCCCGGGCAATATGGACGTGGTGATAGATGACATCATGGGCGGCAGCTTCGAGCGCATGAAGCTACTCTACGGCGAGGACGAGGTAATAGAAGTCCTAGCTAGCGTCCTGCGCGGGGCGCTGGTCGCCTCCCCTGGGCACGACTTGGTAGCTGCTGACTACTCTGCCATCGAGGCACGTGGCACGTTCTGGATTGCTGAGCACAAGGTGGGGCTAAAGGTCTTCGAGGAATTCGATGCCGGGCGGGGCCCGGATATCTACTGCTGGCAGGCTGAGAAGATCCACAGGCGTCCTATCGCAAAGAAAGATCCCGAACGGCAGGACGGTAAGGTGGTCATTCTCGGCTGTGGGTATCAGATGGGCGGCCCTAAGCTGGTCGCCTATGCTAAACCTATGGGGATTGATATTACGGAAGATCGGGCAATCGAGCTGGTGGCTGAGTACCGAGAGATAAATGAGCCTGTAGTACAGTTCTGGCGTAAGATACAAACTGCTGCCATACGTGCCACGCGCCGCCGGGGTTCGGGCCCTGCGATCCCCTGTGGTCGGCTCAAGTGGAAGGTGCTCGGGCGGTTCCTGCATTGCCGGCTGCCGAATGGCCGGTTCCTTTCGTACCTCGACCCGGAGGTTAGGATGAAGGCCATCACGATAAACAAGGGCAAAGAGAACGAGTTTCAAAAGACCGTGCCGCAGCTCACTTTTATGGGTTTGGATACCTATTCTCATCAGTGGAAGCGGTGCGACACCTACGGTGGGAAGCTGACAGAGAACGTCGTTCAGGCTCTGTGCCGCGACCTGATGGCCGAGGCCATGCTGCGACTGCGCGACACAGTTTACGAGCCGGTTCTGACCGTGCATGACGAAATCATCGCTGAGGTTCCCGAGGGCAAAGGTACCGTCGAAGAGTTTCAAGCGATTTTGGCCGAGCAGCCTAAGTGGGCCGATGGGTTTTCTATCGCGGCTAGCGGCTGGCGCGGCAAGAGGTTTAGGAAATGACCCCGGAGGAAGGATTATGGACTGCCGTATTCAGACATGCCGAACGCGATCTCCGGGTGGAGCACGCCCATATTTCGTTGCGCTCATCGCTGGTTACCGATATCATCGCTGGCCGCGTGCGGCACTACGATCAGAATACACGGACGAAGGTGATCCGGCTTCACGATCGCCTGAGAATTTGGCGCGAGGCGCGAAGTTGGTTCATGGTCCCGAAGGGGTCTTTCAAGACGGTGTGCGAGTTGCTAGACCTAGATCCGGCCGCGGTGCGCGAACGGCTTTGGGGTTTTTTACATTTCAAATTCAACGCCTCTTTAGCAGATGCTGCTTTTTTGAGGTACAGAAAGGCGGCTTGGCGTGCTAGAGCGAAGCTCAGAGGACGCGCTAAGGCGCGAAGCAAAGCGACGCCGCGTCTGGTCGATCAAAGCGGAGCGGCTGTGCCGCGGGTTCCCGGATCGGATGCTGCTAGCGCACGGCGGGCGAATAGCGTTCGCGGAGCTGAAGAGGCCGGGGCAAGGGCTGCGCCCGGCTCAACATCTGGTGGTAAAATGGCTTAGACACTTAGGCTTTTTGGTAGTGAAACTGGACCACCCCGACGACGTAAAGGAGTTTTTCAGTGAGTGGCTCGACTGAACGATGGTTTGTAGATATTTGGGAATGCGCTCCTGATACACCTCCAGTACACCCGGCGGGTGTATGTCATACACTTGGTCCATACACGTCTGAGCGACAAGCTGAGCGCGCGGAACGCGGTGTGATGCAAAATCTTCGGGACGGCTGTTGGACTGAAGTCCGAGAGGGCGATGGCTGAATTCGTCCCGCACCCGTACCAAGAGCGCGCGATTCAGGACGTGATCGACGACCCGTTCCATGCGCTCTTCATGGAGCCGGGGCTCGGAAAGACCGCCATCATGCTCGAGGCGTTCCGCCGGATGCGCCGGGATCTCGACGTGTCACGTGCGCTCGTGGTCGCGCCCCTCCGCGTCTGCTACATGACGTGGCCTGAGGAAATCGCGAAATGGACACAGTTCCGCGAGACCCGCGTCTCGCTCATACACGGCGGCCCGGAGGCCATGGCGGAGGCCATCGAAGAGGACGCCAACCTCTACCTGATCAACCCCGAGGGGCTCCGCTGGCTTTTCGGTCAGCCAAACGAGAAGCGGACCCGATGGCTCCCCGGCCCCTGGCGCGACTGGCGCAACAGACCCGAGATGCTCGTGGTAGATGAGCTGACCCGCTTCAAGCGCGCCTCCGGCGTTCGGTCCCGCACCCTCAAGCGGTCCCTCGGAGACTTCGGCCGGCGCGCTGGCATGACAGGCACCCCCGCTCCTAACGGGCTGCTCGACCTACACGGGCAGCTGCTGGTGATCGACCGCGGCGAGGCGCTCGACCCCCGGGTCACACACTACAAGAGACGGTTCTTCGTGCCTGTGGGCGATCCTCGGGACGATAACTGGGAGCCACGACCGGGGTCCGCCGAGCAAATCGCTGACTTGATCGCGCCCAGGGTCACCCGACTGGACGCCCGGGACTATTTGGACCTCCCGAAGCGGATCGTAACTGAGGTGCCAGTGATCCTCCCTGATCAGGCCAAGGTGCAGTACGACCGGATGCGCGCCGACGGATGTGTCGAGCTGGCGAGCGGGACCGAGGTGATCGCGGTGGGTGACAGCGCGATCGGGAAGTGCCGCCAGATCGCGAACGGCGCGCTCTACACCCGGAAGCCTTGGGAGACGCACCGCCAGTATGAGATACTTCACCTCCAGAAGCTAGAGGCGCTTCAGGAGCTGATCGGAGAGATCGGCCGCCCGACCATGATCGCGTACGAGTTTCTCCACGACGCGGAGATAATCAAGAAGGGGCTCCCGCACGTGGAGGTGATCGGCGGCGGCACGAGCCCCAGGGACGCTAAACGTATTGCCGATAAGTGGAATGCGGGGGTCCTCCCTGTGCTGCTGATCCACCCGCTGTCGGGCGGCGTGGGGCTGAACCTCCAGTATGGCGGAAACTCGCTGGTCTGGTACTCGCCGCCCTGGGACCTCGAGCAGTTCGAGCAGACGGTCGGGCGCCTCGAGCGGCAGGGTCAGCCGGAGTCGAGCGTCTTTGTGTATTTCCTAGTGGCGCGGGGCACCATCGACAAGCGAGTGGTCCGCGTCTTGCAATCAAAAGCCGCAACACAGACCGCGCTACTGGACGCGCTGAAGGAGGAATTCGAGTGAGTGACGCAAATCCTAAAGACTTGCTGGGCATCAGGAAGGTTCCGCTAAATCTTCTACCCACCGCTGGCCTGATCCACGAGGCCATGGCGATGAAAAACGGCGCGCAGAAGTACGGGCCGTTCAACTGGCGCGACAAGAAGGTGCTCTCGTCCATCTATGTCGCCGCCTGCCAGCGGCATCTTTTGGCTTGGTTTGACGGTGAGGAGCTGGCTCCCGATTCCGGGCTCCACCATCTCGGTCACGCGAAGGCATGCCTAGGGATCATACTAGACGCCCTAGAAACGGGTTGCCTACTCGACGACCGGCCGCTCCCTGGCGCGACCTCCCAGCTGCTGGATCGCTTCGAGGAGCCTCGAGAGGACAAATAGAGAAGCCCCCTACCCTCCCCAGAGCGCCTGAGGGCGCCTGGGGCGTCCTGGGAGCGGCACAGGGCTTGCTAGAACCCCTGCCAGGACGAGATGCGGAGGACCCCCATTGACACCGGACGAGGCAATCAGCGCCGCCTTCAGGGCGTCAAGTCGTGAGCTGGCCCGGGTGCCTGTTAGGCCCGATGCTTACGAGGCATTCCTGATAAAGACCTCGGAGCACTTGGACTTGGCGGCTCAGCTTTTGACGAGGATCGCTAGCGAGCGAGAGAATTCAAACGCTGACACGCTCACTACCCTAGAGCAATGTGGCCTGCGCGAGATGTTGCAGGCCACCGTAAGCGCTCTTCTGGCCTTAGGCCATTACCCGTACCTCAAGAGTATAAATTTGGAGGGGGAGTTGCTGCAATGAAGTCGATGGGGGACGATCTGAAACTCGGGGATATTGTGGAAGAACGGGACCCGAATAACCCCGACAAGCTGCTGCGCTACATGGTGATCGACGTAACTGATACTGAGACTGTACTAGAAATCGACCCGACGGGCGGCCCCCCGTGGAGCGTTCTTTGGGCGATTGCATCGGCCATGCTGGTCGGCCTGATAACCCTCTACATTCTGCACTAGGAGAAGGAAATGAAGCATTCCGTAATAGCATTACTGTCAGTGGCTATGTGCCTGCTCGCGGGCTTAGCGTTTGCCGGTCCGTTGGACGATGGCGTTCAGCTCACTAAGGCCAAGCGCGGCGCCTACGTTGGCTTCACGGTCAAGTGGGGCGGTGACCGACCTCCGCAGAAATATCTAGTCATGCGGAGTTTTCTACCAACACCCGGTGGTTCTCCCGTGACCGCGCTGACTGGTACCATTATCCCGTTCAATGCCGTGGGTGATCTGAACCCCCTCGGTTGGTCTAGGCGTAATCAGGTCTTGGCACTCCTCGGATTGGGCGCCACCATCTGGGTCATCGAGAACAACAGCCACGGTCATAGCGGGAACCATGCGGCACTGGTCGTAGACGATGATGAAAATGAAGACGACGAGGGTGACGATAGCGACGATAGCGACGATAGCGACGATAGCGACGATAGCGACTCGTACTTCCCCCGGCATTGCTTCGACGGTCACGGAAAGGACGGCTTTTTCAATAAACACTGCGAGTAATTGCATACGGCGTGCCCCCCGCCGTGTCCAAGAGGGGGCGTTCGGAGGACCGAATGTCTTTAGTTATCAATCTCTACGGCGGACCCGGTTCCGGCAAGAGCACTACCATGGCCGCGCTCTTCTCGAGGATGAAGCTGCGAGGCTTGTCGGTCGAGATGGCGCCTGAATGGGTCAAGGCCCCCGTCTGGGCAGGCGAGACCCACGTCCTCGAGGACCAGCTTTACGTCCTCGCGAAACAGAATCGCTTGCTCGGTCGGCTCGACGGCAACGTGGATTATATAATCACAGATTCTCCGCTGCTGATGTCTCTGGTCTATACCGAAGATCCCGGGATCAATCAGATAGTCCATTACATCACGGGTGGCTACAATAATCTTCACGTGTTTCTTGAGCGTGTGAAAACTTACAATCCCGCCGGTCGAGTACAGGACGAAAGGAAAGCCCGGCTTCTCGACTTTTCAATCCGAGAAATGCTAAGTCGGGAAGTAGGACCCGGCCTAATCTGTTTACCCGCCGATGAACACGCAGCTAGTACTCTGGAAAAGCAGTTATTGTGAGCGAAGCCCGAATAGCCTGCCTATTCTGTCGCCGTCCTCCGGGCGGTATTCATAATGACTTCTGTCCGCGCTCTGCGGTCATCATGCGCGAGCTGCACGACGCTGCCAAGCGCGTACGTCCGATCCACTTCTGGAGCAAGGGCCCCCTCGTGGTGAGGCTGCCTGGGGAGGACGCTAAGGCCACATTCAACCCGGGCATCCCTTATGTAAGGCAAGCCCCTAACAAGTCGTGGAAGGCCGGAGGGGTCCCACACGGCTCAAAGGAAATGGTCGATGCGTTCAAACGGTCGCTTACTATTCCCAAAAACAAAAGCTGAAGAATCTGCTGCAAAGGTGGGATACTGGTTCGGTTGGTTTACGTGTCGGTTGGTATTTCTGAAGCTAGGATGGTGGGTGTTCGGACTCGAGGGCTGGAGCGGACTACCGCTGCCCTGGGGCGTCGCGATATTCGCCGCGATTCTTTTAGTACCCCCGCGGCCAGCGGTTCGCAGTGGTTTTTGATGCCAGTTCTAGGCTACGATATGGTGGTCAAGTGTCAAGTGTGTCTTGACACTGCGCGAATACGAGTGGTAAACGGTCCCGAGGCGTTAGCTGTGCAGACCAACCCCTTTCGTATGATGGCAGAGCTGTACGACCAAGGCTTCGAACTGAATGAGAGCGGGGAATACCTCTGCCACAAGCACAAGAAAGTGCCTGTCGGCCCGCCGGGTCTTCGCCTAGTCCCCGAATAAAAGGCGGGTCGGGAGCAACCCCCGAAACTCACCGACCCGCCCGCCCGGCCCTTTTTGTGGGCTTTGGGCTTTTACTCGTTCTGCAATTCAAAGTGAACTAAGTCATTGAAAGTCTGGTCGTCCAAGTCGTAGTCGCTGTCCCAGTCGCCGCCCCAGCGAATCGGGATAGCGAGAATCTCCGCCACGCCGAGCACGTAGCCGGCGAAGTGGTAGAATCTCTTACGGTTCTCCCAGTCGATCGGCCACGGCGCCACGTCTATCGCTCGGGAGGGGTAGGAGTTGTGGTTCCCGTCGGGCCAATCCAGCTTAGACTTACCCGAGAGGAATGCCTCGTGCTGCGCTTCCTCGCCGCGATGCCCCGTGAGTACCGAGCAATCGTATTGCAGCACTACCCGCTCAAATAATCGCTGAAGCCACGAGTCGCATGTTCGTAGCCTGTGCATGCTGCGGCGTCCGAAGTGCGGCATTAGCTGCCCGGCCAAATAGACTTGCCAAGTACCGCGAAAATACCACCTAGAGCGCCGGTTACCGCACCCAGGCCCGCGGCTTTCTTTTCCGCGCGGTCCATTCGCTTCTCGTGCTGTTTCGTTCGCTCGTCGATCCGGGCGAGCAACTCGCCGTGCTCGTTCTGACAATTTTTGATTTCGCCTAGGTCACCGTTTTCGGCGCCTATATGCGCCTCGAGCAGTGAGACTAGCTTCTCTAATGCACTCTCGGATGCCATGCTCTCTTCCTATTTTAGGGGGTTTGCGATGTCTACCGCCGCATCAGCACCCTTACTGAATGCCTTCTTGAGCGCCGACTTCATGTCCAGCCACTCATTCCAAGGGGTTCCGTAGAGAGGGTTTAGGTACTGATACCGGCGGGCCTGCGGCTTCCATACCGCGATAGCTTGGAGATAACAATCCGGCCCATCGAACCAGTACCCGTGCCGGTCTCGAATCTCGCTGTAATAAATTGCGATTTTCTTTCCGATCGGAGCGGCGTCGATTTGTTTCTTCACGAACCGGAGTGTATCTTTCTCCTCGTTCTCGGCGATGCACCAGAGGATGCGCTTGAACTGAGGTTTGCCGTCGGGCGACGGCGCTGCCTCTTCGTCAATGATGCCCACGAATACCTGAAGCTGATGATCGCCCTCTTCGAGGGCGGCGGGCGACGATCGGTACCCCTCGATTGGCTGGCCGTGTTCGTCGATTACCTCCTGCACATTCTTCGGGGTGCTCGCGCATCCGGCCAAGAGCATCGCAGCGACGAGAATTAGCCGGATCACGGGACAGTCGCGCTCAAGTCCGCGGCCGAGATATTAGCCGCGTCGGTGTCGATGTCAATCAAGTTGCTCGACTGATGACCGTAGTCCTGCCCGATGTTCGCTGACGTGCGAAAATCCCAAAGGTGCTTTAGATTATCGCGCGAGGCGTAGTTGCCGGAGTCCCGTCGCAGGTTGAAAGTGCTCGTCCCCGCGTCTATCGCCGTGACTTCAGCGGCGGTCAATTCCACATCCCAAAGCGCGGGCGAGAACAGGAACCCGCTCCAGTGCCCGCCCGTCGTCGCACTATCTACGCCGACGATTACCTGGCGAGAAGTGTTTGTCATGGTGCCAGCGTCGTCGGTATTGAGCGTCGGGGTCTGCGCCGAGCCATCTTGGTACACGGTCAGATTTGTACCATCCCACGTCACAGTCAGCATCGCGTAGGTGTTGACCGTGAAGCTGCCGAAGTCGTAGTCCTTGAACAGCGTGCCCGAGCTGTTCCACAGCCGTACCGAGTAAGGAGAGGCAGCCGAGTCGTCCGAGAGGGTTAGTTCGATTCGGTTCGCGTCCCCGGCAGTCGGGTCAGTTACGAAGATGAACCGCTCCGTGCCGCCCGCGCTCGAGGCGCCCCGGGCCCAGACGTTCAGGCTCCACGTATCGCCTATGGCGAGCAGGGTGTTCGCGGTACGGGCGAGGAACTCATCCGTCCCGTTCAGGTCGATCGACTGTACGGTCGCGCCGCCCATATCCACGTTGAACTGCGCTAGCAGCTCTTGGAGGGACTCTAGGTTCGCTTCGTTCACCGACGCCGTAGCTGAGTAACGCGCCTTGATCCTGGCCTCGAGGGGGAAGTCCCCGACCTCGCCGGTATCGGACTGGAGGTTCGCCGCAGTATAGTCGAACGAGAGCCATGTGGAATCAGTCGGGGGCGGGCTGGAGGTGTCCGTTGTAAGGGACCGGAGGACCGCCTGAGTGACCGCATGGCGAAACTCAAGGTCGTATTCGACCTCTGAGTCCTGAGCGTTCGGGGAGGTTACGTCCGCGTCGAGCACCTCGATCTCGTCATTCGTTCGGTGGACCCAGGTGAAATTCAAGTCCGCCGTCTCATCCACGGCAACGGGCAGCCTCGTGGTATCCACTTCCCAGTTTGCCGGGTGATGCGGTCGCGTGGTCCGCTTATCGAATGTCAGTGCCAGGGAGGCGGCCGACCCAATAGCCAGCTCGTCCGTGGTCGTCTCGGATTGATGCTTGACAGTGATTACCTGGCTCTGGGTGTAGGTAGCGTCAGACAGAGCGAACCCGTCCGTAAAGAGCCACACTTTCGCACCGGCTGAGTGGGTACGGGCTTGGGTGTCTAGCAAGCCACGATGGACATTCCGCAGAGTGAAGGTGCCGCCCCCTGTGTCAATCAGTTGCTCCCAGCCTATGATCTCGTCCAGCCCTACCGAGGCGCCTTGTATGAGCGCCAGGTTCACCGCCCCGGTCTTTAGTTCCGAAGCGACCTCATTGGTTAGGTCGTCGAAGTCTTCCACGCTATCAAGGTCTAGCAAATCGCTAGTCTCGATATCCGTGGTAGCGGCCGGGTAGTCGCTGATCAGCGTGGCGAAGGGTGTTACGCCGTCGCTAAATCCGATCTCTCCTACGAATCCCGCGCCCGCGCCTTCGTCTACGAACTGCTCGAACTCCGTAACCTGGCCGTTGGGGCGCTTGGCTACAGACATGATCCGGTCAAGTAAGGGGTCCGGTATATCTAGGGCGTTAGTATTCAGTAGAATACGCGGCGTGGAACGTACCAGCTCATCCACGAAGGCTATTGCGTTGTTAGCGATCGGCACCCAGTCGGAGTCTTGGGGATCGCTGTAGATCGTTTCCGAGAGCCGAAAGACGTCCTGCATCCCTACGACCTTTACCTTGCCACTCAGCAAGTCGCCCAGGTCTACCGTCATAACGCGGATTACCATGTCGGTGATGCCCAACTTGGCCCAGTTGAACCGGAAAGTATCGCCGGGTCGTAACCCCTGGGCATCACGATTCGCGATAACTGTGACCTTCGCCAGTGGGAAGCTGAGTTGCCGCAACTCACGACCGGCTATATCACGGGCCGTAACGGCGTGCTTGACGCCGGGGAAAACCATATCCGCTCGAACCTGTTTCCCCTGCACGCGGACGTTCGCGATGTCCTGGGCCATCGCGCCGGTCTCTTGGTACTCCTTGTTACGGTCCTGATACTGCACGTTTATATGATTCTGCGTCTGCGACCAAGAGCCTCGGCTAAACGCATTCAGCTCGAGGATGTTGCTCTCATTGAAGATCGGCAGCGTCGCAAATACGAAGTCATTTCGAATCAGTTTCAGTGAGTAAATACCATCAGAGTCCTCGAACAAAGCCGCGTCCATCTGCCGTAAGACCTCTTTGATAAGGTCTTCTGCCCGCGTCACTCTGTCGGAAATGAGAGACCACCCGTTCCCCTCGGTAGCTAATGTATCCCCGGCGGCTATAAACGAAGGCTGGTCGATCTTCGAGATATCGAGGTTCAAACCCCACCGCTCATTGGTCATTATTTCGAAGAGCACCTCAGCCAGGTTCGCGTCTCCGTTATCGACGGTCCCGTTCACTATGTGGCCCGAGCCCGCCAGCCCTAGATTGTCGGGGAACCGGGTAACGCGGAACGTGTACGGGTCGATTCGGGTATTCTCGCCTACCTCGCCCTGCTCCCATACAGCGTGCGCGATGTCTACATACGCCGGGATGTCTGGCCCGAGGTTTTTCGCTAGCTGGAGATATGGGTCCTGTATCTGGGCGGGCAGGCCGGCGTAGATCCTGAAGGTGCCAACTATGCCACCGCCTTTCTCTTCGCCACCTAAAATCTCTGGCTTGTTTATGACCAGATCAGCACCGGAATTCCCGGCAGACTTTACGTCTAGTGAGCCTGAGAATATCTCCTCTGAGCTAACCTCGAGGCGCGTGATCCGATCCAGAGGACCGTACGCAAGCGCCAGATCCATTCCCACGAAGTAACGGAACCCGACGGTTATCCGCTTAGACTTACCAAAGCCGGTCTTGACTTTCTTCTTGATCTTTACGACCTTTAGATCACCGTACCAGATTACATTCGGGCCTTTTATGTCTACCGTACCCCACAAAACAGGCACAGCGCGGGCTTCTGTTGCGGTGGGAAATTGGAAGTCGCCTAATGGCCGAGGACGTGCCTCTTCGAATTTTGGCTTCGGCGCTAGTAGCAGACTCGCGACGAACAATACGAGCTGGATTGCTACCAAAGCTATGTAAGAAAAGGCCACGGGGGACTCCTACTTATTTACGCCAACTTCGAAAGGATTATTACCGGGCACGAAGGGGAAACCCCCGTATCGCTCAGTATTGACAAACTTCGCTATGCAAGTTGGAAACTGATGATCACACCCCGCGAACAACTCTAAGACCGTGCCGACCTCGAGAGTCTCGAAAGGCAGAAGTACGGTGAATGTAGCGGAGTTTGCTCCGTTGTCCGTGCTGGTTAGTACCATGCGATGCTCAATGCCGGAGCGTCGAAAGAACCCCCCATCGAAGAATGTCGCGTCAGCGGTTAGCTGGGCGCTCAACTCCAAGCCAGTATTCAATATCGTATTCGAGCCGCCGCTCACCGTGATAGATAACCCATCGGCTGAGATAGCTGTGACCGTTGCGCTTATTCTGAACTGTGAGTCATCGACTTGACACGCAGCGTCATACAAGATATGATTACACAGATTTCGGAATGTCTGTTTGGGCATCTGTTCTGCGAGCACTTTACCACTAGACAGTACGTTTATCTTCGCCTCATTTTCCGTAATAGCGACGTTCGCTACTTCGCCAATGAAAAACGTGATCGTCTCGACCCCGCCGTCTGTCGAGTGGAAGCGGAATATGGTCAAGTTGTCGGGGGTGGCCGGCAACGTGGTAATATACCGCTGTACGAACAGGTCATTTAGGGGCAGCTTTACTACCAGGCTTCGATCGCTCTGTTGGGACTGTATGGAAGGTTCAGAGCGTGAGATAGGCCGCGGCGTGTAGGTGTTACCGCCGAAGGTAATGGTTTCCTGGCCGGACGTGTACGTGAACTTCGACTCTACGTTCGTAAACAGGTACAGCTCTATTGGCTGCCCACCCTCTACGGACTCCTCTTGCGCTAGGTAGGTCATTGAGTCACTCCGGCTATCGGAACTCGAACGGAAACCTCATCTATCCTTGTATGCTCCAATTCTATTTTGTCAGAATTGAATCGTGCTCGATGTAGATAACATATGAAGTCCACCTCGGCCGCGGTGACTACCTGTCCTAAAGACGTGTCGATAGTTAGGATTTCTTTCGCGGGGCTCGTTCCTTCGACAGAGCCGGTTACATTGCGGAAAAAGTCCGTGCCGTCCTTCAGGCGAATCATGATGTCACCCCAAGGGTCCTGGGTGTTCAGGAACCGGGTGTAGTCCGCCGGGGACACTTCAATATTCACGTCGGCCGATCCAATCGTGGTGATCAGATTGAAGTCATCCCGGAAAGACGGGAGGAAAAATGCCGTCTGCTTACCATTCAACCCGTAGATAATCTCGCGTAGGGTGAATGCATCTGCCGCATTCTTTGCTTCGAAACCCTTCACCGTCCCTAACTCAGATATGACCCGCCCGAAGATTGCCTCGAAGTTACCGCTTCCGTTATCAAACAAGGTATACTTCCGGGTAACTTTCTCATCCAGCGTCTGACCCATGAAGTTCAAGCCTGAGAACACAGGCAATCCGGCATGTGTAGGCAAGCTGGTCAAATCGCCTATGTCGCCCACTTCTTCAGACAGCCACCCAACGGCCAAGGTCGTCACGTTGTTCGACGTCCGGCTCCACTCCACCGGATCTCGTCCCAGCATGATCTGAACTGGCATTACCAGCGTGGTAGCAGCGTCATGGTTTTGATCCAGCGGTCGATCCAGAGTGATAGACCCTGCCGCTATACCGCCTACCGCTACCTGAGTTACTTCGAAGTCATCGTAGTCTCGCCACAGAATAATCAGCTGCGGCTCCGTGGCTGTAGAGTCGCGAAAGTCCGCATTCGTAGTGTCTACTTGAATCACGGTGTCGTTGATTGCCGCATCTGCTAGCAGTGGCCGTAGGAATATGAATACCGGAACGCCGAATGACTGGCCGTGAAATCCCGACATAGCGTTGAGCGCAAAAGCGCGCTCGAACTGATCCGGCAGTAGATACTTGTATTCGAATTGCTGTCTAGGCAGCTTGCGAACCCGAATTCTCTGTTCCCCGCCGTCATAAGCCTCGAGGATGTCTGTTTTGAATTCGATCCCTTCTCTGATTGGTCGCTGCGGGCAATGCGCGAATGTAACTACGCGGGTACCTGTGACTAATAGAAAAGGGGCCTCTACCGTGAAGTCGAATTCGTAGCTTGCGTCAATGGTAGCGGGGCCGTCCAACCCAACCTGTATCGAATAAATGAACGACGCTAGCGGGTTGAAAACTACCGGAGGGGATGAAGGCTCTATCAGCGTGATCCCGGCGGTAGCAATTTCGTTGATCACCGAGAGCGTTTGACTCGTTCTTCGAAAGGCGTTCCAGACCTCGAAGTCTCGGCTCTCTGCTGCCAGCACGTTCCCCAGTGCAATGCTTGCTGGGATCACGTGAATCCGGTCGTAGAGCTGCTCCTCATACCCTCCACAAATCACCCCATTCAGAGTACCGAGGGATGAGCTAGAACCTATAGCAGGACCGGGCGGGTGCGGGACATTCGCGAACTGGATCGCGGGGTCTGTAACTTCAGGGATTATTGGCGGACTACCGGCATAGGGCGGCGGGTGCGTAAACGCAGCCACTATCTGCGGGTTGATCCCGACCTCTGCGGACGTTACGGGCGTTACTTGGTCAGTCCGCCCGGTAACATCTTGGAAGCCAGAGAATACTATCGTATCTGCCATTTACGGAACCTCTAGCAGCGCAAACCCCGCTAGGTTAGAATCGTTGTTGGGCGCTGGTCCACCTACAAATGTATTGACGTACGCCGAGGTAGTCTGCGACGTACCATCAGTTGTTTTGCGGTGGGCCGGGTATATCCGCCAATCATCTGCTCCGATGGTTAGGACGTCTCCAGGCTCGCGTCCGTCCATAGAACAAATTCTCAAGTCTGGGGTGTGCCCTACGATTTTGTGCGCGGTGTTAGCCGCACTCGGGGACACGGCATTCCACACGATGCACAGGTTAGGCCCGAAAGGTGTTCTTTGATTGAAACTTTGAAGTCCGCCCTGGTACCATGTAGCTGCATAGTTGGCCGTTGAGCCATTGTTATGCGCCATTCCCGGACCCTCGTGCCATCGAGACACGCCAGCATCTGTAGTTACACTGACAGACGTAAAGAAATCGTCGCAACGAATCCACGACGTTGAATTCGCTTTAGCTTCGTTGAATTGGAAAGGCCAGTTGAAGGAACCGGCCGTTGTTACATTCAAGGCGGTCATGTACTGGCCGCCGGTAAATGTTCCAGCCTTTGCGATGGTCCCGAAGAATAGATGGAAGTACACGCCGGTCGTACCTTCGACTACTATATGGCAGTACCGTCCGTCCGCCGTAGAGCCCGTGAAAAAGAAATAAGCGACGTGGCTACCTGAGAATCCTTGATCACCGGTACTACTCTTTTGACCCATAGATATAAAGGTGCCACTTGAGCCGGAGGTATTGGGGCTGCCAGTGTGCGCGTAGAATGCCACACCGGCTCCGCCATCTGCTCTCGAGGGCTGGCATTCAATTCGTGCAGATGCGGCTGTGTCGTCAGCTAGAAAATTGAACTGGTTAGCCTCGGTCGCGCTCCCGTCTGATATACTTACCTGGGCACCGGGCGATCCGTTTGTACGGACGATGGTCCACCCATCAGTCGTGAGCCGGGTTACTAACTTCGAGAGCAGATTCGAAGGGCTTGTTGATACTCCAGTTTCGAACGCCATTATGCCATCTCCATCGCCCAGAGGTTTTCACGGGCTGTTCGAAAGATATCTTGGAACACTACCCAATCTGTACCGGAAATACTAAGAACGGTCTCAGATGAGTTGCCAAATCCTGTCACGATATTCGCACCGTCAAGAACTCCGAGAGTTTCTACGGAGAGCACTATTGAGGCGCCGTCAGTTGGGCCTTGCGCCAACAGGAGAGGCATCAGCTGATGATCGCCCCCATCGAAATTTTCAGCATTATCCCAGACAGTACCTATTGCGCTAAATGCGGTTTGGTTCGGCCATAGATGGAAATTTGCTGCTAGGGTAAGATTGCTCCCGACGAGCCAGGTTCCCGCCGTATTCCGAAGCGCACTGTTTAGATTAGACTCCGGCATGCTGTGGAAGTCCGACGCCGTCGAACTCCAAGCCTCTTCGTCATCCTTCTCGCCCATCACGATACTAGGGAAGGGGTATTCGTCGGGCGAACCGAACGGTAGAAATAATCCTTGATAGAGTGAGTGAAATGTCGTAGAGACTTTGGCTGAGACAAGGTACCGCCGGGCGCTTCCAGCAAACCAGTACGTCATGTCATTGTCCCAGAACGCGGTAAAATATTCAGGTGATGTACCCGGCTGGGTTTCCCAGTCACCGCCGCTGGAAAAACCTGTGTAATTCCGCAGCTTCCAGTTCCAGATAGACGAAGGCACGTTCGCGTGTAGGCGAATGCCGGTGTGTATGGCTTCAGTCCCGTCACCCAGCCCATGCCAAATCAACGCAGTCCCAATGCTCGATAAGTCATCGGGGTTCCAACGGTCGAGGACCCAACGGTCGGCCGCTGCAACGCTCGTAACGGTCGAGGTAATTGTAAAGGTGTCGGTCGCGATGAAAGCCGTCCCACCGACGTCGATTTGAAATGAGATAAGAGAAGTGAGGGGATTGCCGGAAGTCGTGTAGAGGCTGCCAGTAGAGCCGGCCGACTGAGCGCCACTCACGGTGCCCGACACGGTGAAATTTGTGGCGTCCGTGAATGCGATCGTCCACACCTCTGTAGGAGCTGCGACGCCTCCGTCGATGAAATCAATCAGGCCGTTACCTGTGCCCGAGTAACTGACCGAGTTGGACGACTTCCCCGCCAGGAAAGTTACGAGAGCCCGTAGTAGTGCGTCGTAACCGTCGAGCTGTACGGTATCCGCTTGACCATTACGCCAGACTAGGGCTGATGTCAATACTCCCTGTACGAATGCCATATGAACCTCCTAAGAGATAATTTCGCGTAGCACGCCACGATTTCGTTGGATTACGTTCATGATAACCTGTTCACCCTCGCGAGTGCTCATAGCTTCAGGAACAGCTCGTGCGTCATCTACGTTGATTACATTCACGTTCACGTCGGGCGGAGTGCCGCCGAGAAGGTCATTAGGAATAACTTGTCCAGTTGTAGGCGGAACGAATAGCTCCGGCCCTGCGTCTCCAGTGATGAACGCTTGTCCCACTTGACCGGGCCCGATCGTGCCGCCGCCCGCCAGTTTCTGAAGCGCTTGGCCCCCGAGCTGGCCGACCTGACCGCCGATCTGGCCCCCCGCTGGGCCCCCGAAAAAACTGCCCACAGCACCGCCGATCAGGCTCAGAATACCACTCGTGGCGCTGCCCGCAATGTCGCCGCCCTTCTGAAAGAGGTTCGCTATGGAGCGGAACCCACTCGTGAATAGACCCCCGAGCGAAGCGAACCCGCCCTTGTTCGTATTCTCGATGTTCGTGGTGCCTGTAGCTGTCGCGGCGGCGGTTGCCTCGAGGCCGGTATTTGTGATGGTGCCGAGGCTGCCAACAGCGTCGGTTACTCGGCCTCCTGCACCGCCGATCGGACTAGCGCCTACCTGCGCAATACTGTCGAGTTTGAAAGCTAGCGTGCCGAGCTGCTCAGCATTAGCTAGCCGATTCTTTGCCAGCTCCGCGACGATCGGGTCTTTGATTCCTGCTACGCCCGGTGACTCGAGTGGTAGCAGTACAGGAATCGGAGAACCCGCATCGTTGATTATCTTCGAGGAGGCCGGGTTGGAAGCCGTCCCGGGAACGCCCTGAGCTGCGATCCCTCGCTGTACCTCCGGGGACACCCCACGCTGAGTAGCCTCGAGGCCACCGCCGAACAAACCCTTGAGGAAGCCGCCTTGCTCCTCGCGCTGTTCGAATGCCCGAATCGCTTGGATGGCTATTAGCTTCAGCACGACCCGCTGTATGTCCGCTATAACAGTAGTCGCAAATTCGCGGAAGTTCAAAGTTCCTTGAGTGGTGAACTCGGTCAGCGCGTCAAGGCCTGTCTCAAATGTCCCTTGTACCAGACCGCTAATTTGTTCAAACTCGCTACCAAGGCTATCCGCGAAACCTTCGAAGCCTTTGCGTACCCCGAGAGTGAAAAGGTCTAAGTCCTCGAGGGAGTCTGTGAACTCAGCGGACGATAAGAGCGCTTTCTCAGCTGCAAGCCCAACGCGCCTCTCGGCGTCCGCGAGTTGATCCAAGTCTATAGCACCAGCTGCTGCGGCTGCCGCCAGTGCGCTCGTTTTATCCTTTAGATCCGTTAGGGCAGCGGCGGTCGGGTTACTCTCCTGCTGGATTTTAGCGAATACTTGTTCGCCCAGTTGTTTGAAAATAACTGCGGCTTTCTCAGCCGGGATAATGTTAGCCTCTACAGCTTTACCTAAAATCGTCTGCGCGTCTGCGAGCTGTTTCTCAACCGGAGTGAGAAGGCTCATGGTATCGAGCAGTCTTTCTAATGCCTTGCGTCTGCGCTCGATCTCTTGCTCGCTGAGCGTCTCGACCGGACCGCCTGTAGTGCCGGCGCCGCCGCCCCCGAGGGGGCCCCCGGTCCGCTTGGACTCCTGCGTGCCCCCGCGCTCCTGCTGCCGGCGCTTCCGTGCGCGCTCCGCTGCTTTCTGAAAGAAGTCTGACTCACCCAACCGCTGTAGCAGCTGCTGGGCAGAGCGCGCCTCCTGAACTACGATACCTTGAATCTCTTCGCTGAATCCGTCGAAGGCACCTGTGAACCCAGAATCGAAAGCGCCTGCTAACGCCTCGCCCGCACCACTGAAATCTCCACGCACTGCTCGAGCTAGCGCGCCAGGAATAGCTTTGAAAAAGTTCGTGATGTCAGATGCGAAGCCGGCCATACCTTCTGCTAGTCTTCGCAGAAACGCGAATATGATTCTCGAACCGCTGGTAAACGCAGAGATGAGACCCGCTACGAAGTCATTGAATGTGATGCTAGACAGCGTGTCCGAGATGAATGCGCCAACCTCCCCGAGACTATCTTTGAATCTGTCCAGTGCTTCTCGCGCGCCTTTAGTGGCAATATCCACTGCCGTCTTGAATCTATCCCATGCCTCTTCTGCTATGGCACGTAGCGTCACTTGCGCGTCGCCTACTTCGAACAGATCGTCTCTTAGCTTGAACAGAACTATACTAAACGCAGTGACGGCTGCGATCATCAGGAAGATCGGGTTTGTTAGCAGCGCGACGGTAAACCCCTTGGCCGCCGCACCGGCTGCTGCAAAACCAGACGCAACGCCGGTAAGTCCAGTGGCGCCGCCAAGCACTCCCATGGCGATGATGATGATGCCAATCTTCAGGGTGAGCGTGGCTAGAATCGCAACCAGACTTGCTACAAAACCGATCGCGGTCAGAATAGGCTTCGGCAGTCCTTCAAGTGAACGAACCAGTATAGTAAGACCATCTACTGCCTTAGTCGCGAAATCTAGCAATCCCGCTTCTGCGATTGCTAACTGGAGGCCCTCAGTCGCGGAGGACAGTAACCGAACGCTACCCGCCAATCCCTCGAGGCGAACGCCCGCGATCTCCGCGGTGCGGCCTACGCCGTCCAGCAACGACCGAGAGAAGTTGTCAAGAGACTCCGCGGTATTGTCAATAATACCTGCGGCGGCCAACGCTCGCGCACCGAACAGCTTGATCCGCTCGTTCGGTGTGAGGGCGGCTTTCGAAATGTCTTGGAAGATTTCGATCAAAGGGCGGAAATTACCGGCGGAGTCACGGACTTCGACGCCAGCGCGTCTTAGAATAGAGTTGGTCTTGCCGACGTCCTGCTGCAAGTTGATGAAGATACGTCGCAGCGCTACGCCGGATTCGCCGGCCTTGATACCTGCATCCCCGAGCGCGGCTATCACGGCTGCGACGTCTTCGAACCGCTGGTTGAAATCGGCTGCAACCGGACCGGCTTTTCGGAAAGATGCCGCCAACTCTTCGATATCTACGTTCGCGCTCGTGAAAGCGGTCGCAAGTACATCCACGGCTTGGGGCAGCTGTTCAACTGTGAGTTGGAAACCCCGAAGGATGTTCGTGGATAGATCGGCTGCCCGGCCAAGATCAATAGACGCGGCGGCGGCTACGTCCAACACCGTCGGGATAGCTTTGAGGATCTCGGATGCTTCGAACCCGGATTGCGCGAGGAACTGCATACCCTCGGCAGCTTGTACCGCCGTGAATTGCGTGGTCGCTCCAAGATTCCTGGCCGACTCCTTTAGCTCATTGAAGGCTTCGCCGGTCCTATCTATGTTAGCCTTGACGCCAGTCAAATTCATCGCCTGTTGGAAGTCGGCTGCGATCTTGATTGAGTTCAGGAGAGGCCGACCGATGCCGGCGGCGATAGCCCCACCGACTAACGCTGCGCCGGTTCCGAGGGCAGTTAGGGATACCCGTGTACGCTTCGCTGAGGTACCAAGGGTGTCTACTGAACGAGAAAGCCGGCTAGTTGCTCTGGTTGCAGCATTTTGGGTCGTGCTCAACTTTTGTAGGGCGGAGCCTGAGCGGTTCAGAGTAGTCTGTAGCGTTTTCAGCGAACGATTTGTGGAGTCCGCAGCGACACCTATCTTAGCGATGTCTCGGGAAACCTTTCGCGCTCCGCGCTGTCTTACTACAATGTCTAGGACTTCGGCCATCTACGGGTTTCGCCTTCGCTTCAATATTTGTACGCCTTCCAACAGCCCGTCACGTGCAGCCATAGCTGCTATCCGAACGAAATTCGCGGGCGCTTGAAAGCTGGAGCCGCTGTTCAACCTCTCCAGATAAGGGACTTTCCCGCCTCCGTTTGCGATATGCACTTCGGAATCTGCGGGGACATCTGCCACTGTGCTGTTGATCTCTTGAATAGTAGCAATCTGCGAGCGAGGGGATCTCGCCGATAAATCCGCGGCTCCGATACTGGCGAGCCAGTTTGAACGAGCGAGTCCCGTATCTACCGGGGTAGCCTTCACGACATTGGAGCCCGCGCGCCTTACCGCCTTTCGGAGTATTTCAGCCGCGTTTGCCGGAACCGCCTCGGCTATTCCTCGTATGCGGCGGGCGAAAGTTTCCGGGTTTGCCACTTGAACCACCCTCTCTCTCTGACGTTTCTCGCTGGTGTTCTAAGAAGGCGTCATCCAACCGATGTATGATATGGACAAACGTCTCGTATTCGATCTCGTCTGACGCAAAGCCATTTTGATGCGCAAAAGTATTCACGGAGTCCCAGGGGATGGGACCAAGCACGCCCATTCCGATATGACGGCAAGTGGACAGTTTCCAAAACGCAGCCAGGACACGATGCTGATAGGAATCCTCGGGGAAAGGGGCATCAACAATGAACTTGGGAAGGGGAGTACCCTTTTCCCTTGCCGCGTTGGCTATCGTAGCAGCGTGCTTTCCGTAGATCAGCTGCCAGGTAAGGTACTCCCTTAGATTTTTGCGTCTTCTTCGGCCTCTACCGTGATGAAGTTGGCGACCTTTTGAGACTGCTCTTGAATGTCAAGGAACAAATCAGGCAAGTCTAGGAGCACCTTGATGATGTTTTCTTTCGTGAAAGGTATCACGTCGCCGTTCTCATCCGTCACGCCGTCCCACGCGAGAATGATCGCCTCGGCGTAGCCTTCGGCGAGCAACTTCTCCGCGGTCTTCTGGTCCATGGTCCCAGAGTTGATCGCGGAGCGGTAGGGCCGCATCTTCCGCTCGATGCAAGACTGGAACTTCTTGTTAGATCCGCCCGCGCGAGCAATGACGAACGTCGCGTCACCGTACTCGAGCGTAAACCCGTTTCGCTCCAGATCCGCATCCGTTCCGAACAACTTGTAAATAGACATAGGGGTCTCCTTCAGGGGTTAGAGCCCCGGGGCTATCTGCCCCGGGGCTGATTCTCTTCGCAGGAAAATTACTCTACGCCGTTGAACCTCATGTACTTCAGCGTATAGTCGAATGCGTCTTGCCTGATCGCCTGGTAAGCCAACGGGATTGTAACATCCTGATTCTTACCGGGAACCTCAGGCGCGCCTTCGCTGAACTTGATCCGAGGAGCGTCAATAAGCACGACGTGTGAGTTATCATCTTCGAATCGCGTATCGAAAGATGTCTCCGTGTTATTGATCACGTCTCGGGCCAGATTGGCGTCATCGAAATAGGTATTCAAGGTACCTGTCACGCCGAACTCACCCACCCCGATGTCAACAGCCCCGAGGAAGCCTACGGCGTTGAGCTGCCGCAGGTTATTCGCGACCTCGAAACTAGCCTCCAGTACGAAGTTGCTTCCCGCGATCGGGACGCCGCCGCGCGCAATGCGCCCGACGTTAGAGCTGGAGTTGAGCACCTGAACGCTGGGGAGCGGAACTTCCACCGCTCCCGCAACCCTACCAGCACCATCCACGGAGAACTCCGTAGTCGGAACGGTAGCGTCAGAGTACAGCGAGTCCTTCCCGCTGAACGTGAAACTCGTGGTCACGATGGCCTGAGGCGCCGCCGTAATGGTGAGTCCGTCGACTGTCATTCCCCGGAAATACTGGAAAGTTACCGGGCTGTGGTCTTCGAACTCTTCCTCGAACGTGTAGCTCTGGAACAGAACCCCATTCTTCAAGCGCTCTCCCAGGAAGAGATCCACGGCTCCCGCCGGAGTGGCAGCTGCCCAGGTAGCCGGCACGATGTCCAGCGTGAGCAAGTTCGCGGCGATTGCAGAAATTCGAACGTAGTCGTTATTCTGCGTCTCCGTGGTGAAACCGTTCAACTTGATCCAATCACCGATCTCAAGACCCAGTGTCGTAAAGTCAAGGATTACGCTGGTGAGCGTGTCGGGCGTCGCGGTTGCGTCGATGTCGCCTGCGGCACTGCGCCGTCCCACGACGTGGAGCCTGGCACCGGAAGGCGGAGTCACTTCGGCCACGGCTGTAGCCGTAGTGAAGGACGTATTGGTCGGGACGCCATCCACGATATGGAAAGCGTTGTTTCCGGCGACCGCAAACCCTTCGCCCCGCAAGATGTCATCCACGATCACGGTATCACTCTCGTCCGTAACGGTGAAATCCGTAGCGGAAGCTGCGGTGATCTGCGTGGCCGCCGCGTCATTTACGCGATTGACTCTGCTCTGGAATGTGTTGAAAAAAGCACCCTCTAGGAGGATGTCATGGACGCGAAATGCGAGTTCAGAGTTGATATCGCCTGATGCCTCGCCGCCAACCAGTGCAAGGTCGTCGATCTGGCGGTCAGAACGGATCTTCTCCGAGACCACGGTTTCGGGCACGAACGCTAGGTTCGGTGCTCCGGTAATGCAAAGTTGCCGCAGGGTAGGCGTGGTCGGGACAACCCCGAACGTGCTTTCCTTGACGGCACGAATTGCAACTCTATTTGTGTCGGACATGGTTGTTTCCTCTCCTATATCACTCGGTCAAAGGTGAAGTCGGCTTCGACGTTGACTTGGTGATATGTTCCGTCTGGTCCTACTTCCTGCATGCCAATATTGCGAAGCCAGATATTTTCCAGGGTAGCCGGTCCTACACCCTCGAGGGCAACGACCAACGCCTGTGCTACCTGATCCGCTTGCTGCGTGCTACTACCTAGCGGCACGAACACCTGTATCGCGAGTACACCCATACGCCTGAACCGGCTGGCCCCGAGGGCGGCCAGCATTCCGCCAATATGCTGAATGTTTAGCCGGCCAAATAGGGCTGGGACCACTGGGCGATCCGCGTTTAGATTGTCGTAGATTAGCGGCGCGCTTGACGTAGCCGTGTTCCACGTTGTGGTCACGAACCCGCTCAAGACGTCGCGTGCCTCTTCGTAAGTGGAAGCCATCTAATTTGACAGCTTCAGGACGTAAGCGACTGGGGTAGGCCCGGGTTGAATAACCTTCACCTGTTTGATCTCCCAAACTTGGTCGCCGTCCACTATCTGATCCTTGATCGTTATCGCGAAACCCAAGCCCTTCGCTGCGATAAACACGCTCCGGCCCAGGTCCGCCTCTACTATCGTTTGCTGATCGGCTGCTCCCGGCAATACCAGAAGCAAGTCTCGCTTGTCATTATCTAGGAAAGCCGCGAACGTACGTTTGTCCTGAGTAGCCGGCGTGTTGCCAAGCCAGGGTTTTGTTACGTCTACGGGAGTCGATCCTAAATCGCGGCGGATAGATACGGCTCGCCCGTTTTTCTTTATCAGCCTGACTGCGAGATCCTGAAAGTTCTCGTGTACTACAGCCATATCAAGACCTTACTGTGCGTTCCCCGGTCGTCGACAAGAGTCCGCTCTCCCGAATGATTCTGTCAGCCTGCCCGTAGTCGCGCAGTTTAGAGGTAGCGCGCGTCTCGCTGTATCGAGTTTCCTCTTCCAGGGGGCCTAACTTCTCACGTTTCATCTTGATGAAGCGATTCGCGCTATCCAAACTCTCTTGGTCGATCAATAGAGAGCGGGCCTCGAGGGTGTCCGGGTCGATAGCTCTCACCGCATACTCGACCGTGGCATCCACTATCTGAAAAGGCACGGTATCTGAAACGTCGAGCCCTTCAGAGTCTACCGCCGGGGTACGCGGCCAGGCCAGTTCTTGCGGATCTCCCAAGCCGGTATCCTCAACGGACGGCTCACCTACGAATCGCCATCGAATATCCAGATAAGCGGTAGCCTGAATTAGAGCAGCTACTCTGTTAGATTCATCTGCCTCGAGCCAAGTTTGGAAAGGCCCGAACTGTCGAAGGGTTGCATAAGCAGTCGCATCAGCGATGTCGGTGTAAGAATTTGCACCATCTACCCCGGTGCCATCCTCGACGATTAGATCAGCAGATTCTGTTAGTCCAGATGCCATTATTTGCTCCTATGGTCCCGGAACCACAATATCTCTGCTAAGGGTTATGATGCCGAACATAACGGTAGTCGTTTCTCCGCCGAGTACAAGTTGGAGTTCATGGTAGTAGCCTAATGGGGCCCTACGACCCGTAGTATCTGCTTCATCCAACGCGATCTCAATCGTACCCGCGACGGCGCTAACCACGGTAATACCCGCCGTGAGGGTTTTAGTCACGAGGGCTGTTCCTCTAGGGGCGGGCTCTGCGGCATTCGTATCAAGAGTTGCTAAGACCCAGCTTAGATCAGTTCCTGATACGCCTGTTAGGTCTACGGCCGTCCCAGCTGCATCTACTACAGTGCCGGTGATTTTGCGAGAGTCTCCGCGGTGCATTGCAAAATCATGCTGTGTTCCGAGAGCCATCTAATCGCACTCCTCTCCGACGTTGAGATCCCCGCTATCCTCGACTATATCTCGTACTACATTTCCAGCGGGGTCTGCCAGATTACGGGTCAGGTTACCGCCCACCTCGGCCACGTTACGAATCACGTTTCCGCCGGGCTCGGTCACATTACGGGTCATGAAACTAACCGCTTCGATCAAATTCCGTACAAGGTTTCCAGCTGCCTCGACTAGGACGCGACAAAACTTGCGCCAGCGCGGAGGCGGCGCCACGAAGTTCCGCAGGATCGCTAGGTTAGGCACGATTCGCCTGATTACGTCGACGAGGCATCGGCCGAAGGAACCCAAATGGATCGCGAGACCAAGCCTTGGCCTGATCACGAGACCAATAGTGGTCAGAGATAACAACAAGTGGTATCACCCCGTCGATCGCTTGCTTCTCATGACCTGTGAGGACGTCGTACCCGATGCCGAGAGCTGGCCCGTCTGATTGAGCGATGGCACCAGGAGTAGTAGACGCACCCAGTTGTCCATTGTGCATAATATACTGATCGTTTGACGACCACGAACTTGCTACCGTCACGTTTACGTTCGGGTAAGCCTCCGTCACGATCGCGCCTGTGGTTACTGTAGATCCCGGGGCGACGAACTGGAGCGTATTAGCGGTTGAGTTCAATGCGAGTCTACCAACGTGGGTAGCTACGAACACCATATCTACGAGTGAGCGTAGGTGGTTCGACGTTGAGAACGCAGTCCACACCACAGCAATCGTCTGCTGATCTAGTGCGGAGAACTGGAGGTTCAAGTCATTCCACCTCCAACCGTTCGCCGAGTTTCCGCCAGCCAGCGTGCCGGGGTTATTGAAACGCATGCCCCATCCGGCACGGCAGCCCTCCCACGTAGGCGCCACGCCGTCTGAACCTAAAGTCGGCCGTCTCGATTTCCAGTCAGAGTATTGCCTAGGACGGCCAGAACCTTCCCACGCAGGCAGGACGAACATTCCAGCTTTCCATATCCATGCCCATGCAGGATCAAGTGGGCCAACGTGCATGTGCGGCTTCGAAATGTGGATCGGCATTACGTTAGGTACACGCCATCTTTTCGCCAGCGTGCCAAGCAGAGCGTCCACGTGCCCCCGAGGGAGTCTAAGCCGATGCGGAAGCCGAACACGCCCGAGACACTGAACGACTGGTTCTGATTGTTTCCAGTATTGTCGATCTCGAAGCGCAGCATCGGGATCGTGTCGGACTCGTTATCTACACCATACACGCTGACCTGAAGACTGTCCGTTCCGTCTACGCCCGTCTCGATGAAGACGTGGGCGGTTTCGCCGGGCTGCAAGTTGATCGTGCTCGTGAACTCTTCGGTCGTTGTGACACTACCGAAATCATGCGTTTGAAGTGCGCTCCAACCCATCAGTTACTCCGCGTCGTAGCTGCCGGCCAACTCATAGCGGCGGCGCAGTCGTGTAAGGAATTGAACCGACAAGACAGCATACTCCTCGCGAGCCTTTGCTAATATCTGTGCGTTCGTCATGCTCTTGGGGCGATGAAGCCGTCTAAATTCATAAGCCAGTGTACCCTCATCGAGGGCCGTGAGCTGCGCAGTAGATAGCAGATTTAGAGCCAAGATTTCCTGATTGATCCTAAGACTCGGTGTGTGTACGACGGGGGTACCATTCACCGCTACCACAGGACTGATTGGGTAGAGATACAAGAGATGGACAACCTCAGCGGACGATCCCCTCTGCGCCTCTATACTTGTGACTATAATTTCGTTCGCCATTGCTCTACTCCGATGTACTTGAAGAGATTGTCCGCGGCGCGCTTGGCGTCCGCCGACCTAGCTTCGCTCACGATCTCGTCGACGTAGGGATACATCGCGTGTAGCAACCGCTTCTGCATCGCCAGCTTCAGCCGCCCAGGAATGTGGGTCGGCTTCCCTGTTTCTGCTTCGTGCAGTTTGGCGAGGTCGGCAAAGAAGCCGTCGACCGTTCGCAGAACACGCTGCATCCTCGCCTTGTGACCTGGGTCTTGGACAAACGTCTCTACCCACCACCAAGCCATCCACCAATGGATGTCTTCCCAAGCATCTGCGATCGTCGGCCATTGCAGTATCTGCTCCGTCTCTGAGCAAGCGTCCAGGTCATCAGTGATGACCCGGAACAAAGTAAACATCGGCGAATTTCTATCTGTCATTAGGCGTCTGCCACGATAAAATATGAAACGAAGATCCGCACATCTCCACCCACAGGGTCATCACAGGAATATCTCAAATCTTCATTCGCAATGCCCTGCCCGATGATACCAGAACCATCGCCCTTAGAAATCTTGTCGCCAGGGCGGAGCTGGTGGACTGATAGTGGCACACCCTCTACACCAGTAGTTGACGCGGCTGGCAGAGTGGAAGACGTCGAGAGGGCAACTCGAACATCGATCGGCACGGAGTTGTCCGGGCTAGCCACGATCGTGACTTGAGTCACCATGGCCCTCTCGGCGGCTCCGACGGCGACAATCTGAGTACCTGTCTGTGACCCGTCCGCATCGGTGACGGTTATTTCTTTGTGAACCGTGCCCGGATGGCTCGAAATGACGAACTGAAGGCCCTGCCGGTTCATCATGGCATGGACATTGGTACTTACTGCTTGAACAGCAGGTTGGGCGCCATGCGTAATGCCGATGCCACCAGTGACCACTGGCCGATCGTCCCCGGCGCTACCATGGGTGGCTTCGCCCTCCGCGATTACATGCTGTCGACCACTCAAGTCAAACGCTGCATCGACCCGGTCGTTATCCGCAACCGCGTCGAGTGTTCCCGACTGACCACGACCACCTATCTTGACCGGATGCCCAGAGTCGACAGCGTTGTGTGCAACCGAACCCTGGACGAGGTTCCGTGCGACGCCCGGACTTCCTGGGCTCGCGAGGATGCGACACTGCGAAGTCCCGCTCGTGTAGGCCGACACTCTGATGCGATGCTCCTGGGCACCGTTGACTACGAACGAGCCCATTTGCTCATCGCCAGCAACGACAATGCTGGTGACGATCGACCCGTCATTCAGCATTATTGGGACTATCACCCAGTTGGAATTTATGTTTTGAACTTCGGCAACGATCGTCCCGGCGAGTGTTCCTGCGGAGGCGATCTGGAATGTGACAGCACCGGCAGGGCTATCAATGCCGACGATCGCATTCAGGGCACCCAGCGAACCCTCGGCGTAGGACGTGTCCTGCCGCACGCCGAGCCGGCCAAAAGAGTCGAAGTGTGCGTCGACTCGGTCGCCATCATTTACGGCTGTGGGAAAGCTGGTGAAGCTCGTCGCCTTGCCGCCGATCTTGATCGGGTTTCCGGCATCGGCCGCGTCGTGAGCCACACCACCCCCTGGGCGAGTCTTCAACTGGCCTATGTTGTCAAACAGGAATTGGTGGAACCGGGTGTTGGCCGCTACGGGGCTCGTCTCCTCGTCGCGCCTCACGCCTACGATATGGATGGCCCCGTTCCCCGCCACGTTCGCGGTGTCGGCAGTTTGAATAGCAGACCCTGCCGCGTTGCCTCCATCTTTGTTCAGAATTTCGATCATCAACCGAGCCCGGTCATCAAACCGGGCATCGCACCGATCGTCCTCGGCATATACCGGAGCAGTCTGCTGCACGCGACCGCCGATCTTGACTGGGTTACCAGAGTCTGGGGCGTTGTCTGCAACATCGCCCTCGACTTGACCGCTCCCTGCCGGCTGATTGACTCGGAGCCGACCTGTCAGATCGAACGACGCCTGGACGCGATCCCCCTCACCCACTCCCGTCGGAAGAGCCACCGTTGCAGTCCCACCAATCTTGACCGGGTTTCCGGAGTCGGCAGCGTCATGGGCGACGTCGCCCTCGACTTGACCGCCTCCAGCCCCACCAGCTATGACCTCGACCTTCACTCCGCCCGACGAGCCCATCAAAAGTTGAGAAGTATCACCTTCTATTACGCCGGTCGGTGGGGTGTCGGCGTCCTGCCGACGGCCAACGATGTTTAGACCAGCATCAAGGTCTCCACCAGCATCACCGGAGCGCTTGACCGGGTCCGGCCCTTGAGCGACCACGGATGGTGCTTGCAACGAAACAAACAGGCGACCTGAATTGTCTAAGCTGAGGGTTCCGTAGTCGCCCAAGCTGCCTGGGCCGTTCGCTGTTGATACGCTGTCTCGCCGCACACCTAGGATTGAGATCCCAGAATGCGGGGTTGTCCATGCGTCATCGAAGCGCTTGATTGGGTCAAGGGCATCGGGCACAGCGTACCCTTTGAGGCGGGTAACCTGGGCTCCGAACAGGTCGAGCCAGGCGTTCACTCGATCTCCGCTTTGAACGATAGACGGGCTACCACTATCAGCCCTGCCACCGATCTTGACCGGATTGCCCCCGTCCGCGGCGTCGTTCGCGACATCGCCCTCAACGAACACGAGCGAACTCGATACGTCGATACCGACAGAAGCGAGAATGGTGGTCGCTGTCTGAAGCCGATTGGCGCTGTCTACGTTGGCGCCACGATTGTTGCCAGCGGCATCACGAATAAGGATAGCCGCCTCGCCCCCGGTCGGGGTAGCGCGCAATTCAATATTGGCAGTGCCGGAAGACCACGCCGAAGAGCGAACGCGGATTTGCTGCAATCCTCCGCATATACCAGACCAAGTCCCATTAGCTGTCGTAGAAGTGACCGGACCCGCCGATGCACCGATCGGATTAGCACGGATCGCTGACCACGTAGTCCCATCAACAGTACCTTCAATCTCGATGGTACCTGTCCACGCGATACCTGTGATCAAAACCCCAAAGCCGCCACCGCCATCAACAGTGAGAGCGACGTTTTGGCTGACGGCAGTTATAGTCCCGCTAGAAGCAACTGCGGTATTTGTGCCCAGCCTTTGGTTAGACATTCGGTTCTCCCAGAAGAATAAAAAGCGAGGAGGCCCCGAAGGGCCTCCTCGAGGAGGGGATATCTATTAGTCTTGGAACTGAATCGTCGCGTTTGCGTCCGCGGCTTGACCATCACTAAGGTTCGTGACCTTGACTCTGAAAGCATCATTCCCGGCAGTAGACCCCAACTGGTGGAAATTTCGGTGAGGCGGTACATATGTGAAAGTCTGCATACCCTGCCCACCGCCAACTGCGATCGGATCAGGGGATTCTACACTATTATCTACAGTATGAATATCAGCCTGATAGGCGACCGAAGACCAGACGCTTACCTTTGCCAACTTTTTATTTGCTGCGCTAGATGCGGTAGTATCCAAGTCAGCGGTAACACCATCGGCCAGGTCGACTGTCTGTATATACTGCGTGACAGGGTTGGTCGGTACGTCAGAACCACCACCGGACAAGACGTTCACCGAGACAGCGCCAGCTGTGTCTGTGAGAATGGCTTGATAGTTGGTTCCATCTGATCCGATCTGTAGGAAGCCAGCATTGAGAGCGCCAACTACTTCACCATCGACAATACCAGCGATCCTCGTCCAGTCTGAATTGACGCGGTCCCAGCCCAAGAGGCTAGAACCAATCATGGGCGTAGTTGGATTCCCGTTGGCATCGGTAAGGGCTGCCGCGGCCGGCAGCTCAGTGGTCACGTCATTGTTCGTACCCAGGTTTACCAGAGTACCATCCACGCTGGTTCCGGGTGCTCGGTCCCAGGTCGCACCGTCCCAGACCATCCCGAAGGCGCCCACGCCAGGCGCAGTCGGATTCGCGAAGTTATCGGTCAGAATCGCCGCGGCCGGCAGTTCGGAATCGACCGTCACAGTCGCGCCGGATACGTCGATTGCAACCTGATCGGATGCAATAACGACCGGGATTGAACTCGCACTTACTTGCGAGCCTTTCGCCTCAATGGAACCAGCCGCCGCGCTAATGCGAAGACTCGCCCCTAATACAAATTCTGTGCCGCCGCCTGTGTCGAGATCGAACGGTGCGAACGGGCTCCTCTGATTAGACATCTATTTCTCCCCCCGTGAACTTTTCAAGTTCTACCTGTTTGACTTGAATTCTTTTTTCTGTACCCTCGATTGACTCCTGCATTCGTTCAATATTTAGCTCAGCCTCGAGGATGTCGATCTGTTGCTTTTTGATTGAGTTGCGGAGTGCGTCGATTTCATATTCTACTCGCTTTTGCTTGACGAGTTGACTCCGAGCGTCGATGGGCTTGCCGCCAGCCGTCATGTTTGCCATGCTATGCTACCTCGTCCCATTCAATAGTTGCAAAAACGTCTGCATCAAATGGCCCGGGACCGCCCGCGAGGTTGGTCGCGGTAACTCGAAAGTTCTCGTCTACGCCAGCCCCTGCAAGGGTGATCCCCTCTTTCGAGGAGGGGGTATATCGCTCTGTGGGATTCGCGGCCAGACCGCCTGTGAACAGAACAGCCTGCGTTACCTCGACCGCGCCGTCTCGTGTCTTGATCTCCCACAGGCAAGGTGCCGATGAGCCAACCAATACTTGTAAGAGCTTGCCTGTGGAAGCCGCCGAAATTGTGGTCGCGTCGAGATTCGCGCTAGCGCCTATTGCTAGATTGACAGAGCTAATCGCATCTACCTTGATGGAATCGGGCGGGGCTTGTCGTACAACTAACCCATGATCAAGAGCGGTCGGATCAGACCCTCGAACTTCTGCGATCTCAACATCGCCCGTACCACCGACCCGGTCTACCTCGCGATGGACCGAATTGGCGCCGACGGTCAGTAACCATGTATCGAGTTTCTTCGAGCCAGGGCTCGTATCGTCCGGCGGAATTTGGACGAAGCTATTGGACATCAGCTCTCGAGCCCCTATTTGCTTCGGGGACGCCCGAGGCCCGGCCTACTTAGGTCGGGCGGCGGTGCGTCGCTTACTTGCCTTCTTGGGTGTTTTCTTGGCTTCAGCTTCTGCGGCCTCTGCCTTAGCCTTATCTTCTAATACTTTCTGCGCGGCTTCTCTTTCACCGATCTCTGTCTGGTTATTCCAAGTCAAGATTTGCTGAGCCGCAGTAGCTGCTAAAGCGCGCGCCGCAGTTTCGAACATCGTATTCCGATCTTCGAATGTATCCCACTCACCCAACACACGCCCACTATTAGGGGCCAAGAGGCGACACGCCCAAGTATCCCTCTGATCAGTTGAGTCAGTTGAGGATGCGCTTCGGCTCTTGAACGAGACTTCGAGTTTCAGATTACCGGCTGCGGCAACTTGCGCTACGAAAGTGAAAGCGTCGGACATGGGGGTTTTCTCCTGTTGGGGGTTAGAAAATTGCTGCTAATGTGTTGAGATGTATTTCGAGGGATTCTACAGTCCCTATTTGCGTAGCCGCACCGACGTAATCCCACGTAGCAGTTATGGAGGCCCACTTAGTGGCCCCCGCGTCCGTCTCGTCGATCACGAGGCGGCCATCCACGTAAACCTTGAACTGCCCATTGATAGGATCGCATGCGATAGCATAGGTGTGAAAACCAGATGTCAAATCGGTGTCCGGCAGCACAACGCCCGACGTGATCTCATCCGTGCCGGCCACTGTAACCACTAGGGTTACACCTCCAGCGCCGTCGCCGGCCAGCACCATACCGTCAGTCGCATCGCCCGTATTGATGATGTCGCCGCTGGGCGAGCCATTGAACGACTCGATCTTAGCCACGAGGGAAGCGGAATTCTGTTCGTCCGTACCGGACAGAGGGTTCGCTACCGTTGCGTCTGGGCCAGGTATCTTGGCGTCTGCTGCGGCTGTCGCCAACCCGACGCGCTCGAATCTATCAAGCCGTCGCTCCCGATTATTGAACATAGACACATGATCAACCGCGTCAAATGCCATAGGTTATTCCTTAGGCTTACTCTGTTCAAACAGCGGGGGATGGGATCTTCGCTGAACATTGAAATTCGTTGCCAAGTTATCGAGGGTCTCTTGAACCCTAATCCGTCTGTTAGATTCTGTTTTAGTAATTTTTCGCTGCTGTGCATTTAGCGCATGCAGGCTCTGTTGCGGCCGAGATTCGTGCAACGCAAGCCCCGCTTTACTCAACCGGCTCTTCGCTTTCGCAAGAACCTTTTCACACTCTATGACATAGGCAGTCGCCTCACGCCATTCTTTTCGTGCTGCCTCGATCAGGTTTTCGGCCTTCTCGGGTGCAAAATCTTCTGCTGCTGAATTCCGTGTCACGTCTTCCATGGGATTCACTCCTTGACGAAGGGGGTAGGTACATTGGGGCGGGGAGCATTTGCCCCCCGCCCCCGATTCATAGACGACTGATTAGCCGTTCGTGCGAAGCTCGGAAACCTTCACGAGTTTACGCTCGAACCGCCGATCCCAGTTTGCCGCCAAGATCATCTCGGCGTTGGTCGGGCTCTCGCCAACCTGCGAAGCCGCGAGCCACGCAGTGCCCCTCGGGTGGAGAATCCACTCGACGCGCGAGATCAAGAATTCCTGACCGCCACCGCGACCGGCAAGCGGCTCACGGTTGACCTCAGTTCCGACCCTAGGACTACCAGTACCGGATGCAACCGAGCCCGCGCCAAAGAGGTACGAGCTGTATTCGGTGTGGCCGAAGCCATCCGAAAGCGCCGGAAGGCCATCGTCGATGACGACCCTGCGCCCGAGGAAGGTCGGGATCTCAACCTCGCCTCGGCTGTCCGGGACGAAGTCAATCAGGTTATTCTTCTGCATGCGCCTGAAGACCACGGAATGGACCGCGATAGCGACGAGATCCTCGCCAAATTCACCCATGGTCTGCACCGTGTCAATGAACGCTTCCGCGGAGAACAGATGTACCGCGGTTACGGGACCAGCACCGCCGATGGCGATGTCATTGATCATGTCCCCAGAGTCAGTCGCCTCATTATCGGCAAAGACGCCACGAAGGGAAGAGATCAGGTAGTTCTGCTGTTGCCGAACCCAGTAGTCCGCCACGCGCGAAGCGATAGCGTCCATAGGATCGGGACCAGCAAGAGCCGAAGCCAGATCCGCAGCCGACCAAACCTGATTACGGTTGTGACGCTGCGCGATCTCCTGACCCGTGGTGAGTTTTTCCGGGATGGCGTCATTGACACCTACTCCCTCATCGGTCGAGACGTTTGCCTCGGTGTCTGCCAGATCGTTGAAATGCGGGATGTTGAAAGTACGCCCACCACCCGACAGAACTGAGTCGAGCAAAGGACTAGACTCAATTACCCCAGACCGCACGAATGCTGACTTTTGAGCCGTGAGAAGCTGCACGTAATCCGTGAAGACTTCAGGAACGACTACGTCGGCAATTTGCACGAGTGCCATAGTCTATACCTCTCTTGTGAAAGTTGATGTTTGGGTTTCTAAGCAGGGGGCACCAGGCCACCTGGGGTCTCGACCTGTCCCGCGCACGCGGGCTTTTGCCGGTTATTCTTGCTTACGAAGCCGTGACGGAAGCAAATCTTCTCGTCCCGCTGCCTTCGCAAGGCGTATCGCTCTTGCCGGATCATTCACGGTGAGCTGAGACGCCTTAGTGAGATTGAATCCCTTACCTTCTACGAAGGGATTTGTGCCCGCCTCAACAGAGCCGGAGCCACCAGTAGCACCAGCGCCAACAGTTGGACCGAACCAATGCCGACGCTGTCCGCTGGCCTTCATGTCCGTGAAGACCTCTTTCGGGGAGAGCCCGGGTGTCACACCCATGCCATCCTTCGAAATAACCTTCCCGGATTCATCTACTTCAAACACACGTTCGGCCCACAATTCTACATCAGGAAGCGCATCGCCTGAGATGCCAATATCCTTCGTAGTAGCGGAATCGAGTACGTTCTTCAGAATTGTGCCCCGGCGCCTTTCGGCGGTGAGCTGCTTGTTCTCGCCGGTCAGATTATCAACCTCAGTGCCGAGCTGACTTAGCTTACGTTCGATAGGTCGCACCCGCTGAAGAGTGCGGGTCTCTACCAACTGCTCGATATCTTCGTCGGAAGGACCACCTTCCTTGGACATCGTCTTCAAACGCAGCTCCGCATCCTCGAGTTTCGCCGCCAGCGTTTCAATCGACTCGGGGGTGTGCTCGCCGAAGCCGCGGACCCGGGCCTTGGCGGAGTCATGATCGAGTCGCTCCTTCCGAAGCGATTCCATGACGCGGGTCACGTCCTCGACGGTCTTCATACCTTCGACGGCGATTTCATATTTTCCACCGCGCTCTACGTAATGCTCGCGCAGTGTTTCGGGGATCTCTTCTAAACTGTCAACCTGATGTTTGAGTGCCATTCCTTTTGCTCCCATGAGTCCGCCCAGCAACATGCGGGGTCGGTGAAATTATTCGTCGCCCTCCTCAGGTTCGTTACCCGGGGGTGTTTGGGTTTGCTCCGCTATAATGGCCGCGCGCTCTGCCCTCTCAGTTGCTTCTACCTCGAGGAGGGGCTTCTCTTCCTTGAAGGTCTTTTTCGTGAAGTTCTTACCTTGCGCCCAGATGTGGAAGGACTCCTCGCTGATCGGCGCGCCCTCTGTCCGGGCCTTGGCGAACGCCTCAAGCTGCTCCGGGTCCGGGGACTCCTGTGCGAAGTCGAGATTCGGTACGATCTTCACTTCGTCGGGATTCGCGCCGACCCATACTGCGGCCTTTCGCAGGATGTCCTCGAGGCCCGCGGCGCCGGTCAGCGCGATTGTATGGAGCGTGGAGGTAGAAGCCGACACGCGGATCTTCAGCGCCTCGCCCGACTCGGCCTGTGTACCGCGGGGCTCTAACAACCGGGCGCCCAAGGACTGCGCGTCCCGCCTATCAGCCTGAAGGGCCTTGGCTTGTTCCGGCGCGCCCTTAGAGTCTATACCGATGAAGTCGGCTGTCGCCCCCTCACCAGCCAGAATTCGAATGACAGCACCAGCGCCTACTCGTGTGTCCTGATTTTCGTCTTTGGCGTCACCCTGCGCGGTGATCTCTTCGCCGACAATTAGCAACGTATCCTGCCCTAGCAGATGTAGAGTCTGCCGATAATCAGCTTCGCTACGATAGATAGCTAGTGACAAGTTCGCAAGTCCGAGAAGGGGGATTTCGTCCGGCTTTAGGTTCAGATCGTTTGCACCGACGAATACGAAAGGAATTTCTTCGAGAAACTTACCCTGAAACATCGGGACGACAAGGTCTGTTCGAACATTGTCATTCTCTACGAAGGTCTTATATATCGCCGGGTTATTTGGCCCAAGGTCTTCCGCCGGGTCTAGGGGCTCGAGCACTGCTACCCGAAATCGTCGCTCTTGTTCCCATTCGAATATGTCTATACCACCAGATCCGCGCACCTGTACCGTCTCATTCAGTACCAAGAAGTTCAGCGTGTTGATTCCGAACTCGGTAAACCGCTCGTCATCCCAGTTGATGATGGTTTCCGCTTGATATTCTACCAAATGGGGCACTTCAGCCCGTGAGGCCGCAAAGGGGTCTTGTGGGAAGTCTACCAGCAAACCAAGACGTCCGAACACAAGCTGCTGCTCATTTATACGTCGCAACAGCATCTGAAGGCTCTCACCCTTCCGCGTTGCGTTGTCGCGCATAGGCTCGAGGGCGCTAGGTAGCTCAATGCGCGCTTCCTCGCGGTGCATCACACCTACCATCACTTGTACCGCTTGGTTCACGAAATCCGGGAACACGGATCGAACTAGGTAGCTGCTGTACGCATGCCAACCCGCAGAGGATAGTGTTCTCACGGCTCCGTCTGCTATCTGTCCGCCTGTCGGCGGGAGATAGGCAAACGTACCCTCTTTTATCCGCCGTTCTCCCGCGAACGTATCTCGCATCACGCGGTAATCATCCGAGACCTCAATATAATCCGGGTGCTTGGATTCGATACTCACTTGAGTGTACCCTTCAGATACGCGATGCCCCGCTCGAGTAGCTTCGGATCATCCTGAAGCTGCCCAAGAGCGGCAGTTTTTCACCAGAGTCCCACCGCACGGTTAGAGCCCTTACGAGCCGGGCTCGGTGCATACGTCAGAATGAGCGCTTCGGCAGAGTCTGGCGACGCGATTCCTCGCGCGGCCAACTGTCGCTTCGACTCAATCTGAATCTTCCCGGTCTCAGTAAAGAAGTACCTAGGAAGCGATAGCTCCGAGCATAACCCGCTGTCGTCTGGCAGAAGAAGCAGATCGTCCAGCTCATGCTGAATTCCACCTTCACCCGCCAGGTGGAGCCAGTGCTCGTACGTCCGGCGCAGCCGGTCACGAGCGGTCCACCACAGTTCGGCCTTTAGATTTACGAATTTGGTTTTTGATCGCTTGCCATCGGGCCAACGATCTTTCGTCGGACGGTCTCCGACGTTCACGCCCTGGCATATCGCGCCTTCCATTCGGCGCAATGCTGCGGAGACGCCACGTCCGACACCGATCGAATCAAACTTGACTATGTAGCACTCGGTATGGGCCGCGAGATCCTGCGCGCGCCCCGCGGTGTTGATCGTATCGCCGTCCGACCACTTAGAGACGTTGCCCACGAGGGGGCCATACCGTGGTACGAAGGCGGATTTGCCCGTGCCGCCTGCTGCGACATCGAGCCCCGCGATTCCGCTTTTCTCTACGATCTCCGGGAGTAAGTTATCCTCTGCGAGCTGTTTTCGCAACAGCTGGGACGCCCGGACATGGACAGCGGGAATGACAACGTCGCCCGCGCTCGCCTCATAATCCAGATCCACCTCTTGAGCCAGCGTTTCCGGCTCGAGGGTTCGGACCTTTTTCTCGTACCAAGCGTCATCTTTCCGGGGGTCATCTTTCCAATGGAACGTGAACACGGGGAACTTCCCGCTGAATCGCTTCCTGTAGAAAGGATTTCCCGTCCCATTCGGGGTGGAGACATATACCTTACAATCGGAGTTCTCCGATAGGGCCTTGTCGACCGCGTCCGGGTACTCGATGAACGCCGCCTCGTCTACGAAGTAGATAGTAGAACGACCACCGCGGCCGATGTTCTTGCCGCCTTCGCCTGTGATCGTGTTCCCATTCTCAGGATTGATCAACTTCAAGAATGGGGCGTGTTCTCTTTCGTCCCACTCTATAGGTTGCAGCTCTTCGGGCAACCGACGCATCATGAGGCGGAACTTCTCGAACAGTGAGTCCGGGTCGCCGATCCGATCTACGTCGCGCTCAACTCGAGAGCCGAAGCTGACCTTGGCCCCTGGGTAGAACATCCAGAGCCACCACGCGAAAGAGAGACAAAGCCACGAGACGCCCATATCCCGGGACTTCTCTACTACGCCCTCTTCCTTGTTTTTGAACCGATCCCAAAGCCAGCCGATAAACTCCCGTTGCTTTGGGAACAAAACGAATGGGATATATGCTGAACACCCATCGCTCGCGAGTCGGGGATCGAAGGTTACGAGCCAATCCTCTATGGCGTCCGCGGGATGCGTTCGGTAGTATGCGAACAGCTTGTCCCAGCTACCATCTAACCTAACGAAGTCGAGGCGTTGACTGCGCTGTTTGTATATCGGATTGTAATCTGGTCTCTTCCAATCGACGATCTCCGCGCGCATCGGCTACTTCCTTATAGGTTCTCACCAGATTTTCGTACGCGAATGATTCTTTATACCAGCCTGGCCGGTTCGCACGTTGAGTTGTGCGTCTGTCAGCGGCCGGGCAAGGGTAACTGATGGGGGACCACGTAGTATCTTACCGACTGGCTTGATCGAGACTCTCACATGGCCTGAACGAATAGGTCGGCCCAGGCGTTGATCTAAACCCACGGTCCCGGTCTTTTTCAGGATCGACAACGCAGCTTTGCCATTAGTAAGCTGAAGGCCGCGAGCGAAACGTATTCCACCTAATGGATTGACTGCCATATTTTACCCCTACAGTTCGTACTTTGGGGATTCGCGAGGTACCCTCTCGAGAGGAAACACGCATATTGCGATGGCAATCATGCGCTCCTCGTCCCACACGACCGGGTAGCATAGCGCTCCCGGCGGCGGCGGTATAGGCGGGGGCTCGGGGGCTCTTTCGGGTTTCGCACAGCCCAGCGCTAAAGTCGCCGCCAGCAATATTAGTCCTCGTCGCATCCTTCGTCCTCATCTATCATTTCCGGGGGCTCATTATGGCTCCAGAGCTGATGCTGGACGTGTGCGGCAAGAAAGTGAGACAGTTCGCCGATCTGGGCCGTCTCCTGCGTTGTATATTGGATGCCTAGGGCGCCGTCGGGGCCCCTCGTGAGCACTATGGCGTCTACGGCCTCCCCGCTCTCAGCCCATTTGCGCAAATCTATGGCAAGTTCGCCCACGGAACCCCCGTTTGCCTTGAGGGTTTGGACATTTTTCAAACTTGTCACTACAGATTCTCCTGGGGGCCGCCGATACAATCCAATGAGAGGAAATACACGATGATTCGAATCGAAGTTGCAAATTTGTACGACGCGAAGAGCGCATCAGACCATCTACTTCGCGACGATAAAGTCACGGCGTGCGTCTACATTTCTCCCGACGTCAAGGGTTTCTTGATCATGGACAGCGAGGCTATCCGGTTTGAAATCGCCCCTGTCGAATTAGCCTACAGTCCGGAGCGCCGTAGAACCTCGCGCGTGAACATCCACGCCGCCGTGTTGAACCGTGTGGAACCGTCGTAAAGTCCTGTTCGCCGGCTGGGTCGCCTTCGAGGTTCTCGATTGGGTGGTCGTGCCGGCCGCAGTCGGAGTGTACTACTTATGGAAGTTCTAGCAGCTCTCTTCCTGCTTTTTGTCGTCTACAAGTTCTTCTCCCAGCTCTTTCGGAGATCCGTAGAGCTGGGGCACAGGCTTACCGGGCGGCCAGAACACGAGCGATGGCCCGAAGTTGTTCCCGAGTCGGAGCGGGCTTCCTCTTCCACCTCCAAGTAAGCGGAGTCCAGCCGAACGCTAATACGCTGAGCGCGTAGACAGGGCCTGCGACCGTACCCAGCACCGCGGTGCCGACGGCTTTCGTGCGCCCGCCCCACGTGCCGCGCTTCCAACGCGCGCCCGCCGCCTTGTAGAAGTTCCCCACCATACACGCGCCCAAGCCGATGTCCGCTCGAGGCTTGCGGTAGAACAGTCCCAAGAAGCCGCCGCGGTGGTAGGCCATATCGTGCGCGTTGCAGCACCCCGAGTAGTCTACGTCCGCCAGCTCATCGGGGATCATGACTGCCGCCAGCTTGCCGCCGGCCGCGGGGCCGCAGCCGTTCGGGCAGAACTCGGACGGCCGAATCAGCTTGCCGGTCTTCTCGAATTCTCGTTCGGCGAGGGTTTTCATTTCCTTCGTGCTCGCACGATCAGCGGCGCCGCGATCACAGAGACCGCCGAGACTACTGCGGCGACCAAAATCCACGGGCCGGAGTTATCCTCGATGGTAATGGCCGACTGGGCGGCCCTCGCATTCGTGAGACACCAGAGCACGATGGCTATAAAGAGCGATAGGCATGCCATCTTGAGCCTACTCATCATCGTCCCCAGTGAGTTTACTGTAGTAGTTATCCGCCTCTTCGTCGCCCACGCCACCGGCACTCGCTGGAGTGCGGGAGTGTTTGATCTCGATTTGCGAGCGCGACGGCTTTGGATCTGTTCGGTCGAGTAGCTCCCTCGCGTGATCTGGGGAGCCGCTGAGACCGCGGAGGATAAAAGCCCAGACCTGAAGCTGCTGAACCTCCTCGAAGACCGGGACTTCGTGCCGCTCAACGTCGAGGCTCTCGGCGACCTTCTTATACATCAGCTCGGTGGGCTTGTCCGCGTACTGCCCGTCGATCGCGTCCTTGATCCGGGCTTTCTTCGGCCGACCGGGACCGCCCGGACAGCCGGGGAGCCAACGGCCGTTGTCAGCACGGCCACTACTCGCGTTCTCTGCTGGAAGTGTCTGCGGATTTTGCTTTTTGTCGATCATAGTAAGGTAGCGCTCTTGTCGGGCCCGATCTCCCAGGCATTTATGACTTCACCCCCAAACCATTCCTCTACCACGTAGAGAGTCGGGTCATATTGAGGGAGCGGCTCGTCATCGCCGTCCCGCGTGTAAATCGCGATCAGCCAGTCGGCCGCCTCTTGCAAAGTTGGAAACTGAGCGATAGGGCTTGTGTAACCAACACCCGTATCAGCTTGGGCGACGACGTAGCCATCAACGATGATCATCTACGCGCCTCCCTTAGTAAGGGCCCCCGGAACCGGAAGACTGCCCCGCCATCTGTTTGTGTATGTGTGCGGCGTTTCATGCGGTTCGGGGGGTTGAAAAAAGCACGGAGGAGCACGCTCCCCCGTGGAGTCAAAATTGGTAGAGAAGCCCACCCGACTCTACCTAACGCACTTCCTTAGTATCCGAACTCCCGTGCGCTATTCCCGTTCAGAGTCTTTTAGCTCACAACCCTTTGCAGCGTGACGAGCAGAAGAACGTCGCCGGTCGTAGCCGTGCCGTCCGAAGTTGCCGTCAGAACCTCGCCCGCGTCGATCGTGTCGGTCACGACGGCATCGAAGGTGTCCACGAGGCCCTTCGTGCCCGCGCCGGTCTGGAGCGTACCGATGGCGGCTCCGCCCTGGATCTTGATCTCGATGGCAGTGTCGCCGCCGACGACCGCGGTGTTGATAACCGCGTCAACACCCACGACTCGGCAGTTGAATGGGGCGACGCATAGCTCCTGCACTGTGGGCGCCGCGAGTGCCGTCGCGCCGTATAGTACGGCGCAAGTGAAAAGCGCGCCCTGAGGAAGCTGGCTACCCAGCTGTTCATAATTAGCCATGAATATAATCTCCTGTTAGGTGAGCCCGATGTCCCCGGGCGAGCTGGCCGCGTCTACGTCCTCAAACGTGTAGAGGTTCGTGCGCGCACCGACGGCGTCCGCGTCGCCCTGCTCGAGGCAGAGTGCTGCATACACGTCCGAATCGCCATCGCTAACAAGCGAAAGGCGAGCAGCCGCGTCGACGATATATTGCAGCTCGTCCGGGAGGATCAGATTAGCCTGATACCCCGTAACATTCTCATTCGTGCCGGTGTATCCACTCCGGCGCGAGAGTCTAGTGAAATCGCGGTGCCGACAATGCCGCTTCCGCGTTAGTGATCTAGCCATGATTTACCCCCTATACCATAACGTCGACGCCAGCTACAGCGCCAACAAAACAATCCGCCACCTCGTAAACTACCTTCCCGATCTCATTGTTGAACCTAGTTAGATAGATGAGGCAAGTACCGCCTTTTCCTTTGTTGGGGGCTTCCATCGCGATCACCGCACGAAGAATGTTGGTGATCTCTCCGCCGTCCTCGAATACCATCTTCGCGTCTTCAACCTTCCCGTTCGGACAGCTAACGACTATCGCGCGTACATGCTGGTGCGGGGTTTTAGGATCAGTGGCGTTCAACTCAGCCAATGTTGGCTCCCGGTAAGTCTCTGCGCAAGGTGTACTACAGGGGTCATTACACGACATAGGGGGTCACCTTTCGATCAGCCACGGTATCACTTCCGCGATACTGATGGCGGTAAGTGCTATCAGCGCCCCGACGATGATTGCTTGAAGCCGCCATCGGGCGTTGTCAGAGAGGGCGGTTCCCAGGGCTCCCTCAATGCGATCGAGCCAAACATAGCGACGATACCCACAGCCAGGAACGGAATCCCTATCGCGGCTAGCGTCCTTGACGCCAGCTCGCGGATTATCCATTTGCAGCTTCGTCTTTGCATGACTGAGTGAACAGCACCTCGAGCTGCGCGCGCAGCGCTACGAAGCGTGGGTTGTCGCTGCGGAGCAACATGCCCGCCGCGCACGCCTCTTGGACGTGCTCCGACACGGGCGTATCATCCTCGAGACCGGGGATGACCAGCTCGACACCCTCATCCGTGAAGATGAGCGCGGCGTCGCCGGCTCTGATGTCAATCTTATTAGGCCAATCCGGGCGAAGGTTAGGCATGGGGTTTACAGTGACCTCATCGAGACAAACAGCATCACGGTGGAATTACCTGTACCTGCCTGGGAAGGCTCACGCGACATCTGTGCCTCGCTACTGGACCGGCCGGCGCGTTCCCAGGGCTTATTACGCGTCTGGCGCCTCGTTCTCGACGGGGACACAAGCCCGGTGGAACATCGCGAGCGCCGGCAGTCCGCCGGGGCGGTAGTAGAGCACGTGCGCTACGATGTCCTGCTCGAGGAGCATCGGCTCGCCGCACACGGAACAGGGCGGCGGCGGCACCTCAATCGAATTCTGGACTCGGGCCTCGATTTCGACTGATTCTTCAGCCGAGAGGCCGAGCATCTCCTCGAGCGGTCCGACCGTGAAGCCGGCGCGCTCGAGCGCGGCACGTTGTTCGGGGGTCATATTGCGCAGGTTCAGGCGCTAAGTGCGGGTGGTAGAAGGAAAATCGGCTTGTGGTCGAACATTTTGCGCCTCTCCTGCGTACAACTGTCAGCCTGGGGGATATCCTATATTCTTCGCCATGGTTTGTCAACCCCCTTGCCGTGACGTTTGGGTCACGGTTAGAAATACAGCTCGAAGCAGCTACGGCACATTCTGGCCGCAACGTACCCCTTGTCCCGATGGTCACAGCCCGACCCGGGCGGCTCGGGCTCTGCGTCGTGGTATTGGACCGCTCCGCAGCCGCACTGCCGCCATTGCTTCTGCCCTGAGTCGGGGGCGCTCCACTGTGACCAGTTGTGCTCGTGCTCAAGTGAGAATGCGATCCGCTCGAGCGCGTCCGCGATCCGGTCAACTCTCATACTTGTACGCTCCGCAGCTGCAAGCACCGTAGACTCCAAGTTTGATCCAGTCATGCTCGTGCTCCTTATCCTCGAGGGCCTTGGCGATCCCCTTGAAGATCATCACGGCCTCCTCCACGGTCTCCACGTTCGCCGCGAACTGCTCGAACACCTTTGCGATCCGCAGGCCCGGGTAGGGTTCAGGCATAATCGTACTGCCCACAGGTGGCGCACTGCCGGTATTCTCCAACAGCTCTCAGGCTCGTGGTCCAGTCGCTGTAGGCATGGACGTGCTCTGGGCCATTGCTCGGGCTCGTGTTGATCGTCACCTTAGGCTGATCGAGCGCCTCGATTGCCGCGGCGATCCGATTTAGGGCATCAATGATATCTTTTATTTCTGGCATACTCGGATAGTATCCAGCGGCTGCAAAAGGTGACGATTTCCCGATTTTTCGGAAAATACATGAAATTTTCCGAAAATTTCATGTAAAATAGCATTCTGAGAGGCCAAAAATTCATGCAAAATAGCATTTCCAGGGACTAAAAGTGAGCAATAACAACTACTTAGGGCTACTGTTGCATATACCAGAATATGGCTGCGAACCTGAGAGCACGTAACCCGGCAACTCGTGCGCAGCTTTTAGTAGATCGGGCTGCGCCCCTGCTGCCTGTTGCTTGCTAGCGCAAGAGCAAGCAATTACATAGGGCATGTGTGCGCCACATCAGCACTCCTCAGGTTGGCATGATACTTGCATGCCCAGATGGCGGTACGCTAGCCTATCCCTACCCCCTGCCCCCCCTACTACCCTAGCGGCAGCTGCCCTAGTGGCACGTGTCACGCGAGACACGTTATATGGGGCCCTAACCTATGGCACCCCCTGCTAGCATACTGCGCAAAAGACCCCCTAACCCCGCGATCCGGCATGCAATAACTATACCAACTCGCGCGGATTGTAGGGTGTGACATTTATATCACGGCAACTAGTGCGTATAAGTGTGTGTAGGGGTGCGGTTTATAGCCTTATCTTAGCACTTGGCACGTTTATTGCCCCCAGCGCGCACCCCGCCCTACTCGTGGGGTACGGGCCCCTGCCCCCGATGGGGTGTCACGTAGTGACGCGGTAAGTGGCACCTCTAAGCGCCCGGAATCATAGCGCTATAGCACGTATGACACGTATGGCGCGTACCCCTTATAGGTATAAGGGATATAACTACTATATACCACCTATTTATAGCAGGGGAGTTAGAATCTAAGTATATAAGTATAGGTGTCATACGTGCCATACGTGTCATAGCCTAATAGAATCAACTACTTGCGGGGTGGCACGTAGTGACACGTATGGCACGTATACGCAAAAGCGCCCCCGGGCAGGCAAGGACCCGGGGGCGCCATTGTGGGGCGCGCGTGGAGCACGCCCCTAGGGGGTACATTTTCCCCTATTCTTCGTACAAAGTCCAGCGGACGCGGCGCCGCATGTCGCGCGGCGCTATCGGAAAGGTCAAAATATCCCATGCGCCTGTAAGCGCATGCGCTACCCCTACCCCTGCCCCCGATATTACCCCCAGCGCCACCCCTATAGGATCGGGCGCCTCCCATCGGTCGAATTGTGCCCCCATGCGGTAAGCCCCTATAAATGGCTCCGCTGGCGCTGTGATAAGGGTCGCAAGCCCGTACGCTAGTTTAGACGCGGCGCGTTCCGGGTAGCTATCTCCGGCGCGCGCTACTCCGGCAAGCGCTAGCGCTATCGCAAAAGCATAAAACAGCCTCATTTTTTACTCCTCCCGCGCCGAATATGGCGCTCCACGTATGCGCGGCGCTCCGCGCAATTACAATCGGTCGGCACGCGGCGCCCCAGCAGGCTAGCCGCGGCTAGATGATTCATACCCCCTAGGATAAAAGCCCCTGCGCAGTGTAAGCGCATGGTATCTTTTGCAATTTTGCGCCGATGGCGCTCGGGTACGGTCATTTTGTATCCCATCCGTACGCGGCGCGCCAGTCCTCGAGCGCTTCCCGCGGCGCCGCTAGCTTGCGCGCTTCCGCTATTCGCTCCGCTTCGGAATCCTCGAGCGTACCATCGGGCGCCCCTAGCGGCACGCATGCCGCGCACGTAAAATCCGAACTGTGGAATTTACAAGCGCCCAAAATATCCGCGCTAACCCCGAGCGCTTCCGCGTGCTCTATTTTGAGCGCTTCGAAGCGCTCCGCGGATATAAGGCGCTCCGCTTCCGCGGGGTCCGGCTCTTCTAGCGCTAGAAATCCGGCACGATATCCCGCGGCATATTGCTCGGATTTCGATACTTCCGCGTAACTCGTGTGCGTGCCGCAGCGCCTATCATTGGCGCCGTGTTCTAATCCGCTAACATATTCGGCGCGCTCTTTTGCGTGGAGCGCTTCCGCTTCACGTGTTAGCGCGCGCTCCTTATACACTTTCCGTAGGACTTCCCGCGCTTGCGTTATATGGGAACCGGGTACAGCTACTCTACGGCGCCTTTTTAGTTCTGATTCGCAGAACCCGGTTAGAACCTCGAGCGCTTCTAGCGCGTTATGGGGTCCGGCCGCCTCAAGTAGCGCTAGCGCTTGTTTGTCTCGTGGGTCGCGCGCGCTCATGCCCCTAACCTTTCGTCTACCAGTTCAAAATTTATTTCCCCTGCCCTATTTATTAGACCTTCTTCTATAAAGGCCATAGCCGCGCGACCATAACTCCCCTGCAAAGTCCACGCGGCGCCCGATTTTATCAGGCTGGAAAATAAATCAAGGGTACCGCGCGCGTCTAATTCTCCAGATTCATAAGCTATAATTTTGTCGATATGCGGCATGTTACCCCCTATCTAGGATTATAAAATGGCAGTTTTTCGTTCGCTTCCGCGAGCACGTTTCCGATCCTGCGCTCTATTTCTTCGAAGCGCTCCGCGCGTGTTTGTTCTTCATATTCCGCGGCGCGCGCTTGTGATACGTATGCGTGGCGCTCGGAATCCTCGAGGCGCCAGCCGCGGTACCGTCCACCCCATACATACCCTTCCGCCTTGCGGCGCTTTACTTCCCGTCGACGCTCGCGCCGATATTCGCGCGCGTCCGCCTTAGGATCGGCGACAGTAGCAGGACGCGTGCTATCCCCTACCGCTAGGGGATTATTTGCCGGGCAAGTTACTTTCCCGTTATCGTGGAGGGTAATACACTCCACAAAATCATATTCAGTAACTAGACCGGATTCTAGCTTTACAGTTAGGTACCACTGACCGAGCGTTTGCCATACACTGGCGCGCATGCCGACCCAAGCGCCAGCCTTAGAATCCCATTTTCCGCTAGGCAAATACCAGTTTATTCGTTCTTTTGTAATTAGCGTTCGCCAGCCCCCAGAATTTAGAGTCACACTACCCGGGTAAAAATTGACAATAAACGTGGAGTGAAAACATACCGATATACTATCCCCGCTATCGTGGAGCCACGTATTATTTGCTAACTTGCGCTTGCGCCGCGTGTCACAAAATTCGCGCGCTTCCGCGTAGCTTTCAAGGGTTATCGAATTGCCCCCAAACACTAGATAAACTCCACGTATGGCGCTGGCTCCACTGTCATAAGAACGGAAATCTGCGCCATGGTAGTTTTTACGTGCTCCGCAAGCGCGCGGTATGGCGCTAGATCGGTGCCATCTTCTACAAACGTAAAAACCAGACGTATAGCTTCCGCGCGGAAGCGCCCATCTAGCCAATACCCTACAGCGCTAGTTACGGTCGCGCCCCCACCTAACTTCGTAAACTCAAGCGCCACGTGCTCGAGGACTTCAGGGAAAGCGCGCCCCCCATTATCGTGCGCGGGCACGTAAAGTGTAATTTTTTGCACTATACACCCCCCAGAATAAGCGCTATCAGTAAAGCAAAACCGGCAAGCGCCCCCGCGCTACTGATAGCGGCGCCAGTTAGCGTTATAGCTTCTATATTGACCCGGCGCCCCACCTTAGAGTCCTAGAGTTAGCGCGTAGGAAATCAATTGTGCGAACATTGCCGCGGCGAAGCTGAGTATGAGTGCTGCTCGTGTCATTGCCTTCTCCCCTATCCCCTCCACTATTTATTATATCGGCGCCTTAGCGAAAAACTTTAGCGCTCTTCGTATCCGTCAAACCAAAACCCTACGCGCCGCGTCCGGGCGCGTCCGCTGGCGCTCGAGCACGTGCGCGCCGATGTTTCAGGATCGGCGCAATGCGCTTGCGCTTCCGCTAGCGTCACGAATTCGCGGATAACGCGGCGCCGGATTCCGGCATTTTCATAAAATCGCACGATATTATACACTTTTAGCCCCCTAACTTGCGTACTACTGATAGGATTTCCGCGGTTCCGGCGCCGCAAACACTATCTAGCGCCGCGGCGCGCGTGGAGCATTCCACCCGATGATAAGAACCCCCCGCGCACCCGCATTGCGTACAATCGTCTGGCGCTGGCGCGTCTGGCTCTATTTCTTCTATTTGGAGCCAGCCCCCCCAGTGGGAATCAAAGTAACTAGGGCACCCCCCGCACGAAGAGGAATCCTCTAAATCTCCGGAGTGTATAGGATAGGGTTCTTCGAACCCTTCCGCGGGTATCACGTGGCAAGGGTTCCCCTCTTTTATTTTTCCGCACGTATTGTGCCAACCATGCCCCCCGTCGAATTCTGCGCCGCTAGCGTCGCAAGCGGAGAATCTAGCAGGCTCCGCGCGCATACAATCGACGCAAAATATAGCGCCGCCGAATTGATAAGCTATGATTCTGCCGATATTCAAAATATCCCCCTAAATCCCTCCGCTGTTTTAGAGTATCGGCGCCGCGCGCTTGAACTTGAATTCAAGAAATCCGCGGGGGCGCCGATAGACTGGGGGAGTGTATAGAATTGCCGGGGGGCAGTTTAGGCGCCGCGGGTATCCGCGAACGCTACACTTGCGCGCGCCCGGCGCGGGTCTAAGGGAATCGCGCTTTTCGGAATCGTCTAGCGCCCCTCAAGCGCCCGGCGCGCTTCGCTCGAGGGGCGCTCCGCGCTACGCTCGAGGGGCGCTCCGCGCTACGCTCGAGGGGCGCTCCGCGCTACGCTCGAGGGGTGCTCCGCGCTACGCTCGAGGGGCGCTCCGCGCTACGCTCGAGGGGCGCGCCGCGCTACGCTCGAGGGGCGCTCCGCGCTACGCTCGAGGGGCGCTCCGCGCTACGCTCGAGGGGTGCTCCGCGCTACGCTCGAGGGGCGCTCCGCGCTACGCTCGAGGGGCGCTCCGCGCTACGCTCGAGGGGCGCTCCGCGCTACGCTCGAGGGGCGCTCCGCGCGACTCAGCGCGACTCAGCGCGACTCAGCGCGCTACGCTCGAGGGGCGCCGGGCAGGGGAGGGGGGCGATGTTAGCGTGATAAAAATGTCACGGCAACTGATGTGCAACTACCCGGCAAATCTCCGTTGGCACGGAATTTGCATGGTCTGGGGGTGTGACGAAAAGGTCACGGCAACTGATGCGCAAGTCTGAGAGAGCGAGAAAAAGAGGTCTTGCGGCGTCTGGGCCCTCAACTTTTCTATTCGGCTTCGAATTTTTTTTCGGGCACTTGGAACGTCTTTTGCGCATCTCAAATAAAATCGACCGACTTGAGAGCTGACTGAGGTCTAAGAGGGCTCTTTAGGCCCTCTTTGCTCTACTCTACTTTCCTTCTAAACGTGTCAAACAACTCGAACGCGCCCGGAGAGACCGGCTTCGACCGATCGGCGATTCTGGGTCGGCTGGCGCCCCGCTCCTGTCGATTTTCAGCATGTTCTGGTGGGCGGAACACCCATCCTGAGGATCACCCCGTCCATCTCATCGGCGTATTCGGTGACCATCTCTAAACACCCGCTCGGCCCCGGCTCATAACGTACCCGGGTCGCATAGGCATCAAGGCGGTTCTTCACCATGTGAATCTTGTTAGATAATCCCTTGATTCCATTGGTCATTCCGACGACCCATAGGCAAGATTTGAAGAGCATCACCCAGGTGCCCCACCCTGTTTCAGCTAATGATTCCTGATAGATACGGGGTTTTTTGCGTATCTTTCCGTCGATTCTTCGGTAGGAAACTACAGCGTACATCTAGGACTCCTTGGGGCGGCAGCGGCACGCGCACAGCCCCGCCCCATCAAACGAAATTCGATTTTCGAAAATAAATTGACCCGTCGCCCGAAACTGGGGCCGGGCAGCCCCGGGTGTCACAAAAACTACCCGTTATTTGTGACAGATGGATGCGCAACTTCCGCCCCATCAAATGGATTTTGAAATTGGAAATTTCAATCACCCCGTCGCCTAAATCTGTTCCACCATCGACCCGTCATGGTGCCCGACACGGCTCCGCGCTCGGGCCAGAACGTGCCACGTGCCTCGATGGCAGAGTAGTCAGCAGCTACCAAGTCGGGGCACAGCTGAGGCAGCTCCCGGTGGATCTGGCCGGTGCCGTCACCGCTGACCGCAGGCTCGGACGCGGAGCCCCACTCTGGCGCAGCACTGACCACGGGCGGCGCGGGCTCCCCGTGGGCCGGGCACGTGGGGTCCAAGGTAACGCCCGGCAAGCACGTGCAGTTGAAAGAGTTTGGCACGTCCGGCGGAGCGGGCGCCGGGGGTGGGTCGGGCTCATGGGAAGTACCTTTATTTAGTACCTTTCTCGAGCGCGCCCAGGGCAGCTTGCACTTCAAGCACTCACAGTTGGGAAGAGACTCGTCGAGCCCCTTCTCGCAGCGCTCCTCTCGCAGCGAGCGGTAGCACCGAGGACAGGCTATGCGCTCCTCCAGATTCCATGACTTCAGCCCCTTCATGCCGGCGTAGGTCCGCCGATCGCAGAAGCTACACAGTTCTGACAGTGGGCCGCCCGCTTCAGGAAATAGGTTTGGCATTTCAAATCACCCGCCGCCCAAAATCAGGCCGCCGAGTTGCTGATAGATGTCGCAAACGATCTCCGCCTGATGCTCGGCATCATCGAGAGCGTTGTGCTTCATACCTGTAAAGAGGATCTCGGACTTGACACCGAACGTCTTTGCAAAGGCGAAGAGCGTTCTCATGTCGCGATCGTCCCGGTAGTGCCAAGGGCACGTCCGCCCGATCAGCTCGTACGCCTCGCGCAGAATGCGGTTATCAAAGTTCGACCCGTTGCCCCATACACATGATTTGTTAGGGAGCCACCTAGCGAATTCACGGAGCGCTACCTCAAGGCCCATTTTACCGTGGATTAGTTCAGATTGTGCGCCTCGGTCTTGGACCAACCACCAGAGCACGGTGCTTGCATCAATTGACTGCCCGGCAGACTGGCAGGTACTCAGGTTGATAGTTTCGTAGAATCTATCCCCAAGGCTACCATCAACTACGTCAAAAACCACCGCGCCGATCGACACTATCGCTGCGCGATAGCCGGTCGCCATCGTCTCGAGATCCACCATGACGTTTTTCATTAGATGCCCGGGTCGTCAGCGTGCATGGGCTTGGCGTGGGCCCAGTCGCAAGAGATCCCGCTCTGGTTACCCCGCTGAATGAAAAGACACTTCGCCTCCAGCCCGTCCTGCTGTAGGTAGTGGATCTCTTCTGTATCGGTCTCGATAGGCGTCATATGAACAGCCCAAGACAGACCGAAAGTGCCAATTATAATAAATACGCAGAGAGGAATATATAGGGTTTTCATTTTTCGTCCTTTCAGTTTTCAAGAATCAGAACCCCCGTCGCCCTTATCTACGAAGGCGGCGAGGTCAATCTTCTGTTCGCGACGGGAATTGTAGTTGAGCTGCAACAGCGGCGACGTCCCGGGCTGGCGTTTCTTCAACGCCTTTAGCAGACAGAAGCGGCAACGCACGATGCCATTTGCGATGTCCTCGAACCACTGCGGGCCGCGACCGTGGAGCCAGAGCGGCCGACCGCAATCGTCGCAGTCGACGTCCGGGTCGATCCCGTGCGGAGGGTGCCAGCCCGTGCCCCCACACTCGGGGCAGTCTGTCCCGACGCGGCGGCTCTCGCCGTGGCAGGCGGTGCAGTCGTAGTACCGACCCTCAGTCCAGACCAGCGGCGCGAGAGGGTCACTCATGGTTTCACCTTCAAGGCGCAAACTGATGAGCAGTAAAGTGCCCACGCACGGATTGATTTGGCGCAAACAAAACACCGCCGGTTCATAGCATCGTTCCCAGTTCAAGTTTGATTGTGAAATCAGAATAAGCTTCCTCGAGCGTCGAGCCGAACCCCCGTGGCTCGCCCACGGAGCGATCGGACAGGACCCAAAACATATCGCGCAGCTTACCATCCGGGCCCATGACCGGGCCGCCACTGACGTACAGCTTCTTTTGCTGCACTCGCACAATGATCTCGGCGCTAGTCATGTACCACTCTCAACAGCCCCTCCCCGAGCATCGCCTCTAAAAGGTGGTCCAGATCCGCAAAACGCGGGTAATACGAGTACTCGTGGTGGCCCACCAAAAAACAAGTGATCCACGCACGCTGGTAGCCATGAACAAAATCCTGGCTCTCGTCACTCCACGTCCAGGCTCCGCCTTTACATGCACCCATCCTTTTAGTTACCCAGACCTTTTCAATGTCACACTCGAATTCCATTATGGTCTCCAGCTAGTCATGGTGTTAGAAGCGCCTAACTTCGCACACAGGGCAACCGACCGGGTCGTGCAATGGCTCCCCGTCGGACACGGTGAGGCGCAGCACCCAGTAGCCGTCGGCACGCTCGATCCATTCGCCCAGGGAAACACTCTTACCTGTCACGGTGTTTTCCACCTCGACGAAACGACCGGGCATCACCCCGGGCGGGCCGTCGAATACGATGTCGATTTTCTGGCTCATCAGTACATCTCCCCGAGGATATCCTCGCCTTTGATATCACGTTTGTGCTGGCGCAACCCAGATGATGCAATGCGCGCCTCGCGCCCCTTGAGCGGTCCGGTCAGCCAGCGCACGAGGATCGAACCGCCCGCCGCGGAGGAGACCACGCGGCACTTCTGCGCGCCATCAGGAAAGGGCGCCCAGCGTATGCTACCTTTTATCATGTCTCGCCCCGAGAGGCGTGCATCCGTGGTGCTCGCCCGGAATATCGCGCGGCCAGATTTCGCGGCCCAGCTCATTCGTCGCGACGTCAAGAGCTTGCGCGTAAGTTGAAGTGCGATGGTCCCGAGTGATGTTCTCGTAACGCTTCCGCGCGTGAGCAGAGAGCACCTCGAGCGCCCAGAAGGGTACGGTCATGGGCCGGGTAGAACGGCGCCGCGCTACCTCCCCTTGGAGAGACACCAGTAGATTTGACGTCCTTATATGTTCTTGACCGAGGCGATCGACGTCGGCTTTTACGCTTTCGATCTCCGCCTCTAGTTGGACGCTATTTAGTCCTCGGAAGTAAGGCATTCTTTATCCTTTTCGCGCTCGTCGCGCGTCTTGATTTCCAGCTCCGCCTCGCCGGCCTCCATCGCCTTCACGACTTTAGTCGCGAACGTCGTCAGTACAGATGTCCCGCCGGCATGGCATAGATTGTAGACCGTAGCCTCAGACTTGATCGCCCGGAAGGCCCCGTCGCTGAGCGTGAGCGTGAGGGTTTTCATGGTATGACTATTCCTTCGACCGTAATGAAAATTTCCCCATTAGAGTCTGCCATGGAGACTTCAAAATTATTCACAAAAATTTCATGCTTCCCGCCAACCTCCGGCAGGTCGACAATTAGATGATTACTCTGGCACCACGACGCTAGTTTGGCAGGGTATTCGGTGTAAATATCTAGGTCGATCAGCTCACGCCTGCCTACTATGGTGCCAGGGTTGTCTAACCCATGGTTGATTAGACCTACGTCGTGGGTCTTTTTCCACGAGGTTAGATAGAACACGGGTTGCTTGCCGTGACGCTGGGCGGCATAGTGTTGGGCATTAGCCGCGAGCGTCGTGGGCAGCCTAGCCTTCGCTTCGCGCACACCCGCGACGGCGGGGGCCGCGACCGCAACGGCCAGTATCCCTTTCAGGAAGTCGCGCCGATTCGTGCTCATTTGGTCACTCGGGAGCATTTGACCGCGACTCGTCGCCCTCGGGCCTTATCACCTCGAGTGTTGACATTTAGCACCTCAAGACCCACGTAGATCCCATATTGCGAGGCTTTTCCAAGTAGGTCATTCAAAACCCCGACGGCCCCGCATACCTCTTCGACGAGAGAGCACTCCTTATCCTTAGCAGCGGCGGCCTCGACGCACTCGCGGGCGGTGTTCGCGATCCGCTCTTCGTAGCCGGGGTCGCCCGGCCACTCGCCGATCCTCGGGTCTACCCCGGCCTCTCGCATGGCCTTGATCTGACGGAGTTTATTTGCGGGGTGGTTCTGCACTGTCACATCCTTCTACGCAGTTTCGACCGTTGTTCTTAGCTCTGTAGAGCGCGGAATCAGCGCGCTTCAGCACGTCCAGACCCGTTACATCGGACGGGATTTGGACTGCGAAACCTACACTGATGGTCGCCCTAATTTTGTCGATGGGCTTGTCGCATACCGCCATGCGGACGCGCTCCGAGATTACCTCGAGGCCCACGAGGGTCGCTCCATCTGTGAGGATCACAAATTCCTCCCCACCGTACCGGGCAATGACGTCGCAGGTTCGCACGTAGGCTTGAACGCGCCCGGCAATAGTCCTCAGCACTTCGTCCCCGCGGACGTGCCCGTGGTCATCATTGACTGACTTGAAGTGATCCACGTCGATCATAACGAGGCCAATTTCCCGGTTGAAGCGGCAAGCGCGGGCAAACTCCGTCTCGAGCGCGCGGTCAAACACACCGCGGCCGGAGAGCCCCGTGAGCGCATCTACGCTCAGGCGGGCGACTTCGTCCTCCAAACGCTGGCAGCGCGTGCAGCTCATTTCTCCAACCTCTTACGAAGGCGCTTCGCTTCCTTAGTATGACCGTGTCCGCTCCCCTCCAGCTTGGCGAGTTGGCCCGCGTCTCCGAGAGCCTCCCGCGCCTCGCGGCGCTCGACCACTCCGGCCAGCTTCTCCTTGCGGCGCTCGGGTCCGTGTTTTCCTGTTACACTCATGTTAGCCTTTCTTAGCTCGCGCCAGGGTGTCCTTCACGCGAAGTATAGCTCCGGGCCGCCCGATCTTCCGGGCAATCTGTTGAGGGGACAGACCTTGCTTACGAAGTTTCAATATCCTATAGTCTGTATCGTTCATCATACACCCTTATCGGGCGCCCGCCCCAAAACCTGAGGGTTGCTCATAAGCCGGCAATAGTGTATGGTGCGTCACGGGCCCGGACCTTGCAAGCTGCGAGCCTTGACCCCCGGCGGGGTAAAAGGGACCAACCTTGAGTATAGCCGAGTGGTTTTCTAAACATCCTAGAGCAGTTACCAGGGCTCATGCCTGGATCGAAGAACGCACCCGGGGCAGCCGGCAAGGCTGCCGGGAGTTCATCCGTATCCTAAAAACGGAATTTGAGTTCCCTTTCAAAGACCACACCGCCCTCAGGGACTGGGTGGTCGCGGAGCACGGTTTCTATCCGGTGGTCAAGGCGGAAAAGGCGGTCAAGGCCCCCGCGGCGGTCGCCCCCTCCTTCCATAAGAGTGACGCGGACGTGCGCCGGCTGGAGCGGCGCGAGGATTTCCTGATCACGTGCGCGGTAAACAACGCGCCTGTCGAGTCCGGGTTTCTGGCGGCATGTGAGCGGTGGAAGAGCGAGACCGGCGGCGCGATCATTGTGAACCCCGTGCGGTATCGCAACCCGAAGACGCGGGAAGAGTCTGAAGAGACGCAAGAGGATGAGTGGTGGGCGCCCGAGCTGGCGGAGTACCTCCTCGAGTCCGAGATCAGGCCGCACGATTACTTATCTATCATGCCGACCAAGTTGCAGGCCACGACCAGCAACCCTCTCCCGCCCCGGATTAGCGGCATGACGAAACAGCGCTCAGCCGTGTTCGGGCACCCCCAGCTGTGCATGCGTACCGTGGCGACCCCGCAGGAGGACTTGCCGAAGATCCTTTACAGCTCCGGCGCCATCACGCAGAAGTGGTACAGCGACACGCTGGCCGGCGACCTGGGGCACTTCCACCACGGGTACAGCGCGATCATAGCGGAAATACGTGGCAAAAAATTTCACCTGCGTGAGGTGACCTGGGACGGCAAGCAGTTTATCGACATAGATAAATCGTATTCGGAATTCGGAATATCAAAAGCCCCACCGGCTGAAGCCCTGGTCATGGGCGACATCCACGTCGGCCTCGAGGACCCAGATGTAATGGAGGCGACCTTCGGCCCGGATGGTATCGTGGAAGCGATAAATCCCCGGCGCCTTTTCCTTCACGACCTATTCGATGGTCGAACAGTGAACCCGCACGAGCTGAACAATCGGCTGACTCGCGCGGCGCTGGGTGACAAGGCTAGCCTCTGGGCTGAGATAGAGGCCACCGCCCGGTGGGTCATGCGCCTTCCCGAATTCGAGGAGATCGTGGTCGTCCCTTCGAACCACGATGAGTTTCTCATGCGCTGGCTCCAAGCCGGCGAGCGGCACGTCGAGCCGCAGAATCGTCAGCTGTACCACTACCTCTCATACATGATGCTCAAGGAGCACAAAGAGACGGGCAGATTTCCTGGGGTCCTCGAGCTGGCGCTGCGCGATCACCTCGCACGCGAAATCAATTTCCTTAGGGTCGACCAGTCTTACCAAGTCAAAGGGATAGAGCTAGGCATGCACGGTCACCTCGGCCCGAACGGGGCTCGGGGCTCGATCCGAAATCTATCCCAGATCGGGACGCGGAGCGCCGTCGGCCACGTTCACTCGCCCGGCATCTGGCAGGGCGTCTACGCAGCCGGGCTCTCCGCGGTCTACCGGCACGGCTACAATCGCGGCCCCTCGAGCTGGCTCCAGACGCACATCGCGGTGCTTGCGAACGGGTACCGGCAGATGCTCCACATGATTACAGGAGACTACCGTGGCTGAGCTGCCGAACGCCGACGATCTGCTGAACGAGATAGAGAATGAATCGGCCGACGACGTGAAGCTGCTCGCCGTTATTGAATATACTCGCCTCGTACTCGAAGCGGCAGCGGAGGACATACAAGAGCTAAAAATCAACGCAGGTAGTGTTTTAGGTGAGCGGCTCAATCGAACCGTTGACCAGTGTTCCGCCGAAATCCGCAAGCTGAAGGAAA
>Ga0255048_10000077_pt1 | contig 63366 bp, 109 predicted proteins | sample JV7_2_2_MG_FD_183619 | JGI IMG/M metagenome (GOLD analysis project Ga0255048, IMG submission 183619) | Seawater microbial communities from Jervis Inlet, British Columbia, Canada - JV7_2_2 | ecosystem: Environmental > Aquatic > Marine > Inlet | place: Canada: British Columbia | collected... | reverse complement strand
GCTGCGTCGGCCGCGCTCTCGGCGGTCATGCGCCGCTGGTCGTGGCGTGCCTCGACCTGCTGGGCCTGCTGCTTCGCCATCACGGCGTCGGCGATCCGCGCGCCCGCGTCCGACTGCACGAGCCCCTTGAGGAAGTCCCAGAACGAGCTCGCCTGCTCCGCGTTGGGATCGTGCTGAGGCGAGAACTCACGCTCGAGCACCTTCATCGTCCGCATGGTCTCGAGCGCGTCGGTGATCGAGTTCTTCCCGCTCTCCGGCGCGATGAGTCCCTTGATGGTCGGGAGCATCGTGAAGAAGTCCTTGGTCGTCATCCGGTCATCGCCGGCCGCAGTGAGCTTGGTCAGCGTCGCGAGGTCCTGCACCGGATCGCGAGGAGCCTGGTTGCCCTTCATCGCCTCGATGAGGAGCGCGGTGTTGTTCGAGGCCTGGTCCGCCATGGCCTTCATGATCATGGCGAAGCCCTCCATCGAGTTGTCCTGCTGCGGAGGTGGCGGCGGCGGCGGCAGCATGTTGGGCCCGCCGATGAAGCGATCTTCCTCCATCCGGTCGAGTCGCTCGATAAGCTTGAGCATGAGCGGGTCGGGTCCGGACGGCGCAGCCGCAGGCTTCTGCATCTGCATCATCATCATCATCATCATCGGGTCCATCGAGCTCTTCTCCTCGTTGCCGGCCAGGCCCATCGTCTTGAGCATCGCGAGTGTGTCGGTGAGCTCCTCGAGCGGCGTCTTGCGCTTCGCCGCCTCGTCGCGCGCGAGTTGCTGCTGCTTCATGAACAGCTCGACGAGCTCCTTGGTGTCGCCCCCGCCAGGACGACGCGCGTCGAGAGGCGCCTCGATGTTCACGGTTGCAACCGGCTCGAGTTCGGCCTTGTTCGGACGCTGGAGGTAGAGCGCGAACTCGCCGTACCCGTAGCTCGGAACGATATGCTCCTTGATGAAGCGCTCCATCGACCCCGAGCCCGCGACGTCGTTGGCCGAGTAGTCGCCGATGAAGGACATCGCCCCGTTCTCGCGCCGCTTGTTGACGTGAACACGGACGCCCGAGGGGAGCAGTTTCTGGAGCTGCTTGGCAGCCGCAGTCGGGGCAGCCGCGCTCGCGCGCCCGCGTCCGTTCGCCCGCGATCGGCTCGCGGGCGGCTTGGGCGGCTCGGCGAGATCGTGGGTGAGAATCGGCGGCGCCTGGGTCCCGGTTGAGACCATGACGGGCTCGCTCGCGGCGAGCTCGACGTCGCGGCTGTCGGGGTTGGGCAAGCCCTTGGGCTCGGCCTTCGCGGATGGCGCCGCGGCCTTCGCAGGAGTCGGCGCGACGGGGATGATGTTCGCGAGCTCCTCGGGAGTGGGCATCTTCTTCGTGTCGGTCTTGGTCGCCATCAGGTCCTCATTCGATGTTCGGGGCCGGGAGGTTCACCTGTTCGAGGTCTTCGATCAAGGTCCCCACCTCGTGGTGGATGTAGGTCTCGTGCGAAGTTCTCGGAGACGCATGCCCCAGGAGCTGGGCAATCGTGAATTGCGAGAGCTTGGCACGGTCGAGAAACACCGCGTAAGTCTTTCGGAGAATGTGCGGAGTGAGGTGCCCCGACAGCGGAGACATCTCCTTGCGGACCTCATTCATGTGATGGCGCAGCGTCCTGGTGTGCAGGTGCTCGCCCTTGCGGGAGCCGGGGAAGATCCAAGGCTCCTCACGCGGGAAAAGGGAGCGCCAACCCGTGAGGTACTGCCGGAGCACGCCGTTTCCCTGAACCAGCAGCGGGACGTCCCGAGACTTGCCCCCTTTGCCATGAACTACCCGGAAGACGATCGCGGAGCCTGCCGGGTAGAGGTCGCACCGCTTCAGGGAGAGGATCTCCTCGGAGCGCAGGCCACAGAACGGGAGCAGGATGAGGATGGTGCGCGCGGGATCGGGCCGATGCGCCGACAACGCAAGATATTCGCGGAGCTGCTCCGCATTCAGGGAGAAGTGCTCCTTCGGGCGTACCTTCGGCATATGGGGCGAGAGGTACTCGGGGATCGACTCGCCCATGCGCCGGCGCCAGCTCAGGTAGGACCGCGAACCCGACACGTACAGACGGATCGTCGCGGGCGCCGGGGGAGGCTTCTCCGCGAGGAGGTAGCTGACGAATTTGTCCATGAATCCGATCGGGGTCCCCTCGAGGGATCCCTCCGGGTGGCATTCAGCGACAAACCGCTCCCACCGCACTGCTCCCCGTTGGTACGTCTTGACCGTCTTCTTCGACTTCCGCTCTCGGAGAAATTGCAGATACGTGTCGAGAACGGTCACGGGCCGGGAGATTATCGGCAACCACGTCTCGGGTCAACGAGCTCTCCGCAAGCTGCGCGAGCACCGCTACATGGGATCGTGGGCCCCCCACTACTCCCCCGTCGGGCGGGGGTAGACCCCTAGCTGCCCACGCACGCTCCCAACGCACCCGTGTGAGGGTGCTGATCGGTGGGTAGATGCGCCTCATCCGGTGATGAGCTTCTTCAGGCCGAACAGGGCCGCGACCGTGGCGACGTTCCAGAACGGGCTGCGCCGCGCACGCATCAGCGAGCTCGACTCGCTCTCGCCCTTCACGTAGCGCCCGATGAGGAGCCAGCGCCCGTCGCCACCCCGCGCGCGATAGACGCGCCGGGGCTCGCCGGTCTGACTGCCGATGCGCGCGAAGTCGAGGATCTTGGTGAGCTCCGGTTTGTTTCGTACCATACGAATCGGAAAGGACTCACCGCCCTCGACCTTCACGTAGACGCGCATGCGAGGAGGCTACCTCAGTCACATCCCCCCTGGTAGGGTGGTCGGCATGCTGATGATGACCAACCTCGGCGGACTCGACGCCATCCGAGTCCTCGCGCGCCGCGCCTACAACCCACGCGAGCTCCGCGAGCGCAAGACCTACATGCACGGCAGGTTCCTTCGACTCGAGCGTCGAGCCGTGACCAACCGAGCTCACCTGAGCCGGGCTCTCCAAAACGACCTCGGTCAGATGATGCGCGAATGGCGCGAGGTCTACGCCGAGGAGGTGCCCGTCGGCGAGTACCCCATTCAGCGCCGCACTCGCGACAACATTCGCGACGTCCTGAACGAGATGGCTGGGTGGTACAACCGGAACGAACGGAGGATCAACGACTCGATCCCCGCGGCTCCGGTCCCGGTGCGCGACCCGGACCCGGTACGCGACCCGGACCCCACCCCGGATCCGGACCCAGGGACGCCCGGAACGGTGGGCAAGAAGGTCGCCGACACCATCGCGCGGGGGGTGGCCGGGGGCGTGGGCAAAGCCGTCCTGATCGGCGTCCTGGTGGTCGCCGCTGGCGGTGCCGCCTGGTGGTACTCGCGCCGGCGCAGCACCCTCGGGTCTCTCCCGCCCTGGGCCGACCGGAAGTACGACACCTTTTTCACGGAGATGCGCGGCGCACTGAAGCTGGGCCAAAAGCGTGTCCGCGGCCGCAAGCTGGTGCCCCCGGACTGCGATCGTGCGATGGGGCTCGGCAAGGAATTCTCGGACTGGTACCGGGCCAACGTCCACTGGATGGACGAGGGCGACGCAGGTGACATCGCCTGGGGGCTCGCCGCGATGAAGAAACGCTACATACGGGTCTGCGGAAACTAAACTGCAGCGGCGCCGAACCTCCCGCGCTGAACATCGCGGAGCGTTTGGACGAGCTCGGGGCTCCCGAAGGGCCTCCACCCGATCACGTGCAGCTCGCGCGCTTCGAGGATCTCGACCATCCCAGGCGCGCGCTCGTGGTTCAGACTCCAGACCACGATCGGGCCGATCGCTCTAATCTGCCTCGCCGCGTCGGTCCCGTTCTCACGCTGCCCGATGTCGTGGTCGAGCAACACCAGGTCCCACACGCGCTCGTGGCTCAAGATCTCGTTCATCGCAGGCACCGTGCGGGCCCAGAGAATCCCGGCCCCCGGCATCATTCGCTGAAGCCATCGCAGTCGTCGTCGGTCGTCCTCGAGGACGAGGATGTTCACTGCAGGATCCACTCGGGGATCGGCATCGATCGGCATCGGTTCCGCTGCGCAGCCGATGACCAAGCCTGGAGCAGCAGAACGCGCGCGGCCTCGGACCCGGTATGGTGCTGGCCCCGATCCATGGCCTTGACACCTTCGGAGATGATGGGCGCGAGCTCCTTGCACTGCATCCGGAGATTGGGCGAGGTCACCAGCGTGTTGTCCTCGGGACGAACGGTAGGAAGAAGCGTTCCATCAGCTCGAGGGAATTGCTTGTAGGCAAACTGCGCGACATCGTTCACGGCGCTCTGCACGTCGGCGTCCTCGCCGAGCTCGCCGAGCTCGAGGCGGCGGCGCCCGAGCCACATGGCTCCTCCGGTGAGAGCGAGACCAATGAGCAGTCCGGTCATCCCCTGCATGACCCGAGGCTACCCGAGCCCGTTGACCGCGACCAGGAGCTCCTCGAGACCGGAGAGGACGACCCCGGAAGTACACTCCTGTGGGCTCTTGTTCAGGACCTCCGCATAGAGCCACGCGGTCCACTTCTTCGCCAGGCCTCCCCGGAGGTATCGCGCGTAGGGCACGTTGCGATCTCGGAGCGTGTTGATCCTGATGCCCATCGTCTCGATGAAGGCCTGGTTCAGCCCCACGGGGCAGCCATTCCTGTCGAAGACGAAGACCCGGTAAGCCTGGATGAGATTCGCACGCGCCTCGATCTCGGCATCGAGTCTCTTGTTGCCTTTAGTCGGAGGCGTCAGCCGAGGCTTGCCGCGCTTGCCCAGCTTCAGGAATTTGGCGACCAGGATCCGATGGTATGCCTCGTTGAGGATCAGTCGCTGGTTGGCCGTGGCCCTCTCCGAGCGGCGGCGCCACATCTCGAACAAAAGCGCAGGCGAAGAGTTCAGTGGACTCGTCAAAACCTTCTGGCGCCAACGTCTCGCTTCCTCCTTCGACATCCCGGCTGGCTTGGAACCTCCGAATCCGAGCGCGGTTGCTGCGTCGAGGAGCGACAGTCCTTTGGGAGCCTGGAGCTCCTGCTTCACCCCGGTGGAAAAGAGTTCGTAGAGGGCCTGGATCGGGGAGAACGCGGTGGGGGGCGCGAGATCGGGTCCGGGCTCCTTGGCGCTGCGGTCTCCCTGCGTCGGGAGCACGGCGAAGTTCAACGGTGGGACCTTCGGGGGCAGACCGCGCGCGGCATAGGCAACCAAGGTCGTGATGTACTCATCCGAGACCCAGCGACCCGCGAGCCGCCCGGCCGCGCGCAGAGGGTCTCCGGCGGGCAGGCCCCACTTCCTCGTGTTCAGACCTTGCTTGGGGAACAGCGTGATGCGATCACTGTTCGGAACCCTGACGTACCAGAAGCGCAGGGTCGCTCCGTCATCGCCGACCAGACCGTGGTCCTTGTAGGCGGCCTTGCCTGCACCGCGGAGGATCCAGCCCGACTGGCCTCCGTAGGGATTGGGGACCTGAGGCGCCCCCAGCCCTTCGACGATCGGCTCGGGCTCGAGAGGGAAGCTCCTGTCGGATCGAGCGTCGGGGTCGGGTGCTCGAGCTCGATCTCGAGCCACGACATCGCGGTGCTCGGTCGGACCGAAGTTAAAGGTCCACCGCTGGAGCAGGATGAAGCCGGGGTGGGGCTTCTTCGCGATGTAGACCAGCGGACCCCCAGGCATCTGCCTGCCGATCTCGACCCCATCGGGAAGGGCAGGTCCTCGAGGAGGACCTCCTCGTCGCTGGACGACTCCCCTCGAAGGCTTCGCCATGCGCGGCAGCGTAGCACCCAGCGCGCCCACGGGGGACCCGCGGCATCCGATTCCACCCTTGTCCCGTGATCCCGCGGAGTTAGGTGCCCGATTCCCGCAAACCAGGGGGGTCACGCATTATGCGGACACTGTAATGAGGGTTCATTAGCCAATGGTTCCGTGGTGTTGGGTCCCCGATCCCCGTTTTTCATAGGGTGTGTACCTTAAGGGGGGTGTCATTCCTTAGTACCCTGTCATTCCCCTCCCCATCTTAAGACACACACCCTATGATTTGCGGGAATTGGTACACACATACCCCCAGATTGCGGGGATCGGGCATGTTATCGAACGATCCCATAGGGTTAGTCCCTGTTTCGAGGGTGCGCCGTGACGCTGAATCCGGCCCTCCGGGCCGATTCAGGGACAAAAACCGGAGCCGGCTCTTCCAGGGCCCTTTCAGGGCCCTTTCAAGGCGTGTTGAGGGGGCCTGGAACCGCGCGCGAAGCGCGCGTCATTGCGCATCGAACGTACATTGAGGGAGCCTCAACCGGGGCTCAATGGGCCGTGCGCGCCCCGTCCCCTTCCGGGGACCCGTGTTTTTGTAGGGTACGAAACACGGACCCGCGCGCTGCGACGGGGGGGCAATGGGGGGCCCGAAGGTCGATCAGCGATGGCGGCGACGGCGAGCCACGAGGAAGACGCCGATCGCAGCGCTAACCAGGCCGAGCCCGATCACCGTGCCCCAGGCCATGAATCCGAGCTCGGGCACGAGGCGCCGTGCCCAGGTCGTGTAGCCCTCGCGGTTGAAGTGGATCCCGTCCCCGGGCAGACCAGTCGTCATCGCCCAGGCGTCGATCCACTTCACGCGCGAGCTCGCGAAGTACGCGCGCTGGAACTTCCGCGTCTCGAGGTGGTAGGGCACGCGCGGCGAATTCGCCGGGCCGACCCACAGCACCTTTTGTTTGGTACGAACGACGTTGCTGAAGAACCAGTCGAGGAGCTCGCGGTAGCGCGCGCGACCGGCAGCGTTGTTGCCGCCGAGGATGACGATCAGAACGTCGGCTCCTCGAGCAACAGCACGAGCACGCGAAACCCAATCTGGGTCCGCGCGCATGCTCGCCAATCCCATACCCGTGATGAGCATGGTGCCTGTGATCGTGTCGCCTCTCTGCTCGAGGAGAGCGCGGAGTCCGCCTAGCCGGACGAGCCCGACACTCTGGCTGTCGCCGATGATGCCGACGCGCACGAGTTCCTCAGTAGGGAAGGCGCGAGCCGTAGCCCAGCGCTTCGTCGTATGTGATGTAGGCGAGACCCGCGCCGACCGCGAGCCCGAGCACGAGCGCGATCACGGGGAAGCGGCTGCCGTTGCCTCCATTGTTCGAGCTCGTGTGACCGCTGACCGGGATACAGGAAGCTCGTCCGGCAGTATCGAGGTGGACCCGATATCCCAGGCGTCCTTCAGGTCCGCGTGCTGCACAGGTGAAGCAACTGATCGGAGCCGGGACGTTCATACATCCTGGGCCACCAGGATCGAAGACCGGGGAAGGTGCGTCTTGTCCGAGGTCGCCCAGCCACGTGTGCCGCAGACGCTGGTTCTCCATCGACATCGCGAAGCCCTCGACCGTGCGATGAGCTCGCGAGCCGTGTGACGGACTGATGCCGTCGTAGCCGGGAGCCAGGCGGTTGCTCCCGCGGTTGTTCGGGTACAGGCCCCGCGGCTCGTAGGGATCGCCACCCGCACCTGTGATCACCCAACGGTTCAGAGGCCGGCGCCCCATCGGAGTGAGCTCGGCTTCGACCTCACGCGGAATCAGCAGACGAGGGTCCATGGCGCCATCCTACCCTGGTCAGACCTGAGCCTCCACCCACCCGCGAAAGCGGACCACGGTGCGGCACTTGAAGTCCATGAAGCGACCATCCTCAGTGCAGGCGCGGAGGAACCGATCGGTTGTCAGGTGCGCTTTGAAGTACCCCTCAGCCTCCTTGCGCGTGCGCCCTCGAAACTCGTGCGTCAACACCGGGTAGGGCTTGGCCTCGTAGGTGTCCGCGACGATCTTGAAGAGGCGCACGCGCCGAGCCTATCACGTGGCAGCGAGGTCCTCCGGCGTGAAGCCCTCCTCGTCCTCGAGCTCGCTGTCGTCGTCGTCTTCGTCGTTGAACTCCTGGTCCATCTCGTCGAGGAGCTCGATCACGCCGGGACCGGGGCTCATCGTCCGAGCATCGACGTGGGACGCGAGCAGGAGGCCCACGTAGTCCTTGAGGTCGTCGGGCTCCATCACAGCCAGATCGATCGCCTCCTCCCCTACCCGAGGGATGATCGGAAGGATCCTGACCGATTCGCAGATGAGCGCGATGAGCTCCTCGAGCGCGGTGAGCTGATCGAGCACGCTCCCGAGCACGGGCATCTTGCGACCGTGGAAGTCCTCACGGAACGTGCCGCGCTTGTAGCGCGGGTCCTCCGGCGGGACGCCCTTGTTCTGCAGCACGATCCAGATCGAGTCGCCGTCGACCTCCTTCTTGCGCACCACCTGGTCGAAGAGGTCGGCGAACTGCCAGATCCCTCCGTCGTAGTCGATGTAGAGGTGACAGCCCGTCTTGCCCTTGGCGAGGAAGGCGGCGAAGTCCTGGCCCGTCATCTCGTTGCCGGACCAATCGATGATGATCTTCTGGGGCCTGTGGTTGCGGGGTTCGATTTTCATCCCCTCCACTTCCATGGTGAGGACCTCGAGCTCGGTCCCTGCGGTCAAATCGATTCCAAACGCAAACAGCATGTTTCCTCCAAAGGCAAACCCCCTGCACGGGGGCGAAACCGGCAGGGGGTCTGGGGAGGTCGGGTGGGACCGACCCCAGAATCCTGCCTGTGGTCTTGATGCTCGTCAAGCGGCGAGCAAGGCGGCGACTTCGCCTGAGCGGCAGCCCCATTCACCGATGAGGATCGCTTCGGCTTCGTCGTCGCAGACGTGGAGCTTGTAGCTCGAACGCACGCGCGCTTTCGCAAGAGCCTTGGCGAGCTTTAGCGCGCTTGCTCGTGCAGTTGGCTTGCAGACGCCATCTCCGTGGATGTCGGTGCGCCAGTCGTGAGCTTGAACACGGACGTGATCGGTGAACCCGGTAAGCTGCAGGTTCTCGTCCCAGCGACCCCACGCTTCGTACTGTCCTGCGATCTCTTTCCAGCATGGACCGCCTGGAAACCAGTCCTCGGCGACGACGACGACGGGGAGTTCCTCGTCGAGCGCAACGCTGCGCAGCTTCTCGATCGCGTCGCAGCGCTGCTCGATCGTGATCGCCACGCCCGAGGCGAAGTACTCACCGCAGATGAAGATCGACCAGCCCGTTCGGGTGGCCGGGTCGAGTCCGAAGACGATGCACTGATGCGGCTTGTAGCCGTGAATCAGTCGGAGCTTGGGCCAGCCGGCTCCGACGACGGAGCGGGGGCTCACCCCTTCTTCTTCTCGGCCGCCTTCGCGAGGAGCTCGAGGCGGTCCTTGTTCGGGAGGTTGTGGACCTCGATGAGGTCGCCCTTGTTGAGCCGCTCCTGCCGATCGCGGTTCTTGCGACCGACGATCTTGCGGCACTCATCCGACAGGCAGATGCGAACGATCGCGGTGCCCGAGAGAGCGTCGATCCTGTTCACCTTGCCGGTGACCTTGAAGCAACACCAGCAAACCTGAACCCCGTCCTTGATCGCGATGGCGACCTTTCGGTCCTGCCACTGATCCGACGGCTCGAAGACCACATCGTCCGCCAAGTCCTCCTCGGCGTACTCGTGCGCTGCGTTTTCGCCCATGCCAACCTCCTCGAGGGGAGAGGTTAGTCATTGCCGAGAATCCGTCAACGGCTGACAGGAGGAAGGTCTCCGGGTAGGCTCTGGGCATGTTCGTCCAGAACCGCCTCTAGCTCGGGAGTCAGAGCATGGCCCTTCCCAGGATCGCCGAGCCTTTCCTGCCCGATGCAGCAGACCCCAACGCTACTGTCTTCCACACGGCGCTGGCTACCGATACGGTGGTCTCGCTCCTCCCCTCGCGCCTCTTCATCCTGCGGGCGATCGTAGATACGGGAGTAGATGACGACCGGATCGTGATGGCCTTCGACGCGATTGCGCTCCCAGCCGATGGCACCGAGCCTCTCTGGGAGATGTTCCTGCCGGCCAACGGAGGATTCGTCGAAGCCGGGGAAGATTTTGCTCCGGTCAAGGGCCTGTCCTTCCTGACCGGCATCGTCCTCGCCGGCTCGACCACGACCGGGACGCTGACCGTCATTCCTCAGAACGACATCGTGTTCTTCGGGATGCATGTCCCTGATCCTGTCTGATGGGCTACTTCGCTACACTACCCCTGTCGGGTGCGCTGAACTCGTTCAGCTTCAAGAGCCCCGTCCGCCTGGCTTCGACCGTGAACCTCGGGCTCGTCGGACTCGCCGCCATCGACGGAGTGGTTCCCGTCGCGGGAGACCGGATCCTGGTCAAGGACCAGGCGGCTCCGGCTACCAATGGCATCTACGTCGCTTCTGCCGGCGCCTGGGCTCGTTCGTCGGACTTCAACACGAGTGCCGAAGCCGTCCCTGGTTCCATCGTACCCGTCACCGAAGGAGCGACCCAGGCCGACACGCTCTGGATGCTCACGACGGATGCGCCGATCACCCTCGGCGTCACCGCGCTCGTCTTCTCGCCCTTCGGGGCAGTCGGTGTCGATCACTTCGCTCCGACGATCGTCGTAGGCAACACGGCTGCAGGAGATCCCGCTGCCACCTTCCCAGCTCCATTCAACTACATCCCCGATACAGGCAACGGGGCCGGGATCGCTCTGGCCTTCACGTCGGCGGCAGCACTCGTCACCGCAGGCTTCGGAGCTCGCGTCCATATCCGGCGCGGGGTCTACGACTTCGGCGCGGTAGGAGCTCCAGCGCTCCCGCTCACGATCGCAGGCTTCCGGGTATCGGGTGACGGGCGCGGGACCCAGTTGCGCATGTCGACTCTCGACCGGCGCCTGCTCCTCATGACGACGGTTCCTGCGGTCGTTGGGATTGCTCCCGAGTTGTACGACGTCGGCATCGATTGGACGCTTGCCGCGGCCGGCGCGGTCGGTACCGAGTGCATCGACGCGCTTGGCTCCTTCAACACGATCCTGTCGAATGTCCACGTCAACAAAAGTGTCGGTCCGGTGCTCAATCCGGACGAGTCGCTCACCTCGATCTTTCGTTCGGGCACGATCTCGCGCTTCACGAACTGCCGCGTGCAGAACGCTGACGGAGTTGCAGCCAACCTCGTGGTTGCGTTCCGGATGGCAGGCCCGACGTGCGAGGCCAACGGCTGTGCCATCACCGGAGCGAACGTCGGCTTCCGTCTCGAGAGCACCGTGCAGGGCATCATCGGCTGTACGGTCAACGGTGGGGTTCTCTTCGCCAATCACACCAGCGTCGAGATCGACACGACGAACTGTCGTGTGATCGGTCTTCAGAGCTCTTCGAGCACGGACGGCATCGTCGCCAAGACCGGAGCTGAGGCGACCATCACCGCCTGCAACGTCACGGGCACAGTGGGCGACGCGATCCGTGTCGACCTCGGTGCAGTCGATGTCGTCGTCGTCGCCAACAGGGTCAACGGCGGCGTCTTGAATATCCTCGAAGGCTCGACCGTGAGCGGGCACAACGTCTGATGGCAGTTTTCGACGACATCCTGGCCGGCACCCAGCTTTTCCCCGTCGAGGCGATCATCGCTGCGGTCGACGTCTGGGACGAGCTCGACCCAGGTACGCGGCCTACGCTTGCGGTCTACCTCGGTTTGACCGATCCCGAATACGCGAGCTGGGGCGGTCCGAGCACACGTATCGTACAAAACAAAACCTACACCACGGTCGGCAACGCTGCCGCGCTCCAGGCGGTCATCCAGGCGAGGATGTAGATGGCGATCCGTACTCCCATCTTCACCGGCCTCGCTGTCCAGCCCGACGGTGCTGGCGATGCCAACAACCCTGCTGCCTCGGCGCAGGAGGGACAGGCCCATCGCTTCTGGTCTCGGTGGACAGTCGCAGCGAATCTGCCCAACGCTGCAGCCAACGCTGCAAGCGCCGCGACCTACGATGCGATGCGACCTGGTGACGTCGCGCTCGTCGAGGCTGACGGAAACCTCTATCGGCTCGATGACCGAGGCACGGTCAGCGGATCCGATGCGGTTTGGACTGCACAGGCGGCGGCTGCAGCGGCTGCAGCTATTGAGAGTACTGCAGGGGCCTGGACCGTTCCGATCGGTGCTGCTGTCGGTGACATGCTCTACGCGACGGCGGCTTTTACGGCGGCGCTCGCTGACAATTCGGGCATCGGAACTGCTCCCGTTCTCGGGACGATCAAGGCCAAGCCCACAGGAGTCACAGCCACCGTCATCTACTCCGGTGAGGCCGCAGTCTTCGTCGGCCTGACAGTGGCGGCTGAATATTTCCTTGGTACGGCAGGCGGCATCGTCACGCCCGCGCCGGTCGCCCCGGCTGGGACCGTGGTACAACGAGTTGGAGTGGCAGCTTCGGCCACGGTCCTTCTGTTCCATCCCGACCCGACCGAAGTCGTGCTGTAGGAGAGAAACGTGGCTGTTTTCCGGATCGCACACGAGACCTCGCACCTTCCTCGGATCGCCAGGCAGGCGGGCGATGCCTTGGGCGCGGGACGGCAGGCTCCGGCCACGTCCACGGGTGTTCGCTGCAGTCACACTGACGGCACCAGGCACGAGTACCAATTCGATCCTGTCACTCGGGAATTCACCGTTCGCGACGAGCGCGCCATCCGGCATCTCGACGTTGACCCTCGGTTCACCAGGATCTCGTAGGAGAAGACATGGCAGACGCACTCGCACTCACCATTCAATCGGGACGGATCACACGCCTTCAGGCTGGTGATCGTCTGCTCGTACAGGAGGGAGCGGCTGGCGGCCTCGACGTCGATGCTGCCGGCCTGCTCGAGCTCGGAGCCTCGGTCGCGACTTCGATCACCATTGGTTCGGGTGGCGCAGGTGGTGTGATGACCACCGTGGCTGGCGACCTCACGGTCACCGGCAACGAAATCGTGAACGGCACCACGATCTTCAACGGTGCGACGATGCAGATCGGCGACGCGCTCACCGACACGCTCGAGATCCGTTCTGTCACCATCAACAACTCGCTCGCGGGCGCGGGCGTGTCGCTGCTGTTCGACGGAACAGTGGCGACGCATCTGCTCAGCCACCAGGCCGAAGCAGGCGCGGGCGCGGGCGGTGAGATCGGCATCCTCGGGCAGACAGGCGGAACCGGCGACGGCGCAGGCGGTATCGCCTCGATAGTCGGTGGCACCGGCGGCGTGACCAACGGAGTCGGCGGGGTCGCGAGCATTCAGGGCGGCGCGGGAGCCGGCTCAGGTGCCGACGGCGCGATCAATATTGGCACGGCCTCGGGCGACGCGATCAACTCGGGTCTTCAGACTACGCGCTGGACGCACACCGGCATCATCGACATCACGCAGGCCAGCGTGCTCTCGGGCACCGTCCGGGTCATCGAAGCGCTCGAGCTCAGCTCGACCGGGACCGGCGCTGAGACGGCCTCGATCATCGTCGGCAACGCCAGTCCCGATGGTCAGGTCGCGCTTGGACTCGCAGGTTCGCTGTTCCTCGACGGCACCAACGGTGCTGGCTACATCAAGACCGACGACACGACTGCGTGGAGCCTGCTCTCGAGCGGCGCCGGCAACACGCTGAATCAGGCCTACGTCGCAGGAAACACCATCGCGGTCGAGGTCGCCGACGGTCCCGTTGCCATCTCGAACAGCGAGGGCGTCACCGACGCGCTGACGGTCACGCGGAGCTTCGTCGGAGCGGGTCGGGGCCTGTTCATCGACATGGGCTCGGCAACAGCGACGACGGGCATCGGGCTCGAGATCGCGACCGGAGCTACTGCAACTGGTGATGCGCAGTTCATCAACAACGCAGGCTCGGGCGCCGCTTTCACGGTGCAGGACGGCGGCAGCGACGTCTTCGACATCTCGGGTGCGGGCGCGATCACGGTTGGGCCGACGGCGGGTCAGAGCTACACGCTCGATGTCTCGAACGCGGGCGTAATCTCGCTCGACGCGGCAACGGGTGCGATCAACGTCACCACGACCTCGGGCACGACCGCAGGTGCGGTCACCATCAGCTCGGTGGGCAACGCGGGACTCGCACAGAGCGGTATCGTGAGCGTCTTCACCGACGCAGCCAACGCGACTGCGACAGGCGCAGACGTTCGCGTTGGCACGACCAACTCGGTTGCGGGCGGCACGCCTGGCGGTGTTCAGATTCGAGCCGGCGAGGCGTTTACTGACGTCACCGACGGAGGGATCGACATCATCAGTGAGGTGCCGACCACTGGAGACGGATCGAACATCCAGATCCGTACTCGTAACGTTGGTGTAGCGGGCTCGATCGGCGACATCCTCGTCTACACCGAGGGCAGCAACGGGGCGACGATCGGCGGCATCACCATCCAGGCGACGGGGGCCGTAGCTTCTGCGAGCACCGGGGTAGTGAAGATCGAGGGCGTCACGCTCGACCTCGACGGAGAGACGGTCAACATCGACTCGCTCGTTGGAGGTGTCTCCATCGACGCGGCCACGGCCTCGAACTTCACCGTCACGACAGGACAGCTCGATATCGCCACGGTCACCAGCGGCGACGTCGTGGTCTCGACGACTACGGCCGGCGACATCCTCCTGAACAGTGCGGCCGAGATCGACCTCACCTCCGCGGGCATCCTCGACATCAACTCGACGGGTGCGGTCACGATCGACGGCAGCGCGGGCATCGCTATCGAGATGGCGACGGCTTCGACCTTCAACGTCACGACCGGCGCGCTCACCTTGAGCACGACCACAAGCGGTGACCTCACGCTCTCGACGACGACCGCGGGCGACATCCTCCTGAACAGTGCGGCCGAGATCGACCTCACCTCCGCGGGCATCCTCGACATCAACTCGACAGGTGCTGTCACGATCGACGGCAGCGCGGGCATCGCTATCGAGATGGCGACGGCCTCGAGCTTCAACGTCACGACCGGGAACCTGACGCTCTCGACCACGACGAGCGGTGACGTCACCATCTCGACGACGACCGCGGGCGACATCGACCTCAGTTCGGCCGTGGACATCAGCTTCGCCGCTCGCGGCCAGGCGGCCTTCGAGTTCAACGATGCGGTCGAGCTCACCTACGACGGTACTGCGACGAGCGTCATCGGCGCGCTCAACGAGCTGTTCGCTGGCGTCGGCGACGACCGCGCGAGCTTCACGAGCACGTCGGGTCCGATCCTCGCACAGAGCCAGGTGGTTGCCATCAGCACCACCGGTACGATCATTCTCGCGGACGCGGACGGAGCGGGCACGCTTGAGCAGCCGGTCGGTCTCGTCTTGGCGGCGGTCGGCGCGGCTGCGGCTGTGACGGTCGTGACCTCGGGCGAGGTCACCGTACCGGACGCTGCGTTCACAGGCTCCGTGCCGACGACGGGTGGATCGGGAGTCCCGGTCTACATGTCGACCACACCCGGTCTCATGTCGCTTACAGCTCCCGCCTCTGGTGGCGACACCGTCGCGCAGATCGGGATCGTCAGCTTCGCTGCTGTGGGCGTGAACACCACCAGGGTCGTGGTCGGCATCAACGTCGGCATCGCACTGTAGAGTCTTCGACCTGAATCCGGGGTCGGCTATAGTCGGCCCCGGAGGATCACTATGGCAGGAACACGACAGTCCAAGAGCGGCTCGGCAACGCCTCGCAAGAAGGCAGCGCCGAAGCCCAACGGAGCGCCGCCGGAGAAGTATCCGGTCGGCGCGATCGTCGAGCTCACAAAGAGCGACATCGAAACCCTCGCCGCGATGCGGCAGGTACGCGACGATCATCAACAGCACCTCGGCCTCGAGCGCGAAGCCTACCTTGCTCAGGAGCTCCAGCGGCTCACCGCGCTCCGCAAGGCGATGGACGAATACCAGAGCCTCGTCTTGGCAGTGAGCCGCAAGCTCAAGCTCCCGATGGACGGGGGCGAGGCCTGGCGCTACGAGCCCAAGCAGAATGCCTTCATCCGGACAGGGTGAGGTGTGGCCGTTGTTCAGCCGCTGAAGATTACTGGAGGTGTCATCAGTCGTATTCCTACGACCGATGACATCTCCATTCGTATTCTTCGGCTTGCTGACGGTGGAAGTCAGGACGGCTACCTCGAGCTCGACAACGGGGTGAGCGCTGCGGTCTCGGCCGCAAACGAAGGGCGCATCCGATACAACGCGACAGCGCAGACGTTTCAGGTCTCGGAGAATACCGGGGCCTGGACCGACCTGAGCAAGGGCATCTCGACGCCGGCTTACGGCGGTTTGAGCGTCAGCGGGAACGCGACCGCGACCACGTTCTCTGGCGCCAGCAGCTATTCCCAGGTCACCGTCTTCGACACGGCATCGCCGAGTGGCGACGTCACGGTCTCGGCAGCCAGCGATGACATCACGATCAACACAGCGGGTGACTACCTGATCGGCTTCAGCGCATCGCTCACCGCGGGCGGCGCCAACAACGAGTACCAACTCGCCGTGTTCGCCAACAACGGTGTGACGCAGAAAAACCTCATTTCGTCGCGGAAGGTCGGCGGCACTGGCGACGTGGGCTCGGCGGGTTCGGGGCTCCCCGTCACGCTGGCAGCCACCGACACTCTCGAGTTGTGGATCCAGAACATCTCCGCGGGCAATGCTGTCACGGTGCAAGATGCACAACTTTGGGTCTTGAGGGTGGGTTGAGATGGCAGTCGAGCAACCCCTCAAGATCACCGGCGGCGTCATCACTCGGATGCCTACGACCGACGACATTACGATCCGCGTCCTGCGCCTCGCGGATGGTGGCAGCCAGGACGGCTACCTCGAGCTCGACAACGGGGTGAGCGCTGCGGTCTCGGCCGCAAACGAAGGGCGCATCCGATACAACGCGACAGCGCAGCGGATTCAGATCTCGAACAACGCTGGGGCCTACGTCAGCATCCCGACGTCGGGCGGCGATCCGACCTCGCAGATCATCGAGGCCAACGGAAACATCACGACAACCTCGGGCACCGACGTCCTCGCGACCTCGATGACCGTCACGCCTGCTTCGGGTACGTACTTGGTCTGGTTCACCAGCTCGATGGGCGAGAACGCGGGCAACAACAACGTCTTCGCTTCGGTCTGGTCTGCGGGCTCGCAGGTGACGAGCTCGGAGCGGCAGAGCACGTCGGATCGCGCCGACGATCGCAACCCGTTCTGCGCCACCGCGCGAGTAGCCGTCAACGGCTCCCAAGCGATCGAAGGTCGCTGGCGCACGAGCGGCGGAACAGCAACGATGGGCCCCGACAGGAGCCTGATGATCCTGAAGGTGGCAGCGTAATGGCGAGCGGAACAAACCCTCGGGTCTACAACATCGCGACTGAGACCGCGAACGGCCGGGTGAACTCGGCCATGCTCACCGACGAGGTGATCGTGGCGGGGCTCTCCGTCGCGCTCGCCTACATCAACACCGAGAACGGCACGCTGGAGATCTTCTTCGCCGCGCCGCTCACCGGCTCGGACATCATCGCGCTCGACGCCGTGGTCCTCGCCCACCAAGGAGTGATCGTGAGCGCGATCTTCCGCATGTGGAAGAACGACGCTGTGCAATCGACCGCGCTGGAGACCTACCAAAGCGCGCTGCTGCGCACGCCCGTTACAGCGCTCGCGCCGGGCGCCTACCGCGTGCAGTGGTATTGGGAGACGCGCATCGTTGTGACAGGTCCGCTCAACTCGCGCTGCCAGACACGGATGGTCTACAACGGTACCGTGGTCGGGCAGTGCTCGTGCGGCACCGAGGGATGGATGAGCATGTCCGGCTGGGACCGCATCGTGGGCGTGGCCGAGGGCCTGCTCCCCACCTTCGAGGTGGAGTTTCGGCGCGATCCTGTGGTTGGCGGCAATGACACCTGTGAGATCCGCCGCGTCCGAATGTCTTTCGAGAAGATGGGATGACCATGACCCGTGACGAGCTCGTCGAAGCGATCCTCTACCAAGGGTCGCGTCTCAAGGATCCGCCCGAGAAGCTGCTCGAGCTCGCCAACCGCGTGGCCGACAGCTTCCGCCTCGAGACCGAGGTCGTGCTGCCGCTGCTCGGGCCGCGGGGATACGACCTCATCGACGAGCAGGACTACGTGTATCCGCAGGGCAAGCGCAAGGCCAAGCTCAACTCGCTGGGCCTGGTTACGAAGCGCGACCCCGCCGACATCACTCACGTCGTCTTCCACCAGACTGCAGTCGAGTTCGGCGTGAGCGCGAGGCAAATCGCTGCCTCCGGAGGTGACCGCACGCTCGCGCTCGCGCGCCGCGCGCTCGACGTCGCGTGCCATGTCTTCGCGAGCCGACAGGGATTCTACGTCAAGACCCACCCGCTCGTGGACTACATCCAGCACGGCAACGGCTACAACGCCTTCTCGCTCGGGATGGAGATCGACGGTCGCTACGCTGGCCTCGAGGACGACCCGGCGACGGTCGCGCGCGAGGACCTCAACACGACCTGGAAGGGTGACCCGACCGAGCTCACCGAGCAGACGATTCGGGCCGCGTGCGCAGCGCTGCAGTACCTCGTGATCGAGGGACGCAAGCAGGGGATGCCGCTGACCCATGTCGTGGCTCACCGGCAGAGCTCGCCCACGCGCCGGAGCGATCCCGGGCAGGCAATCTGGCAGGAGGTCGTGCTCGGCTACGCCGAGAGCGAGCTCGGGCTCCAGGTGGACCTCGACGATTTCCTCACCCACCGCAAGGGGCCGGGTCGCGCGATCCCTCACCAGTGGGACAGCCGCTCGCACGCTCGGTACTGACAGGTAAAAACCCCCCACTGCGCACCTTTGGGAAAGCGGCAGCAGGGGGCCGAGGAATCCGTATGGCACGGATCGGGGAAAGCCTATCCCTCGCGGCACTCCTCGTCCACGACCCAGAAGGTGTCCTCGGTGACGCCGCAGTCGACGACGCGCCAGTGGCAGTCGTCAGCGTGATCGTCCATGTCTCCTCCCCAATGGTGAGGGACCTCCTCGCACGGGCCGGCGCCGACGGTCTCGGGGTAGAGCTCGAGCGTGTCGCGCGCCCAGTCGATCGTCGAGAGCCAGCGCGGGCAGCCGTAGAAGCGCCAGCGCGGGTGGCCGGGGTTGTGAACGATCAGCTCGTCGCGCCACGCTCGAGGGCGCCGACCGTTGAGCGCGGTCCCCGCGAGCCAGCGCGAGCGCGTCTTGCGCCGGCCCTCACCAGGGTGAGGGAACACGCGCCGCGGCCCGTAGTTCACCATCATCTCGACCCGGCTCATGCGGTTGCGCTGGTAGTCGATGACGGCGAGGATCGCTGCAGCGCCATCCGGGTTCTCGTGCGTCGGCGGTCCTTCCTCTCCGTAGAGGACGCGCGCGAAAATGAGGAGCTCGTCGAGTGCGCCGGCGCGAGCGAGCGAGCGAGCGCGTACCCGTGCTTCTGGTTTCGACAACACCGTCTCGGCGAGCTCGAGGTCGCCGCGCCAACTGTCGCGTCGGCAGATTGGTCTGAAGTGCGGGCTCATGTAGGGGTTGAGCGCGCGAAACCGCAGTGCCTCAGCGACGGTGATCGCGTGAGCATCAGGCTCCTCTTCCTCGGTCGGTGTGGGGCACGAAACACCCGCATCGAATCCTCCGTCGAGGAGTATCTCGATGGGAGCAACCGGTCTGATCTCGGTTCGGGTTGGTGGGGGACTGCAGCCGCTGCAGTACGAAACGCAAACGGCTGCGATGACAACGAGAGCCAGCCCAGCGCCGTCGTCCTTGTGCATTCTTCCTCCGGGGAACGGGTGGCGAAAACCCCCGCGAACCCGGACCCCCGAAATGGGGCCAAGGCGCGGCGAGGATGCCGTCAGCCGGTTCGGGGCGTCCCGTTCCGGCGCATCATCGCGGGCCCGTGGTGGCCGTCTCACGGCAACCTCGTCGGCCCCGCCTGACGCGGGCTCTATGTGCTGATCGGGATCCTGTCGCGCCCCGGAGGAGGGTGCAACGTCCGGTCAGTGCACAGCGATGTTCAGGTTCGAGTCGTGTTCGACCTTCGAAGCCTCATCCTCGAAACCGGATGAACCTCGGTGAGCGCGCTTGCGACCGTCGCTCGTGCCGCGCATCTTCTGGCGCTTCGCGAGGTCCTCACCGTTGCAGAGCACGCAGCCGAGCTCGCCGTTGAGGTAGTTGTACGGGTGCTCGGGGCACTTCGGTTTGTCCATCTTGTAGCTGGGCACGAGCCAATCCTCCTACACGTCGACCCAGGTTACCAGAGGCCGGTCTCCCGAGGCGTGCTTGCGCCCGATCTTGCGCACCGTCATCTCGAAGAACGAGTAGTCCCGTTTGGGCCCCTCGCTCTTGCCATTGGCCTGCCCGAACTGCGGACGGGTGGAGAGGATCCCGATGCGGGTGAGTTTCACCCAGCGCCAGATTCGATCTCTGCGGCTGTTGGTGTGCAGGAAGTTGGTGACCAGGAGCCCGGTGATCCGCGGCGCGAGTCGGTTCTCGATGCACGCCTCCACAAAGTCCGTGTCGAGCCCGTCCGAGTAGGGAGGGTTCTGGTGCACCAGGTCGAACGGGCCGCGAGTCTTGGCGAGCTCGGGCGCGAACTTCAGGAAGTCCTCGTGGAAGACCTCGGTCGCCCAGCCGTGGCGACGGATCCACTGCGCCCGCGCGCGGCAGAGCTCGACCGCGGTCCAGTCGGCCTGCGGCGCGCTCTTGAGCAACGCGCCCTCGCCCGCGCTCGGCTCGAGCACGCGCATGCCGGGCCGGATGTCGGCCCAGCGCGCGAAGGCGTCCGCCACCTTCGGCCGGGTGAACCACTGCGATAATTCTTCGTTGGGAGGAGGGAGAGATAGATCTCCATCGAAGAGGTTGGTCTGAAGGCCCATGTCAAGGACTACCGCTTGCAAACCGGGATTCGTGGCTCGTTTTCTGGGATTCTCGACAGTCAAGGACGTTTAGGTCGAGTTTTTTCAACGGAAACGTCCGCGAGGGCAGTGTCCCGTTTTCTGGGCATTCTCGGCAACCGGAGCTTCTCGGGGCTTTTTTTGTCCCGCTTTTCTCCGCTCTCGATCTGGCAGGATCCGCAAGGGACTTTTGGTCGATTTTTCGGGGCCCGTTTGTCCCCTCCCTGATCGGAGAGGGATACGGAACCTTCGGGGTTCTGTCACCTCTCCAATCAGGGACGGGAAACTTATTGCCCCCCCAATAAGTTTCCCTGTCAGATCGAGACTTCCTCGTCGTCCCCGTCAGTGAGGTCGCCCTGGTTGTCGTCGGTCTCCGAGCCGGCCCCCGAGATGTCCCAGCCCTCCGCGGAGGGCGGGTCGTCGAGGATGGCGTCAGCCGGGTCCGCGGCGGGGGCGGATACGGGCCCGTCCGCGGGCGCGGGGGCCGTCTCATCGGCCGTCTCGGTCGCGCTCGGTGCCGTCATGGGTGAGGGCGCGGGTGCCCGGTCGACACCTTGGGGGAGCATCACGTCGATCGCTTTGGTGAAGCGCATCGACAGGTAGCAAGCCACTCGCGCCTCGGCGCGCGGGTCCTCGAGCTTCTCGATCTCCCGAGCGCAGCGGCGCATCGCGAGGATCTCATCGTCAGTCGTTCGTCCCATCAGTTTTCGATCTCCAGAATGTTGTCTTTGGCCTTGCGGATGCTCCGCACCGTCTCGAAGTAGCGCCCTTGGTAGAACAGGGACCACTCGTTGTCCTCCATCGAGTGCCCTCGCTCGAGGCGCCAGTCACGCCACACCAGATCGATCCAGAGCACCTTGCCCTCGCCGAACTGGGTCCGGTCGTCGTGGACGTGCTCGGCCTCGAACTTGATGTCCTCCCGCTTGATCATCCGAAGCGAAAGACTCGGAGGCTCGCTGCGGCGCGCGACATGATGTGAGCTGGAGCTTCCGAGATCGTGCGCCAGAAGTACGGACGCCCGGTCTGGTCGATCTGGATCGTGTCGAAGGCAATGCGTGGGTTGCTCTCCTTCGTGGCTGCGATCTCCTCGACCGTGGCCTCGCGGATCCAGTCCTGGGCATCGATCTCCGCGCACTCGTCCGCTGAGACCAAGATGGTGTAGTGGGGGTCAGGCATCGAGCTTTCTCCTTTTTGTTTCGTACTCTGCAATCGACGCCTCGGTGGCTGTCCGGATCGCGTCGATGTCGGAGATGGCGACGGCCGAGAGCAGGTGTGGGATCGCGTTGCGGATCCCGACTGCAATCGCTCCGGCGATCTCGCCGCGGGTCGCTGTCCTGGCTTCCATCGGATGCATGATGTTCGACTTCTCAGGCGGGAGCCCGAGCGCCTCACGCACCTTCGCCAGGATGGTGAAGTGCATCTCGTTCACGATCAGGACTGCCTTCTCGTCTTCGGTCAGGTCGCTCATTTTCGGTCCTTCGGTTCTTTCCAGCGCATCCTCGCGAGCGAGAAGAATTGCTTCTCGGTCGGACACGCGATCGTGTTGCCCTTCTTGTCGATCACCCGACCGTCCTGGCACTTCAGTTTCTGCACGTGGAGCGCTGTCACCAGCTTCTTGCTGAACGCGGCCGAGCCCGTGCGGATGGCGAAGATCGGGCCCCACTCGGCCGGCGGCCGAACGAGGAACAGGTCGATCTGGATGTCCATGATGTTGTCGTGCAGCTTCAGGTAGCGCGAGCCCTGGTTGAGCTTGACGAGCCAGTTCGCGTGGAAGCTCTCGGTCCTGTTCGCGAGCTCGATGGCCTCATCGATCCTATCGAAGGGCTTGCCCTGAACGACGCCGAAGAGGTCGCGCTCCTCGCACGGGTACATGCGAGGGATGGCGACGATCTCGATGTCGCCGACCAGCGCCTTGCCGCGGCGGATGCTGCCCGCGATGGCGATCTTCTCGCACACGGGCTCGAGGTAGTGCATGAGCATGTTCGCCTTCATGCGCGCTGCTTCGAGCGGGTGGGATCGCTTGGTCATCAAGCCTCCGGGTGCGCCCGCCCGGTGGATGACCGAGCGGGCGCGAATCCGTCTACGTGGTAGGGGTCAGCCCTTCGCCTTCTTCACCATGCGCGCGACCTGGTGCTTCGAGAGCCCCAGCTCCTTGCCGGCCGCGGCGTAGCTCATGCCGCCCGTGATCAGCTTCATCACGGCGTCGGGTGTGACCTCCTCGGGCTCCTTCTTGCCGTTGGTCTTGGCCTTCGCGCGCTTGGCGGCCCGGTGCGAGTCGACGTCCTTGCCCGCTGCCTTCGCGTCGGCCTTGTCCTGCTTCATCTTGGCGTCGGAGTCGATGCGATGCGTCGCGTCCTCGAACTCGGCCTTGCGGTCGATCTTGAAGCGTTTGAGGATCTGCCCGAGGAAGGGCGACTCCGCGTTGAACTCGGGGACGACCAGGAGCTCGAGGGCGAGCACCTGCACGTCCTTGATGGTGGCCGTGCGCTCGACGTTGGTCGTGCCAGGGACGAGCCCGAGTGCGTGCGCCTCGATGTAGCGATGGAGAAGCTCGGTGTTGGTCTCGTTGTTCTCCTTGTTCGGCATGAGCTTGCGGCGCTTGCACGCGAGGCTGATCGTGGCAGCCCACGACCGCGCCAGAATCCCGTGGGCGAGGCTACGCCAAAGCACGAGGTCACCGGGGAGCGCGGTCTTGTCGATGGAACGAGCGACGTCGTGCAGCACCTGGTGCTCGAACTGTTTCTTGATCTTCTGCGTCCGCTTCTCCGCGTCCTCGCGTTTGCTGCTCCCCTTCGCGATCTCGAAAGGATCGTTGGGCTTCGGCGCGGCCTTGGCTGCCTTCTTGACCACGGAGCGCTTGACGAGCTCGTAGATGGTGCCCCGCGGGCTGCGCGCGAGGAACACGTCGGGCATCCGGTCCTTTCCGATGATCGTGCGCCACTTCTTGCGCTTGCCGTCCACGTGGTCGTGCGAGTCGAGGTCGATCCAGTATCGGCTCGGGTAGGTGCCGTCGTAGGGGAAGGCCTTCTTCGTCTGCTCCTCGTCGAGGACGGTGATGCCCTTGGCCTCGGCCTTGGTGATGCGGAGCGCCCACGTCTGATCGCGCTTGGCCTGGTAGCAGGTGCTGTCCGTGCAGCGCGCTTCCTCCATGTCGGGGAAGAGCATGGTTGCCTTCGCCGAGTTCTTCGGGCACACCCCGCACGCCCCTGCCTTGGCAACGAGAAGCGCATCGTTGGTGTCGAAGTCGGCCTTCTTGAGGAGCATCGTGCAGTTGCGCTCGATCCAGTCACGCGCCATCCCGATCGTCGGCTCGCTGTGCTCGCCCATGCAGAGGGCAACGACCGCGCGCTCCTGGGTCTCCTCGTCGGCGAGACGGGCGATGAGCTCGGCAATCCCGAGCCGCATCCTGCCCTCGAGCAGCGCCTCCTTGCCGGACTTGCAGAGCTTGTCGAGCTGCAGCCGACGGTAGACGTAGCCGACAGGGCGGCCGATGCGGGCTGCGATCTCTTCGGGCTCCGCGCCGCGCTGGACCAGCCCGAGGTAGCCACCGAGCTCCTCGACCGGGTTGACGTCTTCGCGCTGGTTGTTCTCGACGATCATCGCGTCGAGGACCTCGCTGTCGGTCATCTCCCGGATGATGACGGGCACGACCTCGAGCTTGGCCTTGATGGCGCCGCGCTTGCGCCGGTGTCCGGCGACGAGTTCGAACTCGCCCTTCTTGTCCGGGTGCGGGCGCACGAGAAGGGACTGCAAGCAGCCCTGTCCCTTCATCGATGCAGCGAGCTCGTCGATCGCCTTGTACTTCTTGCGGGTCTGCAGCGTCGAGTCGTGAAGCTCGCGCGGATCCAGCCACTCGGCCGTTTCAGTCTCTTCGGTCATATGAACCTCCATGGAGAGCGGGGGAGTTGAACCCTCGGCGCAAGACAAAATGCGCCTCCTCCCTGTCCATCGATCCTGATGGTAAACAGGGCGCTCTCCGTACACGGCTTTTCGAGGGCAGGCGCCGCGACCTGTAATGCGCCATCCCTGACGCCCTCTTCTGTCCTTTTCGGCTCCTACTCCCGCACACCGAGTACGTTGAATCGGAGAGGGTGGGCCGGGGCATCGTGGCGCCCGAGGGAGGACAGGGCCCGTCGTGCTCACTCGAGATCGAGTGCGTGAGCTACGACTTCGTTCGCGACCTCGTACTGCCTCTTCTTGTTGGTTCGGATGATCTTGAGCATCTTCAGCTCCTCGAGGTGCCGCGCGACCTGGGTGCTGTGCATCATGAGTTGGGGGGTGAGATCTCTCGGCGTGTTGAAACCGAGGTGGATCTTGCGGAGCATCGTGCATCTCACATACGGCATGCTGTCGAGCATGAGGCGGTAGATGATCTCCTCGACCGTCAAGGTATCGGACCCGAGTGCTTTGGCGGCTAACGCGATGACCAGGAACTGCCCCATCAGTCGCGTGCCCATCTCTCCAACCTCGAGCGGGAACTCGATGTTGCGTGTGTACCGATCGCGCGTCGCCCCCGTGCGAACACGGGAGAGTGCGATGGCGGCGCCTTTGGCGACCTCGATGGTCGAGCGCTTCAGCTTGCGCTGATTGGTGTCGACGTCCTGGCCGAGAAAGGTCCCGGCAACCTGCTTGAGCGTGTTCCGCATCTGGCCCTTGCGGGTCGCAGAACCAAGCACTCGCTCGAGCAGGTCTTCCTGGTCGATCATGTCGATCCGCGGCCGGAGGTAGAGGAAGCGCTCACCGAGCGCGCCCTCCATCTTCCGTGCGGACTCGATGGCGAGTGTCGCGCCACCGAGCATACCGAACTTGCCCTTCCACTCGACCTTGCCCCGGCCGTGCGCGCGGGTGAACTGCCCGTTGTACGCCGACCGCAAGAAGGAGAACAACGTGCTCCTCGCGTCTGCGTTCAGCTCCGTGATCGCGCTCATGTCCTCGACAATCAGGATGTTGTTGTCGAGCTGGTAAAGCAGCGAATCGCTCCCGTCCCCGAACCCCGACGCGAGCGCGTAGGGGGTCAGGGTGGAAACGAAGAGAGTGGTGTCGCTCCCCGTGAGCGAGGTGAGGAGCTCGGTCTTACCCGAGCCCGCCGGGCCCACGATGAGCGCCCACACCGGGTCGCTGTCCCACCTGTTCGCCAGCACGATGCTGTACAGGATGCGGACGAGGAGGGGGTCGTTCTCGAAGTGGAGCCAGGAGTAGTAGTGCTTTTCAACCTCCGAGAAGTCCACGTTACCTCCGGAGGAGCGGAGACGCGGGCCCCCCACTTTCCCCCCGTCGAGAGGGTTGTTGCAGGGCTACAGAGCGACGGGTCGCAAGGTGTCAGGGGGGCAAGACATAGCTTGCATTTTGAGACCCAGCAGCCGAGCGCCTACGACGGGGGGAAAGTGGGGGGCCCGCGAGACCGACCCCCACGGTATCAGATCTCGACGGTGCCCGCGTCGGCCGCAGGCGTGTCGCCGGAAGGGAGGCTGGGGGTGTCGCCGGGGGGATCTCCGGCGGGTGCTCCGGCGGGTGCTCCGGCGGTGAGGTCCATGTTGACCCCGAGCCACGTCTCGGAACTCTTGTAGCTCTTGGTGCGGAGGTTGGTGCGGCCCTGGTAGGTGTCCTCGAACGTGTCGGCGATCACCATGTCGCCGGTGAGGTTCGGCACGCGCGAGCCCGAGGCTTCGCCCTTGACGGCCTTGATGAGCTCCTTGAGCTTCCAGAGGGCCGCTTCGCCGAGGTTGAAGATGTCGAAGACGCTGCGCCCGATGTAGCCCTCGTTGGTGTCGTCGGGCGTGTCGAGGATCTTGAACTGGATGTTGATGAACTTGACGGAGGGGTCGTTCTTGCGCCCCTTCATCTCCATCTTGGCGATCTCGAACAGGTAGCGTCCGGGGGGCGGGTCGCCCGAGTCCGGAACGTTGGAAAGGTCCTCCCCACCGGGGAGCTCGAAGTCGTCGAAGTCGTCGCTCATGTGCTATCTTCTTTCGTCGTCAGGGTTTCAGTTCTGGGAGGCCAGCGTGTTCGCGCTGGCCTCTTTCTCTTTCGGTACCGCGGTCTCGGCGGGCAGAGCCGCCGGCACCTCGAGACCGATCATCGTGCGCTGGATGTGCTTGAGGTCTGCGACCTCACGCGGGGCCAGGCGCCCGCTGCGGTCGCCGCCGAGGATGTCCCCGCCGAAGACCTCGATGAAGCGCTTCCCCTCCTTGTCGGCGTCGAGCCGCAGGAGCGCGTCGGCGTCGCCGATGAAGCGTGTGTAGGACTGGCCCGAAAGGGCAGGGATGACGCGGCCGGTCTCCTCGCGGTTGACCCGCTCAGGCTTCATGAGGGCGGTCACGACCACGTTGGCCCTGACGATGTTCAGGAAGTCCGCGATCTCGGTCATGTGCCCGAGGTTGATGCCCCAATCGACCTCGGTCGTGGCGTCTCGGACGTACTCCTCGCGCGTGTCTCTCGCGTCGGGGTTGTTGACGTGGATGCGTCGGGCCTCAGCGATGAGCTTGGTCTGCGCGTGGGTCGCGGTGTCGAGCGCGACCCAGATCCTCGAGCGCGGGATGCCCTGCTTGTAGAGCGAGGCGACGATGGTGCGCGCTTCCTTCATGTCCGAGCGGAGCTCGCGCAGGTTCTTCGGGTACGCGATGGCGAGCTTGCCCTTGAAGACCTTCGGCTCCTGCTTGACGGCCATCGTGCCGCCGTCGGTCGAGAGCATGATCACGAAGTCGCCGTGTTTCTTGACGAGATCGAGGATCAGCCGGGTTTTCCCGATCTTCCCCTCCCCGTACAGGAGCAAGGCGACCCGTTCCCCGAGCGGGTCCGAGTCGAAGTTTTTGGTGAATCCCACAGACAACCTCCGATGTTTCGTACCCTACATTCCGGGGGCCACCCGGAGGGTACGGACGAGCACCATACGCCTCGCCACCACGACGGGGCAAGGACCGAACACCTACTACACGGTAGGGTGGCGACCCGACGCCGATTCCCACCCTGGAAGCGTTCTGAACTCGACCGTGTGCTTGCCGGTACGCGCGAGCTCGCGAGCGTGGTCGATGCCCATGTGCATCCCGGCCGAGGTCCCGAGGTCGGTGTAGACGACCGTCTTCTCTGCCGCCGAGCGCCAGCGGAATCCTGCCAGGATGCCGAGTCGCCGCTCCTCGCGGATGGTGTCGTCGAGGATACCGGGCTGGGTGTAGAGGAGGTGGCTGGCGAAGGGTGCCTCGTCGCGGGAGAGGCAGTCCTTCACGCAGGCGCGTGCGTACTCGATGTTGCGCTCGACGTCGCCCGCGAACGGGCTCTCGATGACGACACAGATCATTCGACGTCTCGCTTTCCGCAGCCGTAGAGGCGCACGACAACTTCGGGGGGTGCACCCTCGAGCGTATGTCCACCGATGTTTACCTTGGTCACGGGTTCTCCTCTCGCAGCGTCATGCGCCGCACGATCTCGTTCGTCGAGTCACCCGGGCGCTGCTCGCACATGATCGCGTAGTCGCACCCTGTGCAGTCCGAGTAGAAGGCTGGCATCCCGGCCGCGTGGAGCGCGGGGAGCAGCTCCATCTTGGTCCGCATCTGCCGGAGCACGCCTTCGACGTCCATGTGGTCGCGAGTGATCTGCAGCCGCTTCATCGTCTCGCCCGGCTTCTTGTTCAGGTGCTCGACGATGCGGTCCTCGAATGCAGCCATCGTCTCGCCACCCTTCCTCGGGCGGTTCTGCGGCTTCTTCATCAGCAGCGAGACGTACCGCGTCGCGCCCGGATACCCATGGAGCAGGATGGCCGCTTCGTGGGCAGCCTTCAGGTGCGTCATCGGCTCCTTGCCGTAGCGCCACGAGTACACCGTCCCGCCGTCCTTGGTGACGGCCGACGCGAATCCTCGGTACCACTGCCCCTCGAACTCGAACTGAATCGATTGGTCGCAGTCGACCGAGCCGACCGCGTAGGCGTGGTGCCCGTCGGCGTAGAAGCGCAGGGACGCGCGCACCTTGGCGCGGTTGAGCGGAGAGATGTCGGAGCGCACCGAGTCGAGGATCAACTCGGCGCCCAGGTCGATCTTCGCCCGCGCCATGTTGAAGGCGCTGCTCACCCTCTTCCAGCTCGGCTCGCCGGCGGGAGGCTTGAGGAACTTCTCGCGCTTGAGGTGGTACTTGCGCGGGCACTTCTCGAGGAGGTTCGATGCGCCGGGCGTGATCGCGTTTTTGCCCTCGCGCTCCTCCTTGGCGGCCTGCCGCTGCTTCCACAGCACGAGCTCGCAGACGAAGTGGTTGTCCTTGCGGCACATCTCTGCATCGGGGAGCAAATGCATACATGCCTTGCGTCCGAGCTTGCGGTGCTGGACGAGGCGAAAGTCGTTGCAGAGCTCGCGGCACTTCGCGACGGTGAGGGTTACCTTGCCCATCAGACTGCGATCTCCTCCCTCGCTCATGTCTCTGTCCCTCCTGCTTCGTCGAGAACGCGCCCGCGGGCTGCGTCCAGAATCGCGAGCGCACGGATGACCATCATCCGAGCGGTGCCCTTGAGCTCCTGGTCGTCGAGGAGCGCAAACCGCGCGCACGTCTCGACCTCGAGCAGCCCCTCTTGGGCCGACCGCACCGGGAGGTCGTCGAGCCCTTCGCGCGGGATGTCCGCGGGACAGTCCGGGCACGAGTGCTTCATGCGGACGAAGACGCGCCTGGCGCCGCGGAGCTTGTACTCGGCGACGGTGCGCCACCCGAGAGGCATCTTGCGGATCTGCATCGCCTGGATGCCGCAGTGGTCGCACCGTAGGAGGATCATCCCTTTGTCGCATTCTTCTGGATGTTGGAGGTGACGAGTGCCTGGCACACGCCCGCCAGGTAGGCCCAGAACCGGATGCCCGGAGCCCGGCCCGACCAGCGCATGTGCGTGTTTTCCGAGTCGGGCGAGTCGATGACGACCACGATGAGCGAGTCGGCTGGTGCGTCGGTGATCTCGCGCAGGATCTGATCGCGCGAGGTGTTCAGGCTGCGTAGCTCACCCATCAGCCTGTCTCCTCGAGCTGGGTGCAGACCATGCGGGCCCGGCCGACCGGGCAGGTGCGGCAGAACTGGAGGGCGGCTCGACGGATCGAGTTGCGAACGGTCAGTTTGCCTCGCGGGATCCCTTTGCCCGACTGCACGATGGTCTGCGCCTTCTGGTAGCGGTCGATACACGCGGCTTCGGTGAGCCGGCTCTTGTACGGGATGCACTCGATGAGGATGGGGAGCTTCATCGGTCCCTCTTGAGGGATGAGCGGTGGATGGTGTTGGTACCGCGTTGGGTGCCTAAGAAGGTTTGAATCTCGACGAAATGCGGAGGCCCCCTGTCCTCTACGACCTTTGCCTTGTACTTGCGGCGACCGTCCTGGCCGATGACGACCACGACCTCGCCGGGAATGAAGGGGATGATGGGCATCAGTTCGGTTCCTCTTTCTTTGGGTTGAGGCGGAGCTTGATGGACAGGTCGTCTTCGGACGCAGACGCGACGAAGGCCTCGTCGTAGACGTTGCTGCACATCTCGAGGAAGACGTCCTTGGGCATATCGGTCTCGGCGGACACCACCGAGCTCAACCACAGCAGTGGCGCGATGGCGTCCGCAGGACTCGGGGGCTCGTCCGAGCCGATGGCCTCTTCGAGGAGGTCGGCGAGCCCCTGCCAGTATTGGTCGGGGGTCACGACTCCTCCTCGATGCGGATCCCCTTCACCGCACGCGCGACATCGAGCAGCCTGCGCTCGAGCTCGGTGTTGCGATGGTGGAGGCGATCGCGCTGGCGCACGAGCTCGCCGACGTGGTTCTGGATGGCGAGCCAGCGGTCGGACCCAGGCTGGTATGCCGACAGCTCGGCATCGGGCAGCATCCCGCCGATCGCATCGAGCACCTGCTCGGCCATCTCGAGATCCTCGACCACCCCGTTGTTCAGGGGGCACGAGGCGTCGTGAGTCCCTGCGACGTGACTGCACTTCGGGCACTTCTGCATCACTGGATCTCCCCGAATCGAGGTGCGGAGCACCACCCGTAACTATGCGGAATCATTACGTTTTTTCGCCATTTGAGGGGTCTGCCGAGAATGGCAGTTCTCGGTCAAGGGATGCTCGGACCCGTGTGCGCGTCGGCACGACGTCTGCGCTTCGCAGTCGCCTGGCGCTTCATGTACTCGGGGTCGTCGCGGTATCGGGCGTCGACCATCAGAACTCCTGCCCGCACACGGGGCAGTAGGACTTGCCATCGACCTCGGGCCAAGTCTCTCCAAAGCGCGCGTCGCCGGCGCAGTACGCATGCGGCGCCTCGCACTCCTTGTCGGGCTGGCAGTCGGCCTCCACGCACGCATGACAGAGCGCTTCCCCCGGCTTACCGAGCCCGATCTCCATGCAGTCCCGGCAGGCGCACGGAACGTACCCTTCCCCGACGTGCGACGTGACCGGGACACCATCGAGGGTGCGCGAGGCGGGCCGCAGACCGGGCCATGCGGACCCGGACGGGCGCGCACCCGTCGGCGCGTTGGGGCCGTCTGACGGCATCCTGTTGGGTCGGTCGCTCATTCGGTCTCCACGTAGATGCCGATCTCCGGCTGGAGAGACGGCATCGGGTCTCCGCAGCCGTCCAATGCGATGGCGAGCTCGGTGAGCTTCATCGCAGCCTCGTAGAACTCGTCGAGTTGCTCATCGAGGTCAATCATGAGAGGGAAGCCCTCGCGGTTGTACTTCGCGATCCGGGCAGCGACAGCAACGGCAGCATCACGCTTGCTCATGTTCCCTCCGGGAGCTTGACGTGCAGACGCGAGTAGTTCGCCGCACTGCGGTTCTTGGTCTCGACGGCGTAGATCGCCACCCACGACTCCCAGGCCGACGCGACCAGCTTGTGCCCGGCCGGGCATCGGACAGGCCCTTCGGGCGCGACCACCTCGACCCAGCCAGGCGCGATGCGCTGTGTCTCGAGGCGGTTGACGGTCAGCAACACTTCGCCCACGTCCTCGTGGAGCGGAGCGGGGTCAGCGTAGAGCATGAGGATCGGGTTCATCGAAGGTCCTCTGTCGGGTCGTAGTAACGCTCGGCGGGTTCCTCGACCTCGGGCACGATCTCGACCTTCGTTGGGCTGCCGCAGTAGGACCCGACGAGCGCGAGGAGCATCAGCGACCGAGCCGTGCCCACCCCCGCACGCGACGAGCGCATCACGAAGCCGGCCAGCGAACCGCACGACCTGCAGGCGTGGAGATCTTCGGCCGGCGTGTCGCAGTCCACGCAACGTGCCTTCACTCGAGGTTCCACCCGAGCCGGAGCCCGGTGTCCTCGAGGAGCTTGTCGAGCCAGCGCTTGATGACGGTCTCGGCCGACTCGATGCAGTCGAGCGGACCGTCGATCCCTCGCAGGTAGATGCGACACTGCACGTCTTCGTCGATCACGGAATCGGCCGGAGACACTGCGACGATCTCATTCACGAGCACTGCCCCCTCATAGGTGGCTTCCCCATTCCGGTGCCAGATGAAGGTGATGACGGAAGGCGGATTCTTCATCGGACGTCCTCGATGCTCACGACGCCGCTGGCCTTGAGCACGGCGACCGCACGCGCGAGCTCCTCGGCCTGGAGCCGGTGCTTGCGCACGCGGTCGATCGACGCCTCGGTGTGGGGGTCGAGCATCTCACCCATCTTCAGCTCCAGCGCGTTCGCCGTCGCGATATGGTCGCGGCGGCACTTGTCGAGCAGGTCGATTGCGTACTTCATGAAGCCTCCCTTTCCTCCTCGGAGATCTCGGCCGCAAGGCCGGGGTTCTGGTCCAGCATCTCGAAGATGAACTCGCGCTGCGGGACGATGCGCGTCTCGGCAGCACGGGAGGTCACGATGCACTCGGTACCGCAGATCTTGCAGCGGTACGTCACCTCGAGCGCGAAGCGCGTCTTGGAGATCGTCTTGTGCTTCGTGATCTTGCCGCGGACCGGGTGGCCCTTGTTGCATCGTGCGAAACAATCCGCGGGCAGCGGCTCGAGCTTCGGCCGCACCTTCTTCTCGTCCGGCCAGTTGCACTGGTACTCGCTGTTGAGGCACCGGCCGCGCACGACCGGCATCGAACATCTGGGACATCGCTTCCTACGCGCCACGGCTTCCTCCTCGTTCCCCCACTACGACGTAGGGTGGTCATCTGTCCGAAGGTGAGCCGCCCTGGCATCCTCCTGCCAGTGCGCGAGCTCGCTCGCGGTCCAGTCCAACCGGACCGGGAAGCCCTCCCGGTGCGCGAGCTGGTGGGCAAGCTCGGCCGGGTCGATCGAGACGAGGCGGCTCTTGGCCTTGTAGTCGATCGACTTCGCGATCGTCTCGATGGGGTGGTGCTTGCCCGTCCGAGCCCGACACCACACCGATGGGTCGAGCCAGCGCGAGCTCGGCCGGAACAGGAAACACAGCGTCCGGTCGATCTCCAGCGTCGCATCCGCGATCGTGAGCAGCTCGAGGATCGCCTTCTGCTGTGCCGGTGCGTTCCAGGCGACCGGGATCGCGCCGCGCGCGAAGACCCTCGCTTCTTCGAGGAAGGGGAACAGGTCGGCTCCAGCGTTGGTGCCGATCACCTCGCTCCACCCCTCCTGCTCCTCGCCCCTCTCGACCCACGTGAGGGTGAGGCGCATGGACCACTGATCGCCGTCGACCTCGACGCCGAGCAGCGAGAGCTCGTGCCAGGGACGGGTGGTGATCTGCTCCACCATGAGCTTGTCGAGGGGGTTCATGCCGACTCCCGGTGGCTGTACCAGAGGAAGCCGCCGTCCGTCGGGCACTCGGCGACCTGGACCTTGCCCTCGAGGATGAGGTGCTTGCAGTCGTGGGTGCCGTCCCTGGGACACGGCGCCGTCTTGGACCCGAGCACCTTCACGCGAGCGCCGCCGAGATCGGGCGGGAGCGTGACCCAATCAGGCACCTCGGCGAGGATCGCCATCTTGGGATCGTCGTCGCTCTGTGCGAAGTCGAACCCCGCTTCCTTCGTGAACCATTCCATCACTCTTCCTCCTCCAATTTGGCGATCAGGTGCCTGATTCCGATCCACGAGAAGCCCTCGATGTTCGGGTTCAAGTCGAGTGCCTGATGCAGTCTACGCACCACGTTGAGTGCCAACTTCAGATCGACCTGCTCCTTGTCGTTGAGACGGATCCCGTGCGCGAGCCGGTCGAGCCGGTCAAGTCCGTTCAGGATCTTGCTGTGCCTCTCGCACACGGGAAGGTAGGTCTGCCGACGAGACATACGCATGCAGATCGCGGGCGCGCTGCAGTGCCCCCAATCGCAGTCCGATCCGCTCATGTCTTCTGGAAAGTCCCCGAAGGGGATCAGTTCAACCATCGCCATCGCTGTCCATCCTCTCTGCGTACATGCGAGCGATCATGCGCTTCGCGTGTTCCTTGCTGGTCGCGCCGAGACACCACGGGCAGGTGACGAGGGACTCGTCGCCGACGCAGATCGCGTTGCCCCGCTTACCATCGAGCCACGGGTGCTTGAGCTCGCATCGCAGTGCGAGCTTGTCGCCCGTCACGAGGACGAGTGCGTGGATCCCAATGATGCTCGCCATGCAGTTCCAGGTGCGCCCCCGAAGGGGGGAGGCCGACGGTACTGTGGCCGGTCAACTGCGGACACAGTGGGTTGAAGGGAGGTGTCGGCCTCCCCTTTCGAGGGCGCACAGATCAGGCTCGGCTCACCATCGCCTTGCGGTCGAGGATGGGCAAATTAACCGGCTTCATGTCGAGCCGATCGACGAACCACTCGGTCCTCGCGTTGAAGCGCTTCATGCGGTCCTCCGAGCACTTGCACTCCTTCGTCGGGTGCCCGTGCCAGCCGCAGGGGCACGGGTTCATCGCAGCGATCACCACGGGCCTCGATGGCATCTGGATTCTCTGGAGCCTTCCGAACTCGATGCTTCCCTTCGCGACACACGCCGCGATCCCGTCGAGGCTGCTGCGGGCGAACTCGGACACCTCGTCGAGGAAGAGGATCCCCAGGTGCGCGAGCGTGACTTCGCCGGGCCGAGCCCGAGGCAACCCGCCTCCGGTAAGGCTCACCTTGCTCGCCGTGTGGTGCGGCGCGCGGAAGGGGCGCATGAGCGGGTGCGTGTGCCAGTCCCGGCCGAGCCCGGCCGCGCTTCGGATGGCAGCGACCGACATCGTCTCGACGTCATCCATCGCTCCGAGCTCGTTGGGAATGCGCCTCGCGATCATGGTCTTGCCCGAGCCGGGGCTCCCGATCATGAGGACGCTGCTGCCACCTCGAGCGTGGAGCGACACCTCTTGGAAGGCGTCCATCAAGTGCAGCGGCAGATCGCGCACGGTCGGCATGTGATGCCTGACGTGCGGGTGAGGATCCTGCGTCGGCGGCTCGCTGAAGACCCCGTGGAGCACGTCAGCGATGTGGCTCACCGGGACGAGGTTCATGCCGCCCACGATCTGCGCCTCGTGCCAGTTCTGCCAGGGGATGATGACCCGCTGGATCCCAGCGCGCCGCGCTGCCAGGAGGATGGGCACGATCGCGCGCACAGGCCGGACGTCACCCGAGAGGCTGAGCTCGCCGACGACGACAGCATCCTCTTCGTGACCGATGAGGTCGAGCGCGATCGCGAGGTCGAAACCGGGGACGCTTCCGGGGATCTTGTCTCGGACCCCCCACAGCACGTTTTCGATCCTCGACGCGATATCCAGGTTGCCGAGCGCCGAGCGCACGCGGATGCGTGTCTCGCGTGCCGAGTGTACAGAGAGCCCCTGGCGGGCATCCCCGACATCGACGAGCACCCCTTCGATTCCTTGGCAGTATCCGGTCTTCATCAGTTACCCCTCGCCCCCGGCAGCAGCCGGGTGAAACGTCCCTTGGTCTCGCCCCGGCAGTCCCACTCACCGAGGATCGGCTTGCCGCCACGGGTGCGCGTGAAGATGTTCAGCGCGCTCTTGGAGACGCCCTGGAACTCGCCCATGATGATGAGCGCCTCGCGCGGCTTCACCTTCTCGCGGAACCGCTCGTAGTTGTCGCCCTCGTCGAACCACGCATCGAGCTTGTCGGGGTCGGCCTCGGGGAAATGCTTGCGCACCGACTCGGGCGTGGTGTCCCGAATCCAGACTTCGCTCTGCTGCAGCACGCCCGATGCGTCGAGGTCGACACAGAGCTTGCGCACGAGCCCGAGGAGGTGGTGCTTGGCGTGCTCGCCGTCCATCCCCTCGGGCATGTTGGGAACGAAGACCGGGAAGACCGTCTTGCCCGCCTTGCCGGTGTCGGTGTCGATGTTCCCCAGGATGAGGAACTTCTGAATCACCTTCCCGTCGCTCATCAGGAAGCGCTCCGCGAGCGCCTGGTGCTCGGCGAAGATCCGGTCGAACTCGTCTTGTGTCCAGAGACTCACGGCTTCCTTCCAATCAGTCCCATGTCGAGGAAGCTGGAGTAGCTCTCCTCGGCGACGATCACGTGGTCGAGCACCGGAATGCCCATGAGCTCGCCAGCGCGAACCAGGCGCTCGGTGAGCGCGATGTCCTCCGCGCTCGGCGTGGGCTCGCCGCTCGGGTGGTTATGGAGCAAGACCATCCCCGAGGTCGCGCACTTGAGCGCGACGCGGAGGACATCCGAGGGCGCGACCCCGCAGGCCGAGAGCCCGCCGACCGAAGCCGTCCACCAGCCGATCGGCCGGTGCTTCGCGTCGAGGCAGATCACGACGAAGTGCTCGACCACGAGCTCGTCGAGCCCGAGCTTGCGAGCGAAGGCGTCCACGTCGCGCGAGGACTTGAGCCGGTCGAACCGACGGCGCGGCCCTCGGTAGACCACCGAGAGCTCGCGCACGTAGTTCGGGCCGAGATCCTCGACCTGTTCGTAGAGGGTGCTCATGCGTTGCTGTTCCTCTCCAGCGCTTCGAGGACCCACGTCGGCGGGTCCCAAGCGTGACCGCACCCGTCTTCGCCCGCGTAGCAGACGAGCTGGTGAGTCCCTCCCGAGCGCACGATGCGGGTGACCCCGCAGTCGCTCCAGTGGGTCTCCCCGCTGGAGTAGTCGATCCTCGGTGGCTCGCCGTCCTTGGCAGGGATGATCGTGTTCACGTAGATGGCAGCTTCCTCGAGCTGGATGACGTCCTCGCTGCCGCACTTGGGGCACGCGAGGCGCGTGACGTTTTCCTCGGTCATGAGAGGTAGGTTCCAATCTGGTACTGCTCGCCGTCGTCGCTGAGGTTGATGACGACACCGCTGAAGAACGAGTCGCCGTGCGAACCCTGCCAGCCCTCGATACCGCCGACCATGAACTGGCTGAGGTGGTACCAGGTACCTCGGTAGTGGATGAAGCCGTCGCAGTCGTCGTCGTCAGTCCAGTCGAACTGGTCGTTGAGCACTTCCTCGGGCACGTCGGCGCGGTAGACGAAATCGCGCCAGTTGAGATTCGTGATCACGCGAGGGTCGCTCACGACGTCTCCTCCGGGAGGGCGATGACCTCCTCGACGCGGACGTGGCTGCCGAACACCCAGCCGTTGCGCACGAGCGCGAACGCCAGATCCACGGCGAGGAGCCTGCGGTTCTTCTCGCTCATGCGCGGCGTGGTGCGCCGGAGTTGCTTGAGCAGGACCATGCAGGCGCCGTCGTCCTCGGTGGACGTGCGGTCCTGCATCTGCTTGTACTCGGACGGATCAGCCATCGAACACCTCCGTCTCGAGCTTGGTGACGGTGGCCTCGATGTCTTCGACGAGGATGTCGTTCGAGGACGGGTCGACGAGGGTCCAGTTGTTCTCCTCGATGGCAGCCTTCATCGCCTCCTCGGGCGAGGAAGCGGAGAGATGAGTCACCGCATTGACCTCGACCTTGCCGTACACGCCGTAGGTGCGATCAGGCATCGACGTTCTCCGGAGGGCGCTCGGTGGGAACCGGCGGCAGGTTGTAGTGCTGACGCAGCAACCTGCGCTGCTCCGGCGTGAGCGCCTTGCCTGCGGTCCACTTCCGCTTCGCCTTGCTCGCGCGCCGCGCTTCGGCCGCGTTCGCTCGGCGGTTGTGCCGCTGTCCTCTCGAATTCTTTCCGGCCATATTGGCCTCCCTTCAGTGCGTCAGCCCCGACCTCGAAAGGCCGGGGCAAAACGCACCGTTCAATTTCGCGCGTACACGCGCTACCCCATGGGGCTACTTCTCTCCGAGCGCTTCCCCGATCGCGGAGATCGCGAGGAACAGGCCCTCGCGTCGACCCACGAAGTAGTGCCGGTTGAACGATGCTCGCTCCCTTTTCTGGTCCTCCGTGAGGTTCCTGTGCGCCGCGGTCTCGTCCGAAAGATCGGGCGGGTGATCTGCCTCGTTGTGCAGGAGCTTACGGAGCATGCGCAGGACAGTGCCTGTGTCGGTTCTGACGGCCATGTTGGCCTCCCTTCAGTGCGTCAGCCCCCGCCGATTACTCGACGGGGGCGCGACACGCGAGCGCAACGAATCAGATCCAGACCGGTCACAGCCAGGCGCCTCGGTCGAGCAGTTCGCTCGTCGGGATGGGCTCGCACTCGCTCAAGACCTCGATGGACTCGTCCATGATGACTCCCTCGAGCTCGTACCACCGACCCGCCTTGACCGAGTTTTCGATCTTGAGAAGCTCGTTGTCGATGCGGCGGATCTCTTCCTGGTGCTGCGCCTTGAGCGAGCGCATGAACTCCAGGTGGGTGCAGATCTCGTCCGCGATCTCGCCGTGCTTCTCGGCCATCGCGTCGTCCTCGTTCTCGAGCGCGAAGACCTCGTTGATGAAGTAGACGCCGCGCGCCCACCCCTGCCCGCTGTCGTCCACGCGGAACGTGTGCGGGCTGTTGATCTTCCACTCGACGAAGTACTCCAGGTCGCACCCGGCCTCCGCGATGGCGGCGCAGCAGACGGGCTGCATCCCGGTGATGATCCCGCTGTCGACGACCTTGCGATCGTCGAGCATGACGAACACTTCATCGCCGACCTTGAGCTTTTTTGCGCGCTCGCGGCGGCGTTCAATCTCAATCGCTTCTTTCATCTCGCCTCCCTTCAGTGCCACAGCCCCCGCCGATTGCTCGACGGGGGCGCGACACGCGAGCGCAACGAATCAGATCTCGGCGCCGGGCTGCTTCGCGAGCCACGACAGGACGAGCCGGTTGCGATGCCTGCGACACCTCCCTGACCCATCGGCAACGTGTGACGGGCAGTCGCACGTCTGCGTGGGCACGGGACAGGAACTCGCGTACTCGTCCCAGTAGGTCCCAAGCTCGCGGATCGAACCCGCGTCCATCGCACGGCTCCAGGCATACTGCGCGCCGGGCGTCTTCGTCCACGCCAGGAACCGCTTGCCCTCATGAACACGAAGCGCCTCGAGACTCATCCCGTGCGCGCCGTAGGTGAAAGCATCAAACAACTCGTCGGTGATCGGCCGCTCGGGGCCACCGCCGTAGTCGTCGGCCTCCGGGTAGCGGAAGTGGTACCAGCGATCCCATTCTGGCAGCCCGTCCACGAAGCATTCGTAGCAACAGTATGGACCTATGTTCTGCTCGGGATTCCTGTCTCCGCATACTGGACAATTGAGTTTCGGCCATAGATTGAGATCCACTGGTCACCCTCCCTTCAGTGCCACAGCCCCCGCCGATTGCTCGACGGGGGCGCGTTGTATCGTGCGAACGGATCAGGCGCGCGAGCTCTCGGCCACCACGGCCGCGCCCTGGGACGTGATCTTGAGCTGGTCGTTCGACCGGCTCACGAACCCCGTATCGACCAGGCACGACTCGACCTGGCGGCACCCGGAGAACGAAACACCGAGCGGCCCGAGAACCAGGTCGATATGTGAACGGGGCATCCCGTCCGGAAACTCGGCGAGCGTTTCGAGGATCGCCTCGCAGAATGAAACGAAGATTTTCTTGTCCATGTTGACTCCCTTTTCAGTGCCACCGCCCCCGCTGGCCGATGACCAGAGGGGGCGCGGCGACAGGATCTCGAACTCACTTCCTCGTGTAGATGTTCAGTCCCATCTTGATGTCCTCGTGACCGGGGATGCTGACGCTCCCCCCCGTGGTCGCCACGATCGTGGTCTTGCCGCTGTTGCTGCGACCGTGCCGCGCGTTGAGGTCAATCTGGATCGTGAGGATCCCGTCTTTGCTCACGCCCAGCTCGACGTTTTTGCTGTTTCCGTTCAGTGCCATTCTCGCCTCCGTCGGGGCCCATCCCCGTGCCACCCCCTACGGGATAGGGTGGAGTCTCGACGTCCAAACGAACGCCCCTGGACCCCGAGGATCCAGGGGCGTTCTGCGGGTCAGGCGAACGACATGATCATCGAGTGGATGATCACAGCGCTGCCCGTTTTGGTGAGACGGAGGACGACCTTGCCCTCGACCTTGACGGTCTCGAACAGGCCCGACTCGAGCATCCCCGAGACGACCTTCTCTCCGTTTGCCCCACACGCGCTGAGCTCGGCGACGAGCACGGCCCGTCCAAGCACTGCGCCCTCGGTCATGCGGTCAAGCACGATCCCCAGACGCTGCGCTCCCTCCCACGCGGGCGTGGGCCCGATGATCTCCTTCTTTGCCTCAGCCAAATGGAACCTCCCTCTCCGGCCGGTCGACCGGAGCGGGAGCATCCACACGCTTACGGGGCGAGGAGTCCGTCGGCGCACGGATGCTCCCGCTCCGACCGGCCGACGGATCTGAGATCCATCGGACGGAAGGAGGAACACCCCCCACGGCTGGGACCGTGGGGGGTGCGAGAGACCGTGCGTCTACTCGGTGTAGTTGACGCCCTTGCTGTTCCGCTGGGCCCCGTTCCAGGGACCGTGCGCGTTGAGACCGAGCTTGGCCCAGGTGAAGCCGTTAGTGGCCTTACCTTTGTGGCGAAGCGCGGCCCCGCTGAGGGTTCCGAAAACCTCGCCGTCCATCGTATCTCCGTTGTGAGCAATTCCGCTCACCCGAACAGCATTGTCATCGCCGAAGGCTATGGAACAAGTCCCGTTCGGCCCCCCGACGGAGACCAAGACGGAACCGGGGGGAGGGAGCCGGTGATCTCGGGTCTTCCCCGAGGTACCCACCAGCGCCGCGACCTTGGTAATCGCTCGCACCTTGGGAGCACCGACCGTGACTCGGACGAAGGACGTCAGGAGCCCGTCCGTCGTCTTGAGGTACCAGCGCTGATCTCCGACGGAGCGATCTCCCTCGGGGACAGCCTCGAACGCGGTAAGGAGACCGGGCGTCACCGACTCGGCGAAGCCATCCTCGCGGATCGTCTCCGTCAGGGTCTCGATCGAAGCGACAAGCGCTCCGATCTCGGCCGAGAGGGAGAGGATCTGGTGGGTCTCACCGGCCGCAGCGGCGACTCCGATCTTGGCGTTGAGCGCCGCGATCTCGGTCTCCGCATCGGTACGCTTCACACGGAGTTTCGCAATGGGCGAAAGCTCCGGCTCGGGCTCCGGCTTTACCTCCGGGGGAGTGTCGGCCCCCGTGGTCTTCGCGGCCCCCGTGGGGGTCGTGTCGACCGTGGTCTCCGCGGCCCCCGTGGGGGTCGTGTCGACCGTGGTCTCCGCGGCCCCCGTGGGGGTCGTGTCGACCGTGGTCTCCGCGGCCCCCGTGGGGGTCGTGTCGACCGTGGTCTCCGTGGTCTCCGCGGCCCCCGTGGGGGTCGTGTCGACCGTGGTCTCCGCGGCCCCCGTGGGGGTCGTGGCGGCCGGAGTCTTCGTCTTCGTCTTTTTGGAGCCGGGCTTGGAGCGCGGCGCCTGCTTGGTATCTGCCATTCTGAATTCCTCGCAACTGTTGACGGTGATTCGGACGCAGGTGTTCCGCTCGCCTCCCTGTTGCGGGAGCGCATGGTCGCGACCTTGGCGGGTCGAGACGCGCGAACGAAGCTGTGCCCGAAAGACACTTGCCATATTCAGTTTTCAAGGAACCGGGATGCCCCCCCGACTACGAGGTAGGGTGGAACCTCGCCCCCCCCCGTGGGGGGGGGTGCCATTCCGCCCCGCTCGGTGCCGGGGGGCCCCCCCTACTACTGGGTAGGGTGGAGCCGGGGGGGGGGGCCCCTACTACGAGGTAGGGTGGGACCCCCCCCCACTACAGGTAGGGTGGGACCCCCCCCCACTACAGGTAGGGTGCTGATGGGGAGCGCTCTACAGGTAGGGTGCTCGGTCGCGCGTCACGCGAGCGAACGGATGTAGCTCTCGACGGTCGCGCCAGCGCGACGCGCTCCGACGCGCACGGCCTCGGCCGCTTCGACGGCCGTCTGCAGGTCGCGGAGCATGCCGGGCGTGATCCCGAGATCGGCCGCCTCATCGCGGAGCGCACGCACGGCGCTGTCGGCTGCGACCTGGGCGAGCTCGGCGCGTAGGGTCGACCCGCCGCGCTCGAGCTCGGCACGCAGCTCCGCGCCACCGGCTGTGAACGTGCGCTCGATGTTGCGCTTCGCGAACGCGGCCCAGACGGCTGCCGTGATCGCTCCGACGCCGAGCGCGAGCACGATGGTCGTGAGCGTCGGGCGCGTGATCGCGAGCGCGCCGAATCCGTCTCCACCCGACAGTTCTCGGTATCTCTTGATCGCGTACCTTCGCGCAGCAGCGATTCCCTCCGACGGAGTATCTGCCCTTCCCATCGAGCGGGGATCGTAGGCACGGCGGCTACCGTCACTGACAGACCAGGCGACGTACTCTCCACTCTTGTGGACCCACACTCTGATGTTGAGGGTTCCTTTGAAGACCTCGTTGTGAGACCAGTCAGCCAGCGCGTTCATCCGAGCGATCGTAGCATCCGGACGATCTCGTGGTCACGGCGCAGGAACTCGAACTCGCGCGCGTTGCGGCGCACCGTATCTCGCGTCAGGTCAGCCGAGCGCAGGACGTCATCGATCGCCCCCCGGACCCGGACCCTTGCCTCGCGCGGGATCTGGGCGAGCGCGCCGTCGCGTCCGCTCGCGAGGTCGGCCTGCAGGTCGAACATCCCGTCCCACACACCCTTCGCGACCGAGTAGCGCGCGATCTTCTCGAAGCGGGAGAACACGAAGTTGGCACCGAGGAAGGCCGCGAGGACCTCGACGAGCGGGAAGCCGCCCTTCATCCCTCGGACTCGATCGGGCGCACCGAGATCCCGCGCAGGTTCTGCGCCACCTTCTTGACCTTCTCCAGCGACTTGCGGGAGGTCTCGTGGACCTCGGCGAGCGCGAGGTCGATGACGTCGGTCACCTCGTCATCGTCGAACTCGATGCGCTTGGAGGGCTTGCTCTTGGCTGCGTGGAACCTGTCCTCGAGGGACTTGGTGCGCTTGCCGTTCTTCTTGCCCATCAACCGTCTCCCCGCCGGGCTGCCGCCACGGCCTTGAGCTCGTTCACGGCGGTAGCGAGCCCGTTGATCGCCACGAGCCACTTCTCGTTGAGCTCGAGCAGCTTCTCGGTGACCTTGTTCGCGTCCGCCACGCGCGCCTCCTGGGCTGCCTTCAGGCTCAAGCCCAGTCGCCAGTATGCCACGCCAAGTGCGATGATGATCGCACCGAGCGGGCCGGCGCTGATCAGTGTCTCTGTTACGGGGTCCACGGGGCCAGGTTACCCGACGCCCGCCCCCCGCGCGACGGGGGAGTAGTGGGGGGCCCACAGATCAGGGCACCTCCTCGAAGTAGTCGTTGCAGGCCACGCACGCGAGCTGGAGGTTGGGCTTGCCCCAGACGTTCGTGTTGCATCCCGAGCACAGGTACTTCGTCTTGGCCTTCTTCGACTTGCCCTTACCGCCCACGCTCGAGGCGACAGCCTCCGAGCACATCCACGGGAACCAGTACCCAGGAGGCATCGCCTTGAAGGCTTGCTCGAAGACCCCGCCAGGGTAGACGTAGTGGCTGACACGTTGCCCCGTCTTCTTGCCTCCGGGAGCACCCGTGGTGGACGGGATGAGGCCGACCCTCTCCATCTCACGCGACCACTCCTTGTTGTGGTAGCCCGAGCGCGACGGCTTGCCGAACTCGGCCTGCCACTGGTGGACCATCTCGTGGAGGAGGGTCGAGACCGTTTCGATCGGCGGGCGCATCGAGAGGTAGCTCGGGTTGAGGCTGATCTCGGGCTTGACATCCGAGCCCTGCACCCAGCGGTCGGGCGCAAAGAACCCGAACGCTTTGCTCTTGCGTGAGAAGTTCAGCAGACACGGCGAAAGCTCGCCGTCGAAGAACTCGAGGTTGAGGTAGATCCACTGGTTCTGGAACGCCTCGGTTTGGTCGATCGTGATCATGTAGCCTCCCGTGTTTCGTCCGATACAACCCCGTCTACGTTGTAGGGTGCGTGTCCCAGCCACCGGATGAGGCAGAGCATCGCGCCGACCTCGAAGGTCGCGCGCTCGTCCGGCTTGAGGAGCTCGATGCGCGAGCACTCGATCCGCGTGGCGACCATCCGAAGCCACCAGTGCGGGTAGTCGAGGCTCGCAGCGTCCCACGAGATCTGTGTGAGCTGATCGGGCGCCATCATCCCGATCCCAGCAGCCCGCGGATGCTCGCCTCGAGCATCTTGAACTGGCTCACGAGCTCGGTCGCGTCCTTCGCGTGCTTGTAGACGCCGCCGGCCATCTCCGCGATCTCGCGCAGCCGCCGCTCGTCCACGTCACCGAAGCCCACGGTGTCGACGATCACCTTGCGCGCCTGGATGCGCTCGACCACCGCGTCCCACTTCGCGAGCCCCGCGTGCCCACCGTCGAAGCCGTCGGTCAGCAGGATGATGCGCTGCACCGGGAGCCGGTCGACGTCCTCGAGGAGGTCGAGCCCCGCGGCGAGCCCCGCCGTGAAGCACGTTCCCCCGCGCGGCTTGAGTCGGTCGAGGAAGCCCTTCACCTCGTGCTTGTTCGACCCGACTCCGATTCGCCAGTTTGCCGGCACGTCGGTGTCGAAGACGAGCGCGCCGACCTGGCTCATCAGCGACCGATCGACGAGGGTATGCGAGGCCTTCACCGCCGCCTCCCACTTCGACCCGCGCAGCGAGCCCGTCCACGCACCGCCCGGAATGGCCGAGTCCTCCATCGACGCGCTCGCGTCGATGGCGAGCACGAGCGACTCCTGCTTGCCGACCGAAATGGTCTTGCCGTCGTCGATCGCCTTCTGGATCGCCTGCTGTCCGCGCAACTTCCCGAGCGCACCGCCCGGCTTCTTGTCTCGTTTGATCAGTCCCATGAGGTCCTCACATTCCCCGATCGGTTTTGATGGCTGCCCAGGCGCTGTTTGCAGTCGCCATGGCCTCCGTCGAGCCGCCGTGATCGGGATGCACGGCGAGCACGATCTGTCGCTGGATCTTCTTGAGCAAAGGGTTCGGCGCGAGCTTGAGCAGCGCCGAGTACGGATCGTCCCCCGGAGGCAAGGCGGCCACGACGACCTGCTCCTTGTTCTCGATGACGGTCGGCTCGCCGAAGTACTTGGTGACGATCTCGATGATCACCTCATCCTTTGACGGGTCGACCTTCCAGGTCTTGTCGGGAGGATTCCACCGCCGGTAAGCAGGGGGAATCTTCCTCTTCAACTCATCGACAAAATCCCGGTCGAAGGGGGTCCGCACGATGACCCACTTGTCTTCACTCATCCAGATTGTCGCTCCCTGGGGGCGCGTCTTACGGGCCATGGCAGCCCTCCTTTCATTTGGTGTGAGCCGAACTCCATCCGGATGGATGGGTTCAGGAAACCGAGCGCATTCATCAGCGCCTTCCACTCCGGACCGTGGGGTTTCTTGATCCGGTCACCCCAGATCACCCAGGTAGCGTGATGGCAAACCTCGTGGGCAATGACCTCGGGACGCTGGTCTGCACCGACGTGCGGATAGACGTTGCGACCGAGTTCGATGACCCTGGACTCACCGGTGCTCACCGCTCGAGCGATGGACCTGGTGAATCGCAGATTCCAGACGACATCAACGTCTCGCAGATCGACGTAGAGGATGTCGGCGTAATCCGAGAGCAAGAATCTGGCGTTGTCGAGCAAGTACCGATGTGAGTCGTACAATACAAACGATCTCCCCGCTGAAACCGTCGTGGCACGACGATTCCTTCTACAACGTAGGGTGCATAACTCACGGGCCCCCCACTACTCCCCCGTCGCGGGCGGGGTCAGCGGGTCTGGATCGCCTGGTCGAGGATCGAGCCCCAGAGTTCGGCATCCGAGTGAGCGCGATCGACGTCCCGTAGGACGCACCCGCGCACGAAATGAAGCGTCTCGTGAGAGACCCCGTTGAGCCTGCCCTCGTCCTCGAGCGAGCTGTCGAGGTAGATCGCGAGATGCGCTGGCGCTCCGACGTATGGCTGGACGACGCTCATGCACGCGGCCCCGTACCGGCGCTCCTCGTTCTCGATGTAGACGCAGGGGCTCCGGCCCTCGGGGTACGGGCTGACGATGACGATCTCGGTGCGGGTCATCGCCCGGCACCCTTCGATCGCTCGAGGGTCCTCGCGGCCGGCGGCGATCCAGGCGTCCACCGCGGCGCCCGCGGCAGCGAGCTCGGCGCCCGCGGCAGCGTGGTGCGGGCCGCGCCAGTTCAGGCAGCCGGTGGTGAGAAGCGCGAGCGCGATCATCGTGCATCGATTCAGCATGTGTCCCTCCGGACCGAGATCGTCGCGTGCCCGCCGGGCGCGAGCAACCTGTGGATCTCTCGCAGCACGTGCCGGCCCTGGGTCTTGGGCACCACGTTCAGGACGTAGACCGAGAAGATCTCGTCGAAGCGCCCCTTGGGCTTCCTCCTGACCTTCGGGTCAGGGTGAAATGGATCGTACTCTACAACCCTGCGGCACCGTCGCCGGAGCGCAGCCGCGCCGGGCGCGTCGCGCCCGACCCCATGGTAGAGCGCGCGTCCGCATTTCTTCGGGAGCGCCTTGCGAAGCGGCACGGCCATCCTCTTGCGCGGCGCCGCTGTCGGGTGGAACGCGCTCGAGGTCGAGGGCGCCCTGTCCTTGCGCACGGCCTTCCAGCCGGCCTTGCCCCACGCGCGCAGCACCTTGCCGAGCTCGGCCTTCGTCAGCCGGTACGTCGCGTGCCCTGAGGTGCTCACGGCCTCGGCGGGGAGCCGCACGCAGAACTGGTCGTCGAGCCCGTCGAGGCCAGCGCAGTGGCGGCCGGTGTACTTGCAGTCGAGCTCGTACCACTTCCGGCGGGCCTTCGCCTCGGCACCGCGGCCGGAGTAGCAGCGGCGTTTGCCCTTGGCGACGATCACCTTCCCGGTCGCCTCGTTGTGGACGCACCACTGGCGCCCGTGCTTCCGGATGAAGCCCACGGGAGGACGGTAGCATGCAGGCGCGTCAGCGAGCTCGCCGGCGCCGCTCGAGACGCGAGGCGGGCTGGAAGCGCATGCGTCGCTGACGAATCCACTTCCCCCCGAACCAGGCCGCGCCTGCCACCCCGACCACGAAGAGGATCCCGAGCCCGCCGCCGCCCACGGCAGGACAGCCCTCCGCGCTCGGCCGGCGCCCCGTAGGACGTGCGAGCGCATCACGGAGCCGGTCGCGCCACCGGGTCGAGCCGTTGTAGAGCCGAGCGAGCTCGGCGATGTCCCCATCGCGAGCCGCCTGCGCCGCGCGTGGCTTCGTGCGGAACCACTCGACGAGCACCTGGTCGGAGACACCGATGGGATCTCGGTCAAACGCCCGGACCCCCTTGCTGGGGGTGTCGTAGAGGTTGAGGAGCTTCCCGCCGAGCACCTGGTAGGCGCCCCACGAAGTCGAGCGCACCGCCGCGCTCGCGTCGAAGCGCCGTGCGTGCTCGAAGGCTGCCCGGTTTGTCTCCGCTCTGACCAGCGAGACGCCGCGCGCGGGATCGCGGGTGAAGGGGATCTGGTGTGCGTGCCGCCCGCCGGTGATCCGGTTGAAGACGTGCGGCTCGAAGCGCACGACGCAGGCGCTGCCCCCCGATTCGATCTGTCGGATCGCGCGCAGGATGGCGACCGGGATCCGAGCTGCTCGAGCGAGGGATGCGTCGCTCATCACCGACCCAGGCAGTGCCTTCCGAAGTCATCCGTCACGACAGACAGATCGTGGAGGACGCCATTCATCGCTTGTCCGTGTCCTGTCGGGATTCCACCTGCGTGATCGCGATGGATTCGGAGGCGTCCCTTCGTCACAAGGGCCTGGCGCAGGAAGATGTAAGCCTCCTGGCAGTCTCGACGACGAACCATCGCGTCGATCGCGGCGACCTGTCCTTGGAGGATATCGACGAGATCGATGGCGGCCCTGCGATGGTTCTGCGACGAAGCAGCGAGACCCACGAGCCCGAGACCTATGAGCCCGTGGAGCATCACTCCCCCGGAGCGGGCGGCTCGGTGGGCGCCACTGCGGGCCCCTCGGGCTCGGGCACCGCGGGCGCGCGATCGGCGAAGCGCACCGCGGGCTCCGGGGTCGGCTCGGGCTCCGGGGTCGGCTCGGGCTCCGGGGTCGGCTCGGGCTCCGGAGTCGGCTCGGGCTCGGGGGTCGGCTCGGGCTCGGGGGTCGGCTCGGGCTCCTCCTCTTCGAAGACGTCCTCCTCCTCGAGCTCGGAATCGTAGAGGAGCCAAGCGACCGTATCCTCTTCGGTCACGGAGTCGACGTGCCGGACGCCCGAGACGACTGCTCCGTTGATCACGAGGTCGAGCCTCATCGAGGGGTTGGGAGTCCCCATGACGAAACAGGCAGGAGCGAGCGTTGCCTCCAGTGGCTCGTGGGCGCCGGGTGTCACGTAGTGAATCTTCATCGGTATTCCTCAGCCCCGCGGGGCCATCTTCGCTCGAACGAAGCCCGCGTCGTTTGCGTGGGCCTTGCTCATGAGCTCGTTAGAGATCTGCTGCAACTTCGCTGCGAGGTTCGAGAGGCTCGGGTCTTCCTTGTTGAGCGCGAGCTTGCGAAGCGACCCGGACGCCTGCGAGGCGAGGACCGCGTTGCCATAGAGCTTCCGCGCCGCGTACCTGCCTTTGATCGCGGGCATCATCTTGCGGCCCCCGTTGCGGACCTCGGGACGGGTCGGACGCGGAGGTCCGCCGGGCGCTCTCGGGATCCCAGGGAGCTGCTGCTGCATCTTCCGAACGAGCGCGTCGGCCCCGAGCTCGCCCTGCTTGCGGGTGAGGAACAGGACGATCCCCAGCAGGAGCACGGGGGGCGCGAACGCGGCGAGCAGACCTGAGTTGTCGTTCATGCCGAAGAACTCCCTGGGCTTGATACGAGTGGTACTCGGACCCATCCCCGGAGTCCACCCCTGCGGCTCGTTGCGGAGGAACCTCTTGCGGCTCCGTGGGTGCTCGGGGTTGGGGTGAAAGAAGGGTCGATCGCGGAAGGGGTCCCACTCCCGGTTGGGCGCAAAGCTCGCGCGCCTCACCAGCGTGCTGGTACCGAAGCGGTCCGTGATCGCGCACTCGATGTCGAGCCTGTTGGCGACTCCCTGGGCATACGAGCGCGCCTCGCGCCACGAGCGGAGGACCGCGGGCGTCTCGCCACCGGCGGAACAGGCTACCGTGTAGGGTGCGCGCTCGGTGACCATCAGACGAGCCTGAATCCCGGCCCTCTGGGGGACGGACTCTTTGCTCCCATCGGGAGATCGTCATCTGGATGCCACCACGGAGGCTTCCGCCAGATCTTGCCCTGAGAGCTATTCCATGGACCGCAGCGCTCGCGGATCATCTTCTCTGCGTCCAAGAGCGCTCGTGTGTCGAGATCGAGGAGCTTCGCGATCATCTTCCCTGGGCCCCAGATCGCTTCCATCGGTTGATCGACTCCGATGTCGTAGTCGCCCTGAAGGATCGAATGCGCCTCCTTCATGAAGGTGAGGGAGCAGTCCTCGAAGTGATCCGGAGTGAAGCGTCGGTGTCGCGTGAGCCTCCCGAGCTCCTCGAGCTTGTCGCGCGATCGTTCGACCTGGCTCCGGATGTCGGAAGCGCAGGGAGCGATGACACCACTGCTCTTGCCTTTCCCGTACCGAGCTGCACGGACGTATTCGTTGAGCCCATCAGATTCGTCGGTGAAGCGAGCGGCTCTCTCACAAAGAGCAGTGGTGAACTGGCTGTCGCTCATCCGGTCGATGAAATCGGGGACCATCTGCGACTGCTCGAGCTCGGCCCACGCGCGCTCTTGTCGTGTACGACCGAACCACGTGGCCGCTCCGAGGAGCACTGCGCCTGCGAGGAGCTGCTTCACCGATCGTATCGCTTTCGTTCCTCGGTGGTGATTGTTCCTTTTCTTTCAGCAGTGCGCCTCTCCTGAGGGGTCATCGTCGCGACAACGTAGTTCCTCATGCATCTCTGGTGCGACTCCTTGCACCACCGCAGGTTCTGCTCGCAACTCGCGCCTCCTGTCCACCCCTGGCTGAACTCACCACCGCGCCGGCCGAGCAACGCGGCCCCGCCGACGAGTGCTGCACCGATGAGTAGTTGCTTCATTCTCCACCCTCCGATCATCATGCGTCCCAACCTTCGCCTCGCGAACCAGGACCGCAGTGAAACTTCCAGTTCTCGCGCCCGAGCTTGAGATCATCGTCTCCCTGTCCCATGAGGTTCAGCGCCCAGAGAACGGTGCCCCACTTCTCGTCAGGAGCATCGGGTCCGAGCTTCTTCTCCTCTTCCGTGATCTTCGCGTCGAGTCGGTAGCGGAGATTCTCGGTGAGCTGAATCCACTCCTTCTCTTCCTTGCATCCGTTGTCTGTGTGAAGGGGATCCTGGGTGTTCACTTCAGAAGCCCTAGCATACGACCTGTACTTCTCGGCCAATGCGATGAGTGGGTGCTGGAACGGAACGACACCTCCGAGTTTGCCACCGCGCCGGCCGAGCAACGCGGCCCCGCCGACGAGTGCTGCACCGATGAGTAGTTGCTTCATTCTCCACCCTCCGCAGACCACACCCTCGCACGCATCTGGAAGACCCCCTCTGACTTCTTGCTCTTGCATCGTTTCAGGTATCCCTGAAGGGCAGAGGAGGACACGCGGTTCATCAGCGCAAGACCACGTTCCTTCCATTTGAAGCGCTGGTTCTTCGTTGTTCCAGGGAACTCGGGAGCGATCTCGTCATCACTCAATCCCTGGAAGCAATTGAGCCACAAGTACCAAAGGGAATACTCCTGTGCCTGGGTGAGCCTCCCCCCAGAGTAGTTCCGAAGGTGAACGTCGAACTCCCACTTGGCGTTGTCGTACTCGTTCTTGAGAGCTCGGAGGGCAAGCTCTTTCTTCACCCTCTTTTTAGCCATGCGGGAAACGCGCTCGGCAGCCCGAAGCTGGTCGAGTGCCCAGTTTCGTCCGGTTAACTGGAGATAGGCAGCGACCTTCTTGTGAGGCACATCTGCCGTGCGTGGAAAGGCGTGGTCGAGGAGTCGTTCGACGTCTTCCTCGGTCGGCGGATAACCAGCTCCCCGGATTCCAAACAGGATGTACTTCCTGGCTCGATCACGAGTCCATGGTTTCCACTGAGCGTGATCTCGACCACTCCTCCAGTTGGCGGCCAATCCTCTCATCGTCTGCCTCCACACTTCGAGCGCTTGATCGCCACCATGTTGCCGCGCTTCACGAGACCACCGCGGCCGTGCTGCGTCGTGGCGCTGATCTTCTTCACCTGGAAGCCATGCTTGCGGAACGTCTTCGCGAGCGCCGGGGTCCAGTTGTAGATCACGATGACCGTGCCCTTGAGCTTGCCGCCGACCTTCGCGACGTGCTCGGGATCCATCGCCTTCCCGAACGAGTCCTTGCGCTTGCTCTTGCCGCGCTTCGCGCCACCGTGCGCGTGGTACTTGTCCGAGTACGCGAGCGGCCACGGCGGGTCCCAGAAATGTACGGTACGACACGAATCGTGCTTGCGAGCGACCTTCGCAAAGTCGCCCCTCACGAGCGTGGCCTTGCGGAGCTTCGCGGCGAAGCACTCGGCCTTGGCGAGCTTCGACTTCAGGACCGTCTTGCCCTCGCTCGAGCGCGCGCCGTATGTCGAGCGGTCGCCATGATAGGAGAGCACCGAGAGCGCGACCTTGTAGCAAGCCTTCTTGTTCTTCTTCGCGCGATGGAAGAGACCCTTGCTGATCTTGATCCCGCCGTCGCACGACGCGAGCGCGCCCTTGCGCACGTCGCGGTAGAGCTGGATGACGTAGCCGTCTGCGTCGGCGATGACGTTCTTCTTGACGAGCGGCTTCGCGAAGAAGACCGAGGCGCCACCCGCGAAGGCTTCGACGTAGGTGTCGTGCTTCGGCATCATGCCGATCAGGCGCTTCGCCATCCTCGCCTTGCCGCCGGGCCAGCGGATGAGCGGCGGGAGCTTCGTCGGGCAGGAACTCGTCGCCATCAGCGGTACCTCGTGGTCCGGCGCCTTCGCGCAGCGTCCTGTCGCTCCCACTTTCGACGAAGATCTTCCTGTCCCTTTCGGTAGGGGGTCGGTCGGCTATCGTAGTCCCGCCAGGATCGCGTTCCTCGGTCCAGGCCCCGCGCATACCAGCGCTCTGCCGCTCGAGCCCCAGCCTCCGGGGATGGGTTGAAACGGACCGGGCCTTCGACGCTCTCCCCGTCGTAGGAATGAAAGAACATCTGCCAGGTGCCGGTGCCCCAGGCCATGATCACGAGAGACCCGCGGCCAACACGCTTCACGTACTTGCCTGGTCCCTGCCGAGTCCAGCCGCGAACCATCTCTGGAACAGCGGCGGACACCCCCACGAGTGCGAGTCCTATGAGTCCCCCCAGCATCAGATCTCCGTCGCGTCCCTCGGGATCCATGCGTTTCTGATCTGCACCGTACCGTCCTCGCCATGGATCCACTCCCAGGTGACGACGATGTACTCGCGGTTGCGGCGCATCATCGTCTCGCCGGTAGCCCGCACGGGACCGATCGGGACCTGTCGTCCGTAGGGTGCAGTCATCTGTGGCCTGAACACCACGACCATCCCTGGTGTGATCTCCTTCTTCGCGACAACCGCGAGCCCAACGAGTGCTGCGCCGATGAATCCGTGAAGCATCAGGTCATCCCGTACCGAACGCAGGGCCGGATCTCATCGCGCTCGAGATCTCCCACCCCTTTCCGCGGCCTCTTCCAGAGACAGCGTGCCTTCCCCCTCGCAACCCTCGACTTCCAGAACGCCTCGGCGTAGTTGGACCGAGACGTGTCTGAAGCGAGCTTCCTCCCCCTTCTCTTCGCCAACCGTTCGACGTGACGGTAGAGCTCGGCGCCGACCCCGAAGCGCCGATACGGAGCATCGACGTGGGACCACTCGATGGTGTAGTAGTCCGTGGCTTTGGGTCCGATCTTTCGGCACCTGCCTGACTGTCGAGCGCTCTCGCGCACGCCTTGTGGCTGTATGCAGTGACCACTCCAGCAGTCCCAGAAGCTGCTGCAATTTGGGTCGAACCGGAACACGTTTTCGGCAGGCCCAGCGCTCACCCGACCGATCCGTATCTCATCTCGTGTTCCCGGCCTTCTGTGCCAGGCCTCCACGGTCACCCCCTCCTCGCGATCTGGAAAGGTATGATGAACCCAGATGCGGAACGGGAAGCGCGCTGCCAGGCCGACAAGACCGAGCCCTATGAAACTGCGGAGCATCAGCCGTTCCTCCGTGCATGGGTCAACGGGAAAACCTGACGAACTGCACGCGGTCTCCAAATGCATCCGGAGGCCACATCCCAGGTGGAATACCAGGTGTAGGTGTAACGACGATCCCAGAAGTAGGGACAGATCTCGATCCCGTCATACCGCCTGGCAACAGCAGGCCAGTCGACCTCCCATCCCGAAGCGAGAGGACCCTTCTTTCCGAATGCTCTGGCGAAGGCGTCCAGCGAAGTCTCACTCTTGACGACGAGCATCCGGCTGAAGTCGGGCTCGACAGCGTACACGTACTGCGAGATCCATTGAGGCATCTCCGAAACGACCCACTCGATCCATTCGAGCCCGCACGCATACCAGAGCCCTGTCGGCTTCGGACCACTCGGCTGCTTGTCCGGCGAGGTCGCGTGGAACCCTCGATAGGGGTGTGGGCTGATGAAGATCCGAGGGTTTCCTCCAAACAGCTTCTTTGCGGTCTTCAAGACCTGATCGCGCCACTCATCGTGCTCGTCGCTGTACCGATCCTCGGGAGGAGGAGGGAACCACGGGAGCCCAGGAGGACCGAAACCGAGGGGGCGGCCCATCAGAGCCACCTCCCGAGAAGGAACCCCAGACCGACCGCGAGACCGCCCCACACCCAGACGGGGGTGGGAGGCAGCGTCCGCACCGGCAGGAGCCCCAGGGGGCGCGTCACGCGCACCAGCGTGAGCCCGGCCGTGCCGGGGAAGGTGAGGAGCTCCACGGGCGCGTCGCGGAGCTGGCGCACGAGAGTTGCCACGCCCATGTGTCCGGTACGATTCAAAAAGTGGGTGCTGTCGTGGAGGAAGACCCATCCATCGAGCCGAAGGTGCTTCACCGACTCGTTGAAATCGAAGAGGACGTTCTCGTAGTCGTGGGCGCCGTCGATCACCACCAGGTCGAAGACGCCCACGTCGCGCGCGAAGAACTCCCGGTTGGTGAGCCGAAGGTGTGTGATGCGCTCGGCGCCGGCGCACTCGATGCGCGCTGCAGCCTCCTCGGGCGTGTCCCAATGCCCACTGCCTCCGTGCGCCGCGTTGGGCCCGTCGCGGAGAGCTGACATGGAGGGGTCCACGAAGACGAGCTCGCCGAGCCGGTTGTGCTCGAGGGCCTTCGCGATCACGAAAGGGGTGAAGCCGTTTCCGCTCCCGATCACGAGCACGCGGCGCGGGCGCAGCCATCTCGTGACGGCGTAGTAGAGGTTGCCGTACCCAAGGTTGTCGCCCGAGGCCTCCTGCTGAATCCCCGGAGCACACGCCACGAGGCGGCTCGCCTCGGGCTCGCTCATCATGCGATCGAAGGGCATCAACGCCTCCGACCGAGGAGCGCGCTCACACCAACCATCGCCACACCGATCGCGAGCCCGGCCCAGGCCACTACTCCAGTCGTGTTCATCTCGACGCCGGGCTCGTACTCGGTGCCCTTCTCGGCGCGCTGCGGAAACGTCGTCTCCCACCACTCCGGGATCCCCGTGCCCGCGAACTCGCCGAGCCCGCCGCCCGGCATGAGCGTCCCCGGAGGGTTCCGGCGCCGGTTCCCGATCGTCAGCCCCTTGCGCTCGAACCAGTCCTTCGGGTCGAGGTTGAGCCGGCCGTAGGGACCGGGGAAGGGCGAGGCGCCGCTCGCTCGAGCGTGACGGATCTCGAAGTGAAGGTGGGGCGGCATCATCCTGAAGCGACCGTTCGTCGTGCTCCCAGCCGTGCCGACCTGCTGCCCGATCCGGACCCTCTCTCCCTCGGCCACCGCGAGCGTCTGCAGGTGCGCGTAGAGCGCCCACGTGTCGTCCCCGTGCCTGACGACGACCGAGTTGCCGTAGCCTCCACGGGCCGACGGACGGTCGACGTTGACGCGCTCGACGACACCTCCCTCGGCGACGTAGATCGGCGTGTGCCTCGGGGCCACGAAGTCCCAGCCCGCGTGGAACGTCCTGCGCCCCGTCCTCGAGCTCGTGCGCTCACCGTAGCCCGAGCCTACTCGGCCCTCTTCTGTGGGCGAGACCGCCATCGGCTAACGCAGGCGCCCGGTGACCGGGGTCTTTCCGCTGCTGCCCTCGAGAGCGCAACGAACCCGATCGCCCTCCCTCTGGCACTGGTAGACGGGGATCCGACCGCGCTCGCATCGGACATCAACCAGGACCATCGGATTGCCGTGCGAGCGCGCGAGCTTCCACGAGTAGTTGCGCGCTTCGGTCCAGCCGCTGCGACTAAACGCAAAGGTCTTCTCGCCGTGGTACATGCGCGTCGTTCCCACCATGATCAGGCAGCCTGGCACCTTCCACTGAGGTTTGGCCCCGAGCCCTGCGCTGTCTGACCGACCGAGGGCCACGGCGCCAGCGATGATCCCCAAACCTACGAGTCCTTCAACCATCTCGAGCTCCTTCAGCCGTCGCAGCCGCAGTCTTCCATGAGGCCGGCGTCCATCGCTGCCTTGATCACCGTGTCGTTCTTCTGCTGCTGGTTCCACCACCAGAGGCCGCCGATCGCGACCGCGCCGATCCCCATCACCAGCCAGGGGAAGCCGCCACCGCCGCCGCCCGGCCGCGAGCCCCAACCCGACGGAAGCTGCCCCGTCGCGTTCAGGTGCTCGTAGGCCTCAACGATGCGGATGGCAGCCATCTGGAGCTCGCGCGGGACATCGGCACTACCGAGCGCCGCCAGCGCCTCGTTGGTCTCGTTCTTGTACGCCGTGACCTCGTTGAAGGCATCGACGTGGGACTGCGGCGCGGAAGCTGCTGCCGTCATCGCGCGCGCCTGCGCAGCGTCGAGCTGGGCAATGAGGAGGGGAGCGGTGATCCCCGGTAGAGGAGGGGTGGCGAGCGCGGCGAGCTGGCGGCTGGGTCGGAAGAGGGAGGACATCAGCGATTCCTTCGCTCGAGGAGGTTGCCGAAGAGAGCGCCGATGGTCATCCCGACCACGAAGCCCACTCCGAAGGTCACAGCCTGCGAGCGCACGTACTCCTGCATGTCGGGAGTCGGGATCGCCACGTAGCCCCTCTGCTTGGTCAGGGGGGTAGTGGTGACGTCCTCCTCGGGGGAGGGATCGGCCCCCAAGGAGACCCGGTGCAGCTCCAGCATCGGGCCTATCCTACCCTGTCAAGGGGCTCGCGTCAGGCTCCGCTCACTCCTCCTCGGTCTCGGCCCCCCGCACCCGCGACGGGGGAACAGTGGGGGGCTCGTCAGGTAGGCCCTCGAAGGTCTCCGGCATCGGGTTGATCCGCACGAGCCAGGTGTAGGCGAGGGCGAAGCTGGGCATCCACGCGAAGAGAGCTTCGGGACGTGTATTGTACGGAACAAACACCGCGACCAGGACGACGATGAGCGTGAGCCAGAACGTCATGCAGAGGTCGCACGCCCACGGCTTGACGCCCATCTCGTTCCAGGTGCTGACGACTGGGGCGACGCGGATCGCAGTCGCGAGCCCGACCGCGGTGGCCGCGACCAGGAGCACGAAGACCCCGAGCTCGAGGAGGGCGTTCACCGGAAGACTCTGCCGAGGGTCAGACTGAGGCCCACCAGTGCTGCGACCGGGATCACACGTCTCGTCACCACAGAAGGTCGCCTCTCCGGTCGCATGATCACGACGTAGGCCAACGGGCCTGACATATCGAAGTAGGCGCGACCTCCCGTCTGCTGCCACAAGTACTCGCCAGCCTCTTCGAAGATCGCGAATGCAGCATCCGTATGGAGACCAGGAAGAACCCCCATCTCGTAGTTGACGACGACGCGCCCCTTGCCGGGGGGCTCGTCGAAACGCCAGAAGTAGATCGCCTTGGCGAGCTCCCTCTCGGAGATCGGGTAGCCCGCACGCCTCATGGCATGACCGTAGGCACGACGAGTCAGGTTCAGGAGCTTTCTTGAATGAGCCATCACCAGCCGCCGATGCGTCTCGGCGCCGGCCAGGTCCGCACCGGCTCCATGCCGACCTTCCTCACGCGACGCGGGCCGAGGACCTGCGCGCACGGGATCGACTTCACGAACCTCTTGGAGCTCGTGTCCTGGCAGGTGCCGCTCGAGAGCATGCGCGCCCCGGAAGGACAGCACCGGTTGTGAGACGGGGGTGCGCCCATCGTTGGCATCGAATACGAGTACTCATCCCGTTGCCGTCCGAGCCATGCAGAAGCGCCAACCAGAAGAGTCCCTACTATCAGCGACGTGTTCTCGCCCATCAGACCACTCCCATTTTGCACTGGAACATCTTCACGTAGCGACAGCCCTTGCGGAGCTTGATCCGCTTTTCCCCGAAGACGTCTTCGACCGCTACCAGGGGACGGTTGTCGTCCTCAGTGAAGTAGTCGTAACGCAGAGCATTGGAGCCCATGGGGATCTCGGCACCCAGCGATCCCGGTCGGCGAGAGCCGACCCAGTACCCAACCCCGAAGAACACCACCGCTGCAACCAGGTCGTTCATCACGTCCTCCGGGGCAAGAATAGCCGCATGCCGCCCAGGCCCGCCAGCCCTCCCCTCGAGGGACTCGCCCACGGGAGCGGCTTGAACTCGACCGGGCCGCCGTCGCCCTTCGGCGAGCGGAAGATCCGGCGACGCGCGCCGGGGTAGATCCAAGCCGTGAGCGACCACGGCTCGACGTCCGCGACGAAGATGTGCTCGCCCGCCACGCGCCTGCACTCGCCCATCACCTGGTGCACGTCGTCCACGTACTCGAGCGTGCAGGAGATGTAGATGACAGCGCTGTCGGCGGGGAGCTCGGGGAGCGCATCCTCCGCGCGCATCTGCATCTCGCGCCGGCAGTGCGTCGGCTGGATGTCGATGGCGAGATCACCACAGCCGTAGTCCCGTCCGACGAGGCGGTTGATGATGCCGCCCCCAGGCGCCCCGATGACCACGAGAGGCCGCCCGAGCGCGAGCCCGCGTCGTTGGGCGTCCCGCCACAGACGGCGCCTGGTGGCCCGTCTGGGACCGAGGGAGACCGCGAGCTCGCCGGCACAGAGGACGGCTGCTCCCATGAGGAGCTTGCTCATCGGAAGAGGAACTTCCCGGGCTCACCGCGGATCGGCATGAGCTCCGAGAGCGGGATGCGCCTCACCGTGGTTTTGCAGTGCTGCGAGAGAGCCTTCCGCATCCTCTGAAGATCGCGGAGAGCCCCGTCCATCGAGTCGCGTGCAAGGAAAAAGTCGGCGCACTCGTGAGCCCAAGGAGCGTTGGGCTGCTGGCTCTTGCGAGTCACATGATGAACGCCCATCGCAGGCTGACAATCCTGAAGAAGCTCCGCAGCGCGTGGATTCCGGGAAGCATCTCTTGCGTCGGCCAACTGGTCGAGCGCTTCGGCGTACTGCGATGGGAGTATCTCGCAGAGCTCCTTGTGCCAGAGCCTGCGCTGCTTGGGACCTGTCTGAGCCCATCGACGCTTCTGCTCGAGGAGCTGGTCTGCGTGGAACGCGCCCGCGTCGGCAGCGCCGCGCAGTTCTCGAGCTCGCCGAAGGAACTCGGCCGCATACTTCTTGTCGTCCATGCTCGGCGTGATTGCTGCACCGAGCCGTGGCCCCCCCATTGCGCCCCCGTCGAGGCGGCGCCCCACGAGGGCCGCGGTGCCGATCAGGGCAGCTCCAATCGCCAGCTCGATCACAGCGCCCCCGACAACGGGATCGCGGGAAGGATCAAGCCACCCTTCGCTCGGTCCTCCCGCGCGAACCCAAGCTGCTCAATCCCCTGGCGGAGGGCTGTCCATGCATCGTCGAGATCCTCGCAATACGAAGGGCCAGTCTTCGTGAGAACGGGGCGCCATGCGCTTTGTTGAGATCCTCGCTTGCCCGTGTCCAGGTTTTTGGGCCTCCAGCGAAATCCTTTACCTGTCGGGTAGCAAGCCTTGGACATCATCCGAATGCGAGGGTCTCGCATGGCGACCCGCGCTTCGCGGAGCGCGTCGAGCCCCCGTTGGTACGCCGCTCGATTCTCGTGGTCGGTGGGGAAACCGGTCCAGGCCTCCTGCGAAGCATCGAGTAAGACCCACCCGCGGTCCGCCGCTTCCTTCGCGAAGGCCTCGTTGCTCATCCCCATCGTGATTGCAGCATCAAGCGATTGTTTCGCACGACCCAACCACGCGGCGCCTCCCGCGAGTGCTGCTCCAATTGCCAGCTCGATCACGGCGACGGCACCTTCGTGCTGCACCACTTCTCGACCTCGCCCTTGAGCCGGGGCATCGCGCGACCAAGATCCCGATGGATGCGCGAAGCCAAGACGAATCGACGACAGATCTCACCACCACGGCGGCTCCTGCATCGCTTGATCAGCTTCGAAGCGTGAGGAGCGCGCATCGCACCCTCCGACTCCTTCATCTTGCCGAGCGTGTCGCGGTAGGACGCGATGGCTGCCTCGCACTTCGGATTGTTGGGCTTGTCGGGATCGGCCTCGTCGTAGATCTCTCGGTAGGTGTTCTCGTGGGCGTTGCGAAATTGTTCTGTACGAAACACGAGCTCGTCCACGAAGTCCGAGGGGATCATCTGCTTGGTGATCGGCTTCTCGAGACCGGATAGCGGCACCGGCTTGAGACGATCGCTGCAAAACCAGTCGTCCTCAACAGCCTGCTTGAGCAGCCCAAGACCCTCGTCCATGAACGAGGCAGCCTCTTCGAGCTCTCTGCAAGCTGGGTGGCCTCCGTACTGACCGCGGAAGCAGTCGTACTTCTTAATGATCTTTGGAACGCGAGCGCTTCTCGATGCTTGTCGTGCTTCTTGGAGATAGCGGAGGGCGGCTTTGTACGTGGCTCGAGCGTGTTTGCACTGCGCCTCCTTCTCGCCGATGAGCACGTAGTCGCCCACGGCGTAGACCGCTCCCTGCGTGATGTCAGCCTGGCGGCGGAAGGTCTTGGCTCGATGGAGGAGCTCCTCGGTGAACTGGAGATCTCTCATCGTGGGCGTGATCGGTTTGTCGAGACCGGAAAGCGGTACTGACGGAAGGGAAGACTCGTCGGGACAGTTCTTCGGGTACTCCTTGGAACGCAGATCTTTGAGGTCTCGATGGCCGGTCTCCATCCCGCTCCTGATGTCTCGGATGAGATAGCAGGACAGGTCCGGATCGGTCGCCCAGCCACCACTAGAATCCGTCTTCCTCACAGCACACCGACGAACGAGATCGTTCATCCTCGGATGACGGGTTGCAGCACGAGCCTCCTTCAGAAGACCGAGCGCACGGAAGTAAGCCTGACGACTGAGATCGCATCGTCCCATCGAGTAGAGATCGTCGATCGCTTCCCCAGCCATGTAGCTGAACTTGATCGCCCTCTTTCTCGTCTCGACGAGGAAGTCATTATCGCTCGTCCACGGCATGATCGGCGCACCGAGGGATTGTTTCGCACGACCCAACAACGCGGCGCCTCCGACGAGCGCGGCCCCGATGACGAGCTCGATCACAGCGCCCTCGACAGCGGTACGGTCGGAAACGAGAGCTGGCACTCACCAGCGTCAACCTTCTCGTTGAAGAGCCTGCGGTTCTCCACGAGGTTCCGGTAGGCGCGATCATCTTTCGCATCCCCGAGCCCGTCGAGCGACTGCTCGCTCGCCTTCGGAAACGGCTCTGCACTCGGGCACGCGCGCTGGTGAACATTGCGAGCGTCGTCGAGACGGCCGAACGCATCATCGATCCACTGAAGCCCTGCCGCCCACGTCTCGCAAGGCGTGTTCGGCGTGTCCTCAATGTCAGCGCCCCACGACTCGGACACGTAGTACTTGATCCGAACGTGGCGCGGGCAGAACTTCATGAGCTTGGCGTGGTGAGTCCTCGTCTTGCGCTGCCACTTCCTCGCCTTCTTCAGAGCATCGAGCGCTTTGGGGTACGGGTTGGGAATGCCCTTCTTGGGGACCAAGCACGGGTCAACACCGTTGTCGTCAGCCTCGTACTCGTACCAACGAAGCGCATCGTCGGACGCATCGATCGTATCGAGCCCTATGTCATGAGTCTCGTCAGCAAAACGTCTGTCGAGAGGGCTGTAGAGACCGCCGAGTCGGCCGCCGCGTCGACCCAGCCAGGCCGCGCCGCCGACGAGAGCGAGCCCGACCAGAGCCTGCATCACGCGCTCCGGTTGGAACGCCAGATGAGGAACGCGAGCCCGGCCACCGCCGCGCCGCCGATGAGCATCGTGGTCGTCGACATCCCCGAGCCCGAGCCGGACGACCCAGCACCGCTGCTCTCGGACAGACTGTCGACGCGCTCACCGAGCTGGGCGATCTCGGACTCGGCATCGTCGAGCGCCATGTCGAACATCTCGTCCTGCTGCGTCCCGGCCGAGACCAAGATCTCGTCGATCCTGTCGGCGTGGGCCTGCAGCCGGCCGACCTGGGTCGCCATCGCATCGGTGGGCGCGAACGTCCGCAGGTTCCCGATCACCGTGGCGAGCCGCCGGAGCTCGGCAGTCACCCGGCCGAGACGCTCGCGCTGTGACGAGGTGACCTCTCCGAAGCCGTCCATCGACGCGCGCTCCCAAGAGAAGGGCTGCGGCGTCATCCCGCGGTAGGGGCCCACGTCGGGCCAGCGATGAGCCCACATCGGGTCAGGCTTGAGGACCGCGGGCTGCGTGTTCCGGAGACCAGGCAGCGGAGAGACCCGGCTCGGCTGCAGATCGTTCGCCGAGTTGTAGAACTCGCGCACGTCCACCGGCTGAACGACGACCTGCTGGGGGTTGCCGACCGGAAGGACCACCGAGGTCCTCGTCGAGCCTGCGCCTCCGTTGTCGTCTCCCCGCGGATAGCGAGGGTCGTGGTAGGGGGTGCGCTCCAGCATGGGCTGATCCTACCCTTCCTCGATGTCGGCCGCGAGCGCCGGGAGAACCTCGTCGGGCTCGTCCTCCGCGAGCTCGGCAACCGAGGCGTAGGCCGCGAGCTCGGGGATGCCGGGGTCTTCCTCCTGCGGGCCCTCGATGTAGTCGCTGATGTTGGGAGTGAACGACGTGGCTCCGTACCAGATGACACCACCGAGGATGCTCAACCCCGCCACGAGCTCGAGCAGCGAGCCGCCGCTGCCCGGCAACCGTCGTCCAGGAGAACATTCGGGACATCCGGGGCACTCGGGGCACTCGGGGCACTGCCCTGGTCGCACGAGGCTCGACCCTGACCCGTTCCCCGTCGATGCGTCGACTTCCACGTCGGCCGCCGCTCTGGCCGCCGCTCTGGCCGCCTCATCGGCGTCCTTCATCGCCTGGCTGACCGTCAACGACGGGGTGAACCCGCGACGGGGATCGACCTGCCCGTAGGCGCGGCGCTCACGTGCTGCTGCGGGGCGGGTGACCGCGCCGTCCTCGTCTTCCTCGAGGCCGTCCATGTCGTAGGGGCTGGTCGTCATGAGGTCGCTCCGCAAGGGCACTCGGCGTACTGGTTGACCTGCACGTATCCGTTGCCCGCGTTCGAGACTGCCACCCATCGGCGCAGCCGTCGAGAGTAGTAGATATGCCTGACGCTGTTCGAGCGTCCGGCCATGTACTGCGCACCGATCCTCCGAATGTGAAGGCTCAGGCTCGATGCCGGAATCCGCTGTGACGCGAGGGGGTCCATTAGACCTGGGTCATGATGAGGTAGGCGCCGATCCCCAGCATCGCCAAGCCTCCGATCAACACGACCGGAGACTCGTGTGCTGGAGGATTTCGTTCGCTTCCGGCCGGATCGGTCACCCCCTCTCCAGCCGCGATCGACGAAGCCTGGAACCAGAGACGGAAGTCATCCTTGAGCTGGACGATCGCTGCTGTCTGCGCGCGAACCCTTCCGGAGCTCTCGAACCGCGGATCGAAGTTGCAAGCGTTGGTCCTGCTGTCGAGGATCATCCGCATGACCGGAGGAGCGAGACACGATCTCCTGAGCTCTTCGCGATCGGGCGCGAAGGCACCGAGTTCGCCCGCAATCGCGACCGCAATCCCAACGACCGCGAGAACCGCCGCTGCAATCGCTCCCACAATCGCACCCGGCCCAGACCCAGCCGAAGCTGTCGCGATGGCAGCGGCAGCCGTCCCTATCCCTCCCACGATGCTCGACACGATCGCGTTGGTCTCGTTCATCACTCGAGCTGCAGCCGAGTCACGGAGCGCGCGGATCTGGCTGAGGGCGAGCCCGCGGAGATGGGGAGGGAGATCGTCCACGGCAAGGATGAAACGCTGGAACCCGTCAGCAACGTAGTCACCGAAAGTCGTGTTGATGATGTCCTGGGCCCACGCCTCACACATCGCGACCTGAAGGTTCGCTGTCCCCCAGGCGTGCCGGATGTTCTGGTAGCCCTTCATGCACCAGCCAGGACCACCGATGACGTCCGGACAACCTCTCCGGGTCCTGACCGCACCACGAACCTCGTGGCCTTCCCTCCAGGTACTCGAGCCCCCAAGAGTCTTCCGAAACCAGAGCCTCATCGCGTCCCGCGA
>Ga0255048_10000076_pt1 | contig 63396 bp, 54 predicted proteins | sample JV7_2_2_MG_FD_183619 | JGI IMG/M metagenome (GOLD analysis project Ga0255048, IMG submission 183619) | Seawater microbial communities from Jervis Inlet, British Columbia, Canada - JV7_2_2 | ecosystem: Environmental > Aquatic > Marine > Inlet | place: Canada: British Columbia | collected 2016-10-06 | reverse complement strand
GTCCGCTGTCGGAGAGGGCGGCGAGGCGCAGCATGGGGCCAAACTCGTGGAACCCTTCTTCCTGAACAGCGCTCCTGGCGATGAAGTCGGCCACGTCGACGGCACCGGCCGAGTCCATCGCCTCGGCCAGGTTCTCGACGTATTGGATCATTCGCATGTACCCGCCCGACTTGAGGATGTCGCTGCAGGTGGTGACCGTCCTCATGCCGGAGCGAACCAGGTCCGAGGCGTTGAAGCAGTCGGCTCCGCCCGCGAACGACATCAGCAGGTCGCCATGGAATTGCTCGGAGATGCGCAGCCCCAGGTTGGACGTGACGGGGTGCAGGGCACGCCCGGAGAGGTACATCATGTCATCGCGGTCGAACACGGTCTTCCAGTTGTTGACCTCAAGCGTGTTGCTCAGCTTCACTCCGAAGGTGCGGTCCTGCGCTCTGGCTACCCGGCGCAGGGCGTGGAGCATCGGAACCGCGTCGGTGTAGACCAGGTCGTGGCCGAAGGCCTCGTCGGGGATGGGAACGTCGTCAAACCCGAGTTGATCGTTGACGATGGAGCGGACGCGATCTGCTCCCAGCAGGGTGGGGTTGAGCTTGACCGAGGCGTGGAGGCTCCGTTCCTCCAACAGATAGATCATGATCTTCTCGATCTCATCCGGTGGGCAACCATGCATGGTGGAGAGCGTGATGGTGTCGGACAGCTGTGCGGGGATCTCGATGTCCCGCACCTCGGGATAATGCGCCGCCACAATGTCGACGTACTTGGGCAGGTAGGCCGAGGCATCGTTCATGGCGTCGAAATACCACTGCACGTTCGGCTTGAGCATGCCTTCCAGGTTGTAGCCGACGCTCATGTTGAAGATCATCCCGGGACGCTCGCCCGGGAAGCCGAGCTTGTGGTGGAGGGCGTGGATGAGGACCCAGGCCCGCAGGTACTCGTCGAAAGACTCGAATATCTTCAACTCCTGGGACCACTCGACGTTGTAGCCCTCGTCCTGGATATCGATGCACGGCTTGTTTACATCCAGTTCATCCAGGGTCTGGACGGTCTTGAGCTCGATGAATCGCGCCCCGACCAGCCATGACACGATGATGTTCTGAGCCATTTGCGAGTGCGGTCCGGCAGCCACCCCGAAAGGGGTGTCGAGCTCAACGCCGTATTTCTCGGTGCGGAACTTGTCCTCCACCGACGGGGTGAACCATCCAGAGCGGGGGATGCCGAAGAGGGCATTCTTCGTTTCGAGCTCGTCGAACACCCAGTCGGTCAACTGCTCCATGGAGATGAGATGAAACCGGTCAGACATCGTCCCTCATTTCTCTTGGATCGTTTGATTCACAGGCGGGCGTGCAGGCGGGCCGCTTGTTCTCTCGCCTTGGCTCGCACCTCGTCGCTGTCGACCCGCGTGGTCTTTCCATCCCGGAACACGACCTCGCCGTCCACTTTGACCTCGAGCGGCCGGATCGACGGAGTGAATGCGATATGCCACGGGTCCATCGGGTCGTACGACCAGGAGACCTCGTCGTCTCGGGCGGCGGGCATGATGTTCCAGCCGTTCTCCAACCACGACCAGGCCGGGTCCGGCCCGGCAGTTACGTCCACCGAGCGCTGCATCACGTATGCCAGGCGGAACGACTCGATCATGTTGGCCCCGATCCCGTCGGTCCCCAGCGCTACCGGGTTGGTGAAGCGGGCGGGGTCGGCATACCCGACCCCGTTGTTGAGATTGGAGCGGGGGTTGTGGAGGATGGTGCCGGACAGTCCGTGGTCATCGGGCAGGTGAACGCAATGGCTGAGCAGCCAGTCGTCCCTGGTGAGACCGGTAAGCCGGGCAGGTGCATCTACGTCGCCGATGCCTTCGGCAACATGGATGTGCACTCCGACCCCCAGGTCTTCCGCCAGTCCGGCCGCGGCGTGCAAGGACTCGTCCGAGCAGGTGAAGGCGGCATGGATTCCGACGTAGCCCGGGCCACCCGTTTTGATGAACCGCTCGTTCTCGGCCAATCCCCGCTTGGCCCCTTCTGCTCCGTGGCGGTCGGTGATCCCGTAGGCGGTCAGTACCCGGACCCCGACTTCGGCGCACGCTTCGGCGATCACGTCCAGGCTGCCTTCGATGGCGTTGGGGGATTCGTGGTGATCGACGATGGCCGTGGTGCCAGATTCCAGCGCTTCGACCGCACCGAGCATGGCCGACCACCTGATCATGTCGAGATCCAACGCCATATCCAGCCGCCACCACACCTGGTCGAGGATCTCCTGGAAGTTGGTGGCCACCTTGGGAGGGGGCGGCATGCCCCGGGCCAGCTCGGAATAGAGGTGGTGGTGGGCGCAAACCAGACCTGGAGTCGTAACCCTCATCCTTGCCTCCCTGTTTGCTGCTCCGCCCAAGCTACTCGGGCGGACCCTTACTGGGGAAGCCGGGAACTCGATCAGAAGTCGGGAATGCGGTTTGTCGGGCTGAACTTCAGCCTGTCGGTGGCTCCCAGCGCAGCACGAGAGCTTCCCCCCCGATCTCGGCGCGATGTTGCCCGACGGCCACGAAGACCGAGTCCCTGTAGGCGATGTCGTAAAGGCCGCCGCCGCCCAGGTAGGTGCCTGCCAGTGGGACCGACTGCCAGTGGTGGCCGTCCTCAGACACCCAAATAGCCGGACCGTGGTTGACGCCTTCAACCACCTGGGGGATCTCATCGGCTCCGACCGCCACCACCCATCCTTGCCCAAACGCGATCGCCCAAGTTTCAGCGCCGCTTGGCAATTGGAGCGCGGGGGTGAAGGTCCTACCGTCCTCCGACATCCACAACATCGGTCGTTTATCCGCGTCGACTCCGGCGGCGATCAGCCCAAACGGCGTAGCCTCCATCGTCCGCACTTCGGCCGAGGGCTGCCCCGACTCGATCGAGTGGTCCGGGCCATGCCGTTGCCAGGTTCGACCGTCGTCCTGTGAGATCCACGTAGTCGGCTCGGTGGCCCGGCGTTGGGCGGCCAACAGGTCTCCGGTGTCGGTTTGGATGATTGCGGTGAAGGTAACCGGGGTGGTGAGCATCTCCCAGGCGATTCCATCCGGTGACACCAGGAATCGTGGCGCACCCCCGTACAAGAGATAATCACCGGAGGCGAGGGTCAGGCCGTCTGTGACGTAGTCCCCGGCAGGCGCGGTGTCACCGGTGGTGACCAGACTCCAGTCGGTGCCGTCGCTTGACTGCCAGATGACGGTTCCCCCCTGACGATTGTTGCTGCCGAAGACGATGAGTCCGGAGTCGGTGCTGAGAACTCCCTCCGGGAAGTAGCCCTCTACGAACAAGGTGCGGTCGTCGTCGGCCACCCAGCTCCACGAGGCGCCGTCGATTGAGGTCCAAATCTGCCCCCGACCCCAAACGTCCGTACCGGTCCAGGTATTGCCGGTGGCAACAAAGCCCGGCCCACCGGACGTAACGGACCCGGCCACCAGGTCATCCCCAATGACGCTGTTGCCCAAGAGCTCGTGAGAGGTCCACAGCCCAACGGCGGGCGCGGGATCGACCACTGTGGGAACCGTCGTGGGCGAGGGAAGCGATGTTGTGGAAGCGGGTGTCGTCGGTTGGGTGATCGTCGGCGACTCCTTCGGGTCATTGAGCAGGGCGGCACCTCCGATCAACAGGAGGATCATCATCGCTCCGGCCAGGATCGGGACCCACCGCCGGTGCCGCCATGACCGATGAGTCCGCTCCGGTTGCAGCCGCCGGGTCGACTCACCGGTGTCGCTCAGCTGCTCGACCAGCAGATCGATATCGATGGGAGGAACGGTCTCGTCGACATACTCGGTGATGCGGCTCTGGATGTCATTCATCGATCGTCACCCCTAGTTCCTCTCGCAGGTGGGTAAGTGCACGCTCGAGGTGCGTCTGTACCGTTGTCCGTCCGACTCCGAGCAGATCGGCAACTTCCTGTTGGGTCATGCCGAGGCCTTCGACCAGATAGACAGCCTGGCGTTGCATGGTGGAGAGCCGGCCAAGCGCTTGTGGTAAGCGCGGCTCACCAGGTGGCGGGTCATCCACTCCGATGTCCTGAAGCGGAATTGACCGGTGGCTCGGCCGCCAACCCCGACGCTTGGCCAGGGTGTACAGATAGCCGCCTGGATTGTCGAGAGCCTGCATCTTGTCCCAGTGGTTCCAGGCGTAGATGAGCGCCTCCTGGGTTGCCTCGCGGGCCCGATCGGCATTGAGACACCCGGTCAGGGCGTAGCGCAAGCGTGGCTCGAGGCGTCGAGCGAATGTTGTGAATTCATCTGGTTCCGCTGGTCTCGCCACATTCCCTCCGGGGAGGCTCTCACCCCATAAAGGTCCTGACAAGCCGACCTTGACGACACGTCTGTTGGGGTTGCACCCTCACCCTGGCCCCGTTCTCTTACGGCGAGAAGTGGCGGAGTACCCATAATTGGGAACGGACCGACCCCGGGCGGCGTTACACCTGCCAGGAGGTCACCCCATGTTTAAGTTCAAGAAGAGTGAGTTGGTGGCGCCCGAGGATGCGCTCCCCGGACGCAACGAGGCGATGCGGGCGTCGGACGTTCACTTCGTCAGTGGCACTTCCATCTACCCCCCATTTCCTGATGGGTTGGAAGTGGCCTACTTCGGAATGGGGTGCTTCTGGGGAGCCGAGCGGATCTTCTGGGAGATCCCGGGCGTCTACACCACCGCGGCCGGGTACGCAGGCGGCTACACGCCCAATCCCACTTACGAGGAGGTGTGTACCACCCGCACCGGCCACACCGAGGCTGTCATCGTTGTCTACGACCCTGAGCAGGTTTCGTACGAGAGGTTGCTGAAGGACTTCTGGGAGCAGCACGACCCCACCCAGTACATGGGTCAAGGTAACGACCGCGGCACCCAGTACCGATCAGCGATCTACACGACCAGCGACGAGCAGGCCGATGTCGCCAAGCGGTCCCGGGATCGTTACCAGGCGATGCTGACTGAGAAGGGCTTTGGAGAGATCACGACTGAGATCACCGAGGCCGGCGAGTTCTACTACGCCGAGGACTACCACCAGCAATACCTGGCCAAGAACCCGGGCGGCTACTGCAACCACGGCTTCTGTCAGGTGAGCTACGCCTAGGTCCCTGGCCGGGCTTCGTCCGGCTTAGGAGTTACTTCGTAACTCCACGGCCCACGTCCCACTTCCGACGTCCCGATGTCGGATGCCGAAGCGGCAGCAAGCAGTAGGCAATGGCGTGGTGTGAACGGTGGCATGGCTGTTGGCTGACTAGCTCTGCTCTACCGGCTGATGCACGTTCATGGGCAGGCGGTTACGCCACTGGCCGTCCACTTCGTGGAAGGCTGCGGCGACGGCGCCCGCCGTCGGTACCAGGCCGATCTCGCCCACTCCCTTGATTCCGTACGGAGCGCCGGGTTGGGGCGCCTCCACCAGGATCGCCTGGATCTCGGGGATGTCTTTGGGCCGCAGGATATTGAGGCTGCGCAGGGTCATGTTCGTTGGCCGGGCCTCGTCATCGGTGGGGAACTCTTCGGTTAGGGCGTAGCCGAGCCCCATATGAACGGCTCCCTCGATTTGTCCTTCGCAAAGGGTGGGGTTGACCACCCGGCCGACGTCGTGGACGGCCACCACCTGGTCGATCTTGCCCGATTCCCGGTCGGCAACGACCAACTGGGCGGCGTAGGCGAAGGTGGAGTGGATGATCGGGTTTTCCAGCCCCTCTTCCAGGGAGTTGGTCCAGTCCACCCGATATTCGCCGTAGTAGTCGATGCCGGGCTCGCAGTCGTTCTCGAGCGCTACCCTGCAGGCATCCTTGACCGATCCGGCCCCCATGAGGGTGCCGCGGGAGCCGGTGGTCTGGCCGGCTCCGAGTTCCCGGGTGGTGTCGACCACCACCCGGATACGGTCGGCGGAGACACCGAGCTCCTCAACCGCCACCTGCAAGGCGACGGTATGAATGCCCTGTCCCATCTCGGTCCAGCAGTGGCGAACCTCGACGGTGCCGTCCTCCTCGAACCGCACCACCGCGCCGGCGATTTCCTTGAAGCCGTTGCCGAGGCCGGAGTTCTTGATACCCATGCCCAAGCCGACAGCCTTGCCGGAGGCCTTGGCCCCGTCGTAAACCGGCTTGATCGTGTCCAGGCACAGCCGGGCTCCCAGGCAGCCCTCATCCATAATCTGTCCCGGACCCCACACATCGCCGGGGGAGACGATGTTGCGATCGCGAATCTCCCAGCCGTTGATACCGACCTTTTCGGCCAGCCGGTCCAGCACGCCTTCGGTGGCGAATTGAGCCTGGTTCGCTCCAAATCCACGGAAGGCACCGCACACAGGATTGTTGGTGCGCACCGCGACGGCCTCGACATCGATGTTGGGGAAAACGTATGGCCCACTGGTGTGTCCGGCTGCTCGTTCCAGCACCTTCATGCCGACCGAGGCGTACGGTCCGCTGTCGCCGATCAGGCGAGACCGGAAGGCGGTCAGCTTGCCGTCGGCGTCGCATCCGGCCGAAACCTCCAGGCGGATCGGGTGGCGCTTGGGATGCATGATTAGAGACTGCTCGCGGGTGAGCGTGCATTTGACCGGGCGCCCAAGCAGGTGGGCGGCCAGCGCGGTCTGGGCTTGATTGGACATGTCCTCTTTACCGCCGAAAGCGCCACCGTTTGAGACCAACGCGACTGTCACCTGGTCACGCTCGATGGCCAGCACGTCGGCGATCTGGTTTCGATCGTCCCACACACCCTGGCCGCCGGAGTAGACGGCCAGCACCCCGTCTTCGCCCGGGACCGCCAGCGTCGACTCGGGCTCGAGAAAGGCATGTTCAACCCGCTGGGTGTGGAAGGTCTCGTGGATGACGTGGGCCGATTCCTCCAGTGCCTGATCAACGTCACCGCGGCTGTAAACCGATCGCGACAGAACATTCCCGTCGAGGCCCCATACCGCGTCCTCGTCCGAGGTGAGCGCGGCGTCGGGGTCGGCGAAGGGCTTGAGAATGTTGTATTCGACCTCAACCGTGTCGGCGGCCAGGCGGGCGATTTGTACCGACTCGGCCACGACGATCGCCAACACATCGCCCAGATAGGAGGTACGGCCGCCCTCGGGTATGAACACCGGCCAATCCTCGTAGATGATGCCGACCCGCAGGTTTCCCGGCACGTCAGCGCCGGTGTAAACGGCGATGACACCTTCAATGGCCAGGGCCGGGCCGGTATCGATGCGAAGGACATCTGCTCGGGCGTGGTCGCTCAGCTTGAGGGCGGCGTGCAACAGTCCCTCGGGCCGCATGTCGTCTACGTACCCGCGGTCGCCGAGGGCGAGCTCGGCCGCCTCGTATTTCACCCCTCGCGTCCCCACGCCGGCGGGGAGGCCCACCTCGGGGATGGCGTCATCGCGCAACATTTCGATCGCTTCGAAGATCTTGGTGTATCCGGTGCAACGGCACAGGTGGCCGCCCAGGCGCCCGGCCGCCGTTGCACGGGTCAGGTCCTTGCCCTTCTGATCCAACAGGGCCTTGGTGCGGACCACGATCCCGGGTGTGCAGAAGCCGCATTGCAGGGCACCAGCGGCGGCGAAGGCGGTGGCGAGCCGGGTCCGTTCCTCTGCCGGGAAGCCTTCGAGAGTTGTGACCTCTTTGCCCGCAGCCTTCTCCATGCCGACCAGGCAGCTCTGGATGGCCTTGCCGTCCAGTAGCACGGTGCAGGCCCCGCAGTGGCCGGAGGGGGAGCAACCGTCCTTGGGAGAGGTGATATCGAGCTCTTCGCGCAGAGCCGCCAGCAGATGAGGGTGATCGGAGCGGACGGAGGCTTCCTCACCATTGACACTGAAGCTGGTGGAGTCGGTTGGCATCAAAGTCATCTGGATCCTCCCCGTGGTTGCATCGATTGTATTCCGCCACGGGCCCGGTGGCAGCTAGGGCCGGGACGTGGTGCCCTGTGTTCTGTCACTCCCGCTGCTTGTTGGCGGCGGCCTCGGTCAGGTCCGGGTCTGGCTGGTCTGGTTCGGCCTCGGCGGGCAAGGCCAACTGGTGCTGTCGGCGATTGGCCCAGAACTGGCTCATCACCACTACCAGCACCACGATGCCCGACAGTGTCACGGCAATGGATGAGGGCACCTGCGCTGTTCGCTGCAGTGCATTGGCTCCAACTACTAGGCCGCCGAACAAGATCGACGCCGGGATGGCCCCCAAGGGATGCAGCCCACCGAAGAGGGCGACCACTATGCCGTTGAAGCCGGCCAGGCCCGTGAATGCGGCAGCATTACCCTCGCTGTAGAGGCGGTGGTCCAGGCCCAGCACCTGGACGGCGCCGCCGAGGCCGGCCAGCATGCCGCTCATGGCCAGGGCCATTATGGCGTTGCGGCCGACGGACATTCCGGCGTAGCGGGAGGCCATCGGGTTGAACCCGACGGCACGAATGCGGAATCCGATCGGCGTCCGCCACAGCAGCACCCAGACGACGAACGCCATAACGATGGCGATGACGATTCCGAGGTGGAGGCGGGTGGGCTCGAGAAGCCGGGGGAGGTCGGCTGAGCGCGGAAAGCGAGCGGTTTCTGGGATCCGAGTGCCGGCTTCGATCTGGCGGGGATCGATCAGCGGTCCGGCAACAAGGTAGTTCATGAGAAGGGCCGCGATCACATTCAACATGACCGTTGAGAGGATCTCGTTGACTCCGAGCCGGGCCTTCAACGCCCCGGCGATTCCACCCCAGGCCCCCCCCGCGACGACCCCGGCGATGGCCGCCAGCACCATGATGAGCACACCGGGCAGGGCATCGAGGTAGAGGGCGACCAGGGTGGCGGCGATTCCGCCCATGATGAACTGGCCTTCGCCTCCGATGTTGATCACGCCGCCGCGAAAGGCAATACAGATTCCGGTCGCCACGAAGAGGAGTGGCGTGGCCTTGACCAAAGTGTCGGCGATCGAATTCTGGCTTCCGGTGGCGCCGTCCACCAGTGCGGCGTAGGCGCTCAGAGGGTTGGCGCCGACCGCGGCCAGCATGATGGCTCCGATGACGAGGCCGATGATCGCGGCGAAGAGGGGAGTGATAACTGGAATGGCAGCCCTCTGAGCTTTGATCCATCTATCCCGGCGCGTCGACCTATTACTCATCAGGCTGATCCGTGCCGCTGGATCCGGCGGGTCCCCAGTGTGTCCTGGCCTCGTCCAGGGTTTCTCCGGCCATCATCAGGCCGATCAGCGACGGGTCGGCCGCCTCCCGCTCGACGGCTCCCATCAACCGGCCGGCGAAGATGGCGACAACGCGGTCGGAGAGTGCCAGTAACTCCTCGAGGTCCTCGGAGAACAGCAACACGGCAGTTCCCCGGTTGCGAGCTTCGACGATCTGATCCCGGATGAACTCAGAGGCGCCGATATCAAGTCCCCGGGTCGGTTGGGCGACAACCAGCACCGACGGACTCCGATCCAGTTCCCGGGCCAAGATCACCTTCTGCGCATTGCCGCCCGAAAGGCTGGAGATGGATACATCGGCCGACGGAGTTTTGACCGCGAAGCGCTCGATGAGGCGCTCACCGTGTTCCTCGATTCGGTCGAAACGAAACAGGCCCCGGCGTACAAACTCTTCGTTGGTGGGATCGCGCAGGATGAGGTTCTCGGCGACACTGAACTCTTTGATCATGCCGTCGCGGTTGCGCTCTTCCGGGACATAACCGAGGCCTCGATCCATCAATTGGCGCACCGTCTGGCCCCCGATATCGACTCCACCCAGCTTGATTTGTCCGGCTGTGATCGGATGAAGCCCGGCGATCGCCTGAGCCAACTGGACCTGGCCGTTCCCGCTCACCCCGGCTACCCCGAGTATCTGGCCACCGTTGACGGCGAAGGACACTCCTCGCAGCGCCGGAGTTCCGCGGTTGTTATCGGCGTGGACGTCTTCGACTTCCAGCAATGGAGGCCCAGCGTCAATGGGTGGCAAGGTCCGGATCAGGGAGAACTCGCGGCCGACCATCCGTTTGGCCAGGTCGCCTTTGCTGGTGTCCCTGGTGGCGACCGTGCCCGCATTGCGGCCGTCGCGGAGGACGGTTATCCGGTCGGTCAGGGCGATGACTTCGTTCAGCTTGTGTGAGATGAAGACGATGGCGTGGCCGTCCTGTCTCATCTCGTCCAGGAAGATGAAGAACTCGTCCACCTCCTGGGGGGTGAGCACAGCGGTTGGCTCGTCGAGGATGAGGAGCGAGGCTCCGCGATAGAGGGCTTTGACGATCTCGACCCGTTGTTGTTCGCCTACCGACAGGTCGCTTATCAGCGCCCCGGGCTCTACATCCAGTCCGTAGGTCTCGGATAGCTCGGCTATTCGGCTGCCAACGATGTCGAGGTCGGTGAGGATGCCTCGCGACGAGTCCAGTCCGAGAGCGACATTCTGTGCGACGGTCATGGGGGAGACCAGCATGAAGTGCTGGTGGACCATTCCCACCCCGGCCTTGATTGCATCTTGCGGCGAGGACAGTTCGAGTTGCTGCCCGTCAAAAACGATCTCGCCCTGGTCGGGCCATTCCAGACCGTACAGCAGCTTCATGAGGGTCGACTTCCCGGCTCCGTTCTCACCCAGCAGGCCGTGGATCTCGCCCGACTTGACGTCGAAGTCGACATGATCGTTGGCCAGAACTCCGGGGAACCGCTTTACGATCCCTCGCATCTCGACCGACTCGATCATCCGCGTAGTCATCTCAAACGGCCTGGTCGGGAAGGCGCCTGATCATGAGCTTGTCGGTTATCCCTCCGATGGTGATTACGAAAGCCTCCAGTCCGATGTCGGCCAGGCGCGGGTCACAGTCGGCAGCGGCGAATTGCTGGGGGGCGGCCAGCCGGGCCCAATGGGGGGCCAGCTGGTTCGGACCGGTGATGGCTCCTTTGCCCAGGTCCGGTGCCACCCACAATACATTCGAGACGCCGGAGTTGATGATGCGGATGTTGCACATCTCGCACGGTTCGAGCGACGTGACCAGTGTGTGGCGTCGCAGGTCGGGATCCGGGCGATGTTCCTGCTCGTAGGCAGTCAACAGCACCATCTCCGCGTGGAAGTCGCTCCGGAACTCGGGGACGAACATCCGGTTCCGTTCACTGAGAATGACACTGCCATCCGGGCCGGCCAGCAATGCGCCGACGGCTGCGTTGCCCTCGAGCCCGGCGTCGATGGCCTGGGTTACCGCGATCCGGGCCAGGTGATCGTGGGGTCGACTGCCGGCGTGATTGACGACTTCGTCGCGAAGCTCACTGAGCTTTCGTCTGATGTCACCGCTCACGCCGGCGTCGACCCCGGTCACTGCCTACCCTCCGACCTGGACAGCGCCGGAGGTCACGTCCGCTATTGCTTGCTCGCCGGCCGCCTTGACATCGGCGGGGAGGTCGTAGCCATCGTTGAAGGCGATCTCGATCCCGTCGTTGGCGAAATCGAGCCAGATGACTTCACCGCCGAGCGTTCCCTGCCCGACCTGGTCAAAGATCTGCCGGAAGGCCACCTCGTAGAGGAAGACCTGGCTGGCGTAGGTCTGGGTGGGAGCTACCGGTGAGAAGTCGGCGTCGTTGCCGAAGAAGGCAACACCTTCCTCCTCGGCGACCGTGGCGACTCCGGTTCCCATTTCAGTTTGACTGGTCAGCACTTCCACATTGGACGTCAACATGGCGCGGGCGGCTTCTGCGGCCAGAGCTGCGTCGCTGAACGAGTTTGTGAAGTTGTCGAGCACGGTCGCGCCCGGATTGGATGCAGCCGCTCCGGCCTGGAAGCCATCGAGGCTGCCGGCGATGGAACCGACGTCGATTGGTCCGACGAAGCCGATGTTGTCGCTGAGAAGGGCGGCCATCACGCCTCCGACGTAGCCACCTTGAGCGGAGCGGACCGAGAACGCATACACGTTGGGGAGTCCGAAGGTCTCGGGATTAGTACCCCATACGAAGCTGACGTCCGGAAAATCAGGTGCGATCTCCTCGATCGAGCTTCCGTAGGCCGAACTGGCTGCAATGACAACGTCGAAGCCACGCGACGCAAAGTCACGGATGGCGGCCGCCGCATCGTCGACGACGAACATGTTCTCGGAACTGGCGATCTCAAAGCTAGCGGGTCCACCCCGCTCCGTCTGGATGCGTTCCATGCCGGTGACGACTCCCTGGCTAATGCCAAAGTCGCCCGACGTGCTCGGCAATACGAGCGCAACCCGGAAGGGCTCGGCGGTGGCCGCCGCAGTTGTCGCGGTTGTGTCTGTGTCTCCTGAGTCGTCATCGCCGCAGGCTGCGGCCACGAGGGCCATCGCCAGCAGGAGTGCCATCAGGCGGACAACACGTCTGGTCTGCTTCATTCTCTCTTTACCTCCGTTGGGTACTTCTATTCGGGCGGCGCTAGGCGCCGCGGACGTATGGTTTGGTTAGGGCTGCCGGTTCCTTGCTGAGTACACCGCGGCCGGCAGCAGCTAGCACGACGATGGTCATGACGTAAGGCAGCATTCCGGCGAAGTTCGACGGAATGTTGATGCCAAGTGTCTGGATCTGGAGTTGGAGAGCGTTGATGGTGCTGAAGAGCAGGGCACCGAAGAGCACCGCCACCGGGCGCCATCCACCGAAATAGACCAGCGCAACAGCGATGAAGCCGATGCCGGCAGTCATGTTGCGCTGGAAGATGTTGATCAGGGCGATGGAAAGCGAGGCTCCAGCCAGGCCGGCCATTACGCCTCCGACGGTAACGGTGATAAAGCGGAGGCGGTTCACGCCGAGGCCGACGCTGTCGGTGGCTTCCGGGTTCTCGCCGACCGCCTGAATGCTCAAGCCGATTGTGGTCTTGTTGATGACGAACCAGGCCAGGGGCACCGTGGCGAAAGCCACGTAGGTCAAGATGCTTTGCTCGAAGAAGATCTCGCCGACGGCAGGAAGGTCACTCAACCAGGGGATGTTCAGATGCGGGACGCTGTTGATGGGTCGCGTGCCGATCCCGGACTTGGTGAACAGTAGATCTGAGAGACCAAGCCCGATCAGATATATGGCGATGCCGGCGATACCTTGTTGTGCCTTGTAAGTCACGCAGGCGAGAGCCATCAGCGCGCCGAACATCCCGCCGACGGCCATCGCCATGAGAAGGCCGAAGATGACATTGCCGGTTTGGAAGACGGTCCAGTAAGCGGCGAAGGCGGCCATCAGCATGATTCCCTCGACCCCCAGGTTGAGTACTCCGCTCAGCTGTCCAAGGGTCTCCCCAATAGCGGCGAAAAGATAAGGTGTGGCGAGACGGATACCGGCCGCGAGAATGGCAATGATGACACTCGGTTCCAGCAGGTCTGACCACATGAGTCGCTTCCACCTCCGCCGCCGCCCTGGCCGTCAGGGGGAGGGTTCCTCTCCCACTTCGGTTCCAGGATGGCTACGTTGCGTTTTCTGCATGTTACATGTAACATGCAGAAAGTCAAGATGAGATACCATCGCCCAACGTCGTGGAAGGATGCGGTAGCGCTTAAGACGGAGGATCCGTCGGCGCTTCCCATCAACGGTGGGACCGACGTCATGGTTGAAATCAATTTCGACAGAGCCCGGCCGCCCGCGCTCCTTGACCTGTCCCACATCCAAGAGATAAGAGGCTGGGAAGCGGCCGGAGACTCAATCCGCCTGGGCGCCGGGGTTACCTTTGGCGAGGTGGTGGCCCACCTGGCGGGGGATCTCCCCGGCCTGGCCGCGGCAGCCCGAACTGTCGGCTCGCCTCAGATCCGCAACCGCGGGACGGTAGCCGGCAACCTGGCCTCTGCCTCCCCAGCCGGCGATGCCCACCCGCCGTTGCTGGCGTCTGGTGCGACAGTTGAGGGGGAGTCGCAGCGCGGGATTCGCTCCATCCCGATTCACGACTTCTACAGGGGTGTCAAGCTAAGTGCTCTCGAGCCCGACGAGCTCATCAGAGCGATCGTCGTACCGCGCGCGAGAGGTCCCCAGGAGTTCTCAAAAGTCGGTTCCCGCAACGCCATGGTCATAGCCGTCGTTTCATTCGCGATCGCCCTCAACATTCGGGAACGGCGGGTCGGGACCGGGATCGGGTCGGCAGCCCCTACGCCAGTTTCAGCCGCCGCGGCGCAGGAGTTCCTGGAAGGGGAGCTGGCCGAGGGCGGCCATTGGGACGACCCCCGTCCCCTCGACCCTTCGCTCCTGGTCCGCTTTGGCGAGTTGGTAGCGTCGGCGGCCTCGCCCATCGACGATGTGCGAGGCACCGCCGACTACCGGCTCCACGCGCTTGAAGTTATGGCGCAGCGCACCCTCAGTTGGGCTTGGGAGACCCACCGCAGTGGTGGAACCGATGCAGATTGAGCTCACCCTGAACGGCGTCGCCCATACTGCGGAGAACGTGTGGGAGGGCGAGAGCCTCCTGTTCGTGCTGCGAGAGCGGCTGGGAATGCGCGGTTCGAAAGATGCCTGCCTGCAGGGCGAGTGCGGATCATGTTCGGTCTATCTGGATGGGACCCTGGCGTGCTCCTGCCTGGTGGCAGCCGGCCAGGCCGACGGGTCATCCGTCGTGACTGTGGAGGGCATCGCCGGTGAAGACAGGCTCGATCCGGTCCAGGAGGCCTATATCCGCCAAGGGGCGGTGCAATGCGGATTCTGTACCCCTGGCTTGATAGTCGCCACCCATCACCTTCTGGCCGAAAACGCCGACCCAACCGATGATGAGATCCGCGAAGGCCTGGCGGGGAACCTCTGCCGTTGTACGGGATATGAGAAGATCCTGGCGGCGGTGCGCTCGGCTGCATCTGAAAAGAGCAGCCGATGACCCGTCTTGCCCTCAGCAGCATGGAGCCGGGCGGACTGCTGGCAGAGCGAGCCTATGAGCGCCTGGTGCTGGCCATTCTCGGTAACGAGATCGAGCCCGGCTTCTCGTTGAGTGTTCCCGAACTGGCGCGCCGGCTCGAGATCAGTCGCAGTCCGGTGCGCGAGGCCGTACAGCGGCTGATCAACGATGGATTGGCGGTGAGCATCCCGCGGCGCGGGGCGGTTGTTAGCGAGATCAACCCCAAAGCCTTCGAGCATCTTTTTGAGGTTCGGGAGCCGCTGGAGGGATTGGCAGCCCGGCGGGCGGCTCACACGGTGACGGACGCCGCGCTCGATGAGCTGGATGCGATCCTCAACTCTCACGAGGAGATCCTCCGCGCAGGCGATCCTCGAGCGCAGATCGAGTTGGACATGACTTATCACCGAACGATCAGGGAGGCGGCAGGCAATCCCGACCTCAGTGCCCTGCTCAACCGCATCCAGATGCGGTCCCACCTTGCGCTCGTCACTTTGTGGCAGGGTGAAGTGAGCGCCCGCTCGTCGCTCGATGAACACCACGTGATCCAGGCGGCTCTCCGGGCGCGGGATGCGGATGCGGCCGAACGCGCCGCCTGCCAGCACATTCGCAATGTGCGGGAGCGGATGGCTCAGCTTCCGGAAAGCGATGGCGAGGATGACAGCGATGATTAGTGCGCAATCCTCGACCTCGACTCGCAAGGGCGCCAGGACCCGGCGCGGCGGGGCCGAGGCTGGAGTCGGCACCGCCCCTCCTCGTCCCGATGGCGGGCTCAAGGTGACCGGCAAGTTCGCTTACTCGTCCGACCTGTATCTGGACAACATGTTGTGGGGGGCAACTGTGCGCAGCCTTCATCCCCGGGCTCGCATCCTGAGCATCGATATCTCCCAAGCTCTCACCATCGGTGGAGTCACCACTGTGCTGACCTCCGAGGACGTGCCCGGTGCCAAGCACTACGGGATGAAACAGGCTGACCAGCCGGTGTTGGCGATTGATGAGGTCCGGTATCAGGGCGAGCCGGTAGCGATAGTGGCCGCCGACCACCCCGAGACTGCCCGCCGGGCGGTTGCCGCCATCAAGGTCGAATACGAGGAACTCACCCCTCTGACCGATCCGGAGCTTGCCCTCGATCCGGCCGGCGAACCGATACACCCCGACGGGAACGTGGCCAGGCACGTCCGGATCCGCCATGGCGACGTGGCAGCAGCCCGCCAACGGGCCGATGTCACCGTCGAGGGTGAGTACGAGACCGGCAGACAGGATCCGGCGTTCCTCGGTCCCGAATCCGGCCTGGCGGTTCCCGACGGCAGCGGCGGGGTGGAGCTTTTCGTGGCCGCCCAATGGATCCACGAGGACCAGCGCCAGATCGCGGCCAGCCTCGGCCTGCCCGAGAGCGAGGTTCGGCTGGTGCTGGCGGGAGTCGGCGGAGCTTTCGGTGGGCGCGAAGACCTTTCTGTTCACATACACGCCTGCATGCTCGCTCTGCGCACCGGGCGCCCAATCCGGATGTCCTACAGCCGTGAGGAGTCCTTCGTCGGGCACGTCCATCGTCACCCAGCACGGATGCGAGTAGAGCAGGGCGCCACCAGCGACGGCCGGCTCGTCTATACCAGGGCGCGGCTCGTCTTCGACGGCGGGGCCTACACGTCGACCTCCAAGATCGTGATAGCCAATGGCTCGTACTTCGCCGCTGGCGCCTACCAGGTGGAGAACGTCGAAATCGACGGCTTCGCCGTCTACACCAACAATCCACCCAGCGGAGCAATGCGCGGCTTCGGTGCCGTTCAGTCCTGTTACGCCATCGAGTCGAGTATGGATCGGCTGGCGGCCGCACTCGGGAAGGACCCGCTCGAGCTGCGGCGGATGAACGCTGTCACCGAAGGAACGATTCTGCCGACGGGCCAGCCGGTGGATGGGCCCGTCCCCGTGGTCGAGTTGCTCGATCATCTGCGCGACCTGCCGCTTCCTCCGGTGCCAAAGAAGAATGACGTGACCGACCTGCGTCGCTTGCCGGGCGGTGTTGGAAACACCACTCACGGCGAGGGCATCAAGCGGGGCGTTGGCTACGCCCTCGGGATGAAGGCGATCGGGTTCTCGGGCGGGGTCGACGATATCTCCACCGCTCGGGTAAGTGTTTCGATTTCGGGAGGTGTCCCCGTAGTCGAGATCTACACGGCGGCGTCAGAGTGCGGACAGGGAATCGTCGGTGTCCAGGCCCAGATTGCCCGCACCGAGCTAGGGATTCCCGACGTGGTGGTTCTGCCTGCCGACACCGACATTGGCGATGCCGGCTCTTCATCGGCCTCGCGTCAGACCTGGATGTCGGGTGGGGCCGTCAAGGGCGCGTGCGACGCGGTGCGTGAGCTCTTGATCCGACAAGCCGCTGATCAGCTGGGCCGCGAGGTCGGTGAGCTCGAATTGGACGAAGGAGGGGTGCTGGACGGGTTCGACGGTCAAGTCCTCATCACGCTGGCCGACATGCTGGGCACCGAGACTGTCTCGGCCGAGCACGAGTATCACCACCGTCCCACGGAACCGATCGACGACGAGCGCGGCCAGGGCGACGCGCATATCGCCTTCGCCTACGCCGCCCACCGGGCCGTCGTCGACGTCGATACCGAACTCGGCCTTGTCAAAGTCGTCGAACTAGCCACTGCCCAGGACGTGGGCAAGGCCATGAACCCGCAAGCGGTCGAGGGCCAGATCGAAGGCGGTAGCGCCCAGGGCCTTGGGCTGGCGATCCTTGAGGAAGTGCAATTGGTCGACGGGGTGATTCAGAACCCATCGTTCACCGACTACCTGATCCCCACCATCCTCGACATGCCTCCGATGCGTAACAAGATTTTCGAGTTCCCCCATCCGGATTCCCCGTATGGCCTCAACGGGGTGGGAGAGCCGCCCACGCTCTCGTCCACGCCGGCCATCGCCAACGCCCTGCGAAATGCCACCGGGCTGGAGCTTCCCAGGGTTCCCGTCCGTCCCACCGATCTGATCATGCAAGAAGAAGCGACCTGATGGCGATCCCCGCCACGTCGCCCACGACCAAGAAGGAGCACAGCAAGTGATTATCGACACGCATCTTCATCCGACGAATCTCGTCGATGAGGCCTGGCGCCACACGGGAACACCGTTCAACGGCGAGCGGATGCTCAAGATGATGGACGGGCCGTATTGGATAAACGGCAAGCCGCGGCGCATCGACATGGGCTTCATCCAGCCGCCGCCCGGCAACACCGTCTGGCGCAAAGGGGGCCGCCACGGCCGCGAGGGAATCCGCGACTATATGGCCTACATCGCCGAGCTGACCCAGACTTACCCGGATCGCTTCATCGGCAACTTCAACTACAACCCCCGGTTCGGTCCGGAAGAGGGAGCCGCCGAGCTCGAGTTCCATGTCAAGGAGTACGGCTTCAAGATGCTGAAACTGCACTCCAACATGCACGCCTACCGTCCGGATCGGGCTCTCGATTGGCTGCGACCGGCGATGCAGAAGTGCGAGGAGCTAGGGGTTACGGTGCTGATCCACACCGGCGACGGGCCGTATTCGATCCCGACGCAGTTCTATCCGATCATTCGTGAGTTCCCGAACGTCAACTTCATCCTTGGTCACTTCGGGGTGCAGACTGGCGGTGTCTACTGCTTTGAGGCGTTCTGGATGATCATGGACTCACCCAACGTTTACGGCGAGTCAGGCTGGCTGCTGCAGTCGAGGCTGGTGGAGTTTGCCAAGGAGATGCCGCGAGACCGGCTGGTCTTCGGCACCGACTCGCCTCCCAACGACCCCGGCATGTGGCTGAACCACCTGGAAGTACTCGGCCACGAGCCGCCCCAGGGCCTCAACATCGATGAGGATCACCTGGAGGACTACATGGGCAACAACATTGCCCGTGTGGTCGGAATCCAGCCGACGGCTCCGCCCGCCACCGTCGAGGAAGCCAAGCAGCAGCTGGCCGACGCCAGCTACGGGCGGCCGGTGGACTAGAAACAGGACGAAAGGAGACCAGACGGTGCCATCGGACACGCCGGAGACCATGATCGCCCGCCCCCGGCTGGTGGTCGGGATCACAGGGTCGAGTGCTCCCCACTACGGGATCCACCTGCTGCGCAGCCTTAACGAGCTGGGATCGGTGGAAACCCATCTGGTGGTGTCCGACCAGGGTCGCGACAACATCAAGCTGGAGGCCGGCATCGATCCGGCCAGCCTGATGAGCCTGGCGGATGTTGTTCACGACCCCCGTGACTACACCGCCGCCATCTCGTCCGGCTCATTTATCACCATGGGCATGGTGGTGGCGCCATGCTCCATGAGCACGCTTGGCTCCATCGCCAATGGGATAACCAACAATCTGCTGGTACGGGCGGCCGACGTCACTCTCAAGGAGCGGCGGCGTCTGGTACTGGTTCCCCGAGAGACTCCGCTCAGCCTGATTCACCTGCGCAACATGGTGGCCGTCACTGAGGCCGGTGCAACCGTGCTCCCACCGATGCCCGCCTTCTACCACGACCCCGATTCGATCGACGGGCTGATCGCCCAGACAACAGGCAAGATCCTCGATCAATTTGGGATCGCCCACCACCTGTTCAAACGGTGGAGGGAGGAGCCGGACCTGTGACGGACTTCAAATCTGACCAGGACCTGCATGCCTTCGTCGATGCGTACCAGAGCGAGTACCCCGAGGACGTGCTGAGCATCGACGAGCCGGTTTCGTCGGTGGAAGACGTCACCAGCGTGGTGTGGGAGCTGGCGGCAGCCGGGCACAGTGAGATGCTGCGGTTTGGAGATGTGGAGGGTGTCGGCCACGAGGTGGTCACGAATGTCTTTGCCTCCCGGTCGCGGGTGGCCAGGGTGCTCGGTGTGGAGGAGGCGGCGCTGCACGACGAGTTCCAGAACCGCGCCACCAACCTGATGGCTCCGCGGGTGGTTGGGGACGGCCCGATACTGGACGACGTCCAGGAGGGAGCCGGCGTCGATCTTGGCACCGTCCCGATGCTCACCCATTTCGCCAACGATCGGGCGCCCTACATCACCAGCGGGATCATCATTGCCGACGGGGCGGATGGGATCGGGAACCTCAGCTACCACCGGGCGATGGTTCACTCGCCCAGCGAGCTGGCCACCAGTCTGCACTCGCGGGGAGACCTGTGGCGGCTGCTGCAAGCGGCCGGCAAGCGGAGCGAACCGCTTCGGGTGGCGATGGTGCTGGGTGGCCATCCGCTATTCATGCTGGCGGCTTCGGCTCGGGTCCCGATGGCCGTCGACGAGCGTCACGTGGCGGGTGGCCTGTTCGGGACCCCGCTGGAGGTCATCAAGACCCCCCACTACGGAATCGAGGTGCCTGCGACTGCCGACTACGTCCTTGAGGGGGTGATCGACGCCGGCGACCAGGTGGAGGAGGGGCCGTTTGGCGAGTTCACCGGATACGCCTCGGACCGCTCAACCAACAACCTCTTCCGGGTCGAGGCTGTTCTCCGACGCAACGATCCTGTCTTGCTCGACGTTGTCGGCGGCAACTCGGCAGAGCACCTCAACCTGGCCCGCATTCCCCGCGAGTCCGAGATGGCCGACAAGATCAAGGCCAGGTTTCCCGGCGTGGTATCGCTGCACTACCCAAATTCGGGCACCCACTTCCACTGTTATGTGAAGGTCAAGGCGCGCCGGGCGGGTGAGGCTCGTCAAATCATGCTGGGGCTGCTCGGCTGGGACCCTTATCTGAAGACCGTGGTGGCGGTGGATGAGGACGTCGATGTCACCGACGATGGCGCGGTCCTGTGGGCGCTGGCCACCCACTTCCAGCCGGCCGACGACCTGTTCGTCGTCGACGGACTGCCGGGGAGCCCGCTCGATCCGTCGTCTTCGATGACCGGAACCACCTCCCGGATGGCTCTGGATGCCACCCGCGGGCCCGACTTTGACGGGGTGAGAATCGACTTTTCGGAAGAGTCCATGAGCCGGGCTCGGAAGATTATCGAGAACCTTTCTACCCGTTAGGCAGATAATCCAGTCAGCACATTAGGGGAGGATGGCCCACGGGCTTGGGGGCTTCAGGCCTGCCCATCTCCGGATGCGGTCGTTAGGGTTTGGAAGACCACGAGGAGGAGAGAAAGGACTATGAGACTAAGGAAACACACTTGGCTGGTTCTTCTGGCCATATTGGCGTTGGTAGCCGCGGCCTGCGGCAGCGACGACGACGATGGCGGGTCTGACACGACGGCAGCAACGACCGCAACGACTGCGGCGCCGGCCGCCGATCCAATCCGGATTGCGGTAGTCGCACCTAGCGCCAAGAACGACTTGGCGTTCACCCAGAGCATGGTCGACTCGCTCAACCGTCTCGGTGAGACACGGGACATCACCGTCGACATCACCGACGGCACGTTTGTGATCGAGGACGCGGCGATAGCCATCCGTGGCTATGCCGAGGACGGGTTCGATCTCGTGATCGCTCATGGCTCCCAGTACGGCGGCTCGGTTGAGCAGATTGCGAAGGACTTCCCCAACACGGCGTTCGCCTGGGGTACCACCCGGGACACCTTCGACTTGCCCAACGTGTCGGCCTACACCGTTCAATCCGACCAGGGTGCCTACGTGATGGGGACGCTGGCGGCTCGGATGACCGAGTCGAAGATCATCGGTGTGGTTGGTCCCCTCGAGGTGGGCGATGCCAAGCTGTATGTCGACGGCTTCGTGGCCGGCGCCGCAGCTGAGGATCCCTCGGTTGAGGTGAACGTTGTCTATATCGACTCCTTCAGTGATGTGGCGGCAGCGGCCGTGACCGCCCAGGCTCACGTCGAGTCCGGAGCGGACATCATGACCGGAACCGCCCAGATGGTGGTCGGAGCCACCGGCGTCGCCCGTGACAACGGGGTGCTGTGGTTCGGCACGCAGGCCGAGCAGACCACCCTCGGCGAGGAAATCGTTGTGGCGTCTCAGGTCTATCACTGGGAGCCCCTCCTGGCACAGCTGCTCGACAACATGGACAACGGCATCCTCGGAGGAGAGGTCCTGGTAGCCGACTTCGCCGACGGCGGGCTCGAGATGGCCTACAACGATGGCGTAACGGTTGCGAGTGAGGACAGGGCCAGGGCCGACGAGGTCGAGGCCGGGATCACCGACGGGTCGATCTCAACCGGCCTCGGTTAAGCGGGAGGCCATTAGCAAGGACTGTGGGACTGGCCCCGGAGTCATCGACTCCGGGGCCACCCGCACCGGTTGCTTCGCCCCCCCCCTCGTCCGCGACAATCCGTCTACGGTCGTGATCTAGGAGGACCGTTTGCTTTCGATGAGCCAGAAGCGACTGCTGGCCCGTTTCGCGGGTCCAGCAGTGCTGCTCGGAGCGGTCCTGGCGGCGGCTCTGGTGGGGGCCATCATGCTGGCCGCCCTCGGGGCCAACCCGTGGACCGCCTATAAGGCGCTCATCGAGGGGGCGTTCGGCAGCGTCGACGCAATGGCCGACAGCGCCCTCAAGGCCATGCCGCTGCTGCTGGTCGGTGTCGGCATCTCGATTGCCTTCCGGGCCGGAGTCATCAACATCGGTGGTGAGGGCCAAATCATCGCCGGGGCCTTGCTGTCGACGATGACGGCGCTGGCGCTCCCAGACCTGCCCCGCATCGTCCTCATCCCACTGGTGCTGGTGGTGGGAGCTGTGGGCGGGGGGATCTGGGGTGGTATCGCCGGCGCCCTCAAGGCTTACGCCGGCGTCAACGAGATCCTCAGCACCATCATGTTGAACATCATCGCCGTGCAGATCATGAACTTGCTGCTGCGCGGCCCGCTCATCGACCCTGGCGAGATTGAACGTGGTTCGCACATCCCTCAAACCGAGCGCCTCTCCGAGAACGCCGATTTCCCGATCATGCCGGGCGGCACCCGTCTTCATCTGGGGGTGATCATTGCCATCCTGGCGGCGGTGGTCGGCTACATCCTCTTGTTCCGAACCACCCAGGGCCTGCGCCTCCGGGCGGTCGGCCATAATCCGCACGCTTCCCGCTACGCCGGCATGCCGGTCAAGCGCAATGTTGTGATGGCGCTGGTCTACAGCGGGGCCTTTTCCGGACTGGCAGGCGTTGTGCTGGTGTTCGGGTCGCTAGGGCACCGTCTTACCACCGACGGCGGGGCCACCACTTTCACCGGCGCGGCCGGATTCAACGGTATTGTGGCTGCCCTCTTCGGTGGTCTGCATCCCCTCTGGACCATTCCCGCCAGCTTCCTGTTCGGAGGGCTGCTGGTGGGAGCGAACGCCATGCAGCGGGCCGTCCAGGTTCCCGCCGCCTTGATTCTGGCCCTCAACGGCTTGATCGTCGTCTTCGTAGTCAGCAGCATCCGGGCCCGGGAGCGCCTGGCGACCTGGGCTTCGGAGATGCGGGTCGAGGACGAGTCTTCGCCGCCCGAACCGCCTGATCCAGACCGGGAGCTAGTGCCGGAGACTCCCGGATGAGTGAGTTCTTCACTATCTCGGTCCTGGTGGCCACTGTCGCTTCCGGCATCCGGCTGGCGACGCCTTTCCTGCTGGCCGCCCTCGGGGAAACGCTCGGGCAGCGTAGCGGTGTCCTCAACCTGGGGGTGGAGGGGGTCATGCTGCTGGGAGCCTTCGGTGCCTACTACACCACTCTGGAGACCGAGAACACACTGGCCGGCATCCTGGTGGGCGTCGGCATCGGCATCGTGATGGGGGTGCTCTACGGGGTAGTCACCCTGGCGTTCAAAGCCGAACAGGGCATCAGTGGAATCGGTATCTTCATCTTCGGTCTTGGGTTCAGCGACCTCCTCTTCCAGAGCCAAGTCGGTACTCCGCTCCCGATCGATCGACTCAGTGAACTGGAGATACCAGTGCTGAGCGAGATCAAGTGGGTGGGCGAGATGTTCTTCCAGCAGCATGCGCTGGTCTACGTCGCGTTCCTTCTGGTTCCCACCATGTGGTACTTGATCAACCGCACGACTTTCGGCCTCAACGTGCGAGCGGTGGGGGAGACGCCGGAGGCGGCCGACAGCCTGGGGGTGAGTGTCGACCGGACTCGCTATGCCGCCATCATCATTGGCAACGCCTTGGCCGGACTGGCCGGAGCCGCCCTGGCCCTCGAATTGGGCATCTTTCAGCAGAACCTGACCAACGGCCACGGTTTCATTGCCATAGCCCTCGTGTATTTCGGGGCCTGGCGCCCCTCGCGGGTCATGGCCGGCGCTCTGTTCTTCGGCATGGTGTCCGCCACGGTTCTGCAATGGAAGACCCTCGGCATCGTCCAGGGCACCACCGCCAGCGTGGTGGCCATGTCCCCGGCGGTATTGACGATCGTCGTGCTGGTGTTCGTCTCCCGCCGGATCGGGGCGCCTTCGGCTCTGACCAGACCGTTCGATCGAGGGCGGTGACCGATGGCCGACCTGAAACCCGGTGATGTGATGCTCGAGATGAAGGGAATCACCAAGCGCTTTCCCGGCGTGCTGGCCAACGACAGGGTCGATTTTGATGTCAGGTCAGGCGAGGTGCATACGTTGCTGGGGGAGAACGGAGCCGGCAAGAGCACTTTGATGAAGATCCTCTACGGCCTGTACAAGCCCGAGGAAGGCACCATTGAGTTCCGCGGGGAGCCGGTCGACATCTCGTCGCCGTCCGATGCCATCGATTACGGCATCGGGATGATCCACCAGCACTTCATGCTGGTGCCGACTCTGACGGTGGCCGAGAACGTCGCTCTCGGCCTTGGGACCGGCAGCCGTTTTACCCAGGACCTCGGTCCGGTCAAGGACCGGATCCGGGAACTGTCCGAGGCTTACCGGCTGCACGTCGAACCCGACGCCTACATCTGGCAGCTGGCAGTCGGTGAGCGCCAGCGAGTCGAGATCATGAAGGCCATCTACCGGGACGTCTCGTTGCTGGTATTGGACGAGCCGACGGCGGTTCTCACGCCGGCCGAGGTCGACGACCTCTTCGTTACGCTCCGCGAAATGACCGGCAGCGGTCGGGGGCTGGTCTTCATCTCACACAAACTCCACGAAGTCATGGACCTCTCGGACCGGATAACTGTGCTCCGATCCGGCCGGGTAACCGGTTACACGGTGCCGGCGGAAACCAGTCGAGAGAACCTGGCGCAGATGATGGTCGGCCGGGAAGTACTGCTGGCACCCAATCGGACCCGGGTGGAGGTAGGAGCCGAGAGATTGTCGATCCAGGGCCTGAACGTCGAAAGCGATCGCGGCACACCGGCTGTCACGGACTTCGACCTTTCGGTCCGGGGCGGCGAGGTCGTCGGGGTCGCGGGCGTGTCCGGTAACGGCCAGCGTGAATTGGCAGAAGCGATCACCGGATTGCGGCATGTGGAGTCGGGGAACGTTCTGATCAATAACACCGACACCACCAACTGGACTCCCAAGGAGGTCAGAGGCGCCGGCGTGTCGTATGTACCGGAGGAGCGGATGCGCGACGGCGCCATCGGGGCATTCACGGTGGCCGAGAACCTCATTCTCCTCAACCATGATGCCCCCCCGATCAGCAATCGCGGCATCCTGCAGTTCAGGGCCATCGACACTGCCTGCTCAGATCTCGTCTCCAGGTTTGCTGTCAAGACACCAACCCTGGAAACCCCCACCAGCAGTCTGTCCGGCGGGAACATCCAGAAGCTGATCATCGCCCGGGAGCTCTCGAGTGAACCGACGGTGCTGATCGCATCACAGCCGACCAGGGGAGTCGACATCGGGGCAGCCGAGTACATCCATTCCGTGCTGATGGAGCAAAGGGCAGATGATGTCGCCATCCTGCTGATCTCTGAGGATCTGGACGAAGTGATGGGCTTATCGGACCGGATCGCCGTCATGTACGAGGGGGAGTTGATGGCGCTGATGGACCGCGAGGATGCCACGGTCGAGCGCCTAGGACTGCTCATGGCCGGCGTGGCCGAAGAGAAGGTCTAGCACTGGTCAGAGGCTGATGGCGATCAGGGTTACGCCGGCAGCTACCAGGACGACGCTGGCTACCACCGCCCGGTCGATTCGCTCCTCCTGACGCAAGAACAGGAATCCCAGCAGCAACACCCACAGCACCTGGGTGCCCTGGAGGACTCCCACCACCCACGCCGGCACCAGCGAGAAGGCCGAGAACTGGGACATCAGCGCCAGACTGATCGCAGCCCCGGCGCCAACGAACCACGGATTCACGTCCGTGAAGTTGTTCTGTAACCGCTCTCGCAGCCTGCGACCGCCGATGTCAATCAGGGTTAGCAGGGCCAGGCCGGCTACTGAGCCGATGAATGCTCCCAGCACTGCTGAATCAAATGACTCGAGGCCCCACTTGCGGATGACGAACGCCAAACCGAAGAGTGTGGGAGCGGCGGTTGCATAAAGGTAACCGAGCGCGGTGCGCGGGGGGGGCGCCCCCGCTCCCGGCAACGCCGCCGCCGTCGACCGGGCGCTGATGAGGACGTACAGCCCTGAGATGACCAGCGCTCCGCCGAGAGCATCGATAAGTCCCAGCGATTCGTCCAGCACGATCCAGCCCGCCAGAGCGGCCACCACGGGTGTCCCCATGAGGAAAACGCTGGCCCGGGTGGGCCCCAGGTGGCGGATGGCTCGCAGATTGGACGAGCGGCCCCCGACCGCGCCGACGACGCCGGCCGCCGCCAGCGCGGCTACCCCACTCGTGCTCCAGTCCGGCTTGGACACGAACAGGCCGACCAGGCCCAGGAAGAGCACGTTGACGGCGATCGTCATCCACAACCCGTCGTCCTTGGGACTGGTGCGCATCCCGATCCTGATCAGAAGGGAACCGACTCCAAACCACAGAGCGGCGGACAGGCCGAGAATGATGCCCATCACGCGACGCTAGCCGGGGGTCGCTGATCCCACGTCCCGAGTCCCAAGTCCTTCGTTACGAGTCAGAACTGCTGTAAGGCTCCGGTGTGGGTCGTGGGTCGTGCCGTCCTTCAGGCTGCCCGGTACGGCTGGACGATCTCGGTTCGCCATGTTGCCGGGTCCGGCTGGGCGTCCGGGTCGGTGTGATAGACCTCCCAGGCCGGGCCGTCTGCTGCCAGCCCGCGCTCTTGTAGCCAGGTGCCGATCGCTTCGTAAGCCGGTTCCATCCTCTCGTACGGCCCGGTATGGAAGGTGACCGCCGCCGCACCAGCCGGAAGGTGGGAGGCTCCCACCTCGCCATGCCCGGCCGCGGCCACCAGCACCGGGACTCCAGCCTCGATCTCGAATTCGCGGTATTGCGAGTCCAGAGGTCGATACCGCGCGAAAGGGTCACCCACCATGTGGGCCCCCGACTCGTGCACCTGGCGTTCGACGGTTGAGTAGACGCGACCAAGGAAGCGAGGGATGTCCTGCAGTTTGACCTTGCCGTGGATGACCATGGTGGGCTGATCGGTCAGAGAGCGGTCCTCGATCGCGTACATTCAGCCCTCCTCCAGAGTCCTGCTCATCTTTCCGGCATTGTGCCAAACCGGAATTCGGGCTGATAGTGCCGAAGGTCGCAACCGGCCGGGCGGGTCGTCACGTTGCCGGCTGACGGAACGCGAAACTTTCTGGTCGTCGTAACTTGGCGGCCTGGGTGGTGCGACTACTGTTGCCTCCCGAGATGAAAGAAGCGACCGTCTACCGTGGGCACCGCCGCCCCGGAGGCGGTTTTTTCTTGGCCCGATGCGCTGTCGGGCCAAGTTACTGACCAAGGAGAACGGCCAATGGCAACCAGGGCGACCACCGAGCACCTTCCTTTCGGCGAGAAGCGCGACCCCCGCTTCTTCGGCAAGGACATTCTTTCCGTGTCCCAATTCGAACGCAGCGACCTCGAGGTTCTGTTCGAGGTGGCACACGAGATGGCGGAGATGGTCCACCGGATCGGGACCTTCGATCTGCTCAAGGGCAAGGTCCTCACCAACCTGTTCTATGAGCCCTCCACTCGCACCTCCTCCTCGTTTGTGGCGGCGATCGAACGACTGGGCGGCAGCGTCATTCAGATCAACAACGTGACGTTTTCCTCGGTTTCGAAGGGGGAGTCGCTGGCCGACACCGTGCGCACCATGGAGCAGTACACCGACGCGATCGTGCTCCGGCACCCCGATCAGGGCTCCGCGGCCGAGGCGGCAGCCGCCACCATCAAGCCGATAATCAACGCCGGCGATGGGGCCGGGGAGCACCCCACCCAGGCGCTGCTGGATGCGCACACGATCCGCGAGGAGATGGGTGGCATCGACGGCCTCACCATCACAATGGTTGGCGACCTCAAGTACGGTCGAACCGTTCACTCGCTGGCCAAGTTGCTCACTCTCTTCGATGTCAAGATCAACTACGTCTCACCCGAGATCCTGCGGATGCCCGAATTGCTGGTGAAGGATGTGGACGCGGCAGGCATCGATCAGGTCGAGACCACCGATCTGGAGTCGGTGCTGGGGGAGACCGACGTCTTGTACGTCACCCGGATCCAGAAGGAGCGGTTCTCTGATCCGTCCGAGTACGACCAGGTCAAGGACTCCTACGTGATCAGCCCGCAGACAATGAGCGGGGCCCGGCAGAAGATGGCCCTCATGCATCCGTTGCCGAGGGTGGGCGAGATCACCACCGAGGTCGACTCCGACCCTCGCGCCGCCTACTTCCGCCAGATGGAGTACGGGATGTACACCCGCATGGCCCTCCTGGCACTGGTACTAGGAAAGGCGTAGAGGCGGCTCTCGGCCTTCGGCTTTCGACCCAACACAGCGTTTCGGCAACCGGCTGCTTGCTGCCTACGGGTCTAGGTTTTTTGCGCCACCAGCTCTCATCCACCAGCTCTCAGTTCTTGGGACGTGGGACGCGGGCGAAGCCGGTCATCCGGTAGTCTCGGACCGGTATGGGGATTCCGGCACTGACACCGTTCTCGCTCGATGTCCTGCTCGGGCGTATCGCCAACGAGTGGGAGACCCGGCAACGCATCTTCGATCTGCCGACGGCCCGATTCTGGAAGAAGTCAGACGACGCGGACCTCTCGATGGAGTTCCTCGGTCGTCCGGCCGCCACCCCGGTCGGCCCGGCTGCCGGCCCCCACAGCCAGATGGCTCAGAACATCGTTCTCGGGTGGTTGGCCGGGGCCCGGGTCTTCGAGTTGAAGACGGTCCAGGTGCTCGACGAGCTGGACATCGGGCGGCCGTGCATCGACATGGAGACCGTCGGCTTCAACATCGAATGGAGCCAGGAGCTACGGGTCCATGAGTCGCTGGAGGAGTACGTCAAGGCGTGGATGATCATCGAGATCCTTCGCCAGTGGGAGCCGCTGCATGAGTTCATCGGTGACGATCCCGGTCCCTACGTGTTCGACATGTCGGTCGGCTATGACCTGGCCGGAATCCAGTCCGACAGAGTGGCGGGCTTCATCAACTCGATGATCGATGCCGGTGCTGAGATCGAACGGCTGCGGCCGCTGATACCCGAGCCGTTCGCCGAGTTCCGTGACTACGCCTTCCCGACCCGGATCTCCGACACCCTCACGCTTTCGACCTTTCACGGGTGCCCGCCCGATGAGATCGAGGCCATGGTGAAACATCTGATGGACCAGCACGGGCTCGACGTCATCACCAAGCTGAATCCAACCCTGCTGGGCTTTGCGCGCGTCGTTCAGGTTCTCCAGCACGACCTCGCTTACGAGCACATCCGCCTCAACCGGCTTTCATTCGTTGAGGATCTCGAGATCAGCCGGGCTGTTGATCTGATCACCGACCTCAAGAACTATGCAGCCACCAAGGAGCGTCGTTTCGGGGTGAAGCTCACCAACACCATGGTCGTCAACAACGATCGCGACTTCTTGCCAGACGACCCGATGTACATGTCGGGGCCGCCCCTGCACGTTCTGGCGACCAGCCTGCTCGATGACTTGCTCATCACCATGCCGAACACCTTTGGTGTGGCCGGCCACGACGGCCCCGTGCAGGTCAGCTTCTCGGCCGGTGTCGCAAAAGAGAATCTCAGCGCCACCCTCGGGATGGGGGTGGCACCGGCCACGATGTGCTCTGATCTGCTCCGGCCCGGAGGCTACGGACGCCTCGAGCCGATGCTGCGTCGGTTGGAGTCCGATATGCGGGCGGCCGGGGTCGGCACCCTGGGCGAGTGGCACCGCCACTCATGGGAGAAGGCTCGAGACGACGGTTTCCGCGGTCCGGCCGAAGCCCATATGACCGACATTGTCGCAGGCCACGGCAGGTCGCAGTACGACCTCTACGCCCATGAGGACCCTCCCCGCCGGGTCGATCACGACCTGGAGATGTGGGGATGTGTGGCATGCAACTTCTGTGTGACCGTATGCCCCAACGATGCATTCTTCCGTCTGCCCACCCCGGAGGGAGCGGGCATCAGCGGCCGCCAGCAGTACTTTGTTTTGGCCGAGCTCTGCAACGAATGCGGCAACTGCATGGTGTTCTGCCCCGAAAACGGCGACCCGGCCCAGGTCAAGCCCAAGCTCTACCTGGATGCGGATCGGTTCGGGATGGGAGGCGGGCAGGGTTTCCTTATCGGCGCCGATGACGCCGGAATCGTGATCGCCGCCCGCGACGGCTTCGACGACCAGGTCCCGCGCCTGGTCGAGATGCTGGGCGATGCGGAAGAGGGCTTGCCGGTGGTGGTGGGGTAGGTTGCCCCCCCTGTCAGTCCCCCCGGCAAGCCGGGGGGACTGACCAACATACCGACCTACATCGTTAGGGCCATTACTGCTTTCTGGGCATGGAGGCGGTTTTCGGCCTGGTCGAAGACGGCGCTCCAGCGGCCGTCGATGACTCCGTCGGTCACCTCGACGTTGCGGTCCGCCGGGAGCGGGTGCATGTAGATGGCGTCTTCATCGGCCATCTCCATTCGGCGCTCATCGGTGATCCAGTCGGTGTACTTCTTGGAGATTTCAGCCGACTCGTCAAGATCGTCGGTGGTGAGCATGGAGCCCCAGCTCTTGGCATAAACCACGTCGGCGCCGGCCATGCCTTCGTCGAAGTCCTCGACGATTTCGAAGCTGCCGTGCGCCTTCCTGGCGTTCTCTTCGGCCTGGGCAACCACCTCGGGCATCAGCTTGAACTCGGGCGGCCGGGTCAGGCGTACGTTGGCGCCATAACGAGTCATCAGCAAGATCAGGCTTTGCGGCACGCTGAGGGGCTTCTGATAGCTGGCGGCGTAGGCGTAGCTGACGTTGATGGTGAGGTTCTTGGGATCGCCTTTGTGCTCGATGATGGTCTGGAAGTCGGCCAGTGCCTGGAAGGGGTGGTACCAGTCGCACTGCATGTTGAGCACCGGGGTCCGGCTGGCTTCTGCCACCGCCCGGATGTAATCGTTACCGACGCCCCAGTCGACCTGACGGATGGCAATGCCGTCGTTGTAGCGGCCCAGGATGTCACCGATCTCCTTCCAGGTGTCGCCGTGGCCAATCTGGGTGCTGGTGCTGTCAAGGAACATGGCGTGACCGCCCAGCTGAGCCATGCCGGCCTCGAAGCTGGCCCGGGTCCGGGTGCTCGAGAAAAAGAACAACATGGCCAGCACCTTGTTGTCCAGATAGGGGTGTTGCTCCCCGAGAGCGCGCTTGCGCTTGAGGTCGAAGGCCACGTCCATAATCGTGTCCAGCTCGTGCTTGGTCCACTCCTGGGTGGTGATCATGTCGCGTCCCCGCAGGTACGTCTGCATCTGTTCTCCTTCTAGTTGGTTCAGGCTCCCGACTTGCGCCGAATTAGGCGAAAGCGGAGCAGGTCGTCATGGAAAAATGAGGTGGCTTGCACCACAGGCCGGTTGTCCTGGTCGAATCCGATCTCCTCGAAGGAGATGGCCGGAGCCCCCTTCTTGACGCCCAGCTGCTTGGCGGCGTGGGCGGAAAGGGCGACCGGGACGATCTCGGACAGGTAGTAGGAGAGATGGCGGTCGGCCCGGGTCTCGAGAAGTTGAGGGAGGGGCTCAGAGCCGTCAATGTCGGCGTCCTCGAGCAGGTCGGCAGGAATCCGGTTGATAGTGAGTACCACCGGCCTTCGGTTTTCAAGGAACAACTTCTCAACTACCAACAGTGGGTCACCCGCTTCGACCTCCAACTCGGCAGCCAACCGCTCGGAAGCCGATTCTTGCTCCAACCGCAGCACCTTGACCGTGGGCGTATAGCCGTGGTCCTCGAGGACATCCTCGTATGCCCACATCTCTTCGAGACGGGATTTGATCTGCAGGCCGGGCAGGTTGACGAACGTTCCCGCGCCCTGTTTGCGCCAGATGGCGCCTTCCTGCTCGAGGCGGGAAAGAGCGTCGCGAATGGTGGTGCGGCTCACGCCTAGCTCGGCGGCCAGCTCGGTCTCTGAGGGGATGCGCCCTTCGTCGAAGTCACCGTCGACGATCCGCTCCTTGAGATGGGCCTTCACCTGGTCGGTGAGGGAGGGGCTGCGGTCGATCATCAAGAAATGTCCATTTGTGTCGTCAGGTGATCATGTTGTATGATTGTATGACAAATTGTATCGACGTTGAGCCCGAATGTCCAACTCGGCCTCCGGGGCCTGGAACGGGTGTCGACCCACTGGATCTACTTGAGAAGGAGAGAACATGCGCAGCTTTGCGGGACGCGACATCCTGTCGCTGAAGGAATTCGAACGGAATGAGTTCGAGCACGTATTCGGAATTGCCGACCGCCTCGAGCCGATTGCCCGGGAGCGCCGCAACTCGGACATGCTGGCCCACAAGACACTGGTTACCGCCTTCTACCAGCCGTCCACCCGTACCCGCCTCGCCCACGAGGCGGCTATGCATCGTCTCGGCGGCCATGTCACCGGCTTCTCAGACGCCAAAATGACCAGGGCGGGCGACTTCTACCAGGAGTCGATCAAGGACACCGTCCACATGCTCGAGTACTACGGCGATGCACTCGTGATGCGCCACTTCCAACAGGGTGCCCCTCAGGAGGCAGCCAAGTGGGCGTCGATTCCCGTCATTAACGCCGGCGACGGCTGGGGTGAGCACCCCACCCAGGTGCTTACCGATCTGTACACGGTGCAGTCCGAAATGGGCAGCGTTGACGGCAAGACCTTTGTCTGCATCGGCGACCACCGGATGCGGACCATGCACTCCATCGGATACGCGCTTTCCCAGTTCGATGCCGAGATGGTGATCCTCGCTCCCGAAGAGATGTCACCGACCGAGGATTTTCTTGCCGAACTTGACGAGAACGGCACCACCTGGCGCATCGTCGACCACATCGATGAGGTGATAGCGGATGCCGACGTCATCTACATGGAGCCGGTCGTCCAGCCCGATTACACCGCCAGCCGGCAGGAGAAGCAGGCCGAATACGGGCTCACCCCTGCCAACTACCAGATAACCCGCGAGGTCATGAAGAAGGCCAAGTCGGATTCGATCATCTTGCACTCGCTGCCCCGGATGGACGAGCTCCTGCCCGAGGTGGACAACACCCGGCACGCTCGTTACTGGCAGGAGGCCTACAACGGCGTCGTCATGCGTATGGCGCTGCTGGCGTTAGTGCTGGGAGCGGTGGAGTAACCATGCCGCGGGCAGTCATAGCGATCGGCGGCAATTCGCTGATCAAGGACAAGGAACACCAGTCGGTTGAGGATCAGTATCTGGCAGCAGCGGAGACCGATCAGCACATCGCTGATCTGGTCGCCACCGGCTGGGACGTCGCCATCAGTCATGGCAACGGCCCTCAGGTCGGCTTCATCATGCGACGGTCGGAGCTCTCGCGCAGCGAACTGCACGAGGTCCCGATGGACGTGGCCGGCGCCGACACGCAAGGCGCGATCGGTTACGCGCTGCAGCAGAACCTGGTCAACGACTTCAGAGCGATGGGCATCGATAAGCCCGTCGCCACAGTCGTCACCCAGGTAGAAGTGGCGGCTGATGATCCGGCAATGGTCAACCCGTCCAAGCCGATCGGGACCTTCCTCGATGAGGCCGAGGCCAAGAAGCGCCGCGACGAGGAGGGATGGGTCGTCGTGGAGGACGCCGGGCGCGGCTGGCGCCGGGTGGTGGCTTCCCCCCAGCCCCAGCGCATCGTCGAGATCGGCGTGATCCGGCAACTGATCGACTCAGGCGTGATCGTCATCTGTGTCGGCGGCGGAGGAATTCCGGTGGTCGCTGACGCCGAAGGCGATCTGCACGGGGTGGCGGCCGTCATCGACAAGGACCTCGCCTCGGCGCTACTGGCAAACGAGATCGACGCGGACCTGCTGATCATCTCCACCGCTGTTGAGCAGGTGGCCCTCCGGTTCGGTACTCCCGAGCAGGAGTGGGTGGACAGCTTCACTCTGGCCGAGGTCAAGCAGTATCTGGACGAGGGGGGTCACTTCGCCGAAGGGTCGATGGCTCCCAAGATGCGGGCGGTTGTGCAGTTCCTCGAAGCGGGCGGCAAAGAAGCACTTATCACCAACCCCGAGAACATCATGAGGGCGATGGCAGGCGAGACCGGGACGCGGATCACTTCGTGATCGATCATGTCACCGGACTCGTCTGTGTGATCTGCGGGACTTCGTATCCGACCGATGAGGCCGGGTACGTCTGTCCCAGGCACGCTGAGTTGGGCGCCGGCAACGAGGGCATCCTCGATGTTCGCTATGACCACGAACTGATCGGTACGCGGATCAGCCCGGAGTCACTGGCAGCCAATCGGGATGGAACCATGTGGCGATACCGGCCGCTCCTGCCGGTGGATCCTGGAGCGGAGGTTCCCCCTCTCACCGTCGGCTGGACTCCTACATATCAAGCCCCACGCCTGGCGGGGGCTCTCGGTCTCGGCGAGGTGTGGGTGAAGGACGAGGGACGCCAGCCCACTGGCTCTTTGAAGGATCGGGCCAGCGCTATGGCTCTGGTCAAGGCTCGCGAACGCGGAGCTGAGGTGGTCACCACAGCCAGTACCGGCAATGCCGCTGCCGCCCTCAGCGGTCTGTCTGCCAGCATCGGCCAGAAGAACGTGATCTTCGTGCCCGAGACCGCGCCCGAGGCAAAGGTGACTCAGCTCCTGGCCTACGGTTCGACGGTTGCCCTGGTCAAGGGCAACTACGACGCCGCTTTCGAGTTGTGCATGGAGGCCGCAGCCGAGTTCGGCTGGTACAACCGCAACACCGGCTTCAACCCCTACATGACTGAAGGCAAGAAGACGGCTGGTCTCGAGATCCTGGAACAGATGGGCTGGAATCCACCCGATGCCATATTCGTGAGCGTCGGCGATGGATCAATCATCGGTGGTGTCCACAAAGCAATGAAAGACGCGGTCTCGCTGAATTGGATCTGGGAATCTCCCCGGATCTACGGAATCCAGGCTGCCGGCAGCGACTACCTGGTGCAGGCCTTCGAGTCCGGGGAAGACGTGCTTACCAAACCTGCCATCGTTGCCGCCACGGTGGCGGACTCAATCAGCGCCGATCTCCCTCGCGATCGCATCAAGGCAATGGCGGCAGTCAAAGAATCGGGCGGCGCATTTCTGCGGATTAGCGACGATGAGATCCTGGCCGCCATGCCACTGCTGGCGCGCGGCTCGGGGGTATTCGCCGAGCCGGCCGGAGCGGCTGCCTACGCCGGCCTGATCGCTGCCGTCGACACCGGCCTGGTGTCCGCGGGAGAGAGAGTGGCGGTCCTCTCCACCGGCAACGGTCTCAAGGACATCGCCTCGGCCATGAAGGCGGTCACGGCCGCCGGCACAAACCCCATGCATATCCTTCCCACACTCGATGCACTCAAGGATGCGCTTGCCTGAGCCACGGCACATAGGCAACTAAGAAACGACCACCGAAGGGACAAGCAATGATCGACCTGACCATTCACGAAGACCGGCTCGAATCCACTCTGCAGGTGGCCCGGGATCAGTCGATCCGCATACCCACCTTCAAGATGATGCGTGACCCTTCCCTGATCCCCGACTCGATCAGATCGCAGCTGCGGGACGTGGGCTTGTGGGATCTGGATCCGCTCAACCTGTTCCGGATTACATGGCACAACGAGCCGACGCCCCACGGTGGCGGCTTCGGTCCGGTCAACTTCGTGGAGCTTCCGCCAGAGTTGACGGGCACCGACGCTCGCATCCTCGTACTGGAAGGCAAATGGTTCCCGACCGGTGCTCACAAGGTCGGCGCTGCCTTCGGGTGTCTGGTGCCGCGACTGGTCACCGGCCAGTTCGACCCTGCTTCCCAAAAGGCAGTCTGGCCTTCGACAGGCAACTACTGCCGGGGCGGCGCCTACGACTCGAACCTACTTGGCTGCGAGTCGATCGCCATCCTGCCCGAGGGCATGAGCCGCGAGCGGTTCGAATGGCTGGAGGGTGTGGCAGGCGAGATCATCAAGACGCCGGGTTCGGAGTCGAACGTCAAGGAGATCTTCGACAAGTGCAACGAACTGGCGGCCTCGGGCCAGGATCTGATGATCTTCAACCAGTTTGACGAGTTCGGTAACTACCTGTGGCACTACTCGGTGACGGGTCCCGCCATGGCCGAGGTGCTGGCGAGTGTGATGGGTCCCAACGATGTATACCGGGGAGTGACCCTGACGACCGGCTCGGCCGGCACCATTGCTTCGGGCGACTACCTGAAGCAGTTGTATCCCACCTCCAAGATTGCCGCCGGCGAGGCGCTGCAGTGCCCCACCATTCTCTACAACGGCTTCGGCGAGCACCGTATCGAAGGCATCGGCGACAAGCACATCCCGTGGGTCCACAACGTGAAGAACACCGACCTTGCCATCGGATTGGACGACGAGGCCACCATGAGCCTGACCCGGCTCTTCAACGAGCCGGAGGGGATCAGCTACCTCGTCGATCAGGGGGTGAAGCCGGATCTGATCGAGAAGCTGCCGTTGCTGGGCATTTCCGGAATCGGCAATATGCTCTCGGCGATCAAGTTCGCCCACTACTACGAACTGGGATCAAACGACGTGGTGGTCACCGTCGGCACCGACTCGATGGAGATGTACGGCAGCCGGCTGGCTGAGCTGACCGAAGAGCGGGGAGAGTTCAGCAAGCTCGATGCCGCCGGCGCCTACCAGCGCTACCTGATGGGCACCACGATCGACCATGTGCACGAGCTGTCCTATTACGACCGCAAGCGCATCCACAATCTCAAGTACTACACGTGGGTCGAGCAGCAGGGCAAGACTTACGAGGAGATCCAGGCGCAGTGGTACGACGATGACTACTGGACATCAATCCAGGCGATGGCAGATCCGATCGACTTTCTGATCGATCAGTTCAACGCTCAGGTGGGTCTGGACGGCTGAGCCAGCTCTTCTCAGGTCGCCTAGTCTCGGCTGCGAGCAGGAGGTGCGGCGATGAACTTCGAGTACGTGTGTGAACACCTGATTCCGGGGTGCGGCTCAAAGGTGCAAGGTGAGACCAAAGAGGCGGTTGCCTCGAAGGCCGAGAAGCACATCCACGATCATCATGACGACATGAGTCAGAAGGACCTGCGGGTCGAAGTCGACATGGCGATCCTTCGCCTCGGCCACTAGGCGCCTTCGCGTTCATCTTTCAAGTCGCGGCCCATGAGGTCGAGCACTGAGCTGCGCGGGTCCTTGCCTTCGTAGAGAATCTGGTACACCTCATCGGTGATCGGCATCGGCACGCCTGAGCTTGTCGCCATCTCGTGGGCGGCGGCCGTGGTCTTGACGCCTTCGGCTACCTCGTCCATTTCTGCCAGCACCTGATCGAGCGACTTCCCCCGGCCCAGGCCGATACCAACCTGCCGGTTACGGGAAAGGTCTCCAGTGCAGGTGAGCACGAGGTCACCGAGGCCGGATAATCCTGCGAAGGTCAGCGGGTTGCCGCCCCGGGCGACGCCCAATCGGGTGATTTCGGCGAGTCCGCGGGTTATCAGCGCGGCCCGGGTGTTCTTGCCATGGCCCAGCCCATCGACAATGCCGGTGCCGATGGCGATCACGTTCTTGAGCGCACCACCCAGCTCAACGCTCACCACGTCATCGGAGGCGTAGACACGGAAACGGTCGTCGGATTGCATAAAGAACCCACCAAATCCTCCGATGTTTTCTAGGTGAGAACTGCATTTTCGCGCCGGTTCTCGGCCGCGGCCGGGGCTCAATCGAGAGAGCTGCCTTGACCGTTGATCCGATCGAGGTATTCGACGCACTCGGCATTGGCTGGGGCGTCTACGAGTTGTATCCGAACCCGGCGGAGCAGCATGCCTTCTTGAGCGCGGTGGAACGCTTGGAGGTATTGGAGGACGGTTCGCTCACTTATGAGATCGGTGCCGGGGCCGTCAGCTGCGACGGGGAGGAACTCTCCACCGAGCGTGGTGGAACATCCCGGTTATCCCTTCGCCTGTTCGTGCATGAAGTCGAGTGGTTGGAGCTGGCAGGCGCGCCAACCCCGACCGATCTCAACCAGTTCTTTGCCCTTTTGGCGGCCGATGAGGACGACACCAGGGCCGAGGGTGGCATCGCCCGTGCCCTGCAAGCCTCCGACGTCTGGACGATCTCGGTAACCCAGCGCGGCCTGCTTTCCGAGGTGGTGGAGAATGCCTGGGAGGAGAGGGCGGGTGGCCAGACCGAAGAAGCGACTGACGGCGTGGAGAGGGTGGCGCTGCTCGCCACGATGGTCGCCGCCGGAGCTTCGGCCGAGGAGGTGGCCGATGCTCTTACCAACGGAGCCGATGACGATCCGCGCTTGATCGCCGAGTCCTTCTGCGATGCCTATCGGCTGGTCTATCCCGACAGTGAGTTGCCGGGCGTAGAAGAGGAAACAGTTCCGGAGTTGCTGGCTGCCTACCACCGCCCTGCCAGCTCGAAGCCGCCCGTGGATACCTTTGCGGCTGCCTTCTTCCTGGTTCCGGTGGAGGCTCAGGCGCGGATACTTTCGGATTTTCTCGCGACCCGGGGGCAGGGCCTGAATTCGCTCCTGCTTGATCAATTCGCCGGTGTTGAGCTGGCCGAACTCGCTCCTCACCTGAACGAAGAGTCGTTCAACGAACTGATCATGTACGCCCGGGACGTCGTCGACAGCGAGACCGGGTCGGCGGACGAGCTTCTGCCGATGGTCTCCGGTGCTCGGGACGTGAAGCAGGCTCGCATGAGTGCCGCCGACCGGATTCGCGAGATGATCGACGGCATCGGCGGCCTGGGTGGTGCCACCGGCGGGCTGGCCGGCAAGCTGCGAGAGGAAACGGCCAGTGCCGACGAATTGGGACTGTACGTGCTCCGGGTCCTCCTGGAGGTCGAGGATCGGCCGGACCGTTTTTCCCGCCTGGTTGAGACGTGGTGCGGTCACATTTCGAGTGAAGTACAGGCGGGTGACCTGGACCGGGCTCTGGCAGTACTTGCCGTCGGCGTCGACGAGGTGGAACTGCCGCCGACCAAGCGGTCCGTGGTTGAAGCGGGTCTGGTCGACCTGCTGCGCACCGACTACGTCGTCTTCAGCCAGGCCGCAGCCGAACCAGACAAGCGCGAGGCATTGGCCGAGTTGCTGGGGAGGTTCGGCAAGCCGGCCGCCGCCGAGTTGATGGAACGCCTGTCGGAGGAAGAGGATCCTGCCAACCGGAGGGTCCTGATCGGCCTGCTCGTCGTAGTCGGGTCGAAGCACCCCGCTCCCATCGTCCGATTCTTCAAGGACCCGCAATGGTTTGTGGTCCGCAACGCAGCCACCATCGCCGGAAAGATCGGCGGTGCCGAGTGGGTTCCCCACCTGCGCCCGCTGGTGCAGCATTCCGACCACCGTGTGGTGGTCGAGGCGTTGAGGGCTCTCGGCCCGCTCGCACCGGATGAGGCTGTGCCCGGCCTGGTTCGGTCCCTGGCGCATCCCAACCAGCGGGTGAGAGAGACGGCTCTGGTCCTGCTGCGAACGTCATCCTCCGTCGCCCGCGAAGCCGAGCTGACGGCGGCCTTGGTTGATCCGACCATGGCCGGAGCACGAACCGAGATCGCATCATTGCTTTTTGGGATCGGCACGCCGGAGGCCCGAGGAGTGCTCGAGCAGCTGGCGAGAAAACCGTTTGTGATCAGTCCAGTGCGCCGTGAGGCGCGGCGGGCAGCCCGAGAAGTGTTGGGGAACGCCGCATGAGTGAATCGCTAGTCCAGGACTTCCTCAAGCGCCTTCAGGCCGTCGTGAACCAGCTGCACCTCTACCCGGCCAACCATCCCAACAGCCGGTCTGCGTTCGAGAGTGGCTGGCGATCCGCTGTCGACCTGGCTGGATCCAGTTCCGAGGACGTTGTTCTCGGAATGAAGGGCTTCGCCTTCTTCCTCAACGGGGAGCTTCTGGCCTACACGTCCTTGATGTACGCCAAGCTGTATCAAGACCTTTCTGAGCGAGAGGTCGAGGCCATCACGCTGACGGGTCAGGTCCACGAGAGCGACTACGCGGAGTTCGTGCGGTTTGTGGGCGCCCAGTCGGACGATTTTGCCGGCGGCGGCTCGATCCGGATCAACGAGAGCCGTCTGGGCGAGGGTGATGATGGTGACAGCGTCTTCTCGGACCTCCGGTTCTCATACGCAGGCGTCGTCGGGACTCTTCGCAATCTCGATCACCGGATTGCCCGCGAGGGCACATTCGAGATGGGCCCGGTCATGGATGCAGTCGGCGAGTTGATCAGCCAATCTCTCGAATCCAGTGGTGCGGCGCTCTTGCTCAGCACGGTCAAGAGCCACGATGAGTACACCTTCTATCACTCCGTCAACACCTGTCTGATGGCGGTGGCGACCGGCCAGTACCTGGGACTCGCTCACGAGGACCTGGTCCCGATCGGAGCAGGCGCCATGCTGCACGACATCGGCAAGGTTGCTATCTCCCCCAAGATCCTCAATCATCCCGGGCGCCTCGACGGTGAGCAGTGGAAAGAGGTCACCATCCATCCCCAGGAGGGTGCCCAGGCAATCCTGGCTGCCGGTGGGCCGGGCCACGAAATCGCCGCCACGGTGGCATTGGAGCATCACGCTCGTTTCGACGGCCTCGGGTACCCGCGTCTCAGCCGCGCCGATGGGCCTCACCTGGCCAGCCGGCTGGTGTCCGTGTCCGATGTCTACGACGCCATCACCACCCGCCGCAGCTACCGGAGAGCCGAGACTCCCCACCGCGCCCTGCAGGTTCTCCTTCAGGGTGCAGGCGGGGCTTTCGACCCCGATATCGTTCGGACGTTCATCTCGCTGATGGGGATCTTCCCGCCCGGGTCGGTACTGCGGCTCTCGACGGGCGAGCTGGTGGTCATCAGCCACCACGACGAGGAGCAGGAGGGTCTCCAGGCCGTGATGGTGCGATCGGCGGCCGGGGAAGATATCGATCCGGAACCGGTTGTGATTCGGGAAGAACAGGTTGCACAGCAGGTCCCCGCCGAATCGGTTGGGATTGAGCCCGCCTCGCTCCTCGAGAAGGCCGGGGTGGCCGAGCAGATTATGGCCTCAGCGTCGCCCCAGGTCGAGGAAGGCGCGATTGAGCGGTCCGGGATCGATGCCGACGCGCGTAAGGACCAGGCCTCCCGCTCCCTGTCGTCGATCTTCGATCGAGACTGATCGGCCGGACTTCGTCCCTACCAGTAGGCAGTAGGCAGTACGCAAGAACGCGGTGCGAAAGGGTTCTTGCTGTTTGCCGTCTGCTGATAGCCGTCGACTGTCGGCTCCTTTAAGATCGTCTCGAGTCGAGGAGGACCATGATCTATTCCAGTCCGCTGCCGCCGGTTGAGATTCCTAACGTCCACCTGACGCCTTTCGTGTTCGACAAGGTTGAGGAGTTGGCCGAACAGGCCGCGATCATTGACGGGCCGAGTGGCCGGGTAGTCACGTATCAGTCGCTGCTCGACTCAGTCCATGCCATGGCCGGCGGTCTCGAGGCGCGGGGATTTCAGCAGGGGGAGGTCTTCGCCATCATGGCCCCAAACCTCCCGGAGTATGCAACCGCCTTTCACGGGGTTGCAGCCGTCGGAGGGGTGGTAACCACCATCAACCCGACCTACACGGCCGAGGAAGTCGAGTTCCAACTCCGTGACTCAGGGGCGAAGTTCTTGCTCACCATCCCGATGTTCATCGAGCAAGCCACCGCGGCGGCCGCTGCCGCGGGAGTCGAGGAGTTGTTCGTGTTTGGCGAGGCTCCCGGGGCCACCCCTTTTGCCGACCTGCTGACCTCGCCGCCCCGGGCCGGGTATGCCACCGTGGATGCCGCCGAGGATGTGGTGGCGATGCCGTACTCGAGCGGTACCACCGGACTGGCAAAAGGCGTGATGCTCACTCACCGCAATCTGGCGGCCAACCTCGCCCAAAGCCGCTACGCAGTGGGCCTGGGGGAGGGCGACGTTGCGATCGCAGTGTTGCCGTTCTTCCATATCTACGGGATGCAAGTGTTGATGAACGGCGTCCTCCACTACGGGGCAACGGCCGTCACCATGCCCCGGTTCGATCTGGAGGAATACCTGCGGATAATCCAGGACCATCGGGTCACTCATTCATATGTGGTGCCACCGATCATCCTCGCGATGGCCAAGCACCCGCTGGTCGATCAGTACGACCTCTCGTCGCTTCGGTCCGTCTTCTCGGGGGCAGCTCCGCTCAGTGCCGAACTTGCCGCCGAGGCTTCCGCCCGGATCGGTTGCGAGGTCGTGCAGGGATACGGGCTGACCGAAACCAGTCCCATTACCCATGCCACTCCGCCCGGGCAGTTCAAGCCGGGCTCGATCGGAGTGGCCATCTCCAACACCGAGTGCCGGGTGGTCGACGCCGACGGCAACGACCTGGACCTTGACGAGGACGGTGAGATCTGGATCCGGGGGCCACAGGTGATGAAGGGCTACTTGAACAACCCGGGCGCAACTGCCGGCACCATCGATGAGGACGGCTGGCTTCACACCGGCGACATCGGTCACGTTGATGCCGAAGGCCACTGGTACATCGTCGATCGCCTCAAGGAGTTGATCAAGTACAAGGGATTCCAGGTGCCGCCTGCTGAGCTGGAGGGGCTCCTGCTGACCCATCCGGCTGTGGCCGACTCCGCGGTTATTCCTGTGCCGGACGAAGAGGCGGGGGAGGTGCCGAAGGCGTTTGTTGTACTCAAGCCCGGCTCGGTTGCCACTCCTGAGGAGCTGATGGGGCATGTCGCCGGTCACGTCGCACACTTCAAGCAGATCCGCTACCTCGACATCGTCGAGGAGATCCCCAAATCCGCCTCAGGCAAGATCCTGCGCCGCATTCTCAAGGAACGAGAGGCAGCCCGCTGAGAGATCACGACTAACCGCCGGCGAATGCGCGTAGGCTCGCTGGCAGCAAGACGCAGGAGGTGCTCACGGTGTCACGTCGCCACGGCAAAGACGGCAAGATCGATCTGCTCAAGAAGGTGCCGTTGTTTGCCAACCTCGACAAGCACGAGCTGGAGGAGATCGGTCGCCATGCCGACGAGATCTCGGTCGGCGAAGGCACCGTCGTCGTCAGTCAGGACGCCCCCGGAAACTCGTTCTACGTAATCGTCGAGGGGCACGCTGATGTGATGCGGGATGGCCAGAAGCTGGCAGAACTGAAGGACGGCGACTTCCTGGGGGAGATGGCGCTCCTCGAGGACCTGCCACGTTCTGCCACCGTCGTCACTACCGTCCCGACCCGGCTACTCGAGATGCACCGTCGGGACTTCAGTGTTGTTCTCGACAACGCGCCCCATCTGGCCCGCAAGATGTTGGCGACGCTGGCCCACCGTCTGAGGCACGCTGATGAGGAGCTGGTGACCTGATCGGCAGATCCGGCACCGGCGCGGCCTGTCCTACCATGGCCGTCGCATGACCATCGAGCGCCGCTCCACTCGCCAGCTGACCGTCGGGGACATCCCGGTGGGTGGCGGCGCCCCCATCACCGTGCAGTCGATGACGACGACAAAAACTCACGACGTGGACGGCACCCTGGCCCAGGTATACGCCCTCAGCGGCGCCGGGGCCGACATCGTCAGGATCACATGTAACACCGTCGAGGCCGCAGAGGGGCTGGCCGAGATTGTGCCGCGTTCGCCGGTCCCGATCATCGCCGACATTCACTTCCAGTACCGCCTGGCGCTGGCCGCGCTCGAGGCGGGGGTGCAGGGTCTGCGGCTCAACCCCGGCAACATCCGAAAGCCGGACCACATCCGGGCGGTGGCCAGAGAGGCCAAGGACCGGTCCATCCCCATCCGGGTCGGCGTCAATGCAGGATCGCTCGACAAGGACCTTCTTGAGAAATACGGATCCCCGGTCCCCGAGGCGCTGGTGGAGTCGGCTCTCTACGAGATCGGGCTGCTGGAGGACGAGGGCTTCGATCTGATCAAGATCTCGGTGAAGCACTCCAACGTCCCCAACATGGTCGCCTCCTACCGTCTGCTCTCCGAGAAGGTTGATTATCCGCTTCATCTCGGCGTCACGGAGGCCGGTCCGCCCCCCGGTGGGTTGATCAAGTCGGTGGCCGGTATCTCTACCCTTCTGCTGGAGGGGATTGGCGACACGATCCGCTTCTCGTTGACGGCCGATCCCATCGAGGAGGCCGAGGCGGGGCGCAAACTGCTCGAGTACCTCGGGCTGCGGGAGCGCAAGGGTCTCGACCTGATCGCCTGTCCGTCATGCGGAAGGGCTGAGGTCGATGTCGTGCAGGTAGCCAGGGACGCCCAGGATGCGCTGGAGGCCGCCAAACTCCCGATCCAAGTGGCGGTGATGGGATGCGTGGTGAACGGCCCGGGCGAGGCCAGGGAAGCCGACATCGGGATCGCCGCCGGCCGCGGCCGCGGCCACCTGTTCATCAAGGGTCAGGTGGTCAGAGTGGTTCCCGAGGACGAGATGGTGGAGGCTCTACTCGATGAGGCCCGCAAGTTGGTCGAGGAGGGCGTCGACGCTCGCCTGGCTGCTGCCGAAGCCGGCGCCGACGAAGCCGCCCGCCTGGAGGCAGCCGCTCTCCGCGAACTACAGGGCGACGCCAACCAGTCAGCCGCCCGCCGCGCCGCAGTCGCCGAGGTCGGCAGAGGCGAGTAGCCGCTACAAGGCGACCGCGGTGGCCAGGATTCCCAGGCTGGACAGCAGGATCAGGCCCTGGATGAGTCCCCGTTTGGCCGGCGTACTCGTTTTGGCTGTGAGCTGGTGAAAGAACGCCAATCCGGCGGCGATGCCGACCAGGGTGAGTTTGATCATCAGCGCGGTGGCGTAGCCGGTGTCGTCGGCCAATGAGAAGTCCAGACGGCTCAGCTGGATGACACCGGTAACAACTGCCACCCCCATCGCTGCCCACGAGAGTCTTCCGAATTGGCGGGCCATTGCCTGCAAAACAGAGCGATCGGCTTCCGCCCGCCGAACGGCGGCCACCAGTGCGCTCAGCGTGATGAGCCCACCCACCCAAACCGCCGCCGCCAGCAGATGGAACCACCGAACCACCTCATCAAGATCCATCCCCAGAGCCTATGGAGTCATCCGCCCGTCTCGTGAAGCGGAATCTATTCACCGCTCACGATCGGTGGAAGGCGTGCCCAGTCTTCCTATCTCGGCAGGACGCCCTGGATTAGGAGGGGGATCAGGGAGGCCTTGGTGGTCTCGACGTCGAGGGTGCCGGTTTGGACTAGTTGGAACATCGCCACCATGTTGACGGCTCCGAGCAGGGCGATCGAAGCGGTGTTGACGTCCTCGATGGCTAGTTCGCCGCTGGCCTTGCCCTCTATGAGGAGCTCCCGGAAGGGGGCCAGCATGACGCGTTCGGCCTCGTTGACGACCTCCCCGTACTTGGCCGCCTCTTTCACGGCACCGGGCATCTCGGTGCACAGGGCAGGATGCTCGGCCATTGCTTCCATGACTGCGGTGAGCGTGTTCTCCAGCCGATCGACAACCGGTCCCTCGCCGGCCATGGCCTTGCCAATCGCCACTGAGACCCGGTGCAGCTTGTCGGATAGGAAGAACGAGAGAAGATCTTCCTTGCCGGAGAAGTAGTAGTACAGCGTGGCGCGGGGGACATTGGCCATCTTGGCGATGTCGTCCACGCTGACATCGAGGTCGGTGCCGGTCAGCTGGTCGGAGACCGCCAGCAGCTTCTCGGTTAGGTCCTCGGGTGGCTTCTTCACGGTGTGGTCCTCGCTTCTTGCGGGCCGGTCACGGCCGAACCTATATCCCGGTAGGCGGGTGCCGTAGGGACCTTTGTCATCTTATTTGAAAAATTGTTTCGATTCCGGAATAGACAGACGTCTAAAGTTGTACTTATGTCTATACCAACGTTGCGACGGACGAATAGATTCCCGTCCGAACAAGGAGGAAGCAGTGGAGAAGGCTAAAGAAGTCTCGATCAGGAAGTGGTGGGTGCTGGCTGTGATGTCGGTTGGCACCCTCATCATCTTTCTGGACAACACCGTGGTTAACACCGCGCTGCCTGCCATCTCAGTGGACCTGGAAGCGTCCACTTCCACGCTGCAGTGGGTCATTGACAGCTACGTTCTCATTCTGGCGGGATTGCTGCTGCTGGGCGGATCGATCGGCGACCGCTTCGGCCGCCGGCGCTGGATGATCGTCGGCCTCGTGATATTTGGGGCCGGCGCAATTGCCGGCGGTCTGGCCGGAACCGCTAACGAACTGATCATCGCCCGCGGTGTGCAAGGTCTGGGTGCGGCGCTGGTTCTGCCGGCCACCCTTTCGATCATCACCAACGTGTTCCCCCGTGGTGAGCGGGCGAAGGCCATTGGCATCTGGACGGCAGTCGGGGCGCTCGGGATCGGTATTGGTCCGGCTCTGGGCGGGTTTCTGGTCGATGAGGCCGGATGGGCCTCGGTGTTCTGGATGCACATCCCGGTAGTGGTTCTCGCTCTGGCCGGCATGTTCGTGGTTCCGGAGTCTCGCGACGATCGCGGCCTTGGTCTCGATGTCCCGGGTGCCATCCTGGGCACCGGTGGGCTGATCGCGCTGGTCTACGCTATCATCCAGGGTTCGGAGGCAGGCTGGACATCGGTCGAGATCCTCGGTTCGTTCGCATTGGCCATCGGGCTGCTGGCAGCCTTCACCCGGGTCGAGCTCCGCTCTGACCACCCGATGCTTCCGCTCAAGTTCTTCCGCCAGAAGGACTTCACGGGTGCGGTGTTGGCCATCGGGCTGATTCTGTTCGGCATGCTGGTGACGTTCTTCTTCCTGACCCAGTTCTTCCAGATTGTGCAGGGAAGAAGCGCCCTCGAGGCCGGGCTTCTGATCATTCCCACGTCTGTGGCGATGATGTTCGGCGCCCCGCTGTCGGGGTGGCTGATGAGCAAGATCGGTCCTCGCTATCTGGTCCTCGCGATGGCCGGTGCCATGGTCACAGGCGTACTGATGCTCACTTCGCTCGAGGTTGGGTCTTCGGCGATTGCCGCAGTCATCCCTCTCACTATCTTCGGATTCGGCGCCGGGCTGGGAATGCCCGCTCTGACCGACACGGTGATGGCCGCCGTGCCCGAGGAGGACGCCGGGATCGGCTCCGCGGTCAACGACGTTAGCCGCGAGCTGGGTGGTGCCCTCGGGATTGCCACTATCGGAAGTGTGGTGTCGAGTGTCTACCGTTCCAATATCGACGACGCGCTTGTCGGGCTGCCCGCCGACGTGGCGGACCTGGCCGGTGAGAGCGTCGGGGTGGCAGCGATCACGGCGCAGCAACTGCCCGCCGATGTCGGGGCGGCCGTGCTGGAGGCAGCCAATAGTGCCTTCGTCGACGCGATGACGACCGGATTCCAGATCTCCGCCGCCATTCTCCTGGCTGCTGTGGTGATCGCCTTCACGCTCATCCCCACGCGGATGCGTACATCTCAGGCCAGGGTTGAGGACGAGATCAACGTCCCCGACTTCGTCCCCGAGATTGTTCCGGAAGGAGCACCCGCCTAAGCAGCGAAGTACGCCGAAGAGTAGCCCCGCTTCGGCGGGGCTTCTCTTCGTGGGGTGGACCCGAGAACAAGCGCTTGGAGCCCTACCCCCGGCGGGGCTCCATTCGCGCCCGGTCCTCAGCCGGTTACTGCCCACTGCTTGCTGCCCCTCAGGCGACGTGGGTCGTGGGACGTGGGCCGTGTCTCTTAGAGATGGTTGAACCGATCGATGTCGATGAGGGCTCGCCACTCGGCCGTCCGCTTGAGCGTGCCCTTGCCAACCGGCATTCCGGTGGCATCGGCTATGCGATTCATCATTTCGAAGTTGGCGATGACGGCGGCGGCATCGACCAATCCGGTCGGCCCCACCGCTTCGATCACGGCTTGACGGGTGGAAGCGCGCTCCTGAGCCGTGCCGGTCAGCACCGCGTCCACGAGGTCGAGCAGTTCCCGGCCGTTGGGCAACAGAGGGTCGAGGGACCGATCGGTGATCGCCCGGGGCTCGAACTCGATGGAGATCACGGAGGCGCTCGCACGGAGCATCTGGCTGTGCGCCAGTACTCAATAGAAGCACTCGTTGATCGCTGACGTACGAGCGGCTACCAGCTCCATCTGAGCTCGGTTCAGGCCTCGGACGAAATCCAGTTCAGCCATCTCCTCGTAGGTGAGGTAGAGCGGGCCGTGCATATCCTCCTGAGCGGTGGACTCGGCGTCCACCAGGCTGAGGGCCTGAGTGATGCTGGCTCCTCCGACCATCGGCACCCAGGCGGCGCCGGGGCGGGCCAGCGGCTCTTCGGTCCGGGATGGCTCTCCCGGCTCGGGCTCCGGCAACGGCTCCAACTCGGTGCCGATTGCCACATGGAAGGTGTCGATAGCAGCCAGACGACTGACAATGCCGACAATCTCTACATACCGCGGATAACCGAGGTCCGTCGTGATCGCGTTGACCCACTCCCGGCGGATGGCGGCCGGCTTGGCGCTGACGGTGCTGGCCGCCTCGACGTCGGAGGTCGCAAGAATCGTTCGTGGACTGCTCTGACCGAACCGGGCGTGGCGGGCCTCGTTGCCGATTGCCACCCTCTCCCGACCGCTCCACCAGGTGCCGGCCAGGGCCAGGCGGTCCCACTCGCGCCGGAACACCCTGCGTATGTCGGCGCGCAGGCCTGCTACTTCGCTGAACTCAAAGGCCACGTCCCCATACAACCACGCCGCCTGGGCGGGCCACTCTCTGATTCGGGCTGGTGGCTACTCGGGACGCTGGGCGATGGCCGCCTGGGCAGCTGCCAACCGTGCCACGGGGACCCGGTACGGCGAGCAGCTCACATAGTTCAGTCCCAGCGTGTTACAGAAGGCGATCGACTCCGGGTCCCCACCATGCTCACCGCAGATCCCAATTTCGATGTCCGGACGCTCCAACCTGCTGGCGTCCACTGCCATCCGCATGAGTTGGCCCACTCCGCCGGTGTCGATGGTGGCGAACGGGTTGGCCGGCAAGATCTCCTCCGACAAGTACTCGATAAGAAAGCCACTCTCGGCGTCGTCCCGACTGATCCCGAATGTGGTCTGGGTCAGGTCGTTGGTTCCGAACGATAGGAACTCGGCGTACTCGGCTATCTCATTGGCAGTCAATGCCGCCCGCGGGATCTCGATCATCGTCCCAAACTTGTAGACAATGTCGATCCCCTGCTCGTCCATCACCGCCTGAGCCTCGGCCTCCAACACCTCGCGCTGACGTTTGAGTTCGTTGACGTGACTCGTGAGGGGGATCATCACCTCCGGATGGACCTCGACGCCCTCCCGGGTGACCTCGCAGGCGGCCTCGAAGATCGCCCGCACTTGCATGCGGGTGAGTGCCGGCATCAGGATGCCCAATCGCACCCCACGGGTTCCCAGCATCGGGTTGGCTTCCCGCAGTGCTTCCACCCGGTCCAGCATCGTCGACTCGTCGGCCACCTGGCCGAGCAGGTCATCGACCTCCTTGAGGTCGGTGGCGTGACTGAGACGGATCTTCAGATCGGCCAGATCATGGGTCAGCTCCTCGTAACCGGGAAGGAACTCGTGCAGCGGCGGATCGATCAGCCGGATAATCACGGGTAGCCCTTCCATGACCCGGAATAGCCCTGCGAAGTCATCTCGCTGGAAGGGCAGCAAAGCGTCGACCGCTTCCCGCCGCTCGCCGGTTGACTTCGTCGTGATCATCCGCTGGACGATCGGAAGCCGCTCCTGCTCGAAGAACATGTGCTCGGTACGGCACAGCCCGATGCCTTCGGCCCCGTACTCACGAGCCCGCTCGGCGTCGACCGGATAATCGGCGTTGGCCCAAACTCCGAGGGTGCGGAACTCGTCGGCCCACTCGAGGAGCTTCATCAGATACGGGTCCTGAATGTTGGGCACCAGGGTCTCCAGTTGACCCAGGAACACCTCGCCGGTGGTTCCGTCGATCGAAACCCAGTCGCCTTCGTGGATCTCCTGCTCATCGATGGTCATGGTCCGGGCCGCCACGTCGACCTCCAGTTCGGCAGCGCCGACCACGGCCGGTTTGCCGAATTGGCGGGCAACCAGGGCGGCATGGCTGGTGCGACCGCCCGAGGAGGTCAGGATCCCTTCGGCGGCCAGCATGCCGTGTACATCGTCTGGCTTGGTCTCCGGCCGGACCATGATAACGGCCCGGCTCTCCTCCTTGGCCCAGCGCTCGGCGAGGTCGGCAGTGAAGGCGAGGACGCCGACGGCGGCCCCCGGCGAGACGTTTAGCCCTTTGGCCAGCAGTTCGGCGTCCTTCTTGCCGGCAGCCGAGAACTGAGGATGGAGAAAGAAGTCGACCTGGTCGGGAGCCACTCTGGTGAGGGCCTCCTCCTTGCTGATCAGTCCTTCCTCGGCCATATCGACGGCAATTCGAACTGCTGCCTGCGCCGTCCGCTTGCCGTCGCGGGTCTGCAGCAGCCAGAGCTTGCCGTGCTCGATGGTGAACTCCATGTCCTGCATCTCGCGGTAGTGGTTCTCGAGGGAGCCGGCGATGGTCTTGAATTCCTCATAGAGCCCTGGCATGGCCGTGGCCAGGGTGCTGATCGGCTCGGTGGGCCGGTTTCCGGCCACAACATCTTCACCCTGGGCGTTGATCAGGAAGTCGCCTTCCAGGTTGTTCTCGCCTGTGGTGGCGTCGCGCGACATCGCAACGCCCGTCGCCGAGTCGTCCCCCATGTTGCCGAACACCATGGTTTGAACGTTGACGCCGGTGCCGAGGTCGTGGGGGATATGGGCGGCATTGCGATAGTCCCTGGCCCGCTTGCCATTCCACGATTTGAACACCGCCTCGGTGGCCATTCGCAGCTGCTCATAGGGGTCGGCAGGGAAGTCGATGTTGGCGTAGCGGCGGACGATGTCCTTGAACCCGTCCACGATCTCTTGCAGGTCCTCGACGGTGAGGTCGGTGTCGCTGGTGACGCCACGTTCCTCGCGATGATGCAGCAAGACCTCTTCGAACGGTTCGTCGCGTATGCCGAGCACGACGGAGCCGAACATCTGGATGAGGCGACGGAACGAGTCGTAGACGAAGTGAGGGTCGCCGCTTCGCTCGATGATCGCGTCGACGACCATCGCGTTCAGCCCGATATTGAGGACGGTATCCATCATCCCCGGCATCGAGAACTTGGCGCCCGAGCGGCATGAAACCAGGAGCGGGTTCTCGACCGATCCGAACGTCTTGCCGGTCTTCTGTTCGATCGACTTGAGTGCCATCAAGACCTGCTCCCACATGTCGCCGGGAAACTCCTCGCCGGCTGCCAGGTAGGCGTTGCAGGCTTCGGTGGTCACGGTGAACCCGGGGGGCACGGGCACCCCGATGCGGGTCATCTCTCCGAGGTTGGCTCCCTTGCCTCCCAGCAGCGCCCGCACGTTGTCCCAGTCCCCACCGACGTATTCCTCGGCATCTTCGATTTCGCCGAAGGCGTATACCCATTTCTGACTCATGTTCATTCCTTTGTACAAAAACCTATGAGAATTCTCGTCTGACATGGCTTTGTCCCCTAGGGCCGTGCGTCACAGCGATGGCGCCGGTTGCCCCGGGTTTGAAGGCTCGGGCCCTGGATTCAAAGCCCGGTCGGGGTTTCCATGGCGGCGGCCTCTTGCCAGTGTTCGATGCCTTCGCGCAATGCGATGACCGAGACCGCAAGTGCTGCCGCCGGATCCGCCCACCACCAGCCCGCCAGTGCGTTGAGAACCAGCGACAGCAATACAGACGTTGCCAGCAGGGCGTCCAGGAAGGTGATGTGCGCTTCGGCGTTGAGCGGGTCGCTCCCCAACTCCCGGCCGGTGCGCCGCTTGAGAACGGCCAGCGAGAGCATGACCACGGCCGTCACCGCCAGGTAGGCAATGCCGAAGGGCGATTCGTCCGGGACCGTGCCTTCCACCATCCGGAGCACTGCGCCGACGGCCAGGATGAGACCGAGGGTTATGAAGGCAACCGCGATCAGCTTCAGGGAACGCCGGGTCCGGTCGTCTTCCTCCATCACCAGCAGGTCCCGGCTGTGCCACACCACCACCAGCGAGGCGAACACTTCGACCATCGAATCCATACCGAAGGCCACCAGAGCGATTGATCCGGCGGCAACCCCCAGGCCGATGGTGATGAACACCTCGAACACATTCCAGACGATTGTGATCCAGACCAGGCGCAAACCCCGCTGCCGGAGTTGCTCGGGGTCGGAGCCGGCGGGGCCGCTCAAGACGGGGTGTCGAGCTCGCCGCCGGGCGCAGGTTCGCTGTCACCGGAGCCGGTGTCGCCCTCGCCCAGCGCCCGGTCGGTCAACTCCCGGAAGCGGGCATCCTCTGCGTCCTGCTCTTCGAGGATCATGTCGATTCGCTCCCCGGGGGTGGCAGCCAACTCGCGCTCCTTGCGAGCCAGTTCTTCATCTAATGCCCGTCCCGCGCTTGCCAGGCCCTCGGCGACGTCGGTTGTTTCTCGCTTGAACAAGGCCGTGAGTCTGTTCCACCAGGACATGTCCGCACGATAACGGACCGCGACTCCCATAGAGTGCGGGCCATGACCGGGCAGCACGGATCGGAGCGGCGCATCGTCACGGCGTTGTTTGCAGACGTTGTCGGGTCAACCTCGATGGCCGAAGGCATGGATCCCGAGGATTGGGCCGAGATCATGGACGCCGCTTTCGGGTCGATGATCGAACCGATCACCCGGCTCGGAGGCACGGTCACACGTCTAATGGGTGACGGCCTGCTGGCACTATTCGGGGCCCCGGTTGCCCACGAGGATGACCCCGAGCGAGCGGTGATGGCCGGCCTCGAAATGCTGGTGGGCATGGAGCCGCTGCGCCGCCGGCTGGTGGACCGGGACCTGGATTTCAACATCAGGGTCGGACTCAACACCGGGCTGGCCGTGGTGGGCCAGATCGGGCCGTCCGGCTCAGGCGAGTACACGGCGATGGGCGATGCGGTCAATCTGGCTGCTCGCATGGAGCAAACGGCCGTGGCCGGGAGTCTGCAGGTGACCGAGGCCACGTATCACGCGGTCCGTCACCGGGTGGAGGCGGATGCGCTTGGCCCGATCGAGGTGAAGGGCAAGGCGGCCCCTGTCTCTGCCTATCGAGTACGACGGGTCCTGCCGGCAGGTTCACCATCGCTGCGACTGGGGAAGCTGGTTGGGCGGGACCATGCAGCCGGGCGGCTACGTCTGGCGCTTGACAACCTGCACCGGGGAATTGGCGGGATCGTGGTCCTGGTGGGCGAAGCCGGGCTGGGCAAGACCCGCCTCATTGCCGAGCTGCGGCAGATGGCCGACGACAGCATCGGGAGCGAGTTCTGGATGGAGTCGCGAGGCGTCTCGTATGACAGCGAGAAGCCGATGAGTTTGATGTTGCAACGGGTCCATCAGCTCTACGGGTTGGAGGCAGGTGCATCCGTCGAGGAGATCAGGCGGGCGGTAGGCCCGATGCACGAGGACCATCCCGAGCTAGTTGACGAGATGGTGGCCGCGATCGACGCCGGTCTTACTGCCAGGAGCGCCGGGTCTGACCAGGAGTTAGCGGGTCCCGAGCTGAAGCGACGAGTAATGGAGGTGTTCCTGAGCAGCGTTGCCGCCTACGCGGCCCAGGGGCCGCTAGTTCTGGTGTTCGATGATTTGCAGTGGGCAGATTCGGTGTCCGTTGAGATGATCTCGCACACCATGCGCACCGTCGAAAGCCTGCCGGTCCTATTCGTTTGCGGGCTGCGCCCGGACCGCAACACGGGAGGCTGGGCGCTGAAACAGTATGCAGAGACCGAGTTCTCTCATCTATACGACGAAGTCGTGCTCGAGCCGCTCAGCTCCGAGGACAGCGCGGTCTTGTTGGAGGCTCTTCATGAGTCCGATCGAGACCGGCGGCCGGCGAGTCCGGACCTCGTCGCGGCAGCCGGCGGTAATCCGCTGTATCTGGAGGAGTTGTCTGCCAGTTCGGTGGATGCGGGAACGCTGTCAACCGGGCTGCAGGCTCTCATCACTGCCCGGGTGGATCAGCTTGCACCGTTGGACAAGAAGGTGCTGCAGTCGGCATCGGTTCTGGAGCGAAGCTTCCAGCCCGCCGTTCTGCAGAGGGTGGTCGGGGATTTTGATGACCTCCCGGGTTCTCTCATCCGGCTGGTCAGAGCCCGGTTCCTGAGGGAAACCGCCAGGATCCCGATTGCCGAGTACGCCTTCCGACATGAGCTGGTTCGTCGGGCTGCGTACGAGTCGATCCTCAAACGAGACCGGCGTGACGCCCACGCCCATGCTGCCGAAGCGATTATGAGCGGAGGTGCGGACGCGGCCCTCGACCCCCACGTGCTGGCTCATCACTTTCGGGCGGCCGAGGACTTCGCCCGGGCCCTGGAGTGGTCGATTCGAGCAGGGCAGGAGGCGCTTCGCCTCAGCGCCTGGGACGAAGCCTCCTCTCAGTACGACCGGGCAGAGGAATTGCTGGGGCGGACGGACGCCTCAGAGGCCGACGCCCTGGCCGTCTCCGAGGGTCTGGCCCGGGCGTCGGAGGCGGGAGGCTGAGCCAGCAGAGCGGTCGATAGCCGACGATTGAGCTATCCTGGCTCGGTCGGAGGCTCTGCTCCGTGTTCGTTTGTCCGTCCCCAGTCTGCCGGTCCGGTAGTCGCGGGAGATGAACGGCCGGATTGAGGACTTCGCAGCATTAGCAACAAAGGGCCGTCGCCGGAATCACCGTCCGACGGTCGGGTGACAAGAAATGGCAACTTCAGACGACGTATTCAGAGCGCAGGGAGAGGTCGTGGCGACCCTCCGCAACGCTAGCTTCCGCGTCCGCCTCGACTCGGGTCACGAGGTGATGGCCCGGGCAGCCGGCAAGATGCGGCGGGGACGTCTCATCAAGATTCTTCCAGGTGATCGTGTGGAACTTGAAGTCTCCACATACGACCCCACCAAAGGTCGCATCGTGTGGCGGTACCGGTAGTTCTTCGCGAGCCCGGTTTCTCACATGTATGACAGGACGCCTGCCTCCGGGCAGGCAGCCAACCAGCAGGCGCTCCGATCAATCGATGCCGTGCATGACGCCGATCCCCAATACCTCAACGACCAGGTAGCCCGGCTGAGGCGCTTCGTGCGGTTCCGACGACTCCTCTACTACTCGGTGTTGGCCCCCTTTGCAGTTCTCAGCCGTATCTCGCCGCTGCTGGTGCTCATCGTCGGGGCGCTCGGCGCAGCAGCGGTCGTCGCCACGCTGCTGGCGGGGGGGTCGGTGCCGCTGGCATGGGCCCTGTTCTACTTGGGAGTCGGCGGGCTCTCTTACCACGTCTTGTCGGTGCGTCTGGCCGCTCTGGTCGCCGAAGCCGCTCGCTCAGTCGGCTTGTCCTCGGACGATGTATTCGAGATGTGGAAGGCCTAGCGGGTAGGCATTTCCTCCACCGGTTCTGCCTCTCGCATGTGCTGGCGGCCGTGGATCTCGAACCAGCGCCCGTACCGCTGGGACAGCCACACCGAGGAGACGCCGTGGAGGACAACCGAGAGCAGCACGGTCCATATCACGACGAGAAACAAATCGTCGGCGACCGGTAGGTCCGCTTCCTCCAAAATGGAGAGTCCGAAGACGATCGAGGCCAGCCCGCGAGGACCGAACCAGCCGATGAAGGCCACTGTCGGGGGCTTGAGGTGGGTCCCGGCCAATCCGATGGCCACCGGGATCATGCGCACGACGGTCAGGCTCAGAAGGGCATAGGCGGCGATCTGCCATGACAGTTCGTCGAGGGCCGGCCCGGCCAGCGAGACGCCAAAGAACAGGAATGTCAGCAGCGCCAGCAGTTGGCCTTCATCCTCGACGAAGTCGTAGATGCCGTCGCAGTAGTCACGGGCGGCTGCTCCGAAGGCCAGCCCGCCGACGAAGGCGGCAACGAAGCCGTTGCCGCCGACCGCTTCAGCCAGGGCAAAAGCACCAACTCCTGTCGCCAGCGTGGCGAGTTGCCGGAAGGCGCCTTCCATCCAGTTCCGGCCGGCGAATTCCCGCACCAGCCGACCACTTACATACCCGGCGGCTGCCCCGACCAGAACGCCGTAGGCGATTTGCTCGGTGGCAAACCTGACCCAGTGTCCCGGTGTTTCGAGATCCCCATCGGCGGCGGCCAGGGCCAGCAACACGGTTATCACCGGCAGCATGAGGCCGTCGTTTAGCCCGCTTTCCACGTTGAGGGCTTGTCTCACCCGGACGGGAACCCGGACGTTGGTCACGACGGCCTGACCCAGGGCGGCGTCGGTGGGCGAGAGAATGGCGGCGACGAGGGCCGCCTCCCAAATGGTGAGATCCGAGAACAACCAGGCGGCCAGCACCGTTCCGGCCACCAGCGTTAGTGGCAATCCGAGACCCAGCAAGCGAGCCGGCAGCTGGATCTGGCCGCGGAGCAGACGTAGATCGATGCGTATTGCGTCGGTGAACAGCAACAGAACCAGCGTGGCTTCGGCCAGCCCCCGGACCGCTCCCTCCCGCATGCCGATGTCGACCAGGTCAAGGCCGCCGCTGCCGATCAGAAGTCCGAATCCGACAAAGACCATTGGCCCCGTCACCGGGGTCGTCTCCAGACGGCGGGACACCAGGGCATAGGCCAGCACGAAGCCGGCTACCAGTGCAACCTGCTCGAACTCCATTACCTACCGGAGCACCTTCCAGACCGCGAGAGCGCTCAGCAATGCAGTCACCGCCACCTTGGTGAGGTCGATCACCGGCTCCACCTGGATGCCGGATTCGCCCACCCGGATGACTGCAACCGGGCGGCCGACGGAGGTGCCGCCCCCCGCCCCCGCCCCCGCCCCCGCCCCCTTCAGGGGTTTCGCCGTCGGTTGTGCCCTGTCCGCCACCGAATCCAAACCCGCCCGCTCTTTCCCATGAAGCCGCGGTGATGATGAGATCGTCGCCGACCCGTTCAGGAGCGGAATAGACCGTGGAGGGGGAGGCCTCGCCAAAGACTGCCTCCAAGCTCCCGGCGACGCGGGTGGCTGCCTGCTCGAGGAACGACGGCTGCTCGGTCATGTTCTGCTCCTTCGTGACACCGTCGCCAGCACCACGGCGACCACGGCAGCCGCCCTGAGCCACATGACGTAGTCCTGGATCGGTTGCTCGTTTGGTCCCGAGCGGACGACGGTCGGGCGCCGATAGGACCATCCCAGCCCGAACCCTGGCATGGCGACCCGGATGGTCCACTGGACGGTTGCGAGCGTGTAGGGGCGTCCTCCGTGCTGGAGGTCCTCACTTGCTTGGGATCTGTCGAACCGGATCATGGCCTGTCACCCTAGGCGATGCGTCGGCCCTTGCCCCCGGTTGATAGCCTCGGTCGCATGTATGAAGACATCACATCCACTGTTTCTGATCAATTCCCGGCGTTGCAGGTCGATCTGGAGAACCTGGTCAGAATCCCTTCGGTGAGCGCCGCCGACTCCGACCCCGGTGAGGTAAGGCGATCGGCTGAAGCCTCCGCCGCTCTGCTGGAGGGCGTCGGCATGGAGAGCGTTCGTTTGCTGGAGCACGCCGATGCCCATCCGGGCGTGTTCGGCGAGATTCCCGCCCCACCGGGGGCCCCGACGGTCCTGCTCTATGCCCACCACGATGTTCAGCCGGCCGGTGAGGGTTGGAGCACCAGCCCCTTCGATCCGGTTGAAGTCGACGGGCGGCTGTTCGGGCGCGGCACGTCGGATGACAAGTGCGGGGTGGTCATGCACGTTGGGGCGCTGCGGGCGCTGGATGGGTCGGTCCCGGTGGGGGTAAAGGTGTTTCTGGAAGGGGAAGAGGAGATAGGTTCTCTCCACCTCGACTCGTTCCTGGCCGAGCACGGCGGGGATCTGGCCGCGGACGTGATCGTCATCGCCGACTCCGGCAACTGGCGGGCGGGGCTGCCTTCTTTCACCACCTCGTTGCGTGGTCTGGTCGACTGCGAGGTCGAGGTCCGCACCAAGCGACATGCCGTTCACAGCGGAATGTATGGCGGGGTGTTCCCGGATGCGCTGTCGGCTCTGGCCCGGCTGCTGGCGACCCTGCACGACGAGGAGGGCAAGGTTGCCATTGCCCGGTTGGTAGCCGAGGACGCCGATCCGCTGGACCTGACCGAGGAAGAGCTGCGCACCCAGGTGGGGGCTCACGACACACTCGAGCTGATCGGGTCGGGCTCGCTGACGTCACGACTCTGGCGTCAGCCGGCCGTTTCGGTGCTGGCAATCGATGCACCGCGCATCGGTGAAGCCGTCAACGCTCTCGTCCCGGTGGCGTCGGCCAAGGTGAGCCTGCGGCTGGCCCCCGGCCAGGACCCGGATGAGGCGCTCGACTCCCTTACTGATCACCTCGTGTCGCGGGCCCCATGGGGCGCTCAAGTCACCGTCACGCCGGGTGCCAAAGGCCACGCTTTCTCTCTCGAGACCGGCGGGCCCGGCTATTCATCATTCGCCCAGGGCTTCCGGGAGGCGTGGCACGAGGAGCCTGTGGAGATCGGCGTTGGCGGATCCATTCCCTTCGTGGCCGCCTTCTCCTCCGCCTTCCCGGAGGCGGAAATACTGCTCACCGGAGTGGGAGACGAGCTAAGCAGGCCGCACGGGCCCGACGAGAGCGTCGATTTGCAGGAGCTTCGTCGCGGATGCCTGGCACAGGCAATCGCGCTACTGGAACTGGGAGCGCGCTAGCCGGCGATGATCAGACGGGGGTGCAGGTTGGCGGCACCTCGCTCCGCCGAGGGGACACCGGTAAATGTCCTCGAGGGAGCGAGGGTACCCCGCCGCCTTTCTTCCCCGCAGAACGGGGAGACTGTTGGTGCCTACCGGCCCCAGTTGCCGTTGGCCAATGCCGGTGCCGACACGGCCAGGAATGTCATCAAGCTGAGGGTGAATACGTAGATGCGCCTGCGCACGATTTCCGTCTCCTGTTTCGGGTACGTGATAGGTATCGCACGCAGGTGTCTGCGGGGTGTCTCAGGTGCTGAGAGGTCGGGAGCTACCTTGCGCTCATTGGCGGCGGCCGCGGGTGAGAACCGTGTGGCCGGCCCGGCGCAAAACATCAATGTCACGTCGGGCGGTTGCCGTACTCACTCCTAGTGCATCTGCTAGGTCAGAGACGGTCGGAGCCGCGCCTGCTGCTTCTGCCTCGGCCGTCAATCGCAGCAAACGGCGGCCGCGGCGGGCCGACCCGTCGGGCAGCAGCTCGTCCAGAGGATGGTGGGTTGTCCAGGCCACATCCAGCAGTTCGGCTGCGTCGACGGCGCGCCCGGTGGGGGCCCCGATCGCGGCCAGTCGGGCTGTGATCCGCTGGGGTCGTCCGGCCTGCCAGGCAGCCTCGAGTTCCCGGTTGAGTGGAACGCGGTTGATACTGCGCTTGGTGTCGGACGAGCTGAGACCGTCGAGCCGGAGCAGCAGTGCGGCGTGAGCCGCTTCCAGTGCTGCGAAAGCCGAGGCACGGTCCCCGTCAACCTGGAGGGCCCGCATGCGCCAATAGAGAAGCTCTGCCTCCTGGGCCGACCCGGTGTAGTCCGCAGTGATGGCGATGGCCCGTTCAGTCTCGGAGAGCAGCACCAGGGCCCGCGCTAGTGGCACATTGAGGTCGGGCAGCAACCACTCCAGTCCCGCTTCCACACACTCGGCGCGGGCCCCCTCGGCCACCGCCAGGCCCTCGCCAAGGCGTCCGGCGTCCAGGAGGAGGTGCGCCTCGGTGCGCTGCAACTGGAGGCGGGCGCTAGCTCCGTCGGGTCCCGAGGCCAACTCCGTTCCCCGGGCCAGCAGTTCATGGGCGGCCGGGCGGTCTCCCCGCCGACGGGCGACCTCGGCCAGCGTGCCAAGGCAGAGGGCTGCTCCGGGCCCATGTCCCAGTGACTCGAAGATTCCGAGAGCTTGGGTGCTCTCGTGGTCGGCCGCTTCGTCGTCGCCGAGGAAGTGCCGAAGGCTGGCCAGGTTGGCGGTGGCCATGGCCAGGCCCCGCTGGTTGTCAATCGCGGCGAAGACGCTGCGGCTGCGTTCCATCGGGGCCAATGCCCTGGCAGCCTGGCCGGAAATGAGGTAATGGTGGCCCAGGTTGAGCGCGTTCATTGCCGTTCCGTACCGGTAACCGATCTCGTCGCTCAGAGCGGCAGCTCGCTCCAGGGTGGGTTCGACCATTCCCCGGTCGCCCATCTCTCCGTACAACACGGCTTGAGATCGGACGGTCCCGGCCTGTCCCCGCTGGTCGTGATGGTCCTGGTAGAGAATCCCTGCCCTGGCCAGATGGTCGGCCGCTTCGGCGAACCGCTTCTCCTCTGCCAGAGCATCGCTCAGCACGTGCCTGAGATCAGCTTCCAGCACACTATCGACCGGGGCCAGATCAAGGCCACCGACCAGCCAGTCAATGGCCTCCCGGTGACGCGACCTCCAGCTGGCAATGGTTCCCAACACCAGCAGGTCACGGGCCTGGCCGACCGGGTCGTCACGCCCGGTGTCCAGGTCGAGGGCGCGGCCCGCCAGCGTGGCCGCTTCCTCCAACTGCGAGAGGGATGCCAGCAGCCAGGCTCGCCGCCTGGTTGCCTGGGCGACGAGGCCTGGATCTTCCCCGACCAGTTGATCGAGCCGGTCGAGCAGGCGCCGCTGGCCATCCCGGTCGGCCAGGACCTCGAGTGACTCCTCGTGGGCGAACAGAACGCGGGCCTGGTCGTGATGGTTCCAGGCGGCTAGTTCGGCTTGCTCGAGTGCCTCCTGGTATCGGTCGCGGGCGGTGGCATATGCGCTGAGTCGACCGGCTTGATGGCCGGCTTCCTCCAAGTAGCGGGCGGCTTCGGACGGGACGTCTCCCAGGCGGAAGTGGTAGCCGAGCGACGCCGGATCCTCGCCCGACACTCGCTGGAGCTGCCAGGCGAGCCGACGGTGGAGTGTCGGACGCTCGCCGGCGGGCATTGATTGGTAGGCAACCCGGCCAAGCTGGTCATGGGACAGTGCGTACTTGCCTTTGGCGGTGGAGATCATGCCGGCCTGGATGAGGTAGTCGACGGCATCGAGAGTCTGCCCACGGGGGATCTCACACACCTCCGCCAGGTCATCGATGTCCATCCCGGTCCCGCCGACGGCCAGAGCCCAGGCGGTGTAGCGGGCCTCGCCCGGCAACGCGGCCAGCCGGCTCGAGATCAGCTCGAAGACGGTTCCCGAGACCGGAAGGCGGTCCGGGTCGAGTGTCGGAACGGCGGTGGGAGGCTTGAGTGACTCGGCCACCTGGCGCTCATGGAGGGCCCGCAGGGTTTCCAGGATGAAGAGCGGATTGCCCCCGGTGTCGGCATGCAGGCGTGTAGTGAGCCTTCCCGAAGAGTTTTCGGGCATCAGGCGCCGCACCAGTTCGCCGGCTTCGGAAGGGGAAAGGGCTTCCAGGACGACCCGCGTGTGTCCGCCCGCCCTGTCGAGAGAGCGCACGGCTTGCCACTGGTCTGGCCGGTTCTCCATTTCGAGGCGCCGGTAGGCGATGCAGATGAGCAGAGGGGTCTCGGCCAGGTCGCCGGCCAGCGCCTCAAGAGCCCACAGGGTGTCCTCGTCGAGTTGATGCAGATCGTCGAGCACCAGCATGGTTGGGGTGAGTCGGGCCAGCGCCATGAAGGTGCGATGGAGCGCTTCCCGTACCCGGTCCCGCTCCTCGGTTCCGTCCCGCAACGCAGCTCCAGCTTGCAGGTCGGGGGCCCATCGTTGCAACGCCGGGAGCAAAGGGGCCAGCGCCTGGAGCCACACCCCGTCCAGTCTTTCGCGGAGCTGGTGGACCCTCAGCTCGGTCAACCCGTCCTCAAGGGCCCGGCGGAGTCCCTCGAACGGCCGGGTGACACCAACGGTGGCGCTCGCTCCCCACAACACGCTCAGTCCGCGCCAGTTGGCGTCTTCGGCGCACTCGGTGAGCAGCCTGGTTTTGCCGGCTCCGGCTTCTCCCTCTAGAAGCACGATGCCACCGCGGCCGGCCAGCGCATCTTCCATTCTGGCGATAACCTCCTGCCGCTCGTGGGCGCGACCAACCATGGGAGTTCCATCCACTTCAAAGAGACGGGTGCGGCTTCCTTCCGACATGGGGACGATTGGCGTCTGGCGCCCGAGGGCGATTTCTTCGCGCAGAGCGACGGTTTCGGCCGCCGGGATGGCCCCGATCTCACTGGCCAGGATGGAGGCACACCGCTCGTACTGAGCGAGAGCTTCGTTGGGACGGCCCAGCAGATAGCAGAGGCGCATCACCTCGCGGTGGGCCTCTTCATGCAGTGGATCGAGCAAGGCCAGGCGCCGGGCATATTGCAGGGCCTGGTCGAAATCCCCCCAACTCTTGCTGAGACGGACAATGTGGTTGAGGACGGTGAATAGGGCCTGGCGGAGTCGTTCCTGCTCCACGACGATCCAGTCGTCATAGAAGCCGGCCAGGAAGTCACCGGTATAGAGACGCACCGCCCCCACCAGAACCTCCAGGGTGTCGGTCCGGCGGTCGAGGTCGGCGCCTCCTTCCCGCTTGAGGGCAGCCAGCGCACGGTCGAACTCGTCGACGTCCAGCCAGGTTCCGCCATCGCCATTGAATCGAATGGTGGTGGGGCTGGCCTGGATGTATCCGTCCAGATGTCCGGCCTCGCCTAGGACGGACTGTATCTGCCACAGGGCATGGCTCAAGCGCCGCCTGGCCTGGGTTTCGGTCATCTCGGGCCAGAACATGCCCGCCAGCAGGTCGCGGGTGGGGGCGGTGTGGCGATGGGCGATCAGGTAGGCCAGCAGCGACCTTCCGGTTCGCGACGCGATCGGCGGGAGTTGCTCCTCCCCGGCTTCCAGGGTGAGCCCGCCGAACATGCGAATTCGCAAGCCGTCCACGATGTCAAGGTAGCCGATCAGGCTTCCAGGTTCCTACAGGTTCGACAGAATGCCGGCCACGAGGTCCGGTTTCTCCAGTAGTAGGGCATGACCTGCCCCGGGCACGATGTGGAGCGTGGCGTTGGGGCCGATGGCGGAGGCCATGGCGGCCGCGATCAACGAGTAAGTGGTGTCTTGTTCGCCGGCCACAACGGCCACCGGCACCACCACCCCGGCGAGACGGTCCCACAGCGGCAGCTGAACACCCTGGCCCAGTCGCCGCAGCTGCCCGGCCACCTCCGAAGCCGACCGGAGCCGGTGCCGACGAGCGCCCTCCCGGTCGAGCCCGGCGAACAGCGGCCGGGCCAGCCACCGCTCCAGGAAGGCTTCGGTGCCGTTTGTCTCAATCCACGCGGCCAGCTCGTCATCCTGGAGGCGGCGGCGGTCCCGGGTGGGCTGGTCTGCGATCCCTGCCGTGGAGGAGATGAGGGCCAGCTTGTCGACCACGGCGGGGTGATCGATTGCGATCTGCAGCGCAAGCCGGCCACCCATCGAGTAGCCGGCCCAGGTGCCGCGGCGCTCCCCGGCCAGGTGAGCGGCGGTTTGGTGAAAGTCGAGTCCGAGCGGGACGGTCAGCGCCTCAGCCTGACGACCGGGGGGAAGGGCATCGACGACGTCTGCCCAGGCGGGTGGGGTCTGGGAGAAG
>Ga0255048_10000075_pt1 | contig 64461 bp, 60 predicted proteins | sample JV7_2_2_MG_FD_183619 | JGI IMG/M metagenome (GOLD analysis project Ga0255048, IMG submission 183619) | Seawater microbial communities from Jervis Inlet, British Columbia, Canada - JV7_2_2 | ecosystem: Environmental > Aquatic > Marine > Inlet | place: Canada: British Columbia | collected 2016-10-06 | reverse complement strand
CGGGGCTCTTTTTCCACTCTTGGTGTCGTACTACCGCTATTTGAACGCTGGAAATGAGATACCTGAAGTAATTATTGTTGGTATTTCCTATGGCAGCGGTAGTTACGAGGGCGGCAACTATCGCAGTACAGATTACACTGCAGAGACTGACGAGCGGGAATATTGGGGAGGCGCCGGTATGTTTCAAAGTTTCCTGAGCGACGAGCTGATTCCATACGTTGAGCGCACCTACCGCTCGCGACTCGACAGACGAGTCATATTCGGGCAATCCCTTGGCGGTCAGTTCGTTTTGTATACGGCGCTGACCAAACCAAATCTTTTTTGGGGCCACATAGCCAGTAACCCGGCGCTGCATCGCAATTTGCCATTCTTTCTCCAGGAAGATGGGGCAGCTTCATCTTCGGATAAGTCATCCCGATTATTCGTGGGAAGCGGATCGAATGATGACCCGGAATATCGCTTACCGGCGTTGGAGTGGATTGAACATTGGTCTAACAAAGATGACGCTCCCTGGCAGCTCGAGACGATGATTCTGGATGGACATAGCCATATGTCCGCACCACCGGCCTCATTTCGCCACGGTATGCGCTGGTTGTTTTCCGGACAATAAGAGCCCGGTACCTGGCATAGTAAAATGTCCGCTCCTGGCCGAAAGCGGCCCCTTATTTCGCCCGAATTTATATGATCTGAACGTCCGCTTTACCTCCAAAAGCGGCCATTCAGCTAATATCAACCAAACGGTCCGCTAACGACCCAAAGCGGACATAGGGCGTGAAGAACTTAACTATTCGTCTCTTGCATGACAGAGGAAACTTAGTGAAGGTGCTGTATCAAACGGTTAAAAAACGAAAGCGGGACGGCAAAGAATGAGTGATAACAATAAGGGCAGCGCGAAAATGAGTATCTTTGAACGCTATCTCACCATATGGGTCGCGCTTTGCATTGTCGTTGGTATCGAACTCGGACAACTGTTCCCGAACGTATTTCAGTTCGTAGGCCACATCGAGGTGGCCCACATCAACCTGCCAGTTGCCATTCTTGTCTGGCTGATGATCATTCCGATGCTAATAAAGATCGATCTGAAACAACTTGCAGGAGTTAGACAACACTGGCGAGGTGTTGGAGTCACCTTATTCGTCAACTGGGGAGTTAAGCCATTTTCAATGGCACTACTCGGCTGGTTGTTTATCGGCTATCTATTTCGCGACTTCCTTCCTGCCGAACAAATCGATTCTTACATCGCCGGGCTGGTGATATTGGCCGCAGCGCCGTGCACCGCGATGGTATTCGTTTGGAGCCACCTGATGCGGGGTGAGCCTCATTTCACGCTGTCGCAGGTAGCTTTAAACGACGTAATCATGGTTTTTGCCTTTGCGCCTATCGTTGCACTGCTGCTGGGATTGTCCGCGATCATCGTGCCTTGGGACACGCTGCTTCTGTCAGTATTTCTCTACATTGTTATACCTCTAATCATCGCAAGTCTGTGGCGCAGGAATCTATTGAACCGCGACAATGGTAAGGCGCAATTGGATCGGGTTATTGCTCGCCTCGGCCCGATATCTCTTGGCGCGTTGTTAGCCACGCTGGTATTGCTCTTTGGTTTTCAGGGAAAACAGATAATTGCCGAACCATTGATTATTGCGTTGCTGGCAGTGCCAATCCTGATTCAGGTCTTTTTCAATTCAGGATTGGCTTATTTGCTTAATCGTCAGATGCGTTCGCCGCACTGCGTTGCAGGACCGTCCGCGCTGATTGGCGCAAGTAACTTCTTTGAACTTGCAGTGGCCACAGCTATTGCATTATTCGGATTCGAATCTGGTGCCGCACTAGCTACTGTAGTGGGCGTACTGATTGAGGTTCCAGTAATGCTGCTCGCTGTGCGAGTGGTCAATCAGTCTCGAGTTTGGTATGAACGTCGCGACGGTATCGTTCCGTACAGTGAGTGTTGTCCTACGGCTATGCCTCTGGATACGCGCCCTTAGCCTGATCATTTTCAATTTCTTGAATGTCCCGAGTTGGCCGAAAGCGGACGCTAATTTCAGCCAATTGCTGCCGGTCTGAACGTCCGCTTTGCCCCCGAAAGCGGACATTCAGCTAAACTTCCCTAAAAGGTCCGCTAACGACCCAAACCAGACGTTATTTTAGTATGACAGAAACACAAAAAATCCCCTGGAAACGTATTTCCGTTGAGGCCGCCGCGATTGTTGCCAGTATCTTGTTGGCGTTCTCCATAGATGCGTGGTGGGACGAGTATCAGGATCGGCAGCGAGAAAGGAAAGTACTCGAAGTTCTCTTGGTCGAGTTCGAGTGGATGAAAGAACAACTGGAATGGGATCGGAATTACTATGGCGCCATAAAAGCGTCGGCCCTGAGACTTGTTGATATTGGTACGGGAGTGGGCAAAAGCGCTTCGGATGAAGAAATTGACAGATTGCTCGAAGATCTTTGGTGGTGGTCGCTCCCCGAGAGCTGGAGCAGTGCTGGACTAAGCTCCGTAGTTTCGAGCGGTGACCTCGCCTTAATATCGAACGAGGACTTACGTCGCGATATCGGCGGTTGGCCGGTGACGCTGAGTACCGTAAGAGACGTGTTTAGTCGGGAACACGACTTTTATCGCGATCATTTTATGCCATACCTGTCTAGGCACGCCTCATTACAGCAGTTAGCGATGATCACGGACGGTACACCAGGTAACCCAGAGAGTTCATACGACTGGGGTCACACATTCGAGTTGAAGAAGAAGCGATCACATCGAGATATGTTGTCGCGACAGGAATTCCAGAACTTGTTGATCGAACGAGCAAGCAATCTGAACGACATTCTGGTCATAGCCTTGGGAAATGATCCTCATAGCGGATATGTGGCGGATAGTATCGAACCGACGATCCGTCTGTTACAACAAGAGCTTGCCAAATAGCGGCACCGGCTCTGGTTAATTGCGTCGGTGAAGGGCCGCTTCTGGCCGTTAGCGGACTGTCATTTCAGCGTTTTCCGGTGTGATTGAACGTCCGCTTTGCCCCCGAAAGCGGACATTGGGCTAATATTGTCCTGAAGGGCCGCTAACGACCCAAAGCGGCCATTGACTGAGTTCCTATCTGAGACGCGTATCTGGCTTACCGAGACAAGAATACAAACAAGCCTTGACCTCGACTACAGCGTCAGGATTCCGGAGGATTTCTAATGAACCTGCCAAAACTGATAGTGATTGTCGGATGTATTGCACCAATACTGAACGGCTGTGACAATCGGGATGAGGTCCCTGGACCTAATGTAATTGAAGTGGCGGCTGTTGGATTGACACTTCAAGGTCCATCAGAGATCCCCGAAGGCTGGACCACAATCCGATATGTGAATCAGTCTGGCATGATCCACCTGGCAATGTTTGATGTTCCCCCAGACGGCATCGATGCCTTTCAGATGAAGCGGGAGCTCGTCAAGCCATTCCAGGATTATCTTGATGCGCTGATTGAAGGGAATGACGAAGGAATGCAAACAGCGCTCGGCACATTCCCTTCATGGATGCCAGATCTTTATTATTATGGCGGACCGGGACTCTTATCCTCCGGCTACACGTCGGAAGCCACCGTCAACCTGAAGCCGGGACTCTATGTGTTGGAATGTTACGTCAAGACGAACGGCGTGTGGCATACATACAACCCTAATCCCGATCAATTAGGCATGGTGCTCGAAATAAAGGTGACAGATTCGGACGCGCCAACGTCGCCCCCGCCTCATGACGCAACACTTGCAATACGGAACGATAAGCTCGAATTGACCGAGGGGGCATTAAAGCGCGGAAAAAACCAAATCAAAGTTGAGTTTATAGAGCAACAAGTCTTCGAGAATTTACTTGGAAATGACGTGCACGTTGTCAAATTGAATGATGATGAGGATCTCGCGCGAGCTTCGGAGTGGATGGACTGGAGAAAACCCGAGGGGTTTCAGACGCCATCGCCCGTGACGTTTTTGGGTGGTCTCAATGATATGCCTGAAGGCTCTGTAGGGTACTTTGCTGTTGATCTATCACCTGGCGATTTTGCGTTCATTACGGAGTCCTCTGATCCAATTACCCAGGGGATGGTTCTGCGTTTTTCTGTTGACTGAACTTAGCCCGTTCGAACGTCCGCTTATGGCCGAAAGCGGACCTACATTTTCGCCATTTTCCAGTGATCTGAACGTCCGCTTTCGGGAAAAGCAGACATTCAACTTAACGCTTCCTGGATTGACTCTAACGCAAGTTAGGTAAATCCCCGGATTGTAGCTATCTGATCATTCCAGCATAAAGCCCGTTCATAACCGACAAAGGCAAACCTGACAAAAGTCAGGGACGCAAGGCCACGCCAAGGCTTTGATTTTGTTAATCCTTATCATTTCTTCAGAAAACCTTAATGATTCTATCAGGACCGTCAGCAACGCAGGTCGTAGATTGACTCCTCAGCGTGAATCTAAACGTGGCGACCAACGTAATTGAGCTGAACACCATGAGGAGACCCGGGCAATGAAATCGACAATATTCCAAACCTACGTCTACCGAACCTCCGTTATACGAACTGCTGTGTTCGGGGTATTAGCCGCTTTTGCGCTGGCTGGCTGCGGTGGTACCAAAGTGCTGAAAGAATCGCAGCCCATAGAAAGCACTCAGCCGCTTGCGACCGTATCCGACCAGCGCGTCACAGCAACGCTTGACTGGGTAATAGTCCGCGACGGCCCGGGAACCTGGGCGCGGAATGCCAACTGGGACGAGTACCTGCTGAGAGTCAGCAACCAGTCTGACCAGCCAATACAGGTAACAGAGCTAGTCGTCATCGATTCGCTCAATATGCGGATTGCATCGCAACCCGGACGGAAGCAATTAGGCAAAGGCAGCAAGAAGACTGCGCGGCGTTACAAGAAGTCGGGGATAAAGGTACATGCAGGCTCGGGTACACGAACAATGTTCGTTGCCGGAGCTACAGCAGGCGGTGTGATGGCAGGTGCGGCCATGATGTCTGGCACCGCCTTTGTGGGAGCCGGTGGAGGGGCGGTGATCGGTGGCGGCTTGGTGCTGCTTCCGGCGCTCGCAATCGGTGGCATTGTACGCGGAGTCAACAACAGTGCAGTCAGCACTCAGATTGAACAGCGACAGACGATATTGCCGCTTGACGTACCCGCAGGCGATGAGCTGTTGCTCGACGTCTTTTTCCCACTCGCGCCGTCGCCCGGCACGGTCGAATTAGTATATTCGGATATCACTGGCGAACATGTGATCGTCATTGACACCAGCGCAGCACTGAATGGCTTACACATAGATGTGCAGCATGAGTAGGACCGCCGAATAGGTTTATGTTGGACACGTACAATCGACGTAAAGCAAAATCGGGCAGAAATTGCCGTTCAAACATGAGTAAGACCATTGGGTTAGAAGTTCCCATTCAGAAAATGTCCACTAATGGCCGTTAGCGGACCCAATATTCAGACGATTTGCGGACAATAGAACGTCCGCTTTACCCCCGGAAGCGGACCTTCATTTTCGTGGCTTTTTAGTATTCTGAACGACCGCTTTCGGGAAAAGCGGACATTCAAGGATTGTCAGAAAAACGACTAGTGCAAGAAGTAAGCGTAGGATGCTTGATTCGTACTGACAGGGTCAGCCTTTTTCTAATCGATGCGGGCGTTGATTTTGCCAAACCAACAACTCCCTACCTCATTACTTTCGCCAACATCGCCCTCGGAGCGCATCCAAGAACTGGATCTTCTCAGGGGATTTGCGATCCTGGGCATGTTCTATGTCCACATGACCGGTATTCCGTGGGACTGGATGCTCGAAGCCCAGCGCCAATCCGGGCTGGATATACTACTGATCCGTAGCAACTACTTACTTTTCAGCACCAAGGCATTCAGCCTGTTCTCGCTTCTTTTTGGATTCGGCTTCGCGCTGCAGATGCAACGGGCCGAAATACGTAACAGCCCGTTTCTCCCCGTCTATTTACGCCGCATGCTGGGGCTATTCATCATCGGAAACGTGATCTGGTTGCTCGGTATTCCCAATGATGTACTGATCCTGTACGCGTTGTTTGCAGTACTGCTCATTCCGCTGCGAAACAGCAGTTCCGGGACGATTTTGCTGGCGGGTGGACTGTTCGCCTCTGTTTACATCGTTGCCGATACCCTGACATCCGTTCCCGAGTATTTTGGCCACCTGAAATGGGTTGCGGTACTTTCGGGTGAAGGCTCCACGGATGCACAAAGAGCGGCGGCGCTACAGATATACAGTGAAGGCACTCTCCCGGCCTTTCTCGCGCACCGTTTTGAACGTTGGATCTCGTGGTGGACACATTGGCGGCACTTCCTGTACGAGTTCGAGATCGGTGGCCTAATGTTGTTCGGCATGTACGTGGCCCGCAAGGGCTGGTTGCACGATATCCCGGGTCATTTGGCGAAGTTCCGCCGTGCCATGTGGTGGGGCTTGGGCCTCGGCCTGCTACTCACGGCACTCGGCGGCCTGTCCCTATATCTGAGAGACAATGAAGCGATCAGTCCTGGCTTATGGCTGTTTGGTAATCTCGCGTTCTACCCGTTCGGATCCTGGTTGCTGGTTTGTGGGTATGCCAGTGCGCTGGTACTTGCTAGCCAGGTTGAGAGCTGGTGGCCGAAGCTCTACCCGCTGGCCGCTATCGGCCGCATGGCATTAACGAATTTCATTCTCACTTACGTGCCTTATTCAATCATAGTTTATGGCTGGGGGCTGGGCCTCTTGGGACAGGCCACGCCGACCCAGATGTTCCTGGTATGGCTGGTGCAGTTGCCACTACAAGCTGCATTCAGTGTCTGGTGGCTGAGGCGTTTCCGCTTCGGGCCTGTGGAATGGATCTGGCGCTGTTTCACCTACGGTAGTGTACAGCCATTACGACAAGTCAACTGAAAAGCAGCATTCGATCTGATCCTGGTGAGCTAAGTGGGGAATTGAGTGATTGGCGAGGCTTTTTGCACGCTTGCGAGTGTCTGCTTGTGGCCGTTAGCGGACATTCATTTCAACCAAACTCTGCCGATCTGTACGTCCGCTTTCGGGAAAAGCGGACATTCCATATGAAGCCGGGCGACAACTGTCGCGGCAAAATGGGCATCAAATGGGCACTTGGGGAGAATTTGAGACTATTGACGCAGGTCGGATTCGACCTAACTCGCTGATTTAAAATGGTGGCCAGGGGCGGAATCGAACCACCGACACGCGGATTTTCAGTCCGCTGCTCTACCAACTGAGCTACCTGGCCCTTTTGATTTGAATAGTTCTGTCAAGAACGCGGATTTTCAGTCCTAGCCTACCCTGCCGCTACGCGACCCCGCTTCCTGGCCTCGCTAACTGGCCACTGTGTGGCCTCGCTTTGAGAGCGGGGTATTAGACCGGGCAGGATGCCGGGAGTCAATATCAGGCGGCTTTCAGGGCGTCGTCGGCTGAGAGGTAGTCGTATCCGAGATCGTGGGCAACAGCCTCATGATTGATATGGCCTGAGTGCACATTGAGGCCCATAGCCAGGTGCGGGTCCCGGCTTAGTGCTTTTACCCAGCCCAGGTTTGCCAGTGATTTGACGAACGGCAAAGTCATATTCGTCAGGGCAAACGTCGACGTTCTGGGTACGGCGCCCGGCATGTTGGTGACGCAATAGTGCACGACATCATCGACCACGTAGGTCGGATTAGCGTGCGTTGTTGGGCGGCTGGTCTCGAAGCAACCACCCTGGTCGATGGAGATATCCACGAGAACGGAGCCTGCGCGCATATTTTTCACATGCTCTGCGGTTACCAGTTTCGGTGCAGCGGCTCCTGCGATCAGTACGGCGCCAACCACCAGATCGGCATCGAGAACGCACATCTCAATCGACTGTTTCGTTGAATACTCGGTACGAACCCGGCCACCGTATATGTCATCGATCTCCCGAAGTTTTGGAACCGAACGGTCGATGATCGTGACCTGAGCAGCGAGACCGATCGCCATTTCCGCGGCATTGGTACCGGCGATTCCGCCGCCGATGATGACGATTTTGCCCGGTGCAACGCCTGGAACGCCGCCGAGTAATATCCCCCGGCCGCCGTTCGCTTTTTGTAATGCGTAGGCGCCGGCCTGGATGGATAGCCGTCCGGCGACTTCACTCATAGGTATGAGCAGTGGCAAAGAGCCGTCTTCCGCTGTAACAGTTTCATAGGCGATAGCCGTGGTCCCGGAGTCGACCAGCGCCCGGGCCTGCTCCGGATCGGCGGCGAGATGCAGGTAAGTAAAGAGAACCTGGTCCGGGCGCAACATGGTGCACTCGTTTAGTTGTGGCTCCTTCACTTTGACGATCAGGTCGGCCGCAGCAAATACGTCTTTCGGCTTTGCGACCACTGTCGCGCCAGCCTTCTCATAGTCCGCATCTGTCATGCCAATGCCGGCGCCGGCATTGGTCTCGACGATGACTTCGTGACCATCGTGCACCAGCTCGCGGACGCCTGCGGGCACCATGCCGACACGGAATTCGAGGGTCTTGATTTCCTTGGGTACGCCGATCTTCATGTCACATTCTCCAAAGCTTTCTCTGAGCCTTTTCAGCAGGATACCTCCACGCAGGCGCAATACACTTGCCGATTTGCTGATAAAGCGACCAGATTGTGGCAGAATATTGCGCTATATTGTATTTACGCGCAATAAACCTCTATGAAGCTCGACAAATTTGACAGGTCTATCCTCGGTGCTCTGCAAAAGGATGGCCGCATCAGCAATGTGGATCTTGCCGAGCTTGTGAGCCTGTCGGAATCCGCTTGTCTGAGACGGGTCCGGCGCCTGGAGAAAAGGGGTTTTATCGAGAAATACACCGCCCTCCTCGATCAGCGCCAGGCGGGACTTGCCGGCAATATATTTGTCCACATTGCGTTACAAAGGGAAGAGCAAAGCGAACTCGCGGCGTTCGAGGCTGCGGTTCAGGATCTTCCGGAAGTCATGGAGTGTTACCTCATGACCGGCGAGTTCGATTACCTGCTCCGTGTCGTTGTATCCGACATGGCTGATTTTGAGCGCGTGCACAAGGAATCGCTGACCCGGCTGCCGGGCGTCGCGCGGGTGAACTCGAGCGTTGCGATTCGTACGGTTCGCAAGACGACGGAATTGCCCCTGGCGTGATTTTTGACATGCCTTTATGGCGCGCGTACGGTTTGATCAAATCACGCTGGAAAAAATAAATGGTTTCTTCTGAGGCAGCCGCGCGATCCGATGGATCGCTAATGTCCTTAACCGATCGCTATCTGCAGATTCGTGCCGCGACTCTCTCGCTATGCGAACACCTGGTACCCGAGGACCATGTTGTGCAGAGCATGCCGGACGTCAGTCCGACGAAGTGGCATCTCGCACACGTCACCTGGTTTTTCGACAATTTCATTCTCAAATCACATCTGAAGTCGTACCAGGCCTTCAATGAGAAATTCGGGTACTTGTTCAACTCTTATTATTACTCCGAGGGAGAGATGCATGTGCGGCCGAAGCGTGGGTTGCTGTCACGGCCGACCGTCGTCGAAATTCTCGAGTATCGGGCAAATGTCGACGAAGCGATGCAGGACTTGTTATTTGCCGAAGCTTCCAATACCGAGATCGAGCAACTCGTAATCCTGGGCCTGAATCATGAACAGCAACACCAGGAATTGCTGTTGACAGATATCAAACATGTATTTTCCTGTAATCCCCTGAGGCCTGCCGTCCATCCCGCTCTGTCCGTGCCACCTGCAACATCTCCGGAGGAGCATGTTTTTATTGCCGGGGCTTCCGGTATTCGGGAGATTGGCGCGACCGGCGGCGGTTTTTTCTTCGATAACGAAACGCCGAGACACCGGACATTGCTGCACGAACATAGTATCGGTTCACGCCTCATTACAAACGGCGAGTATTTGGAATTCATTCGAGGTGGCGGTTATGAGACTTGCGGGCTGTGGTTGTCGGACGGCTGGTCGGTAATCAATGAGCGCGGCTGGGCTCGCCCGCTGTACTGGAGCGAAGATCACCGGTCTGAATTTACCTGCGGCGGGGAACGCGATCTTGATCTGAATGCGCCTGTGAGCCATGTCAGCTACTACGAAGCCGACGCCTTCGCCCGATGGGCCGGTGCCCGATTGCCAACCGAGGCGGAGTGGGAGGTAGCCGCGACAGAATCTGCCATGAAAGGAAATCTTCTGGAATCCAACTACTGGCAGCCGGTGTCCGCTGCTGGAAAATCGCAATTCTTTGGTGATGTCTGGGAGTGGATGTCCTCGTCGTACTCTCCCTACCCCGGGTTTGAGCCACTGCCGGGATCGCTCGGCGAGTACAACGGCAAATTCATGTGCAATCAGATGACGGTGCGCGGTGGCTCTTGCGTTACATCTACAGACCATATCCGCCCGAGTTATCGCAGTTTCTTCTATCCCGATGCGCGCTGGCAGTTCCTCGGAATCCGACTGGCTAAAGACGGTTCCTGAGAACAGGCTCGATCGATGTCCCAGTCAGCATTGCATGCCGCGTCCCTTACTGAGCAAGAGCACTCTACGACGGCGGAGCTCGATGAAATTCTACAGGGATTGAGTCTCCCGCAAAAAACATTGTCGCCGAAATTTTTCTACGACCAGCGTGGCTCGAAGCTCTTCGATGCCATATGTGAATTGCCGGAATATTATCTGACCCGCACGGAGCTCGGGATCATGCGAGCGCACATCGACGAAATCGTTGCTTTGGTCGGTCCGCAGGCAAGTCTTATCGAGTTCGGCAGCGGCTCCAGCCTGAAGACGCGAATGTTATTGGAGAAACTTGACCGGCTTGCGGCTTATGTCCCCGTGGATATCTCGCGTGAGCACCTTATGGCCGCCGCAGAGTCGCTCGCCGCGGATCATCCCGACGTCGAGTTGTGGCCTGTATTGGCGGATTTCACGAAGCCGTTTGAACTGCCAGATCCGAGCGTCATGCCTTTGCGCAACATCGTCTATTTCCCGGGTTCGACGATTGGCAATTTTTCACCGCAACAAGCACACAACTTGCTAGAGGTAATGCATGTCGAGGCAGGGGACGACGGGGCGCTTCTTATCGGTGTCGATCTGCAAAAGGATACCGCCGTTATCGAGCGTGCCTACAACGACGATGCCGGTATTACTGCCGAGTTCAATCTGAATATCTTGTCGCATCTTAACTGGGAGTTCGGCGCGAACTTCAATCCTGATCTCTTTCGGCACCGTGCTGTTTACGACGAAGAATTCGGCCGGATAGAGTTAGAGCTCGTCAGCCAGTGCGAGCAAAACGTTCGAATCGAGAATGCGTCATTTCATTTCGAAAGAGGTGAAGCGCTGTTAACAGAGCACTCGCACAAATACACACTGGAACAGTTTAGCGACATGGCGCAGAGAGCTGGCTTCATAGTGGAGAAGGTCTGGACTGATCCCGAGCAGCTCTTCAGCGTGCAGTACTGCTTACGGGCGTAGCTTGGGACGGACCCCATTCGGGGTCAGTCCCCGTGCCCCCTGCTATTCAGGGACGTATTCCTGGGGCCTGGCCGAGCCTTCGCCGAAGAAAAACTTTTCCATCTCCGTTTCGAGAAACTTGCGGGCCTCGGGCTCTATGGGAGTGAGGCGATATTCGTTGATCAGCATCGTCTGGTGGCCCAGCCATTGCTGCCAGGCTTCCTTGCACACATTGTCATAGATGCGTTGGCCAAGCTCACCGGGGTAGGGTGCGTAGTCGAGGCCTTCACCGTCCCTTTTCATCAGGACGCATTGTACGATTCGTGTCATCTACAGGGTTCTCAATGCTTGTATCAGTTTGTTAACCGGCGCCGCGATGCCGCCGGGCGGCGATGTGCCAATCTCGTACCAGACGCCGTCTTCCGTGTCACGAACTGTACTCGACTGTCTTGACAAGCGCACAGCGATCGGCTGGATGTCGAGGTCATAGTGCGTAAAGCTGTGCCGCATGGTGTCCCAATGATCAAGTTCCTCGGGATGAGCATTCAACTCACGCTCACACCATTGATCTACGTCATTCTCGTCGCCTAGTTCCGGAAGGCTCCAGAGTCCTCCCCAAATGCCCTTGGCGGGGCGCCGTTCAAGATAGACCGCGCCGCCACTATACGCGAGCACCATATGCGTATGCCGGAGCGGCTTCTCTTTTGTCGCCTCTCTTGCCGGGTAATCGTCCACTGCATCCAGTTCGAACGCGGTGCAAGACTCGCTGACTGGACAGGAACTGCAATCCGGCTTGCTGCGTGTACAAACCGTCGCGCCGAGATCCATGATCGCCTGTGTATATTTCGCGACATCTTGCTGTGGCGTGTGTTCGTCTGCGAGGGTCCACAGCTTCTTCGAGATAGCCGTATGTCCAGGCCAGCCCTCGACCGCATGAAAACGTGCAAGTACGCGCTTCGCGTTGCCATCGAGAATCGGACATCGTTTTTTGAAAGCCAGAGACAGGATGGCGCCGGCAGTTGATCGACCGATGCCCGGCAGCGCGATGATTTGCTCGATCTCGCTCGGGAAAATTCCGTCGTGCTCGTCGCGAACGCGCTGCGCGGCCCGATGCAGGTTTCTTGCGCGCGCGTAGTAACCGAGCCCGGACCAGTGGCGCAACACGTCGTCCGTCGACGTGCTTGCCAGCGTATGGATATCAGGAAAGGACTCCATGAAACGAAGGAAATAGGGAATTGCAGTCGTTACCTGGGTTTGCTGCAGCATGATTTCCGAGATCCATACCCGATACGGCGTTGGATCATCCTGCCAGGGAAGGTCATTGCGGCCGAACTTGTGGTGCCATCGCAGTAGCGCTTCAGTGAATGTCGTCATGGCTTAAATGTCAGGTTTCTCGCCGCGAGCAAGTGCCTCGATTCGATCGACTGCGCTGATACTCCCGCTCTTCAGCGCTCGCTTGATGTAATACGGCCCGACGAAGGGCGGCACCCAGAAACGTGGCTCCATTTCGAATTCGTAGATCATCAAGGTGCTGTCGCCTTCGGTTTTCAATTGCCATCGCTCGCGGCTGAACTCGAAGTCGCTTTTCTCGGGATCCGATATGGCTGTGATGTCGTACTGGGGCTTCAATTGCAAATAACCCGTGCGCACGAATGTATGGCAGTAAAGCAATACGCAGCCTTTCATGCGTGTATAGAACTGCGGCCGACCGACAGCATCTTGTTCTACGTTATTGCTCGCGACGATCGCGCTGGTAAATTTTTTGAACTGCTCATAATCGGTCAGGACCTCGTAGAGCTCCTCCTGGCTGGCCCCAATAAGAGACTCCGAGATGAGATGATAGCGACCGTCCTCCATCCACACTTCGACGTAGCGGAGTTCGGCACCACCAGCGCTGCCGGACAGGACGCCGAGGACCCCGATACACAGATACTTTAGCAGCGCTTTCTTGCTCGTCATCATTGTTTATCGATCGAAGAGTTTCTTCAGGGCGTTTTTTAGCTTTTTTTCAGGCTTTTCCTCTTCCTGTGCCTCATCGTCTTCCGTTGCTTCCCCGCCTCCGCCAATAAGATCTCCGAGAAGGCGATTCTTCAGCTTGTCCGCTTCTTTATCGACCGCACGCTTCGCTTCGGCCTTTAGCATCTCCTCGACATCCAGCCGAATGTTCGGATCGGCAAGCGGCCCCGTGATGCTCAGCGGGATGACGGCTTCGGTTAGGTCGTCAAGCTCGGACTCGCCGGTGGCATCGACAAGCTCCGGCTGTTCGAGTACACGAGCCCGCATCTCATAGTCGATTTGTCCCTCGGCCAGATTGACTATGCCATTGCCGGTCATCCGAACAAACGGCAGCTCGACCAGCAGGTCATCATTGCTGAAGACACCGTCTTTGACCGGACCCGTTACGCGTACATTGCTGAACTCGGTCCGGGCCGGCAGCTTGGGCTCTGGTGGCGGCCTTTGTTTGTACAGGGCATATGCCGATCGGAATTTGTGCCACAAGTCGGTGCCTTCCCAGGCTCCATCCGCCAAAGTGAATGCCATGGAGCCGTCCAGGTCGCGGCGTATGGCTGAAAGGTTGCTGCCACCGCCACTGAGTTTGAAGCTGCCTTCTATGGTTCCTGTAATGTTTTCCTGCTCGAACATAGCCTTCGCGAGCGGCTCGAGCTGTACGCCCTTGATGTTTTCATTGACTGAGAGCGTTGGAATATCGCCGGCGGCATTGATCCGGACGTCACCATTATAGGTACCATCGAACAACTCGGCGGTTACCGGATGCATCCGGAGCTGGCCGTTCGCACTGTTTACGCCGAGCGCCATGTTCTCGAATGTCATTCCGGACAGCAAAGCGCGCTTTAGCTCCAGACTACCTTTCGCTTTCAGCGTTCGTATCAGATCGACCGGGATCTCGATGTCGTCCTCTGATGATGCTGGTGCACTGGCGGTCGAATCCGCGGGGGCCATGTAACGATCGAGATCGATACTGTCTGCCGATAATTCGAACTGATACGCACCCTGCTCGGTCAGCGGCACGCTAAGGGCGCCGATCATTTTGGTGTCGTCAAGCTCGAGCGTCATCGCTGTCAATGCCACTGTTGTCGCGCTGACTTCGGCTCTGGAACTGATTGACACGCGTGTGAGTGCCTCGGGATCCGCTGTTGGCGGCGCTTCGACGCCAAGTGTCTGCATCAGTGCCTTTGCTGAGAAAGGCTCGACCAGCAAGGTCATTCTCGGCCGCATTTCCGAAAGTGAAAACGGCTCGACATCGGCCGACATTTCGAGACCAAGAAGAGAGAGATCCATCTTGCCCATCGTCACGCGATCAGCCGGCATGTCGACGTTGATCGCGGGGGCGGAGAATCGGTATCCGGTTGTCTCTGCAGCAACACCGTCGAGATTACCTTTAATGGTGAAGTCTCGAATGGAGAGCTGCTGATTTCCTTCAGAAATCGTCATCGTACTCAAGAGGCCCAGGTGCCCCGAGACGCCGGCCGGGTCTGCGTGGAAGTTGAACTCGGCAGCGATATCGAAGGGCTCCTCTGCGACGACGCTGCTGACACTGAGCGAGAGTTCGCTTATCGTACTGGAAGTGCCGGCCTGCGCATCGCGGAAGGAAATCGAAGCGTCCCGCAATCGGACCTCGGCAATTTCCAGCGCCTGCGTATCGCCGCTATCGGTCGTGTCAGCCGTGTCGGCGGTTTCTTCTGCGGGCTCGGTCTGGCCCCCCTGGCCGAGATCATCCCAGTTGCTGCTGCCGTTGGCAGCAACGCTGAGATTCAAAGAAAACGAATCAAGCGTGACCGTCCCGATCGTAACTGTTTGTTGAAACAGGAGAGGTACAAGTTTTACGCTCAGCCTTGCTTCTTCGAAACTCAGGAAAGGCTCGTCACCGAAGCCTTCTGCGTTGCCGAGTTGTGTGCGTCCGATATTGACGGCAATCCAGGGAAATACGCTGAGAGACAGATCTCCTTCGATGACCAGGTCCCGGCCGGTCGCTCCTTTTACCTCTGCGGAAATCTCATCTCGAAAATCGTTGGGATCGAAGAACAGGAAAAGCGCGATAGCGCAGATCATCAATAAACCCACGACTCCGGCGACACCCAGAAGTAGAATTTTTACCAGTCGGCCCATGGCGATACCCCCTAACGACAGGCCGAAAGAATATCATCAAAAGAATTGGGGACAGACCCCATTTGGGGTCTATCCCCGGTTTTTTATTGGCGTGGCTTTAGTCTTTACAGAGACGCAGATCGCCATTCAGGGTCTTGATCGTGACCCGGCCATCGCCGTCACCCTCGGTAAACTTCAACTCGGTGCCGGGTGCGTATTTGCTGGTCCTGACGGGCTCCGGCCCGAAACAGTTGTTTATGTCACCGTTGAATGTCTCGATATCGAACCGCGCGGAGATCGAATCGTTGAATTCGATTTCCAGATCGCCGTTGATCGTCTCAAGATTGAAAGAGCCGTCATCCACCAACTCGGACTCGAAAATGATATCGCCGTTCACGGTTTCTAATCGGACCCGTTTGAAACTGCTGTTTACGAGCGTGACATCACCACTGACCGAGCTAGCGGCAACTTCGCCGGCAAGATGTTGTGCGTCGACGTCCCCGCTAACGCTGCTCAGCTCGCAATGGCCCGCGACATCATCGCCCTGGGCCGTCATGTCGCCACTCACGGTCTCCATTTCGACATCGGATTCATGAACTTCACTTTCGATATCTCCGCTGACCGATTGCAGTCGTTGCTCCCCGAGCACGTCTTGTATATCTATGTCCGCGCTAACGCCGACAACTTCGATCGAGCTATTTTCCGGTATCTTGATAAAAAGTTCACTGGAAATGCTGTGACCATGTCGACTCGGCGCCCTAACCGTAATCTCGATCTCGTCCCCGTCACGCTCAAATATCAGCTCTTCAACATTTTTGCCAAGAGTACCGACGACTTCAACCTCATTGCGAGACCAACCAGCGATCTCGACGGAACCGGCAATGTTCGAAACACTCACGACGCCGTCCGAAGCTGCATCGATCCTCTTGTTGACGTCCTCCGCCAAAGCCACGGTACTTATCAAACCTAAAAAAGTCAGGCCAAAAAATTTCATAATCATTCTCTTCAACTTGAATACATTTCTGCAGTGTTTACCCATGTCACACCACCTCAAAAATCAATTCTGTTCATTGCGGCTTTCGTAACACCGTCAACTTTCATCATCAGCGATAGTTCTTCCTGATAGGTGCTCAAGAGCAGTTCCTGCAACAACGCGCTATCTGGATCGTTGGTGAGAGCTCTGTTGATCTCTTCGATCACCGAACGAATCGCATTGACGTCTCTCGTAACCTCGGCCCTTTCTTCGGGTGTCAGCTGCTCGAGTTGCTCCTCGAACCGCGCCCGCAAACCATTGCGAGCCTCCTGATAGTCAGCGCCGAGCATGTATGTGTCTCCGAAGCTGGCTTGGTCGATCTGGAGTGGCGCAGTATTTACATGCGGGGTCGGTGACGGCGTTCTGTTGGTCATCGCCATATATGTCAGCCCGGACGAGGCACCGACCAGCAATACGATTGCAGCTGCCTGTGCGAACACTCTGTTCCATTGTCCTCGCGAAGGCCTGGCGATCGCGTTTTCGATATCCGGCCAGAGGTCGTGTCCGGGAGCGACCTCTGTATCCAGCGCTCCCGCGGCTTCCATCAGTTTGTCATCGAAACTCTGTTTCTCGTTCATGACTCGTATCCGTTTTTTTTCAGTTGCTGCGCGAGTAATCTTTTCGCGCGATGCAGTTGTGCCTTACTAGTACCTGTTGCTATGCCGAGCATCTCACCGGTCTCGTCGTGGCTGTATCCGTACACGGCGTGCAGCACGAATACATGTCTTGCTCCACTCGGTAAATCATCGACTGCTTTTTGCAGGTCCTCAAAATTTCCGCTGTCACCAATCGTCTCGGGAGCGGGCGATATGTCACTCACGGCCTGGATGCGATCTTGCTCTCGCCGCGACTTCCGCATCCTTCCCAGTACCGAGTTCACCGCAATCCGGTGCATCCAGGTACTGAATGCGCTTTCGCCCCGAAACTTCGAGAGCTTGTTCCAGGCCTGGATGAACGCCTCCTGAGTGCAATCCTCAGCCTCGCTGGCGTTACCGGTCATACGCAGGCAAAGCCCGTAAATCCGGTCAACGTGCAGCCTGTAGAGTGACTCGAAGGCCGTCGTATCCGCCTGCCGGGCGCGCTCCACCCAGGCTTGCTCGTCAATCAGGCCCTGCTCTGTCACCACCGCCACCGCATTACCTCCGATGGCTCCGGCTGCCATAAGCGCTTCCAAACTCTATATCTCCCCATGCTTTATTACTTTGATACCGATGCTGGCCCAATGGTTTAATCCTAAAGCCTCTTCCAGGTCAAATATTCGTTGTAAGACTGAGATTTACAGCGATTCTGGTATTATGCCTCAGGCCCTTATTGATGCTGCGGCGTCATTTAAACAAGAAGAATATATGAGCGAAATCATGACCTGCCCGGTAAAACGGAGCATGAGGAAAATCAGGGGGCGGTTGCCTGTGGGGTATACATAAAGCCGATGGCGGGGCACTCGATTCTGTATCTCGGCCGTGGGGAGCTCGCAGCTGAATATCTCGAAAAGCTCAGAGCCTCGAGTTGCTGCGGCCGGCTGAGCGTATCCGAGACCCTGGCAATCCCCTGGGAGGCGTCCGACAATATTGACCTTGTCCTGTTCGAAGCGGGACCGGCGATCGCTCAGGCCGGATTGACGCTGCAGACGCTCATCAACTCCCTGGGGCACTATCCACTCATAGCTGTCACCGTGCGGCAGCAGGAACACCGCGGGATTGCCGCTGTTCGCCAGGGGGCGCAAGATTATATCTGCGTGGACGATATCTCCGAGATCGAACAGACGAGTGTCTTCGACCATGTGATTCAGCGATTCCGTCTCATGACCCGGCTGTCCGACACCGACGGGACAGTGCTCGGCATTCTAAACAGTATCAACGATGGCGTAATCGTCATCGACAGGCATGGGCACGTAACTGACATCAATCCGGCCGGCCGATCCCTACTCGCTCTTGCGCCAAGGCAACGGCCTGACGACAAGTGGGGACGCAGTTTTTGCAATATTGCGACGGATGGCGAAACGCTGCTTGATCGGGACGAGATGCCGTTGGTCAAGGCTCTTAGTGGACAGAAGTATAGCAATCAGGTCGCTGTCTATCGTGTCCCGGACCAGGACGACATAGTACTCAGCATCAACGGACAGGGCCTGTACGACAGTAGTCAATCCCTGGTCGGCGGTGTCATTACGTTCCGTGATGTGACCGACATTATGAAGCGGACGATTGAACTCGAGAAGCGGGCTCAATACGATGAATTGACACTACTGCCTAACCGCCGACTGTTCATTCGGCAGCTGGAAAAGGCAATCGGCCGCAGCCAGCGAACATCACGCGCACTTGCCGTCCTGTTTATCGATCTGGACAAGTTCAAGTCGGTGAATGACACACTCGGTCATGACGTTGGTGACGAGGTATTGCGCGAGGTTGCGGGTCGGCTCACAAAGAACCTGCGTATCGGTGATTTCTCGGGCCGCTGGGGAGGCGATGAGTTCGTCGTCATGCTCGAGGACTTCGGCGAAGCCGCTAATGTGGCGGCAGCGGCTCAAAAGCTTGTGTTGCTGCTGTCGGAAAAATATCTTGTCAGCAGCGGCGAAGTTTATGCGACGCCGAGCATCGGCATCGCCATGTATCCGGAGTCGGGTGGTGAAGCCGAGCGCCTGATCAAGGCTGCAGACCTTGCGATGTACCAGGCCAAGAAGCGCGGCGGCGGCCGCTTCCAGTATTACTCCAGTTCTCTTAACACCAGGCTTGAACAGAGAGAGGAACTGGAGCTCGGCCTGCGGCATGCCCTGGTCCGGAACGAATTCCTACTGCACTATCAACCACGCATCGATGTCGGCTCCGGACGCCTCATCGGTCTCGAAGCATTACTCCGCTGGCAACATCCCCGCTATGGCCTGTTGCCTCCGGCGCGCTTCCTCTCGATTCTCGAATCAAGCGGTCTTATACACTCCGCCGGCGAGTGGGTTATCGACACCGCCTGTCGTCAACTGGCAGCGTGGCAGCACCAGTTCGAGCTGCCGGACCTGGCGATGGCTATCAATCTTTCGCAGCAACAGTTGAAGTACGGCAGGCTTGTTGAAGCCGTGTCCAAGTGTCTCGCAGATACGATTCTCGATCCGGGTTGCATCGAGCTCGAAATCGACGACGTCGACATCGTGAGCAAGCGGTCTGCAGAGGTAACGACGCTGCATAGCCTGCGGGACCTCGGCGTGAGGCTGTCGCTGGATCACTTCGGAACAGGCGATATTTCATTCAGCTCGCTCGACACCGGTGTCATCGATAGCTTTGTTCTCGATCCGTCGTTGATCCAGGACGTCGAGATAAACGGCAGCCATCAGCGCATCGTTCGCGCCGCCATTGCGATGGCCCGCGGGCTCGATATTGAAGTAGCTGCGGAAGGTGTTGAAACGATTACTCAGCTGGAGTTCTTGCGTAGTTGCCAGTGTGACCTTGCGCAGGGGTTCTTGATCAGCAAGCCCATGCATGCCGACAAAGTATCTTCGATCTTGAGAAGCGAGATTGCTGGCACGCGATTGTTAAGTCGCGGCATGCCGTAAAGGGATCAGAGCCCTTTAATCAGCAGCCGTTGGTATAAGGGATCACGACCGGAGAAGACTGCGGGTTGGATGGCGGGACATACAGAACTGCACAGCCCTGCTTCGATAACAATTCGCGGTGTTTGAAGTAGCCGTCCTTGAAGATGAAATCGCCGCTGTTAATCACGATCTCGTCGATTGAACTCTCGGTCGGATAACCGAAGCGCATCTCCAGCGGCTGTCCATCCGCAATCATTCTTGCTGGCTGTCCATTCGAGAGCCAGATGCGATTGGTCAAATGCGCCGAACTCTGGACATTGGCCGCCAGAGCCTCGACAGCGCCTGTCCGGACTTCACTATTTATCGCGATAAACCGAGGCACGGCAGCAGCAGCGAGCATCGCCAGTACCGCCACGGCGATCAGCAATTCCGAAAATGTAAAGGCTCTTTGCAGCCTCATCAGGGCCTCCGTGGGCCGGCAATTAACCCTTTATCACGCGATGGGCCCGTGAGGTCTGTGACCAGCGTCACGATTCGGGGACAGACCCCGGGTGCGTCCCCGATTACCTGAGTTGTCTCAGGAACTCGGCCGGGTCGCCGCCGTTTTCCAGCACCTCAACGAGGGCCGAGCCGACGATGGCGCCGGCGGCGTGCCTGCCGACCTTGACGACGTCTTCGGCTGCGCGTATGCCAAAGCCCGCACATACCGGCAGGGTCGATACATTCGATACGCGGTCCAGGTATCCGGCCAGGTCGCCGGGCAAGCCGCTATCGCCACCGGTGATGCCGGTAATGGTTACTGCATACAAGAATCCGCGTGACTCTTTGGCCAGCATCGCGAGTCTGTCCGATGGCGTTGCGGGTGTAACAAGCTGTATGAGGCCGACGCCTTTCGCCTCGAGCGCGCTGCGAATTTCTGCGCATTCCTCGAACGGCAGATCGGGCACGATGAAACCACACACACCGCTGTCGAGCGCTCGCTTCGCGAGGTCCTCGAACCCAAAGGCAAGTAGCGGATTCAGATACGACATGAAAACAATGGGTATTTTGATCTCTCCTTTTATTGAATCGAGCTGATCAAAAATCCATCTCAGAGTGACACCTTTCTCAATCGCAATGTAACTCGATCTTTGAATCGTCATGCCGTCCGCCATCGGATCGGAAAACGGAATACCGATTTCGATCACGTCGCCGACTTCAGCGACCGCGCGCAGGGTATCCAGGAACTCCGCGGGCTCGGGGTAGCCAGCTGTAATAAACGGCACGAGGCCTGTGCGCCTGTCCGCATTGGCCGATTCTATGGCGGCGGAAATCGACTCATGCGGCTGCATGGGTTCGTGTCCTGGCCGGGAATTGTGTCAATGTCGGCATGTCTTTGTCGCCTCTGCCCGAGTTGCCGATCAGTATTCGCTTGCCGGGATTTTTTTCCGACCAGCGCCTTGCACCGGCATAGGCATGCGCCGTTTCGAGCGCTGTCAGTATCCCCTCTGTTTCGCAAAGCTCCTCGAGCGCTTCAAGCGCTTCGTCGTCGCTTGCCGTCTCGTAACAGACTCTGCCGAGGGCCTGAAGAAGCGCGTGTTCCGGCCCAACGCCGGAGTAGTCCAGCCCGGCAGAAATAGAATGCGTCTCCTGAACCTGCCCGTCATCGTTCTGCAGGATCAGCGAGTAGCAACCCTGTAGTACACCGGCTGTCCCGGTTGCCAGGGTTGCGGCATTCTGCCCCAGGCCGCCTCCAGTACCACCGGCCTCGACACCGATTAGTTCGATATCGTCCGCAAGCAGCGGATGAAAAAGTCCGATCGCGTTCGAACCACCACCGACACAGGCGAATGCCACGTCCGGCAGACCACCTGCAAGGTCGATCATCTGCTGGCGTGCTTCGGTACCGATTACCGATTGCAACTCGCGAACAAGATAAGGATAGGGATGCGCGCCGACCGCGGAGCCCAGGAGATAGTAAATACCGGCCGGATCGGAGACCCACGCTCGCATGGCTTCGTCGATGGCTGCACGCAAGGTTTTGTCGCCCGTTTCGACAGGCAGAACCTCGGCACCCAACCGATGCATGCGATCAACGTTTGGTGCCTGACGTTCGATATCGACAGCGCCCATATACACGCTGCATGGCAGACCGACTCTTGCACACGCCGCAGCGGACGCGACACCATGCTGGCCCGCACCCGTCTCGGCTATCACGCGCTGTGCGCCGAGACGTTTTGCCAGCAAAGCCTGGCCGATCGCGTTGTTGATTTTATGCGCGCCGGTATGCGCCAGGTCCTCGCGCTTGATCCAGACTTCCGTGCCCCAGCGCTCGCTGAGGCGCGGCGCGAAGCTCAATGCCGTGGGCCGCCCCACCCACTCGCGCAACTCTCTTTTGAATTCGTTCTGAAACTCCGGACTATGCAGATGCGTTCGCACGCCTTCTTCGAGGCGTTCGAACGCGGGCACAAGCGTTTCCGGAACATATCGCCCGCCAAAGGGCCCGAAGCGACCACGGGCATCCGGCAACTTCCCGGCGAGCAGCGATTTCTGCAGTATTGCCGATTCCTTGCTATTCAGTGTCGACTTCATTCGTTGCCTCGCTTGTTTCTCGGGTTCGGCGTTGCTCTTACGGTATCGATGAATGCGCGTATCAGGTCCGGGTCTTTTACGCCCGGAGATGACTCGATGGCACTCGATACGTCGACACCGAAGGGCGCGACCTGACGAATCGCCTCGGCAACATTGTGCTGGCCGAGCCCGCCAGCAAGTATCAACTCGCCTCGCGTCGCAAGGCTGGCCGCAATGTTCCAGTCGACGGCCTCACCCTGGCCGCTCGTCTTGCCTTCATAAACGAACGTATCTGGCACATCTGCGCTATCGGCGATTGCTCCTTCCCGAATCACCGGCCATCTCGCAATGTCGTCCGGCATATCCAGATCGGGAAAATCGTCTGCGTCGGTTTGCAAAACGTCAGGACAGAAGATCGTTCGTACTTCCTCCCACGCATCTGAACTCGGGTGCATCATGACTGCGACTCGGAGCACATTTTCGGGCACATTCGCAGCAATGAACGCCGCGTGCCTCGCTGTAACCTGCCGCACCGACTTTGCGAATACGAAACCGACGGCGCCGGCGCCTGCCTCCACCGCGGCATTGACGGTTTCGACATGCTTCAATCCGCAGATCTTGACCAGGCAACTCACGCGGCCCTCCTGTCACGGCCGGCCTCAAGCATATCCCGGATCATTCGCCCTGGATCGCTGGCGCGCATCAGAGCCGTGCCAACGAGGGCCAGTCTGTATCCCCAGCCCGCCGCTGCCGCGACATCCTCGCCATCGTGCAAGCCGCTTTCGGCGACACAGGCAACGCCCGGCGGCAATTGGGCGCCGAGCGTCTTCAATCGTTCCGGATCGACATGCAGAGTGCGGAGATCCCGTGTGTTGACGCCGAACAGCAGATTGTTCGACGCCGCCTGATCGCCGTGGCGGGCATCCTCGAGTATCGCCACGGAACGTTTCAGGTCATCTTCATCGAATGACTCCAGCAAGACGAACATCGCGTGCTCATATGCGCAGTTCAGCATGTCGTTTAATTGATCGTCCGACAACATCGTTGCGATAAGCAGAACGCCGCTTGCTCCTGCCGCCCGGGCTTCCAGAATTTGTACCGGATCTACAAGAAAATCTTTTCGTAGTACCGGAACGGAGTTGCCGCCGACCGCAGCGACAACCTCTCTCAGGTGATCGAGTTTGCCGGCGAATTGTGACGGCTCCGTCAGCACGGAAATCGCGGCGGCTCCGCTGTTGGCATAAACAAGCGCCCTTTCGCTGCGGCTTGATGTTTCGTCCGCAAGCGCCCCCTCTGCCGGTGAGCGGTTCTTGATTTCTGCAATCACATCGAAAGAATCAAGGCACAGCGGGATGACAGGCAGGTCCAGGTCGGCGGATCGCACCGTGCCTGTAGCTGCCGACGCTCTCGCGGCACTTTCTGTTGCCATCGTTTTTAGAAAGTCGCTCACTTAATTCTCGAAATGTGCCTTCATGTCGATGAGCAATTTTTTCGCGGCACCACTATCTATTCCTGCTGCCGCCATTTCGACTCCTTCTTTTGCATTCTTGACCAACCCGAGCACTTCCAGTACCAGCGATGTGCCCATGAGCAAAGCATCGCGGTGCGCTCCTTTGTCTTCTCCGCGAAATGCGCGTCGCAGTTCGTTCGCATTGTGTTCCGCGTCGCCACCTGTCAACTCCTCCGCCTTGCAGTGATTCAAGCCATAATGCTTCGGTGTTCTGACGGTTTCATTAACCGAGCGCCCGCAAACATCGTAGAGAGCAAAATCGCCAGCAGGTGTCGCCTCGTCCCATCCGGGCTCGCCGTGTACGACGAACGCCCTTTCGATCGGCATGCCGGCCAGAGAATCTGCCATGAGTTTGGCAGCGTCCTTGCTGAATGCACCGATGAGTTGAAACGGTGGCGCGGCGGGATTAGTCAGCGGCCCGAGCATATTGAATACGGTTCGCACGCCGAGTGAGTTCCGTACCGGCATGATCGCTTTCATCGCCGGATGAAAGGCCGGCGCGAACAGAAACGTAAAATTGATGGACGCGAGGCAATCGATAACTGCCTGTTCATCCAGCGGTAATGGCATACCGAGTTTTTCCAGCACATCGGCGCTACCCGATTTACTGGATATGGATCTGTTGCCGTGTTTCACGACGCGTGCCCCGCAAGCAGCCGCCAACAGGCCCGTGCCCGTGGACAGGTTCAGGCTGCCTGAGCCGTCGCCGCCGGTGCCGACGGTATCAACGGTTGGCGCGCCCTCCGGGATAGCCGGGTGCAGCGCGAGCTCGCGCATCGTCATCGCGAAGCCGCGGATCTCGTCCGCTGTCTCTCCCTTGGCGCGCAATCCTGCAAGCAGTGCGCCGCCAAGCGCTGGCTCCACGTCTCCGGCAGCCAGATCGTGCATCAGCGCAGCAGCCTCTGACTCATGCAGCGATTTGCCACTGAGGATTCGGTCCAGCAATTGAGAGTTGCTCATCTCAGCTCATCCGAATGAAGTTCTTCATTAGTTTGTCTCCCTCGGGCGTCAACACGGACTCGGGATGAAATTGCACGCCTTCGAGTGGCAGATCTTTATGCCGCACGCCCATTATCTCTCCCCTGTCCGTCTGCGCTGTCAGCTCGAGACACTCCGGCAGTGAATCATGGTTCGCACACAAAGAGTGATAACGGCCGGCTTCGAACGGCTCGGACAGTCCCTCAAAAACGGTTTTGTTGTCGTGCTTCACCATGGAGGTCTTGCCGTGCATCAGGCGTTCAGCGCGCACGATATCGCCACCGTAGTGGCTGACGAGGCATTGGTGCCCCAGGCAAACGCCGAGCATCGGCAACTTCTCGGCAAATATCTCAATCATCGCAAGCGATACGCCGGCCTCCTCGGGCCGTCCCGGACCAGGTGAGATTACGAGGTGTGTAGGCTCGAGCGCCAGCGCTGACTCTGCGTCGATTGTGTCGTTACGGTAGACGAGGACCTCTGCTCCCTGCGCCGCAAACGCCTGAACCAGGTTATAGGTAAAAGAGTCGTAGTTATCGATCAACAGAATGCGTGCATTGTTGTTTTTCAAAGGCCTTCTCCCGCGATCTCGAGGGCCCGGCGAAGTATCGCACTCTTCGCAAGTACCTCCTGAAACTCCCGTTCCGGCACGCTGTCTGCAACCAGGCCCGCACCGGCCTGATAGCTGTACTCGTCGCCGTTGAATACGAGCGTGCGGATCGTGATCGCCTGATCCATGTCGCCGCCACTGCCAAAGTAACCGGCCGTACCAGCGTAGAGCCCGCGCCCAACTTCTTCCATTTCCTCGATGATTTCCATCGCCCGCACTTTCGGTGCACCGACGAGGGTACCTGCGGGGAAACTTGCTGCAAAGAGATCGAACGCATCGTACTCGGGAGCGAGCTCGCCCTGCACACCGCTGACGATGTGCATTACATGGCTGTACCGCTCGATCGCACGATAAGGATCGACATGCACACTACCCGCAACTGCAACCCGGCCGAGGTCGTTACGTGCCAGGTCGACGAGCATCACGTGTTCGGCCGACTCTTTGGGATCGTCGAGAAGCGCCAATTCATTTTGTTCGTCTTCATCGCTGGTTTTTCCGCGTGGCAGGGTGCCTGCAATCGGCCGCAGCGATGCGGCCCTACCGTTCAGCTTGACCAGTGCCTCGGGCGATGAGCCGACGACCTTGAGGTCGCCGAACTCCAGGAAGAACATATAAGGAGACGGGTTGAGCAGACGCAAGGCGCGATAGACTTCGAAAGGAGATACGTTCGACTCGCCCCGATACAAAATGGACAGGACGATCTGGTAGATATCGCCCGCCGCGATGTATTCCTTACAGGCATTCACCCGCTCCGCAAATTGTTTTTCCGTCATGCTGCCCGTGGCTGTGCTTGTCCTTATCGGGTCTCCGTTCGACGGTATGGCACCACGCAGAAGTCTGATTACTTCTTGTCTCAATGCTTCGCGTTCAGCGTCAGGGCCATCGTGCAGCAGCGCAACGCGGCGAGTCAGGTGATCGAAGACCAGTGTGGATGACACTGCGGTGAACGCTGCTTCGGGAATTCCCGCCTGGGGCACAGTGTTTCTTGGTAACCGCTCGAACAAACGTACGATGTCATAGCCGGATACGCCGACCAGGCCGCCTGAAAACGGCAGTCCCTCGACGATTGGCGTGGGTTTAGGTGCCGCGGCCAGCGCAGATCGGAGCAGGTCCAGGTACTCCGCCCGGTTCTGTGGCCGCTCGGCTTTCTCATCCCCGATCGAGAACGCCTGGTCCTCGAGCCGGACCTCGAGCGCATCTCCGAAACCCAGGAAGGAATATCGGGCGAGCCGCTCGCCGCCCTCCACGCTCTCGAGCAGAAACCGCGGGCTTAGCGCCCGGAGCTTCAGATATGCCGATACCGGCGTATCCAGATCTGCTGCGATGTCGAACGGTGCCTGCATATTGCCAGCTCACAATTACCCATAAAAAAACCCATCCTCCACATTCTTGCGGAGATGGGCCTGTTCCTTCGTTCTGCTCTGCTAAACGTCAGCCAGCCGCCCACTCCTTACGGGGCAGCCAAGACCAGTCCTGTGCGTAGCGAGCATTCATGGGTCCGAGTATCTCCGTGACTTGAGGTGAGGTCAAGGAAAACGGGGCTGGCCGGCACGCTTCGCCGGGGTGACCTAGAGCCCGTAGAGCCTGGGCAGGACGATAGAGAAGCCTATCCACATGATGATCGTGAGCGGTATGCCTACCCGCATGAAGTCTGAGAATTTGTAGCCGCCGGCGCTAAGAATAAGCAGATTCGTCTGGTAGCCGAACGGGGTCGCGTAGCTCATGTTGGCGCCAAATAACACTGCGAGTACGAAAGGTTCGGGGCTGGCGCCAACCTGCTGGGCGATTGCGACGGCGATGGGTGTGCCGATAACAGCTGCGGCGTTGTTGGAAACGACATTGGTCAAAATCGCCATGATCAGCATGAATAAGCTCAACATGAGCGGAATCTCCATGCCCGAGGCAACACTGACGAAGCTCATCGCCAAATAGTCGGCCATACCGGTGCCCATCAGGGCCTTACCGAGGGCAAGGCTCGTTACGATGATCATGATCACGGGGGTCGACAGTGCGAACGCCGCATCCCGCCACGACAGGCAGCCCATCGCCATCATCAGCCCGACACCGATGATCGCGCTAACAGAGATGGGCATGATGCCGAAAGCCGCGGCAAGCACAACGAATGCCATTGCGCCCAGAGCACGGTTCGCGCGATGCGTATGCGGCAGATCGGTCGTGCCGTCGAGCACGAGCATGTTGCCGCTGCTCTTGAGGTTATCGATAGACTCCCGCGAGCCCTGAACCAGGAGGACATCGCCGGCCCGCAGGCGAATCATGTTGAGATCGCCGGTGACCTGGGCGCTGGGCGTCCGTGCGCGGTGAATCGCCAGCGGCATGAGACCGTAGCTGCTGCTAAAGCGCGCCGCGGCCAGATTGCGCAAATGCAGCGGGGATCCGCGGGTCACGACCACTTCCGCAAGCTGCTGTCCTGCAGCTTGCAGGGGCGTGTCTTCGTCGACCGGGTGCTCGATATCCGACACGTTGTAAAGCGTCGCCCCCAACTGGCGCTCGAAATGCTTGAGATTGTCCGGCGAGTCCTTCACGAACAGGCGGTCTCCCGGCTGCAATATGACGGATGGCAATTTGGCGAGGAACAGTGATTCGCTGCGCTGTATCCTGTCCACGCGCATATGTCCGTCGGTTTTCGCGAGGATCTCCGATAGGGTCTTGCCATCGGCGAAACTTCCTTCCTTGATATAAAGCTGACTCGAAAACACCCTGGGCGACGTGTCGGCCATCGGTGGATCGCGATCGGGCAACAGGCGCGGTGCAACCAGCCACAGAAACGCAATACCGACGCCGCCGACCAGCACGACCGGCAGCATGAAATCGAACATCGAAAGTCGCTCCATGCCCAGATCGTGTGAAATGCCGACGACCAGAAGGTTGGTCGATGTGCCAATCGTCGTGGACATTCCGCCGATAATCGTCGCCAGCCCCATCGGCAACATAACGCCGGATACCGGAAACTTAACCCTGAGCGAGACACCGACCAGTATCGGCATCAGCAATACCACGATCGGTGTGTTGTTCATGAATGCGCTCAGGATCGCCCCGGCCACAAGCGTGACCAACAGGGCGAGCACCGGTCGAGTTGACCATGCCCGGCCAACGACAGTCGCCAGCGGTTGCAACGCGCCGGTTGTCTCGAGCGCCTTACCGACGATCATGAGCGCACAAATCGTCACCAGCGCTTCGTTGCCGAAACCGGCGAAGAACTCGACCGGTCCGAGAGATTTACCGTCGCTCGTGTAGGGAAAAAACTGAAAACCCGCGACCAGAATTATTAGTATCCCGAGGCTCGATGATTCGAGCGGGATGCGATCACGCGTAAAAAGGATGAGTGCTCCTACGGTGAGCAGCAGAACAGCGATCCCATGCGAATCTGGTGTTAGCGGTTGCAACGGGTCCTCGCGGAATTATTAGGAGAATGGGGACGGACCCCATTTATTCTTACGCGTCGATCACTATCGCCATTGTCATCGAAATAAATGGGGTCCGCCCCCAATTAACAGACCGTATAATAATTTATACCCCCGCCGCAATGATTGAACGGGCACTTAGCTGTTGCATGACCGCCCATGCCCTCGTGTGAAAGCGTTTGAAGTGCCCGATATTCCAGTCGCTCAAGCATGGCTGACCCTCAAACGCGTAGGCATCGGCATGCAAAAGAATCGGAAGGAGGTCGGTGAATCTATGAGTGCCTTCGCCGCTTTGAGGCAGCACCGAGTAGGGCGACATCACCAGCAAATTGCGGTGTCTCACGGCCGAGCTTGCCAGGGCGAGATGCCATCGCTGCTGCCAGTTCTTTCTGTGGGAGTGGTCGCAGAGACCACCGGACGGGTCCGAGCGGACCAAAGACGGCAGCAGACCCGTCTCGCGCGCGATTACATGAGATCGATCCCATAGGATTTTCCGCATGCGGCAGACGATCCCGTCGACCCATCGCAGGCATTTGAGACAGCCGGGATCGTTACCGTGCATGCGCACCAGATCACCAACACCGGAAATCACAACGGCGAGCCTGCGGTTCAGCGACGCATCGTTACGCTGCGGCGCGGTGGCCCAGCTAAGGACATCAAGCAACTGATCGCCGAGGTCTATGCAGGACTCGAGCGCAGATTGCAGCAACGGCCAGCCGATCTGGCCTTTGTCATCGGCAAAGTGTGGCAGGTTCAGACCGATGGGCAACCACGCCGAGCCTGCCGGCACCTGGATACCGTGCTGGGGAAGAACGGCTTCTGCGGCTTCGTCGCCCAGCAGCGGACAGCCCGTTCTCACACCCGCTCCATAAGCCGGTAGCAGGCGGTTCTCGAAGTCTCGCTGCCGCCACAGGAATGACCAGTTCCTCTCGGTTTCCTCCTGAACCCTCCTGTTGTTGTGCTGCTTCATCTGCAGGCTATCCAGGATGACGTATCGCGGGCCGGATCCAAGCAAGGTGCGTGAAATCAGCAGGTACGCCTGCATCGGTATCTGGTGCGAATGCAGGCTCAGCCCGATTCTGGACAAGAGCGACTTGTCTGCACCCAGATAGCTCCGAATGGATGAACAGAACTTCTCCAGGACATCGATACCGCTATCGTCCGGGCCGAGATCTTTCAACGATAACGTGACAGGGACACTATCGTAAATCGGTCCGGCAATCAGGCGCAGAAAGTGCTCCGTAGCCGCCTCAGACCGCAGGATCTCCCGGGGCCACACCTGAATATCTGCGCCTCCGGCTGTGACGTCCGTGCCGATGTTCAGGAGACCGGGCGTAAGCCCCAGGTCTCTCAGGCTGCCGACCAGGCCCGAGGCTATGTCTGACGCCGGACCCGGGGTCCGGGCGTCGAACTCCCGCCCAGGTGAAAGCGCATCAAGGGCTGTGGTTTCCTGCAACATTTTGGTCCATCCGTGGATTAGTGTGCATTGTGATCCCACATGCGCGCCGAGGCCGCCCGACTAACTGGGCAGCATGCGGAGTTTTTGCTATTGTCGCGGCGCCCTGCCAGCATATCCTGCGAGGATTTCCGAAAATGCCGTCGTTTGATGTAGTCAGCGATTTTGATGCACACGAAGTTAGTAACGCGGTCGATCAGTCGAACCGTGAAGTCAGCACGCGCTTCGATTTCAAGGGCACGGGATCCAAGTTCGAGCTCGAGGGGCTGCTGCTGACGCTCACGACGCAATCCGATTTTCAGCTAAAGCAAATGCTCGACATTCTCCGTCAAAAGCTTTCCCGGCGAGGTATCGATATAGGCTGTCTTAAAGAAGAAGATCCGGAAATTACCGGGAGTGGGGCGAGGCAAAATGTTGTGCTGCGAAAAGGGATCGAAACACCAATCGCAAGAAGCCTCGTGAAAACCATTAAAGGCAGCAAGCTTAAAGTGCAAGCGGCGATCCAGGGCGAAAAGCTTCGTGTCAGCGGCAAAAAGCGGGACGACCTGCAGTCCACCATTAGCCTTCTCAAAGACACAGACGTAGATTTGCCGTTGCAGTACGAGAACTTTCGCGACTAAGAAAAATCCGGCCAAGACCATGCGAAGAGCGCTGCGCAGACAGGACATCACGTTCGAGGATAAGGACCAGGCGTTACGGGCCGACGTGCACATGCTCGGGTCCCTCGTCGGTGACCTCATAAGGGAACAAGGCGGCGACGAGTTATTCGAGCTTGTAGAGAACGCCCGGCTTCGTTCGATCCGGCGACGCGAGGAAAACGAGAAGCCCGGCGAGGAGCTGGCGGACCTCGTGAAGAATCTCGATTTGTCGGTGGCGATGGAGGTCATTCGCTCCTTTTCGACTTATTTTCAGATGGTCAACACAGCCGAGAAGGTGCATCGGATCAGGAGGCGCCGCGAGTATCTCCAGGAGGTCGGGCAGTTCCAGCCAGGGGGCCTCGAAGAGACTCTCGTAAAACTGAAAGCGGCCGGCGTCGGCCTGGATGCGCTTCAGGCGCTACTGGATCATATTCGAATCGAGCCTGTTTTCACGGCGCACCCTACGGAACCCACCCGACGTACGATTCTGAGAAAGGAACAACACATTGTGCGGCGCTTGATCGACATGTTGAATCCGACGATGACTGTGCAGGAGACACTCGCATGCCTGGAGAACATCAAGCTCGAGGTCACGACAGGATGGCAGACAGACGAGCATCCGTCCGAGCAGATGACTGTTGCGGATGAACTCGAGCACGTGCTTTTTTTCATAACAGACGTTCTTTACGCCACAATTCCACCTTTTTACGAAGATATTGAAAACGCCGCCATTCGTGTGTACGGCGATGATGCTCAACGACTGCAGGTGCCGGACATCTTGAGATTCGCTTCTTGGGTCGGCGGCGATATGGACGGCAATCCGAACGTCAATGCCAAGACCATCCGCGCAACCATGGCGCGGCAACGGTCGCTGATTCTCGATCTCTATTACAACGAGTGCGGGACCCTCTCCGCCAAGTTGAGTCAGACAAGTCAGCGCATACAAGTGGACCCGCGGATTCAACAAAAAATCGACGAGTACAGCCACGTTTTTCCGAATGCCCATCACGCCGTGCCGTCCCGTCACAGAGACATGCCGTACAGGGTCTATCTCAGGCTAATACAGCAACGTCTGCAGGCGACCTATGACGATGGTGTTTTTCCTTACGAGAAAGCAGCTCAGCTGGAGACCGACATTCAATTGATCGCGTTCAGCCTCGAGGCAAACAAGGGTGCGCATGCCGGCCTGTTTGCCGTTCGACGTCTGCTGCGGCGCATCAGGACCTTCGGTTTCCATATGGTTACGCTGGATGTGCGTCAGGATGCACTCGTCCACCGCCAGGTGATCGGCGAGTGCCTCGGCGAAACCGACTGGCTCGACTGGACTCCCGAAGATCGGCTAAGCCGAATAGAGTCAGCACTTATCAATAAGGAATCTCCGGTCAGCACCCAGGGCGTAAAGACGCGCAAGACACTTGCGGTTTTTCAGGCCATAGCATTTTGCCGGCGCAAATACGGCAAGCAGGCAATCGGTCCGTTCGTCGTCAGCATGACGCAGGGCGCGGATGACATTCTCTCGGTTTTGTTGCTGGCTTTCTGGGGGCAGCTGCACAACCGCCAGGAGGAAATACCACTCGACGTTACGCCGTTACTGGAAACCGTTGACGATCTGAAAAGAGGTACCGAAATACTCGAGACCCTGTTGACCAACGACATCTACAGGGAGCACCTGCGGTATCGCAATGACTGTCAGATGATCATGATCGGCTACTCCGACAGCAACAAGGATGGCGGCCTGGCGGCCGCGCGCTGGGCCCTGCAAAACGCACAAGTCGCGTTAGCCGCCTCTGTCGAGCAAGAGAACATTGAGCTCACTCTGTTCCACGGACGCGGCGGCTCTATTAGCCGCGGCGGCAGCAAGACGCATGCAGCGGTTCTCGGCGCGCCGCCCGGCACGGTCAATGGGCGCCTTCGCGTTACCGAGCAGGGTGAAATCATCAACGAGAAATACGGCTTGCGCGGTATCGCCCTGCGCACGCTGGAACAGGTCGCCGGGTCGGTCGCATTGGCCACCGCCATGCCACAACACCGCGGCAATGACATGCCCGAGTGGCACGCGATGATGGATGTGATCGCCGGTGAAAGCCGCCGCGCCTATCGCAGCCTGATATACGACAATTCGAAGTTCTATGACTACTTTCGAAAAGCCACGCCAATTGATCTGATCGAGCGCATGAGGATCGGCTCGCGCCCGGCGTCGAGGCGTACTGGCGCAGGTGTCGACGACCTGCGGGCGATTCCATGGGTTTTCGCCTGGACACAAAGTCGCCATGTATTACCTGGTTGGTACGGGTTTGGCACAGGACTGCAGGCAGCGGCGAAGCAATTCGATTCAAAGGCGTTCACCGACATGTTTCGCGAGTGGTATTTCATGCGCGCACTAACGGCAGACGCCGAGATGGTGCTCGCTAAAGCGGACCTGGGGATAGCGAAACTCTACTCGGAGCTTGCCGGTGAACTACATGGGGAGTTCTTCCCGATCATCGAAAAAGAGTTCGCATTGACTCGAGACCTGATTCTCGAACTCAACGGTCATGAAACATTGCTCGAAGGCGATATCACACTGCAACGCGCAATCATGCTTAGAAACCCTTACGTTGATCCGATGAGCTTTATGCAGGTCGACTTACTCGCGCGGTGGCGCGAATCGAACTACGAAGACGAGGAGCTATTTTCGGTATTGCTTGCCAGCGTTAACGGCATCGCCCAGGGCCTGCAGAATACGGGGTAAGGTTCTCGGAAAAAGGATCAGAGCCCCTTTTTACTTGTCTACGAAACTTACGAAGTCATCCAGTTGCTTGCGGCCTATGTCGGGCACCATCGCGTCTTTCGCCGGATAACCCGTAACCAGCAACAGAAACGGTCTTTCGCTCTTGGGGCGATCGAGAACCTCGTTGAGAAAACCCATCGGGCTGGGTGTGTGCGTCAGGCAGGCAAGCCCTGCCCGGTGCAGCGCAGTGATCAGAATTCCGGCGGCCAACCCCGTGGATTCGACCGGGTAATAGTGCTTCACCTTTCGGCCATCGGGCAGGCGGCCGAACTTCTGCAGGAATACAGCGATCAGATAGGGCGCCGTCTCCAGGAATGGTTTGTTCGTGTCTGTCCCGAGCGGCTCGAGCGCCGCGAGCCATTCAGCGGACGCGCGGTGTTCGTAGAATTCCTTTTCTTCTGCTTCAGCTGCAATCCGGATGCGCGCCTTCGTTTCCGCCCCGCTGATCACAACGAAATGCCAGGGTTGCAGGTTCGCGCCACTCGGTGCGGTACCGGCTGCGCGCAGCGCATTTTCAATGATGTCCCTGGGGACCGCCCTGTCGGAGAACTCGCGGACCGTCCGGCGACGGCTGACATCCTCGTAAAAATCGGCAAGGCGTTGGCGCATCTGTTCAATCGGAAATTCGGTGTAGTTCTGCAAGGGAATATAAGGGTAATCGCTCATCTATTTCACTCGCTGAGGCGCCAGAGTACCGACCACTCATTGGTCTCGGTCTCCGATTTGACCCTGCCCCTTATCGATATTCCAGCGTCGTGCACGGACTCCGGATCGCCGGTCTTCAACGGATGCCATTCCGGGAGATCACCGCCATCGGCGAGAAGACGATACGCGCAACTGGCCGGGAGCCAGCGGTAGAGTTCCGGCTTGTCCGCCGCCAGCACCAGGCAGTCGGCTACTTCCTGTGCCCGTGCCTGATAGTTCGTGCACCGACATTTGTCAGTGTCCAGCAGCCGACAGGCCACGTCCGCGAAAAAAATCTCACCCGTATCCTCATCCTCGATTTTCTGCAGGCAACACAACCCGCAGCCGTCGCACAGTGACTCCCATTCCTGCCGAGTCATCTCGGTGAGTGATTTGCGTTTCCAGAATTCATCGTTCATCGTCGGCATTACCGATTCACAGAATAACCCAAAAAAATATGAAAGCCGTGTTTCTCGACTACGCGACGATGGGCCCGGATCTCGACGTATCTCCCATCAGCGATTTGCTGCCCGACCTTACGCTTTTCGATGTCACGCCGGATGAGTTGATGGCTGAGAGAATCAAGGATGCCGAATTCGTATTTACGAACAAGATCCGATTCGATGACGACACACTTGGAAATGCCAAGTCGCTTCGCTTCATCGGTCTCACTGCAACAGGTACCGACAACGTCGATTTGGCCGGTGCAGATAAATACGGCATAGCCGTCTGCAATATTCGTGCGTATTGCACGCAGTCCGTTGTCGAGCACGTTTTCAGCGTTTTGCTCAACTTCACACACAGCACGAGCCTCTATGGGGATGCGGTGCGCAGTGGTCAGTGGCAGGAATCCAGAGAATTTTGCATGCTCGATTATCCGATCAGAGAGCTATCCGGCATGATCTTGGGAATAGTGGGTCATGGAGAACTCGGCCGCGGCGTCGAGCGAATCGCCCGCGAATTCGGCATGACGGTTCTCGTAGCAAGGCGCCCTGGCACGGTGCCCAGTGACGATGATGGCAGAACGGACTTCAATGAAGTGCTCGAACGCGCCGATGTAATCACACTGCATTGCCCTCTCAACGACGAAACCAGAAACCTGTTCGGCAAAGACGAATTTCGAAGAATGAAATCGAACGCCGTTCTGATCAATACTGCCCGCGGTGGCCTGATCGACTCCGTTGCATTGGCGGCCGCGCTCTCGGTTGGAGAAATTGGCGCCGCCGCCATCGATGTATTGACCAAAGAACCGCCAACTGACGGTGACCCGCTGCTCGACTACGATGGCCCGAACCTGATAGTCACACCACATATAGCCTGGGCGACCATCGACGCACGACAAAACGCGATCAATGAACTCGCCGCGAATGTGAAGGCCTTCCTCGACGGCAAAAAAAGAAACCGCGTCGTCTGAAAAAGGGGTCAGAGCCCTTTATTTACGCCCCGATAATTTGGCGGGCCCATTGGACCACGAGGCGAACACGGGGGGCAGCCAGGTCATAGGCCTCGTTGAAGTCGATCCATCGGAAATCATGGTGTTCGGGGCGGCCCAGTTCCGGTGCGATGCCCATTTCGACCGACTCCTGTTTTGTTCTGGCCAGGTAGTAACGTGCGGTCTTGCCGCGATTATATGGTCCGGTGTCTGTGCTGCGATCGCCCCACGCGAATTCCAGATCCGTAATGCCGGTCTCTTCGCCAATTTCCCGAACGGCGGCTTCCATCGGCGCCTCGCCTTCTTCACAGATTCCTTTCGGAAAGTCCCAGTTGTGATAGGCGCGGAGCATCAGGGTCACCCATCCGCCTTCCGTCTCGCGAACGACAACCGCTCCACACGATAGCCTGCCGTCAATGTCATTCATGCGCCGCGTAAAACATCGACCGGTGGTGCATTAATTGCTCCGCGCGCCGCAACAAATCCGCTGATGCAGACAAGTACGACGCCAGCCGCAAGCCCGCTCACCCAGAGCATCGGACTGAATTCATACGGCAGGTCGAACAGCCTGACAGCAATGACGGCGGCCAATATGGATGCACCCGCGGAAGCGAGAATGCCCGCCGCGAATCCCAGTGCCGCAAATTCCGTCAATACTCCGGATAGTACTGTCCTGCGCCTGACGCCAAGCGCCCGAAGCATCGCGCTCTCGAATCGCCGCTCATCGATCGTGGACTGAACCGCAGCAAAGAGAACTGCGATGCCCGCTGCGATCGTGAAAGCGAATACGGCCTGTACAGCGAGGCTTGCCTTATCGATAATTCCCTTCACTTGCTCGAGAATTACGTCGAGGTCGATGACGGAGACTGTGGGGTGGGCACGAACCAGGCGAATCAGCACATCGCTCTGCCGTCCCTCGATTTTCAGGCTGGCAACGAATGTCGCAGGATAGTCATCCAGCGCACCGGGCGAAAGCACCATAAAGAAATTCGGTTGAAACGAGTCCCAATTTACTTTTCGAATGCTGGAAATCGTCAAGCCAATTTCCTGACCAGCCACCATGAAGTTGAGCTTGTCGCCCAGGCCGACGCCAAGTTCCATGGCCGCCTCCTCCTCCATGGAAACCAACGGCTCTCCCACGTAATCCGGCGGCCACCACTCACCGTCGACCACCTCGTTGCTCGAACTTAAATTTTCGGCCCATGTCAGATTCTGCTCCCTGTTGGCCATCCATCTGCCGTCTTCCAGGGGGTACTCCCGGGACTTCACCGACTCGCCGTTTATCGTCGTCATGCGTGCCCTGACGAGCGGCACGAAACCCGGCGCCGCAATGCCGTCACTCTGAAATATTTCCGCGATCGAGGCACGTTCGTGCGGCTGAATGTTGATCAGAAAATGATTGGGTGCATCCGCGTCCAGCGTGCGCTTCCACCCCTGGAGCAAATCCGTCCTGACCAGTGTAAGCAGAAGCAAGACCGTCAGACCCAGCCCGAAAGCCACAACCTGGACTGCACTGTCGCGCCCTCGCCTCGACACGTTGGCGAGACCATAGCGCCAGGCGATGCCGACGCCGCCCCGCGTACGACCCATCGCCGCTACGAGTATGCGCCCGACACCATACAGCGCGCCCGATACGACGAGCATGCCGCCGAGCACGATGATCAGCATCAGCGCATCTCCGATCGTGTAGTAAAGAAGCGCGGCGACAGCCATCAGAGACGTCCCGGCAACAAACAACCGCGATGGCGGTGGTGGCATCTCATCATGGCGCAGCACGCGCAGCGGCGGCGTGTTGCGCAGTTGAATCAGCGACGGCAACGCAAAGCCGACAAGAAGTATCAACGCGCTGCCGCTTGCCAGACCTACCGGCGCAAGACTTGCATCGGGCAGATCGTTCGCAAACAGATCTCCAAGCATGGTTGTCAGGCCGCTCTCGACCACAAACCCGACGATGCTTCCGATAATCACGCCAAGAAATCCCAGTATTACGAGCTGGATAGAGGCCGCCGAGATTACGAAACGCTGGCTTGCGCCCAGGCTTTTCATCAACGCCACGGTGTCCATCCGGCGATGCGCGAATCTTCTCGCCGACATCGCGATTGCAACCGCACTAAGCAACAAGGTGATTACGGCTGTCAACGACAGGAATCTTCGCGCGCGGCCAGCAGCATTGTTCGCGCGCGCTCCGCTGTCTTCCTGGTTACGAACGCGTACCGACTCCGGCAATTGATCTTCGACAGCCGTATAAAAATCGTCGACGTCCGAATCGTCGCCGGCAACCAGGAGGGCATAGCCTACCCGGCTACCCTCATTGATCAGTGCTGTTGCCGGCAAATCGAGCACATTGACGAGCAAGGACGGTGCCAGTGACGCGAAACCGATCGACTGGTCCGGACGATAGGTCAATACGGCATCGATCCTGAGATCGAATTCGCCAACCGAGATGTCATCGCCAACATTCAGGTCAAGGCGCGCCATTATTGCGCTGTCGGCCCAGACAGTGCCTCGCTCGGGAATGGAGTCGACCGCACGTTGCTCCCCAAACAAATGGTCGGAAATACGCACGCTGCCGCGTAGCGGGTAGCTGTCGCTTACGGCCTTTATGGTCGCGAGAACGCTCAACTCGCCGGCAAATACGACGCTTGGAAACGTTTGCGTATCCGCGGTCTCCAGACCGTACTCCGATGCGATTGCACGCCATTCATCCGGTACCGGGTCTGGTCCTCGCAAGCGAAGGTCGGCGGCAAGTACCTCATTTGCCTGCCTGGCAACCGCACGGCCGATGCGATCGGTCAGGAAGCCGACTGCCGTCAACGCGGCTACTGCAAGTGCAACCGCAGCAAGCAGGACGATCACCTCTCCCGAACGTAGTTCCCGCCCGAAGCTTCGCAATGCGTAAATCGCGGACTTCATCCGACCGCCTTGCTGTCGGAAACGAGGCGTCCTGCATCGAGGCCGATCGTGCGATCGCATCTTTCCGCCAATGCCTGATCATGAGTGACGAGAACCAGCGTCGTCGACGAGTTCCTGTTCAGCTCGAACATGAGATCCATTACGTGATCGCCGGTCTGCGTGTCGAGGTTTCCGGTTGGCTCATCTGCAAACAAAACGGCCGGCTCGGTCGCGAATGCCCTGGCAATCGCCACTCTTTGTTTTTCGCCCCCGGACAGCTGAGCCGGATAATGACTCCAGCGATCGGCCAGCCCGACCTGGCTGAGTATTTCCGATGCCGCCTGCCGAGGCGATTCCTTGCTCGCCAGTTCGAGCGGTAACATGACGTTTTCGAGTGCGTTCAGCGATGGCACCAGGTGAAATGACTGGAAAACGAAGCCAACGCTGGCTGCCCGAACGTCCGCGCGGCCGTCTTCATCGAGGTCGGTGAGATTCACGCCATTCAACCAGATGCGGCCCCTGGTCGGCAGGTCGAGCCCTGCCAAAAGCGCCAGAAGCGTCGATTTCCCGGCACCTGAGGCACCGACGACGGCAACCGAATCGCCTTTATCCACGCTGAAACTCACGTCCGAAAGGATGGTCAGACTGCCTTCCGGGCTGATAACCTGCTTGGTAACGTTCTCCGCGACCAGCACTGCTGCGCCGTTTACTGTTTGATTCGACATGCGAAAATTTCTGACCTTGCTTCTGTTTCTGATTGCGATCCCTTCTGGCGGCGCGGAAGCGCCGACCGTTCTGGTGTTTGGCGACAGCCTGAGCGCCGGCTTCGGCATAGACGTTGACCAGTCCTGGACCAGCTTGTTGCAGTCACGGCTGCAAGGGCAAGGGTACGAACATCGCGTCGTGAACGCCAGCATTAGCGGCGAGACTACCGAGGGTGGCGCCAGCCGCATTGACAGTACGATCGAGCGATTCGAGCCTGCTGTCGTCATTCTGGAACTCGGTGGCAATGACGGGCTGCGCGGCTTTCCTCCCGAGCGCATGCGGGACAATCTTCGAACCATCATAGAGACCAGCAAGGCCGGAGGCGCCGCCGTCGTCTTGCTCGGCATTCGTATACCGTCTAATTACGGCCCGCGTTATACCCAGGCGTTCGAGAAAGTCTACCGTGAGCTGGCGGCCGAACTCGACGTGCCCTGGATAGAATTTTTTATGGCCGGCATCGCGATGAACACGGAACTGATGCAAGACGACGGAATTCATCCCAATGCCAAAGCACAACCGATACTTCTCGACAACGCCTGGCCTATAATTCAACTAGCGCTTGAACGAGCAAGAAAAAGAATATGAAGAAGATCTGGCTTGAGTCCTACCCGGAAGGAGTGCCGGAAGAAATTCCGACCCCACCATTTAAATCTGTCCGGGACATGATCGAATTCCCCATGGCCGAGTTCCCGGATCGCCCGTCATTTACCAACATGGGCACTACACTGACGTTCCGCGATCTCGATCACTTGTCGATGCAATTTGCCTGTTACCTTCAGCATACCCTTGGCCTGATCAAGGGTGAACGCGTGGCGATCATGTTGCCGAATGTGCTGCAGTATGCGGTCGCTCTCTGCGGTATTTTTCGTGCCGGCCTGGTCGTCGTCAACGTTAATCCTTTGTATACGCCTCGCGAACTGAAACATCAGCTATCCGATTCCGGAGCGCGGTGCATCGTTATTCTCGACAATTTCGCTCATACACTCGAGCAGGTCATCGACGATACGACCATAGACCATGTCGTTACGACTCAGGTCGGCGATCTTCTCAAGTTCCCGAAACGCGTCCTGGTCAATTTCGTTCTCAAATACGTCAAGAAAACAGTTCCGGCGTACAGCTTCAAAAACAGGACAAACCTGCGATCAGCGCTCGAAGCCGGTCGCAATAAAAAGCTGGTCGAAGTCGAACTCGGCTACGCCGACATCGCCTTTCTGCAATACACCGGAGGCACCACGGGGCTCTCCAAGGGCGCAATGCTCAGCCATCGCAATATGGTCTTCAACGTTCATCAGGCGCAGGCATACGAGGCAGGACTTTTCGGCGATGAGCGGATTGTTGCAATAACTGCGCTGCCGCTTTATCACATCTTTTCATTGCAAAGTAATTGCCTGTCGATGATGCTCAGGGGCGGCGAAAACATTTTGATCACCAACCCGAGAGATTTCCCGGCGTTTGTCAAAGAGTTGTCGTGTCACAGATTTTCCTATTTCACCGGTGTGAATACACTTTTCAATGGCCTGTTGAACACGCCGGGCTTCAGCGAACTTGATTTCAGCGGCCTGCGCCTGGCGGTTGGCGGCGGAATGGCCGTTCAGGAAGCGGTCGCGAAGCATTGGAAAGAAGTGACAGGCAAAACGATCGTTCAGGGCTACGGCCTGACCGAGACATCACCGACCGCTATTGTCGTTCCACTGCAATCGGAGGACTTCACCGGAACTATCGGCCTGCCGGTGCCGTCAACGGAAGCCGCCATTCGCGATGACGCCGGCAACGATGTTGCGCTCGGGGAGCTCGGCGAAATCTGTATTCGCGGCCCCCAGGTCATGGAAGGTTACTGGCAAAAACCGGAGGAGACCGCCGATGTCATGTTTCCCGGTGGCTGGTTTCGTACCGGCGACATCGGCCGTATGGATGAAGGGGGTTTCATCTATATCGAGGACCGCAAGAAGGACATGATTCTCGTATCCGGTTTCAATGTTTATCCGAACGAGATAGAAGGCGTTGTCGTCGAGATGGACGGCGTACTCGAGGCAGCCGCCATCGGCGTAGCCGACGAGAAGTCAGGTGAAATCGTCAAGCTTTTTGTGGTCAAGAACGACGAGTCCGTGACCGCCGAGGACATTGTTCGCTATTGCCGCGATAACCTGACCGGCTACAAGGTTCCCAAACAAATCGAATTCCGTGACGACCTGCCAAAAACGAACGTCGGCAAGATTCTGCGGCGCGCGTTGAGAGACGAGTGAGCAGGGTGCGGCTACTGCTGCTTTTACCCCTTGTCGCAACGGGAATGGCTGCGGTTCCCTCGGCACTGGATCCGCTGAGCGTTGCACCTCACATGCACGATCTCGCGTTTGAGAACGACAAGGTTCGCGTATTGAAATCCACCATCCGCAATGGCGAGACAGCGCCGCTGCATGTTCACCCGGATCGCGTCATCGTTTATCTCAATCCCTGCGCCTGGCTCGAGGACGATGGTGCGGGCGGCACGCAAATGCAATCGTTCAAGTTTGGTGAACCGTTTTGGGCTCCAGCAGAGACACACGGCGGAGTTACAGCCCGGGTTGTCGAACAGTGCAGCGTGCTGGAAATCGAACTGAAATAGGAAGGGCTTCAGGCCCGATCAGCAGAACCTTCAGGTCCGATCGGTCGCGGCCAGTCGCGGCTAAAGCCGCTCCTACAGTTTTTTATCAATGATATTCGGGGCTAAATTTCTTGACCGCGGCGACCAGTACGCCAAGGTGATCCGGATCAACATCCGGCGTTATTCCGTGTCCCAGATTGAATATATGTCCCGGGCCCTGTCCGTAGCTTTTCAGCACTTCTGCTACGCCCTTTTCAATTTTCTCCGGCGATTCGCGCAGGATTGCGGGATCCAGGTTACCCTGCAACGCTACCCTGTCGCCGGTCAGGTCACGAGCCGTAGCGAGACTCGTCGTCCAGTCGACTCCGAGCGCATCGCAGCCCGTTTCCGCCATTTTAGTTAGCAATCGGCCAGCTCCCTTAGTGAACAGAATCACCGGAATCGTGTGGCCGTATTTGTTGCGGTTAAGGCCGTCCACTATCTGCTGTATGGCCGAGAGTGAGAAACGATAATAATCATCCCCATCCAGCATCGCTCCCCAGGTATCGAAGACCATAATCGCTTGCGCGCCCGACTCGATCTGCGCGTTCAGATATTCGATCGACGTCCTGGCAATGACGTCGATTAGTGTCTCCATCATCGCGGGCTCATCTGCGATCAGCCCTTTGATCTTCCGGAAATCCCGGGTCGATCCGCCTTCAACCATATAGGTCGCAACCGTCCAGGGGCTACCGCAGAACCCGATCAGCGGAACCTTGCCGTCGAGTTCACGGTGTGTCAGCGCGACAGCATCGAAAACGTAGCCGAGTTCCTCTGAAACATCCGGCACCGCCAGCTTCCCAATGTCTGCGGCGGTATTCACCGGTCTTTCGAAACGCGGCCCTTCGCCCGCCACGAAGTACAACCCCAGGCCCATCGCGTCCGGGATGGTCAGGATGTCGGAGAATATGATTGCGGCATCCAGATCGAAACGTCGCAGGGGCTGAAGTGTCACTTCGCAGGCCAGCTCCGGATTGCTGCAAAGGCTCATGAAGTCGCCAGCCTTTTCCCTGATCTCCCGATATTCCGGCAAGTAGCGACCTGCCTGACGCATGATCCACACAGGCGTGCGCGGCACCGGTTGCCTGAGAAGCGCACGAATCAACAAATCATTTTTCAACGGAGTCATATCAGCACTGAGCCGCGATTGTTTGCTGTATGGATTCTGCAGCCGCATGCGGGTTCTCAGCATCGCGAATCGGGCGGCCAACGACAATGTAGTCCGCCCCGTTCGAAAATGCTTCTTCAACGGTCACAACGCGTTTCTGATCCTCACTTGGTCGATTGTCGACGGGCCGGATGCCGGGAGTAACGACCAGCAGACTCTTATCTACGTGTTCACGCAACATTGGCGCCTCGAGCCCCGAGGAGATGACACCGTCGCATCCCGCCTGCAATGCGCGGCGGGCCCTGGAGACGACCAACGCTTCGACGTCGCAGTCGAAGCCCAGGTCATCGAGATCGCCCCTGTCGAGACTGGTCAATACCGTCACTGCCAGCACCTTGAGATCTTCGCCCTTGTTTTCGGCCGCGGCCTCCATAATGGATTGATTGCCGTGCACGGTCACGAAACTTGCACCCCGAGTTCTCAACTGCCGCACGGCGGACCCTACCGTCGCCGGGATATCGAAGAATTTTAGATCCGCGAATACTTTCTTGTTCTGCTCGAGCATCCATTCCAGCAACCCGAAGTAACCGCCACTCATCATGAGTTCCAGACCGAGTTTGTAGAAGGTGACTGAATCGCCGAGGTTTTGGGCGAGCGCTCTGGCCTGGTCGCAGTCCGGTACATCCATGGCGAAAATGAGCCGCTCGTTGGCAGGTATTGATTTGTCAGTCACATTCATCCTTCGTCCGGCAGGCCGCGGCGCATTCTAGCAAAAAAGAGGACAGGCGCCTTTTACTTGAGACGTTCATGTTCAGCGATAGCAAATCGGTCAGTCATGCCGGCGACATAGTCGGCGACAACGCGTGGTTTGCTGTCAGCGTCTGCCCGTTGTGAGAATTCCGCCGGCATCTCCTTTGGATCAGCCATGTAGCGCTCGAATAGCCGTTCGACCATGCCTTTCGCCTCGCTGGTCATCCTCAGGATATTCTCATGCTGATAGAGGTTTTTGTTGAGGAAGCGCTTCAGGCTCAGATGTTTGTCGAACACCTTATCGCTCATGCCGACAACAGCTGTTTTTTGCAGTCTGACGTCATCTATCGATGATGGCCTGAGCTCGTCAAGGCGCTTTGCAGTTTGCTCGATCAGGTCGCTGACGACGAGGTTGATCATGCGACGAATGATCTCGTAGATCAGCCGCCGATCTTCAAGACCCGGATGCTGCGCCTGAACAACCCGGTATTGTTCATGGAACAGTTCTTCCTCGCCAAGTTGCTCAAGGCTTAAAAGGCCGGCACGAAAACCGTCGTCCATATCGTGATTGTTGTAGGCGATCGCGTCGGAAATATCCGCTAGCTGCGCCTCCAGGCCGGGCTGCATCCTCTCCAGAAATCGTTTGCCTATTCGCCCGAGCTGGCGAGCATTTTTTTTCGAGCAGTGTTTCAATATTCCTTCGCGCGTTTCATAGGTCAGATTTAGTCCGGGAAAATTCGCGTATTTCGCCTCCAGTTCGTCTACAACCCGCAACGATTGAAGATTGTGTTCGAAACCGCCGAAGTCCTTCATGCAATTGTTTAGAGCATCCTGCCCGGAGTGACCGAATGGTGTGTGGCCCAGATCGTGAGCCAGGCATATTGCTTCCGTGAGCATTTCGTTGAGGCCGAGCGCGCGTGCCACTGTCCGCCCAATCTGCGCAACTTCAAGTGAGTGCGTCAGGCGTGTTCGGTATAGATCTCCCTCGTGATTGATGAAGACCTGGGTTTTGTAGACGAGCCGGCGGAAACCGGTCGAATGTATGATCCTGTCCCGATCCCGCTGAAACTCTCCGCGGTATGGCGCTCTTTCTTCGTCGAATAGCCGCCCCAGACTCCGTTCCTCGCGTGCGGCGTAAGGCTTAAGTGCGTCCATCGACTCGCCGGAGCACCTCGTTCAGACGGTCTTCCGAGAATTCATCACTCACGAAGGCATCACCGATCGATCTGAGCAAAACGAATCTGAGGCGCTTCGCCCGCACCTTCTTGTCCATCTGCATGGCTGCCATCATTTTTTCTGCATCGATATCCGGCGGTGCGACAGGGAGTCCCGCCGACGCGATCAGCGCTGAGATTCGATCTCTTTCCGCCTGATCCATATCGCTGAGCTCCGCCGCCATCACCATGCCGGCCGCGACCGCCTCACCGTGCAGCCATTCGCCGTAGCCAAGGCAGTTTTCGATCGCGTGTGCGAAAGTATGTCCGAAATTCAATAACGCCCTCTTGCCTGTTTCTTTTTCGTCTTCGGAGACCACTGCGGCCTTGATTTCGCATGAGCGCCGAACCGCGTGTGCCAGCGCATCGGCATCGCGAGCAAGCAATCCATCCACATGGGACTCCAGCCAGGTGAAGAAATCGGCATCGCTGATCACCCCGTATTTGATGACCTCTGCAAGCCCGGCTCTGAGCCCCCGGTCCGGCAGAGTTGCCAATGTGTCGGTATCGATAAGCACCAGCTGCGGCTGATGAAAAGCGCCAATCAGATTTTTGCCCTCAGGATGATTGACACCGGTCTTGCCGCCGACCGACGAATCGACTTGCGCGAGCAGGGTGGTCGGTACCTGAATAAATGCTACGCCTCTCATATAACAGGCGGCCGCAAAACCGGCCATGTCACCGACGACTCCTCCGCCCAACGCGACGATCGTTATGTCTCGATTTGCACGCGAGCGAACCAGTTCATCGATTATGGTCTCGACGCCGGCCATCGTCTTGAAGGCCTCGCCGTCAGCCAGATTGATCGAATTTACCGCGCTACCCGCCAGGCTCTTCTTTACCGGCTCCAGATAGAGTGGCGCAACAGTCTCGTTGCTTACTATCAGGCAGTCCCGGCCAGCAAGATGGCTGGACAGATCGAAGTCGCCGCCGAGTAATCCGCTGCCGATGACAATGGGGTAACTGCGGTCGTCGAGACCGACTTCCAGTGCTTGTATCTTTGACAACGTCCGTTCCGGAGAATCACAGAACGGTCAAGGGTACCTGATTTACAGGGCTTCCTGAATTTCGCGGGCAACGGTCTGCACTCGGCGACCGTCCGTCTCTATGATGAGATCGGAGATTTCACGGTAAAGCGGATCCCGCTCGTCCATCAGTTCCTTCAGGACCATTTCCTTGTTGTCGTTCTCGAGCAGCGGCCGTTCGCGCCCGCTCCGTGTACGCTCAAGCTGCTGTTTGACGCTCGTATGAAGATAGACAACGAAACCGCGGGCGCCCAGGCGGTTGCGGCTCTCCGGATCGGCGATCGCACCTCCACCCGTGGCAAGGACGACGCCGTCTTTTTGCGATAGCTCGTCGATGACCTTGACCTCGCGTTTACGAAAACCGTCTTCACCTTCCTTTTCGAATATAAAAGGAATATCGACTCCGGTTCTTGCTTCTATTTCTTCATCGCTATCGACGAATTCGAGATGAAGCAAGCGCGCGAGTTGCCGGCCGACAGCAGATTTACCCGCACCCATCGGCCCAACCAGAAACAGGTTTCTTGGCTTATTCATTTGAAGAGAAAGCCAACCCGAGGGTTGGCTTTCGTCTGCCTCTCAAATCTGTCGGATGACATCTAATAGACGCTTGCTCCGTCGGTCAGGATTCTTGGCGTTACAAAGATTAAGAGTTCTGCCTTGTTGGACAAAGTCTGCTTGGAACGGAACAGCACGCCGATAGCCGGGATGTCTCCCAGGAACGGCACCTTGTTCACCGTTTCCCGCCGTTCCGTCTCGTAGATGCCACCTAGCACGACCGTCTGACCATCGTTGACCAGCACCTGGGTTTCGATTGCCCTGGTATCGATGCTTGGCACGGATCCACCCGTAGCGCTCTGAACCAGGTCGCCTACGTTATCCTTGCTTACCCTCAGGTCCATGATGATTTTATCGTCCGGCGTGATCTGCGGCGTCACAGTCAAGCTCAAGACTGCCTTCTTGAACTGCGTCGTCGTAGCTCCGGATGAAGCGGCTTCCTGATAGGGAATTTCGACGCCCTGCTCGATACGCGCTTCCTTCTGGTTGGCCGTAATGACACGCGGCGTCGAAACGATTTCACCGCGTCCTTCCGATTGCAGGGCCGTCAATTCGAGATCGACGAGATAGTCGCTTTCGAGTACCGCGATCGAGAATCGGCCGGCCGGATTCGCTATCGGTACGTTCACATTGTATCGGTTGTTAAGATCCGGCAATGCAATTGGGAAGATCGTGCCATTGGCGGGATCGGACAGATTATCCAATATCGAGCCAATCATGGTGTCGGTACCGGTGCCGGTACCCGATATCACCGTCGCTCCGTCAGCGCTGGTCTGGTCGTAGGCCGTTGCGCCGAAGCGAACGCCGAGATCGCGGCTGAAATCGTCGCTGACAACGACAATTCTCGACTCGATCAACACCTGTCGAATTGGTACGTCAAGCGTGCGCACGAGGCGACGAACATCCGCGAGCCGCGCGGCCGTATCCTGAACGAGCAGCGTATTGGTACGGTCGTCAATAGCAACACTGCCACGATCCGACAAGATTGAGTTCTGGCCCTCGGAAGTACTGATCAGGTCTGCAAGGTCGGATGCCTTGGCATAGTTGACCTGCAAAAACTCTGAATAAAGCGGCTCGAGTTCAGTGATTGCCTGCCGGGCTTCAAGGTCTGCAGTCTCGCGTGCGGCAATTTCCTCGGCCGGCGCAACAATGATCACGTTACCGTTTTGCCGCATATCCAGGCCCTTGGTGGTCATGACGATGTCGAGAGCCTGATCCCAGGGTACGTTTCTCAAGCGCAGGGTAACGTTGCCCTGAACAGTGTCCGAAACGACTATGTTGCGACCGGATGTCTCAGCCAGAAGCTGCAGTACCGCGCGAGTCTCGATGTCCTGGAAGTTCAACGTGAGACGCTGACCATCGTATTCCTTGGACTCTGAGAACAGAGTCGATTCCTCTGTGCTTTCCGCGGCCGGGTTAATTTCGATCGTGAATTCATTGTCTGACTGATAAGCGAGTTGCTCGTACTTGCCATCCGCAGAAATAACGATGCGCGTGTCAAGATTGGTTCGCAGTGTGTCGACTGTCGTAACCGGAGTAGCAAAGTCCGTGACGTCCAGTCGGCGCATCAACTCTGCCGGCAAATCGGTGTCTTTGAATACGGCGACGACTCGGCCACCTTCCTGGCGAATATCGACTGGTGTGCCGGGATCGCTGAGCGTGACCATTACACGAGCGCCACCGTCGCGTGTGCGGCGGAAGTCAACGGCGCTGATCGTGCGGTTGCCTGAACTCGCATATGAGCGCTGTGCCGCGGACGGCGCGGCGCTGCCAGCAAACTGGGTAACCGAACCGTCGTCGCTCTCGGCACCAAGCGTTACATAAATGGTGTTGCCGCTACGGCGCGTGCTATAGGGAACCATCGAATCGAGATTCAGTACAACGCGTGTGCGACCGTTTGCCTCGGCTGTAAGAACTGTGTCAAGGGGACCGAGATTTACGTCCCGGCGACGCGATGAAAGTCCGAGAGCAGTCTCCGGCAGATCTAGCGCAATACGCGCCGGATCGTCAATTGTGAACGCGAGTGGCTCGGGCGCCGTGCCGCTCAGGATTAACTGCAGCTCAACCCGCTGTCCGGGGAGGCTCTGAACCTGAATATCCTGCAGGCGATTGTTGTCCTGGGCGCTAGCAATCAGCCCCCACAGCAGCAAAATCGCCGCTTGTGTTACAGCTATCAGCCGCTGCAACGAACGCCGGTCACTTGTGCCGATAGCCGGCTTGATTTTGAGCGTCATTCCAAATACTCCCAGTTTCATTAACGCATCAGTCCGTAAGACCAACAGCCGCATCTCTTTCCAGATACCCGCCGATCCCGTCCGAAATAATTTCTATAAGTTCAATGTGCGCATCATCCACAGTCACGATTCGTCCGTCGTTCTGCCCCATGTAGTTCCCGGGCACGACGCGGTGAATCAGGCCGTCAGAAGTCTGTATCAGTCCGTAGTTCATTTCGCCCATAGCCAGCGTGCCGACCATTCGCAGTGTGTCGAGCGGGAACTGCTCCAGGAATTCGCGGCTTCGGTCCGGATCGGGCCGGTTGACGCTGCCAGGTACCCCTGCCGCCGCCTGTGGCGAATCAGGCACGAAGGGTGAGCGGAAATTTTCCCGGTCTGCCACATAGGAAAATACTTCGTACGGCGTAATCTCAGGTAACGGTTCGATCCGGCCGCCGGGGCGTGACTTGACCTCGTTGACATACCGGTCGAGATCGTCCATGTCTCCGCCGCATCCTGCGAGGCCGAACCCGGCCAGTAGCGCCAAAACCATTGAGCGTTTCAAGTTGGAAGCGTTCATTCCTACTCTGCCTCCTCGTCGAGATAACGATAGGTCTGCGCGGTCACTTCGATCGACAACCTGTCGTACACATCTTTGTCTTCGGGTGTGATGTTGATGTCATGCAATGTCACAATTCGAGGCAGGGAAGCAATTCCGCTGACAAAATTGGCGATTTCGTGATAACCACCCGACAATCGGATCTTGATCGGCTTCTCTGCGTAGAAATCCTTGGGAATCTCCGCCTGTGGCTGGAACAGTTTCTCCTGCAGGCCGGCAGCAAGCCCGGTCTGCGATATATCCACGATCAGGCTTGGGATCTCGGTCTCACCCGGCAGCTGGCGCAACATGGTGCCAAAGGACTGCTGCATCTGTGACAGTTGAGCCTTGTATGCATCATAGTTGGCTGCTTTGCGCTGTTTGTTCTCGAATGTTACACGCAGCGTCTGTTCGTCATCCTGAGCGCGCTTCAGTTGCGGCGCTTTGTTTTCGATAATGGTCCAGTAAATTCCCAAACCAACGACCACGGCGAAAACGATGCCTATCACGCCGGCACGAAACACGAGCGGCCATCGGCCAACATCGTTGACGTCTAATGCTCTTAGTTCCTCAACGAGGTTCATCCTGGATCCTCCATGCCGTCGAAATCGTCGTGACGGACCTGATTCAGGTTGACGGTGAACACTGCTTTGCGCCCCGGTCCCTGTTCGGTCGTCTCGACTTTCACGAGGTCCGGATCTGTCATCCAGCTTGATGAATCGATTTGCCGCATCAGCGCCGATACGCGCGTGCTCGACTGAGCCACGCCCCTGACTTCAACGGCCGAACCCGTCTGCTTCATGCCGGTCAGGTAAACACCTTCCGGAAGCTGGCGGGTCACCTCGTCGAAGAGATGCACGATCTCGGGTCGGCTTCTCTGTAACTGGTCGATGATTTCCATGCGGGCAAGAAGCCTTTCCTTCTGTCTCTCCAGCCCGTCAATTTCGGTGATGCTCTTCTCCAGCTCGACGATCTCGGTCTCGAGACGATTGTTGCGATCGCGCTGGTGCCCGATCATCTGCGAGAAAGCCAGATTTGTCAGGGCAATGACCAATAGTCCGGTAACGAACGAACCGGCCATAGCAACCATGAAATCGCGTTGGCGCTTCTGTCGCTCCTCTTCGCGCCATGGCAGTAGATTAATGCGTGGCATGTTAGTCGAAGCTCCTCAATGCAAGTCCGCAGGCCGTCAGAAGCGCGGTTGAATCCTTGTGTACGCCCTGAGATTTGGCCTTCGACGATATTTTCATCTGCCCGAGCGGATCGCCAACCTCGGTCGGTATTCCGACGCGGCTGGAAATCACATCGGCAATTCCCGGGATATTCGCGCAACCACCACAGACAAGAACCATGTCGGGTTGCTCGCGTCCGCCCCCGGATGCCAGATAGAACTGCAAGGAGCGGCTTACCTGTTGAGTCATGTCGTCGATGAATGGCTCCAGTACTTCGGGTTGATAGTTGCTCGGCAGACCGCCCTGCTTCTTGGCCCGTCCGGCGTCTTCCATCGACAGTCCGTAGGTACGCATGATTTCCTCGGTGAGCTGCTGGCCACCGAAAGCGAAATCACGCGTGTAAATTACTTTGAGGTCCTGAAGGACGCTGAAGGTCGTGCTGCTGGCGCCGATATCGACGATCGCGACTGACTGACCCATACCGCCATCGGGAATCTGGTGGCTCAAAAGAGCACAAGCATTTTCCAGGGCGAATGCCTCGACATCTACGATGTGCGCTTTCAGTCCGGCTGCCTCGACCGCCATCTGGCGCTGCTCGACATTATCGGTTCGGGTTGCCACGAGGAGAACGTCCATGAGCTCGGGGTCACCCTCGTTCGGGCCGACGATCTCGTAATCGAAACTAACCTCTTCCATCGGGAAGGGTATGTACTGGTCCGCCTGGATTTCGACCTGGCCCTCAAGGTCGCGCTCGGACAGACTCGAAGGCATCTGAATAACTTTTGTAATTGCTGCATCGCCACTAATCGCAATGGCCACATCGGTGGCTTTGGCGCCGGATCTCTTGACTGCCCGTCGGATGGCTTCGCCGACAGCCTTGGCATCGATTATCGCCTTCTCATTCACGGAACTGGGCGGTGTGGGCTCGGCTGAATATGATTCGACCCGATAGCGCTTTCCGCTCTGCGTAAGCTCGATCAACTTAACCGACGAGGTCGTTATGTCGAGGCCCAACAACGGCTGAGTTTTTTTGCCAAAAAACACGTATTTTTCCTTCTAAGTCGGTAAGTTGCGGATCAAATTTCCGCTAGCCCTAAGCAATTCGATTTAACTATATATCAATAAAATGTTAAATAAAACGTGACATTGTTCACGATCCGGCGATCCGTATAGTACTGCCGTGACAGGCCTTCATTCCGTGAACTGGTTGGCGGCTCCGGGCAACGCTTCGCCGACCAGCCCGGTCGATTACGCCGCGTGCCGGGAACGTTGACGCCAGCCCCATTTTCGGGCATTTTGCCGCCCCGTCGCTTTTCACCTTATATATAGAAGATAATTTATCGACGTTGCAGTCCTTGAAAAGGAAGCACCATTTCCTGCAGACTGCGCCTTGTTCTGGATCATCCGGGTAGCTCTGAACCGATCAATATCACCGTGACGGAGTACTAAATATCATTTTGCCGGCACCGGATTGCCACATTACCGCCCGAACATAGACTGCTCACGCTCTCTAAATTCTCGCTTTGGCATAAAACGCTCTAACCATGCAAACCTCGGCCACGCAGCACACCAAGACCGCCCCCAGTCGGAAAAGCCGCTATGTGAAGTGGCTGATTCTTTTCGCGGGCCTGGGCCTGACCGGCAGCACAGCCATTACCACCGCTGTCATCGGCGCCTATTACTATGTTGCCCCGGCCTTGCCGCCCGCCGAGACTATTCGCGAGATACCTTTGCAGATCCCTTTGCGGATCTTCAGCCGTGATCGGCGCCTGATCGCCGAGGTTGGCGAGCGCCGCCGAATTCTCGTAACTTTTGACGAGCTGCCCCCTCACGTCGTAAGCGCATTCATCTCGGCGGAAGACCGGCGGTTTTTCGAACATCCAGGCATCGACTACCAGGGAATCCTGCGGGCCGGTTTCCGGATGATCGGAACTGGCGAGATCTCAGGCGGCGGCAGCACCCTTACGCAACAGCTCGCGCGCGACTATTTTCTTACTCGCGAACAACTTTTTACACGCAAACTCCGCGAGGCATTTCTCGCTGTCAAGATCGAACAGGAATTCTCCAAGGAAGAGATTCTTGCGCTGTTTCTGAACAAGATGTTTTTCGGGCAACGAGCATACGGTGTTGCCGCGGCCGCGCAGGTTTATTTCGGCAAGCCGCTGGCAGATGTCAATGTCGCCGAGGCAGCGACTCTGGCCGGTGTTTTGCCCGCCCCCTCTCAGTACAATCCCGTTCGCAGTGCTACGAACGCGACGGCGCGACGGACCTACGTGCTCAAGCGAATGCGCGACCTCGATTACATCGACCACGACACCTATGACCAGGCGTTGCGCTATCCGATGGAGTCAAGGCTGCACGGTACGGCGACGGAGTTATCCGCCCCCTATGTTGCCGAGATGGTTCGGCAGGAAATGTTGTCGCGCTACGGCGAGGACACCTATAGAGCCGGTTATGAAGTAGTGACGACGCTCGATGCCCGCTTGCAGACTGCTGCCACCTATGCCCTGCGCAATGGCTTGCTCGAGTACACGCGAAGACGCGGCTTCAAGGGACCGATCGTCAAGCGCGAGGTCGATCCGGAGATCCTGAAGACGCCGTACTCAGAGTGGCCCGAAGATCTCCAGCTGGCGTTGGCCGATCAACCCAATCCCGGCGAACTCGCTGTCGCGATCGTGACCGCGATACATGACGACAACAGTGCCGAGATCGTGTTGCAAGACGGTTCACGTACCTTTCTTCCCTGGCAGGGGGCTTCCTGGGCCAAGCCCTTCATCGATCGGGAGACCACAGGCGACCCGCCTGAAAATATTGCCGACGTACTGTCGCCCGGGCAGGTCATTCACGTTATGCCGACAACCTTGGGTTTCCCGGCGATGGCGCAGATGCCCGAAGCGCAGGCAGCAATTGTTTCAGTCGACCCCCGAGACGGCGCCATCACCAGTCTGACGGGCGGCTTCGACTTCAGAACCAGCAAATGGAATCGCGCCGTTCAGACCGCCCGCCAGCCGGGATCAGCGTTCAAACCTTTTATCTATTCGGCGGCACTCGAGCACGGCAATACCGCAGCCACGATTGTTGACGATTCGCCGGTGGTAATCGCCTCGTCGGAACTGGAAGACGTGTGGCGACCACTGAATTACAGCGGCAGATTTTACGGCCCGACCCGGGTTCGCGATGCCCTGGTCCGTTCGATGAACCTGGCATCCGTAAGGCTGCTGCTTTACAACACGGGCGTCGGCAACGCTGTCAGGCATCTGCAACCTTTCGGCTTCGGCGACGCCGCACTTCCTCGAAACGGGTCGCTCGCGCTAGGTGGCGGCAACGCCTCGCCGCTCGATATGGCGCAAGCCTACGCAACTTTTGCCAATGGCGGCTTTGCCGTCAAACCGTATGTAATCGACTCGATTAGCGGCCCGGACGGAAAAGTCCTTTATCGCGCGGAGCCACAAATCGTCTGTCGCGAGTGCGAGGCGACGCCCGATGAAGAGCCTCTTGCGATGGAAGATCCCGAATTCGACGAGACGATGTCACTTGAACTGATGGCGGAGGTCGGCGAGACCTACCGGCCGGACGCGTCACTGGCGCCGGAACTCTTTGCTGACATTAAGGCAGCGCCGCGAGTAATCTCGGAGCAGAACGCTTTTCTGATACAGGACATGATGCGGGATGTCATCAGGCGCGGGACCGGGCGCCGCGCACGCGTCCTCGGGCGCAGCGACCTGTCAGGCAAGACCGGCACATCCAACGACCGCCGAGACGCATGGTTCGGCGGTTTCAATGCAGACCTGGTTTCAGTCGTCTGGGTCGGTTATGACGACGACCTGCCGCTCGGCCCCGGCGAGGAGGGTTCGAGGACAGCGTTGCCGATCTGGATAGAGTTCAACCGCATCGCTCTGAAAGGCGCGCCCCTGCATCAGCTTTCCGTTCCCGAAGGCATTGTCAGCGTTCGGATTGCCAAGGCCACCGGGTGTCCGGCCAGCGCCGTGGATGCCAGCTACGACGTGATGTTCGAAGTGTTTCGTGAAGGACATGTGCCGATCTGCGAAGTGGCGGACGTTGTCCTTGACCCGTTCAACGATCCGAACGCCTTGGATGACGAAGGGCGGGAAGAACTCTTTTAGCCATGCCCAAGAAAGCATCGAATGGAACTGACCGGGCCAGAAAAATCCTGGCGCAGGAAGCTGCGCGCATCATCGTCGATCAGGGCATAGAAGATTATCGCACCGCAAAGATGAAGGCCGCCGAGCGGCTTGGCATGACCGCGCGCGGCTCACTCCCGGGCAACCCTGAAATCGAACGTGCCATCAGCGAACACTTGAAACTCTTTGGCAGGGAATCACATCTCAATCTGCTACGAGTCCTGAGACAGGTGGCCTTGTCTGCGATGAGGCTTCTAGCGGCGTTTACGCCACGCCTCGTTGGCCCCGTGCTTCACGGCACCGCGGCGGCGAATTCGGCCGTCAATCTGCATGTATTCGCCGACGACACCGAACAGGTCGCGAAGGCGCTTGCCGACAGCGACGTACAATATCGAATGTATGAACGACGCATCAAAAGCCGCCGTGATCACACCGATACCTTTTCCGGTTTTCGTTTTATGCACGACAACTCGCCGATAGAGGCAACCGTATTTCCTGTGGACGGCATGCGACAAGCGCCGATAAGCCCGGTAAACGGCAAGCCAATGCAGCGGGCGGACGAGAATGCGGTTCTTGATCTACTGGAGACGGACTCCGAGTCCGTCACCTGATTACTTCCGGTCTGAGATCTTCACGTAGTCGCGTTTGCCCGGACCGCTGTAAAGCTGACGCGGCCTGGCTATACGTGCGCCCGGGTCTGTGATCATTTCGCGCCAGTGTGCCACCCAACCGACAGATCGTCCGATTGCGAACATCACAGTGAACATCGAGGTCGGTATACCGAGCGCGCGATAAATGATGCCTGAATAGAAGTCGACGTTCGGGTAGAGATTTTTCTCGATGAAGTATTCGTCCTTGAGCGCAACTTCTTCGAGTTTCAGCGCCAGATCAAACAATGGCGTGTCCGTTCGGCCCATCTGTTGCAAGACCTTGTGCGCCATCTCCCTGATAATCGTCGCTCGCGGATCGAAGTTCTTGTAGACGCGGTGCCCGAAGCCCATCAGCCTGAACGGATCTTCCCTGTCCTTCGCTTTTGCAACGAACTTCGGAATGTTTTTCGCGTCACCGATTTCAGCCAGCATGCGCAAGACAGCTTCGTTCGCGCCGCCGTGTGCCGGTCCCCAGAGAGCGGATATTCCAGCTGCAATCGCAGAGTACGGGTTCGCGCCGGAACTGCCGGCCATCCTTACCGTCGACGTCGAACAATTCTGCTCGTGGTCTGCGTGCAGGATGAACAGGAGATCCAGTGCTTCCGCGGCCACCTTGTTAATTTCGTACGGCTCTGCCGGCACGGCGAAGAACATGTGCAGCATGTTCTCCGTGTAGCTCAGGTCGTTGCGTGGATAGACGAATGGCTGGCCCGCGTTGAGCTTGTATGCCGACGCCGCGATTGTCGGCAATTTCGCGAGAATGCGATGAGCAAAAATGTCTCGTTGCTGCGAATTGTCGACATCCATCGTGTCATGGTAATAAGCCGACATCGAGCCGACGACCGCGGATAACATTGCCATCGGATGGGCGTCGTATCGAAACCCATTAAAAAAGCGCAGCATGCCCTCGTTCAGCATCGTGTGCGTCCGAACCGTGGTATCGAACTGCTGGAGTTGTTTTGCGCTCGGCAGATCGCCGTGCAGCAGCAGATAGGCAACTTCGAGGAATGTCGAGTGCTTGGCAAGCTGTTCTATCGGATAGCCGCGGTACAACAGGACACCCTCGTTGCCATCTATGAAGGTGATCCGGCTGTCGCAGCTTCCGGTAGCCAGAAATCCGGGATCGTAGGTAAATACGCCCTTTTCCCTGTAGAGGCGGCCGATATCCACAACATCCGGGCCAAGCGTCCCGCTGCTTACTGGAAGCTCCATCTCGGATCCATCCGGGGCCACAAGCTTATAGGGGTCGTTGCTCATTTTTTCCTCTCAAAAACCGCGCAATGGGCAGCAAGCTGCCAACACCCCATGGTGCCGGAAGCCCATATGCCGAGCAACTCAGGGGATGTGCGTATGCGGTTCTTATGGGCCTGACGGGGCTAGCTCAGACCGTACTTGCGGCGGAACTTATCGACCCGGCCGCCCGTATCAACGATTTTCTGCTTCCCCGTGTAGAACGGGTGGCACGCCGAACACACTTCGATCAGCAGGTCCTCGCCCAGGGTAGAGCGGGTCGTGAATTCGTTGCCGCAACTACAGGTCACATTGATGTCGTTGTAGTCGGGATGAATGTCGGCTTTCATTGGAGGTCTCCGGTGTAGAGAGCGGCTTTCAGCGGCCGCGTAGGATATAGGGTAGCCGAGCTTGCCGCAAGCTCCAAGCCCCGCCAATGATTATCCACAAAACCTGTGGATAACTCTGTGGGTTAAAATTGAATCGTTAGGCTAAGTCGGGATTTTTAAAGCAAGCTTGCCAATATGTCGATTTTTTGCGCAATTTGATAACGTGTTTTAGATCAATAACTTATAAGCATTTCCAGACGATGCAGCTGAGATACCGGCCTTAGTTGCCGGAAAGAACAGGCGAAGCTCCGATGCTGTGCATAACGGTAGTTGTGCCGAAAGGCCGCGAATCAAGGTAAAAAGCTCGCCGTAAGATCGTTCTGGAAGCGCAAACCGAGTGCAGTCGGGCGCCAGCGCCAGCCGCCGGCCTGCTCGATCAGGCCGTTTTGCGCCGCCGCCGCCAGGCGGTCTTCAATCGTATCGATAGCAAGTCCTGTCCGGGCCATGTATTCAGCCGCCGTGAAGCCGCGCTTCAGTCTCAGGGCATTCAACATGTACTCGAACGTCCTGTCGGAATCCGAGACTTCGATTTCGCGGCTGCCGATTTCTCCCGTTTCCGCCTGCTCAATATAGCCCAGCGGATGCCCCGGTTTTTCATACCGACGGATACGTGCTCCTTCGGTAACTTTTCCATGTGCGCCCGCGCCGACCGCAACATAGTCTCCAAATTTCCAGTAATTCAGATTGTGCCTGCATTGATGCCCGGCGCGCGCAAAGGCCGAGATTTCGTACTGCTCATAGCCCTGCTCCACCAGCAGTTCCTGGCATCGCTCCTGGATTTCAAAGCTCTTGTCCTCGTCGGGCAGATCCGGCGGTGGATTGTTGTGAAATACGGTATTCGGCTCCAGCGTCAGTTGATAGTAGGAAATGTGTGCCGGCCCGAGAGCCATCGCCTGCTCGACATCGTAAACCGCCATCTCCACATCCTGCCCCGGCAGCGCATACATGATGTCCAGGTTGATGCTGTCGAAACCTGCTTTGGCCGCGCCATCATAGGCAGAATAGATTTCGTCCGGACCATGAATTCGCCCGAGCCTCTTTAGCGACTCCGCATTGAAACTCTGTGCGCCCAGCGACAGTCGACTTACTCCTGCCGCAGCATAGCCCCCAAGATCATCATGCTCGATCGTGCCCGGATTCGCCTCCATCGTGACTTCGATGTCCGACTGCAGGGAAAACTCTGCGGCGATCACTTCGATAAGCCGGCCGATTTCCCTGGCTGTAAAAAAGCTCGGTGTGCCACCGCCGATAAATACACTCAAGAGCGGCCGGCCGCCGGCCCTACGTGCTTCAGCTTTGAGATCGGTTTCCAGCGCTCTGAGATAGCGGTCTTTCGGCGCATTATCTCCGGCCGTATGCGAATTGAAATCGCAGTAAGGGCATTTGGCCAAACACCATGGCAAGTGAACATACAGGGAAAGGTCGATCTGCCCGCTCATTACGACAGGAGATCACGAAGCGCAGCAAATGCCTTGCCACGGTGGCTTTGCCGATTCTTTTCTTCCGTGGACATTTCGGCACCGGTCTTCCTGAGATTTTCATCCAGAAATATCGGGTCATAACCAAACCCGCCTGCGCCCCGGCGCTCTCTGATTATTCGGCCATGCCACCGACCCTCGGCGACTATCGGCGAAATGCTGTCGTCCGGGCTGACCCACACCGCGGCACACACGTAATGCGCGCCTCGCCCAGGGTCCGGAACTTTCCTTAATTCCATCAACAGTTTTTCAACATTATTGTCATCATTGGCATCCGGGCCTGCGTATCTCGCGGAATAAACGCCCGGCCGTCCATCCAATGCCTGGACGACCAGGCCTGAATCATCCGCTATTGCCGGCAATCCCGATTTCCCTGCGGCATGCCGCGCTTTGATCAACGCATTTTCGGCGAAGGTCTTGCCGCTTTCCGGCACCGGCGAGATGCCCAATTCGGCCTGTGGAATCAAGCGACACCCCAGACCCACGAGAATTCTACGAACCTCGCTTAATTTCCCGGGATTGGTGCTGGCAATTACCAGTTCTTGCCTAGCCTGTTTGTGCGATCGCGGCATTTTGTGCCTCGACTACCGTGCCAATGCCCTTGCTTGCCAGCTCAAGCATCGCATCGAATTCCTCGCGAGTGAAAGCATGGCCCTCCGCCGTGCCCTGAACCTCGATGAAACGGCCTGCCTCGTTCATAACGACGTTCATATCTGTCTCTGCTTGTGAGTCTTCCGCGTAATCGAGATCCAGCACCGCGACACCGTCATATATGCCTACAGATACGGCGGCGACTTGCCCGTGTAGCGGATTTGTTTTCAGCTTGCGGTCTTTGCAAAGTCTTTGCATTGCCATTAGCAACGCGACGTAAGCGCCGCTGATCGCTGCTGTTCGGGTGCCCCCGTCTGCCTGCAGCACATCACAATCCAGCGTAACGGTTCGCTCACCAAGCGCCTCGAGGTCCGCCACCGCTCTCAAAGAGCGACCAATCAGGCGCTGAATTTCCATCGTCCGGCCGCCCTGTTTACCTCGAGCTGCCTCGCGAGCCGAGCGTGAATGCGTAGATCTCGGCAACATGCCGTACTCGCCGGTGACCCATCCACGACCAGCGCCACGCATCCATGGTGGCACCCGGCCCTCGACACTCGCCGTGCACAATACGCGCGTATCACCAAACTCGGCCAATACGCTACCTTCAGCATGCTTCGTAAAATCGGGCGTGAAAACTACCGGCCTCATCTCGTCCGGTTCGCGGCCGCTTGGACGCATTGGCGTCTCCCCAGGTTCTTGTTTATTCCCCCAGCCACCGAACTGCGGCGCCGGTCGTATTATCGCTGTAAGGTGCGTTAATGTTCAGCGCCTTGACGCTCAGCGCCTTCAGGCTTTCGGCAAGACTATCAGACGGGCGTGATGCCAGTGCGACCATGTCGCTGTCGCTCATGCCGGACCACAGGCCGTCACTACACGCAAGCAGCACATCTCCGGGAGCCAGCGGTTGTTTCGCCGTAATGCTCATGTCCGGTACCGAAGCGTCACCTCCTATGCAACACTCCACAAAGTTTCGCATCGGATGATCCATCGCTTCGTCTTCCGTAATCGCGCCTTCCTGTATCAGGACCTCGACGTGACTGTGATCGCGTGAGCGTGAGATGAGTTCGTTGTCACGCATTTGATAGATTCGGCTGTCGCCCACATGCCCCCAGAATGACCCGCCCTCTTGAATCAGGCAGATTGCACACGTCGCTCTCGGTCGATAATCGACGGCCAGGTCCATGCCGATTTTGACGACCTCGTCATGCGCGTGGGAGAGTGCGCCGTATAGAAATCCCTGCGGATCGAACATCGGGAGCGTCGATTCCATGAACAGGCCCTGGATGATTGTCAGGCCGGTCTCGGCCGCCTTGGCACCGTCCGAGTGCCCGCCCATGCCGTCGAAAACAAGTATGAGTGCCGCCTCGTCGGCGACCACGATGGCTGCCCGATCCTGGTTGTCGGTCCGGTCTCCGAGTGCAGATACTTTGGCGTACTCGACTTGCATGAAGGGCCCCACAGCTTTTTTCTTATTCAGGCTGGCGGCTAGGCGCTTGCGCAGCTTAGAATAATTGATTCCTCAAGCGAAGTATGGCTCGCTTCAAGCCCCGAAATCTGTGACAAGAGCAACAATAACGGAGTATTCGATGTTGAACAGTATGACAGGGTTTGCGCGACAAGCCGCCGAGGGCCCTCTGGGCACGCTCACCTGGGAGCTTCGCACAGTGAATCATCGCTACCTCGACATACAGTTTCGCCTGCCGGACGAACTGCGGCCGAATGAAAATGAACTCCGCCAGCAGGTAGCAAAGCATCTGAAGCGGGGCAAAATCGACTGTTCCCTGCACTTTCGCCGCGCGACTTCCGATACCGCCAAGCTCAAGATCAATCAGGATCTGGTGCAGCAGCTCAAGCAGAAACTCGATGAACTCTCCGATATCCTGCACGAATCCCGCGCGATCGATCCGGTCGACCTACTGCGCTGGCCCGGCGTCGTATCCGAGGCTGAAATTGACACGGAACCACTCTACGCGGAGGCGTCTCAACTGCTGGCCGAAACTCTGGCGGCGCTCGGCAAAATGCGGGCGTCGGAGGGCGCGCGAATTGCGAAAATGATCGACTCTCGCTGCGGCGAGATTATGAAAATCTCGGAAAGTGTCAGAGCCCGCATGCCGGACGTTCTTAGTGCCGTACGGACGCGGCAGCAGGAGCGAATCGACAAGCTGGATATCGAGGCCGACCCGACCCGTCTTGAAACCGAGCTTGCGTTAATCGCACAGAAGCTCGATGTCGACGAGGAGCTCGATCGGCTGGATAGCCACATCAGCGAGATTCGCGATGTGGTGACAGGCAGTGAGCCTGTCGGCCGGCGCCTTGATTTCCTCATGCAGGAGCTCAATCGCGAAGCCAACACGCTCGGCTCGAAGTCTGCGGACACGGAGACCACCAAAGCTGCAGTCGAACTCAAGGTTTTAATCGAGCAGATGCGCGAACAGATTCAGAATGTCGAATAAGGCAAGGCTCTTCGTATTAACAGCTCCTTCGGGCGCCGGCAAGACGACGCTCGTCAAAGCCATGGTCGACCGGGATCCTGGGCTCAGGTTTTCGATCTCGTATACGACGCGCGAAAAACGGCTCAACGAAGTCGAGGGAAAAGACTATTTCTTCGTCTCCGATGCCGAATTTCAGACACTCGAAGAACGGGGCGAGCTCCTTGAGTTTGCTCTCGTCTTCGACAATAACTACGGCACCAGCCGCTCCCAGGTCGAAGAACATCTTGCCAACGGTCACCACGTCATCCTCGAAATCGACTGGCAGGGGGCGCAACAAGTCAGGGAATCGAAACCGGACTGCGTAACGATTTTTGTCTTGCCGCCCTCTCGAGACGAGCTCGAACGGCGGCTCAGGGACAGAAAGACCGACAGCGAAGCTGTCATCGAGAGACGCCTCAGCGATGCCCTCGGCGACATGTCCCACTGGGACGAGTTCGATTACGTCATCGTCAATGAAAATCTGGGGCGTGCTGTCGCAGAACTGGAGTCGGTGTTCGAAGACACTGCCCCGGAAAACAGGGTGGGCAACGCGGCGCTTGGTGCCCGCATAGAATCGATCGTTGAATGATCTCGGGGGGAGGCTGCGTAACCCGGGTCACACCTCATCGGACGGAGCGAGCGAAAGTGGTTCCTTCTTGACCCTCTCATGCATTAAACTGGTGGGTCTGGGTGACTAAATGGCCTTCCCGGGCCAAATGGAGAAATTGCTATATGGCCAGAATTACGGTCGAAGATTGTCTGGAAAATATAGACAATATTTTTGAAATGGTGCTGGTTGCGGCCAAACGCGCCAGACGAGTCGCACACGGTGCCGATGCATTAGTCGAGCTTGAGAACGACAAGCCAACGGTTATCGCCTTGCGTGAAATTGCAGACGGACACATCACGCCGTCAATTCTCGAGGAAGTAGAACAGCCGATCACAGAGGAATTCATGCAGCCGGAAGCTGCTGACGAAATAGTTCCGATGCGCGGAATTTCTATCGGCGATTGAGCTTCAGGCACAGATCAAGCCAACCCCTCGTTGCAGCGGCCGACCCGATCCTCGGGTTAAACTAAGTCATGGACTACGCCGCGACAATTCTAGCCAAGATCCCGGGCACGTCATCGCGGCGTGACCGGGGTCTTCGGCATTTGTTCGAAATCCTCGAGGCCTATATGCCTGCCGATCAGATCGAGCAGGTCATGCATGCGTACGAGTTCGGCGCCGACGCCCATCAGGGGCAGACGCGCATGTCGGGCGAGCCTTTCATCTCCCATCCCGTTGCCGTTGCGCGGGAGCTGGCTGAGATGCACATGGATGCCCAGACAATTGCCGCCGCAATCCTTCACGACGTAGTGGAGGATACGGATGTATCCGTCAAGGATATTGACCAACAGTTTGGCCGTGAGATCGCGACGCTCGTGGATGGCGTCAGCAAGCTCGAGCAGATGCAGTTTACGAGCCGCGCCGAAGCCCATGCCGAGAGTTTTCGAAAAATGATGCTCGCGATGATCGAGGACATTCGCGTCATTCTGGTAAAGCTTGCCGACCGCCTGCACAACATGCAGACGCTGGACGCGATGCCTCGCGAAAAACAGGCGCGCATTGCCCGTGAGACGCTGGAGATCTATGCGCCAATCGCAAACCGCCTGGGTATAAATCGCCTGAAGGTCGACCTGGAGGAACTCGGCTTTCGCTACCTGTACCCGTTCCGTCATCGCATACTCGAAAACACGCTAAAGAAAGCCAAGGGCAATCAGCGGCAGATCGTCAAGAAAATCTCCGACGGTTTGCAGAAGGCTTTGCAGGCTGACGGTATTGATGCAGAGGTGGTCGGCAGGGAAAAACACCTGTACAGCATTTACAAAAAAATGGCCCAGAAAACGCGCTTGCTGAGCGATGTAGTGGATGTTTACGGTTTTCGCATTGTCGTCGACAACGTCAATACCTGCTACCGCGTCCTGGGGCTGGTACACAGCCTGTATAAACCCATGCCCGGTCGCTTCAAGGATTACATCGCCATTCCGCGAATTAACGGTTATCAGTCCTTGCACACGACGCTGTTCGGCCCGAAAGGCCTGCCATTGGAGGTTCAGATTCGCACAACGGAGATGCACCGGGTGGCCGAGTCCGGCGTCGCTGCGCACTGGCAATACAAAGCCGAGGACAAGTCGAGTGCGACGCCACAACGGCGCGCGCGCGAGTGGCTCGCACATCTCGTTGAGATTCAGGAGTCGGGAAGTTCCGAAGAATTCCTTGAAAGTGTCAAGGTCGATCTGTTTCCAGACAAGATTTATGTCTTTACGCCGAAGGGCGACATTATGCCCCTGCCCAAAGGCGCTACCACGGTCGACTTTGCGTATGCCGTGCACACCGACATCGGCAATCGCTGTGTGGCCGCGAAAGTCGATCGCCATCTCGTGCCGCTCCGAACTCAACTACAAAACAGCCAGACGGTCGAAATTAT